>Ga0181858_1000487_pt1 | contig 18935 bp, 11 predicted proteins | sample NewIslPassag4_SG_FD_130749 | JGI IMG/M metagenome (GOLD analysis project Ga0181858, IMG submission 130749) | Feedstock adapted compost microbial communities from Newby Island compost facility, Milpitas, CA, USA - Passage 4_SG | ecosystem: Engineered > Solid waste > Feedstock > Composting ...
ACCGGTAGGGGCAATTCATGAATTGCCCCTACAACGTTGGAGGGACCTTTTCCGGAGGGACCCGCTTGTCGGGTCCGACGAACACCGATTGTTAATCCATTCTTTTTCCGCGGGCACGACAGGCGTGCCCCTCCGAAGGGGATATCGGAGGGACCTGCTTGTCAGGTCCACGTTTCGAACATGGATGATCCACCGGGTATCACCGGGCACGACAAGCGTGCCCCTCCGAGTGAAATTCCCATGTTGCGGGCACGACAAAGGTTCACCGGTCGGGGCCATTCATACATTGGCCGTATGAGACAGGGGGCGCCCGGCATGTCAAAGCTCTTTGCAAACTGGGGAGTGATTAGGTGCCATCCCAGCTTGCAACGCGGCGGTTTGACAGCTAGAATATCGCCAAATTTATCTGAGATTATTGTTATCGTGGGCGTCGGGATCAAACTTTTCTTTCAGTCCATCGTTTTCCAAAGTGGCACGCCGTATAGGGGGTGCGACGATGAAAGCGGTAGCCTCTTCCATCGCTAGCGGGGTCCTTGCGTCGTTGATTTGGTGGGTGGGGTGGGGGCTTTGCCCGGTTTGGCCCAGTCTCAAAGATTGACCGATCTGCTCCACGGATACTCTGTGCAATTGCCCAGCACGTGGTCGTGTAAAGCCGACGGGCGGAGGATTTGGTTCACAGACGGGACGCGATTTGTTGTCATTCGGGCGGCCTCTCAAGGGCAGCTCCATGAGGTGATGCAGAACTGGTTCTGGGAACACCAGGCCCTGAAAACAGCTACGGGGCGCGAGCAATTCGCTTTCCGAGAGCATGCGTGCGGGCTGATCGTTTTAGGTGACGGTCTGGGGTTTCCATATGGGCTCGAGCCGATGGCCGCTGTCAATTTCGGTCTAACGGGGACAACTCCAGAGGACTATCGGGAAGTCACCGTCTGCCTCCCAGGACAGAAGGGTGTGCTGCTGGTCACGTTCCTAGCCCCGCAGAAGACCTCGCGACGAGGGTGGATGGAGATGGTGGAGATCGCACGAACCCTCGAGTTTGTGCCGCGGGAGAAACTTGTAGCCTGGAGCGTGCAGACGATCCTCGATTCCGAAACGGGCGGTCCTCTGGGAACGATTCACGTTCCCCGTGGGGCGGAATACCGGGGGCAGACCGTCACTCTGGGAACTCAACGCCAGCCGGCCATCTTTATCAGGCAGGGTGACTTCTTATTCCGTCGGGACAATATCTTGCTCCAGAGCACAGTGCTCCAGACGCAGTTTGGTGGGAATGGGACCACGATCCTCAATATCAACGGCGCGAGTTCGGTGCAACCGCAACCGATTTTCCTTACCTCCGTGGATGACGTGGAAAAGCTCGTCCTCGGTATCTGGCAGTCAGAGACGGATGAATCCTGGTCGGTAACGAAGCGTCGCGATATCCCCCCATCTCCCATGGAAAAGACTATGTTTCAGCAGAGCCTCCAGGCCCTCAATCAGACTGCGGCCGTCTATGGACGTAGCGCAACAGCCAGCATGATTAAACGGGAGCTGCGTGCGGAAGCGGGGACGCTTGTCCGTGAAGCGTCCCTGACCGGTTCGCTTTTCCTGGCGCAGCAAGCCGATTTCATCTCGGCCAGCCAGGATTGCACGGCGAGTTTCTCCGTCATGATGAGTCAGTTCACCAAAGAGAACGAAGAGCGTGATCGCGGTGTTGTTTTGGGGATTATGGCCAGCGTGCGATTCAGTCCTCAGGCAGTTCTCGCCATCCTCGAGCGAAGTGCGATCGAGAATGCCAGGCTTAATCGAATGGTTCTGGAGATGGTCCAGGAGCAAGAAGAATTCAACAGCCGGATGGCAACCGCCTGGACCAACGCTTTGAGTGATCAAACCTATGCCCGGGACCCCGCGACAGGGGAGATCATGCGACTCTACAAGCATGCTTGGGACGAGACTGACTTCTGGCGGGATCCTGTCTGGAACACAGTGCTTGACGGCGTTGAACCGGGAAGCGAACTGGAGGATGTTCTCCGGTCGGAGGGTTGGCGTCGCCTCGACCAGTCGCTTGAGGGATTCCCGGAACAGTGGAAGTAAGCATGCCTGGAAACAACCTCACAGTTGTCCTGGCGTTTCCGGGATGAGCAACCCGACAATGGCAGTGGCGGAACGTGAATTCTTTTCCCCGCGGCACGCCACATTGACTGAGATTCGCAACCAATAGCCTTGTCTCAACAACAGGCCTCTTTTCCGCAAGCGCGAGAAGGTCTTCCGTTTTCCCCTTGAGCGCTTGCTGCGATGATCGAGGGGATGGATCGGGCGATTCAAAAACCTCGACCCACCCGATCGATGGGAATCCGCTGAACGCGCTCTGGTTATTTTCATCGGTGATAACGGGCTACAAGAGAGGGAAGTAACCGGCCGGCTCGCGCTGGAAAAAGAGCCATGGGAGAGAGGCGGACTCTGCGTTCCAGCGAGTGTCCGCGGGCCGACCCATCTGCCGCCAGGCGGTGTGAGTGATCAGGTGTGCCCGACCCTGGATGGGGCCACTTGAATCCTGTGCGTTGCGGGGATCCAGCCGAGCGAGATCTATCGGCCGGACGGAATCGCTATACTGAAGTCCGTGGACGAGGATCGCACAGCAATCTCCCCCAGCGTGTACCGGCGGGCATGAGCGGTCACTCCACCTGGTGGGGCCACTGATGCGGAGATTGGAAGTACCTTCGGTGTCGGGGAGGTGATAAAGTGAAGGTGATAAAGTGGAGGGATATCTGTTGAATCGTGCCAACGATCCGGGTAAGAGCCGCAACCTGCTTGTGGCCCGGCCGGATCTGGTAGGTCCGTTGGGTCAAATGTTGGAACAGTGGCTAAAGACCTGAGACCGCAGCCATAACGGAGCGCTATGAAAATCATTGTGATCGAAGCCGACGGATTGCGGGCAGAGTTTTTGGGGCCTTATGGCAACGACTGGGTGGAAACGCCGTCGCTCAATCGCATTGCCGCAAGTGGTTTTGTGTTCGATCACTGTCTGATCGGTTCACCCCACCGCGGTGCGCAAACGGCAGCGCTGTGGACAGGGCTCCATCCCACGCAGATGGCACTGGCCCAATGGGGAAGTCGTCAAACTCTGGCCGGTGGAAGGCACGTGTCATCAGAGATTGAGGAGACTTCCGGGACTGGTATTTCCCGGGAGGGCTCCACGCGGCGCTCCATTGTGTCGTCGCTGCGGGAGCGTGGCTGGAAAACGGTTCTCGTCAGTCCGGAAAGATCCGTTCTGGCACATCCGCTGGCTGAATCTTTTGAGGAACATCGCCTGATTGGTGGGGGCTCAGAGGACGTCGGTGATGCAGAGCGGATATCCTTTCGGGTTGTCCGGGGGGAACCCGAGATGACTCCGCTTGGACGACCGGCGGAAGACTGGGGGGAAACCCGGACGGCTCTGGTTTTTTCGGAAGTGTGTGAAGCGCTGTCACAGATGGAAGGGGCCGCCCTAGTATGGTGCCATCTTTCCGACCTGAGACATCACTGGGATGCACCGCTGGCAATGCGAATGCGGCACCATGAGGAGGGTGATCCCGAGCCCTGGCCGGGTACCAATGTGCCGCGGCTCTGCTTTCAGGGAGAGGTCGATCCCGACTGGTTATTGCCGTTTGTTTCGGCTTATGCCGCGCAGGTGGAAGTTCTCGACCTTTGCCTGGCCGGGTTGTGGAGCACACTGGAGGAACTTGCCCATCGCGAGCCGTGGATGCTGGTCATTACCTCAGGCCGGGGAATGCCCCTGGGGGAGCACGGATGGCTGGGCACGTGGCATACGCCGTTGCACGCGGAACTTCTTCACGTTCCCTTGATCATGGCGTTTTCCGATGGAGCCGGACAATCGGAGCGGAGTCAGGCCCTTGTGTATCCCCACGATCTGGCGGCCAGTATCCTGGGCGTGGCGGGTGTGGACGTGTCCGTCGGACAGAGCGAGGCGACGATTCTTCCCGATAAGACACAGGTTGCGATTGGCGGGGAAGATCTTCTTCCGATTATTCGCGGAGAACTCGATCACGTGCGGGATCGGCTCTTCGTTTGGGATGGACATCAGACTTTGGCTGTGCGCACGCGTGGTTGGTTTGCACAGGTACGGCTGGTCGGTCAGGAAGACGTCGAAGAGATCGCGGATTCCTCAACGGCAACAGACAACGGTGAAGAGGAAATTGCCGAAGACTGGATGGCTCAGGATCTCACCACCGTGAGCGCCAGGGCAGACCTTGCCAATCTGGTCAAAATGAGAACCCAAGAGGGAGAGGACTCGCTGAGCGACTGGGAAATCGAAGAACTTCGCCGCCGGGTCAGGCTGTTCGTGAAACCGGATGACCGCTGGGAGGTGAATGAGGTGGCCGATCGGTGTCCTCAGATTGCGGGCGAGTTTCTGAAAATGACCGCGGAGTTCCTTTACAGTTTTCAGTCACTGGCAGACGCATCCGAACAGGATGCGCGTCTGGTGTTGTCGGTGTTACCGGACGCGCTTGTCAAGGGTCCAGAAGCCTGAAAGGAGTTGCCCCCATGATGCTGCAGCGCGGCGTGATCTGCCTGGGAGTGATGGCCTTCGCTATTTCAGCGTGCTGCCCGGTTGGAGGTGAACCGGTCCGGAAGACAGTTCCCGGGGTCGTCATCGACCATTCGCCCCAGACGAGCAAAATCTACATCGGATCGCCGAGCCTCGCGGTGCTTCCGGATGGGACGTATGTAGCCTCTCACGACGAATTTGGACCAGGGTCCACCGAGCATGAAAGGGCGAAAACCCGGGTTTTCATCTCAAAGGATCGTGGTGAAAGCTGGCAGCACGTGGCTGATGTGGAGGGACAATTCTGGTCCACGCTGTTTGTTCATCGCGGGCGTCTGTATCTCTTGGGGACGTGGAGTCACTACGGCAATCTCGTCATTCGACGCTCCGACGATGGGGGGCGGACCTGGACGTCACCGGAGGATGAGAAGAGCGGGCTGCTTGCAAAAGGACGCTTTCACTGTGCGCCCGTGCCCGTGGTTGAATACAACGGCCGAATATGGCGGGCAGTGGAAGACACCACCAATCCGCGGCAGTGGGGGCGATCGTTTCGTGCCCGGACGATCTCGGCCCCTGCCAACGCCGACCTCCTTGTGGCGGAAAACTGGACGCTGAGTGATCCGTTGCCGGGCGATTCGTCGTGGCTTGGTGGGCGATTCGGTGGGTTTCTGGAAGGAAATATCGTGATCGATCCGGCGGGTGAGATTCTCAACGTTTTGCGGGTGGCCTGCCCCGAGGGAGGAAAAGCGGCTGTGGTTCACGTGGGCCGTGACGGGCGGATGCTCCGGTTTGATCCCGATCAGGATTTTGTGGATTTTCCGGGCGGGGCCAAGAAATTCACCATCCGCTTCGATCCGCAGTCCCAGCGGTACTGGTCGCTCGTCAACTGGGTGCCACCCAAATATCAAGGACTGGACGCGGCAAGGGTCCGCAACACGCTCGCGTTGGTGGCGTCGCGCGATTTGCGGCATTGGGAAATCCGCAGCGTGCTCCTTCACCATCCAGACACCCAGCGGCACGCCTTCCAGTATCCCGACTGGCTGTTCGACGGGGACGACATCATCGCCGCCATTCGAACCGCCTACGACGACGAGGCAGGCGGTGCCCACAATGCTCACGACGCCAATTATCTCACGTTCCACCGATTCAAGCGCTTTCGCGAGTTGACGATGCGCGATTCTGTCGTGCCGCTTGCGGAGCTGGGGCTGACTGACAAGTGACGCTTCACGCCGTAGGAGGAGGCGGCCAGGGATACTGGTAAGGTGGCGGGGGTGGAGTGTATTCCGGCGGAGGAGCGAGGCGCTCTTCGGTCCGCTGGGGAGGCAGATGGTCACTCATCACCAGGAGGAGGAAGCGGTAAAGGACCAATACTACGGAGGCTCCGCCCAGTGCCGCCACAAAGCCCAACGGGCTGATGGGGTTGAATTCTTCCAGACCGCACACCGTTTCCATAAAGAGAGGTCCGACCACCGCCCCGATCACGCCGATGAGGACCGTGCCCAATGGTCCGCTCGGTTCACGGCCGGGAAAGATCACTCGCGCGAGCAGGCCGACGACGGTCCCGAATCCCAGCCAGACCAATACCAGCTCGATCCAGTACTCGGCCAGGAGAGGAAGTCGGAATGGAAAGTCCATGCTGGCACGTGCTCCCACAAAAAATGCCCCGGCGGATGTCGGGGCACTTGAACAGCACAACTCCCAAACAGATGCCCGTTGCGCGGGTGCTCCGGGTTGGGCACCGCCTTCGCGGCGGGGCGGGCTTCGCGTTGCATGCAATTTTGGGCCTAGCGGACAGGGGCTTGCTGCATCTGCTGGGCCTTGGCCTGTTGAAGCGCCGCCGCCTCGCGTGCAAGCTTGAACTCCGGACCCGGCGCGAAGTACTGCACGTCATCCTTCATGTAATAAGGGCTGGGAAGGGTCTGCCCTCCGACATCCACCTGGCACCCAGTGCCCAGCAAGAGTATCCCCAGCGAGACCCCTCCGAGCAGCAGAAATGCAGCCAATGTGCGTGATTTTCGGCCGTCCATTCGCGACCTCCGTGTTCCTGATAGGGCCGTGTTTCGACGCCAGTGTTTTCTCGTCACCTACCCCCGAGAGGGCCGTCCATCCTCCCCGGTTTTCCTTCCCGATCCAGCACTCCCGGTTCGGCTTGCCACAGACGTGAACATTGAATCACCGAGCGGACCGGCAAATCCGTTATTTCCGTTATCGTCCGTACGGGAGGCAGACTTTAGCCGCCTATTAGCGGGAGGCCGGAAAAAGTCGTAAGATCGAATAAGGGTGGTTGTCCTCCGCCAATGGGGACAAGAAGGGACCGGGTCGAAAGACCGGTCGTGGATAAGGCCGTGGTCCCGGTGGTTGCCGCTATGGGCAACCGGCTCCCTCGGTTGATTCCTTTGCTCTGGCATCCACAGGCGAGCTCCATGAAAGCATTAAAAATCTTCCGGCTGCGTTTTGGTGAACGGGGACCTCATCGCGGCGTTTGTGCCGGGCTGAGGCTACTGGTCTTCGCGCTGGCGCTTTTGGTGGGTGGTTTTCTCTCCAAATTGGGACTGGCTCAACTGAGCTCCGGGGGGCAGGTGCCCCAACCCCTCTATTACAGTGGCCTGGAACTGATGCATGAGGGGGAATTCCGCGATGCGCTCCAGATGTTCGACACGTGCTACCGGAGCGCCATGAAATTCGGTACACGGCGATTCATGGATTCCGTATGCTATCTCGCGATGATGGGGGAATGCTACTACCAGATGGGGCAGCTTGATCGGGCGTACGAGAGCTATTCCGCCGCCCTGGAAATTGCGCTGAGCTATCCCACCTGGCTGCAGCAGGTGATCCTTCCACCGACGGGAGCAAGCCCGCTCAGCAGTGCCAATCGGCCCATTCCCTGGGGACAGAGAACCCGCACCAATCCCGTGGGGCAGGTACCCTCCACAGGTCTGTACACCTACTCCCAGATCATTGTGGATCCCAGTTTGCTGGAAAGAGGAGCCATTGTTCCCCAGGAGGCCCGGGCCATCAATGTCGTGGAAATCATCCGCTGCACAGCGCTGGCGTTGCGCCGGCGGATTGAGCTGCTGGGTCCTCTGTCGCTCGCCGATCCGCTGAGTAAGCCGGCATCGAGTGTGTTTTCCGTGCAGTACACCCAGCCGAATCATTGGTCGCAGTGCTGGGGCGATCTTCTGGCGGGGCTGAGCGCGGTCAGTGAAGGCCGCTTGGATGCGGCGATTCCGCTTCTCACTCGTTCGACGACCGTTGCCGGCAGATTTGAGCACCAGCTTTCGGGGATCGCTCTCATCGAGCTTGGAAAACTGGCGCTGGCTCGTGGGGATTATGGCGCCGCGATCAATTTTTTCCAGGAGGCCAGTTACGACGCGTTTTACTATGGCGACGGGCTGATGCTCGAAGAGGCCCTGCGTTTGGCGGCGGTTGCCCATTTGGTTGGCCGATCGCAAACAGTTTACCCGGTGTTGCCCACGGCCCTCGCCTGGGCGAAGACCAAGCGGATTCCCTTCATTCAGGCCAGTTTAGACGTCAGTTTGGCGGAGCAGGCCCTGGCGACCAACAATCTGGCGATGGCATCTTCGGCCCTGGATGATGCCCAGAGCATCGTTTCCCGGCGGCAGATGAGCACTGGTCGAGTGGCGGCCCGGCTGGCGTTTCTGCGAGCAGCCTTGTTGCTTCAAAGCGGTGCCACATCGCATGGACAGGCGGCCCTCAACGCGGCGCTTCCCGCAATGCGGAGTACCTCCCTCTGGCTCTTTCAGATTTCGCGGCTTTCCCAGGTGTACGCGTCGGGGCAAATCGGTCTGCGTGGGCCGATTACGCCCCGGACAGCCCACGAGCTTTATCAACTCCTGTTACGGGACCCCACAAATCTCGACTGGGCCATCGATCCGCTGGAGTGTCTGGCCGTCATTTCGACTCCTCATCCCACGCTCTACGATCAGTGGTTTGCCATTGCCTGGCAGAGAAAGCAATGGGAGGACGCCCTGGAAATAGCCGACCGTGCCCGGCGACACCGATTCCAATCGGCTCTGCCGCTGGGAGGACGACTGGACGCCTTGCGGCGGCTTCTCGAGGCGCCGGAAGTCCTCCTCGATAACCAGGCACGCCAGGAGCGGCAAAACCTGCTCGCGCGATATCCCCAGTTCGCCGAACTCAGCAAACAGTCCCGGCAGTTGCGCCAGGAGCTTGCCACAACCAGTCTCGTCCCAAAAAACAACGAGGAGCAGGTGGCTCTCCAGAAAAAGTGGGATGCCTGGATAGAAGTGCTGAGAAAACAGGAGAGTCTCCTCCGTGCAATGGCTGTGGACCGCACTGCTGTCGGTGTGCCCTTTCCGCCTGTCATCCCGACCAAGCAGATTCGCCAGCAGCTTCCACCGGGTACTGTCCTGTGGACGTTCTTTGTCGCCGGGAACGATGTTTTTGTCTTTTATGTCACCAATGATCAGTATGACACCTGGCAGCTTCGCGGCGGACAGGTGGCGGTCCAGAAGCTGCTGAGCCAGTACCTGACACAGCTCGGGTTCCTGGACGGCAACCGCGAATTTACGGTCAAAGACGTGACAGAGACGGCCTGGCAATCGGCGGGCGCCAATCTGCTCAATTACCTGGTGGCGGGCTCAAAAGCCGATCTGGCTGCCGATTTCGACCAACTGATCATCGTCCCGGATGGCTTTTTGTGGTATCTCCCGTTTGAAACGCTCAGTGTTAAGACAAATAACGGATATCTTCCCCTCGTCGCCAAACACAAGATCTATTACGCGATTTCGTCGAGTTCCGCCGTGATGGGTGGTGGGGCCAGTCTTCCGCCGCAGCCTCGAACTCTCGTCTTTCAGGGACGTCTCAACCCACAGGAAGAGTCTGAGGTGGGACAGCAGCGCGTAGCCGCCATTCTTGAGTCCCTCCCGGGAGCTCTGGTGGTGCGGGCATCACCGAGCGCTCCCCCCGGCCACCTGGTCGCTTCCCTGTTCGACCAACTGGTTGTCCTGGAGGATCTCGGCGACTGCGGTCGGCCGTTCAATCTCACGCCCCTTCCCCTCGCCAAAGTGAACAGTGAGTTGGGCGACTGGCTTACGTTGCCCTACGGACGACCTTTCACGGTGGCCCTTCCGGGCCTTCATATGGCCACAGAATCGGCCTTGCGAAAAAACGACATTTCGCTGGGTGGGCAGGAAGTGTTTCTGGCCGCCGCAAGCCTCCAGGCGATGGGGTCGCAGACACTTCTTCTCGGGCGATGGAGGACCGGCGGGCACAGCCTCAATACGCTGTTGAAAGAATTTTTCCAGGAATGGCCGGAAAAGTCGGCCAGCGAGAGTCTGCAGAGGGCGATGCTCCTGGTAATGACGGAGCCGCTTGATGCCGGACAGGAACCCCGAGTGCAAGTCAAGCCCAACGATCCTCCGGCAAAGACGGCCCATCCGCTGTTCTGGGCGAATTTGCTGCTCGTCGATGCAGGACATGCTTCGACCGCCGCGGAGGGGCCACCGGCCGGCAATAATCCGCCCGCTGCGGCCCAGGGAAATCCACCGGCGGAAGCGCCTGGTGGGCAAGCCCCTGACCAGCAGGCCAATCCGCCCGCCGCCGACAAAGACCAGTGAACGGCCGTGCTCCTCGGAGTAATCAGCGGCGACGTCGAGCCCCCGCATTCACAGCATGATGAGACAGAATACGATCACCGGATCAGAGCAGATTGCCCATCGGATTGTCGTCGTTGTGGCCCCTCGGTAGTAGCCTGGTTTTTGAGCGTCGGAGCGGTTCACTGGCCATTCCGCCAGCCGGGCTACGCACCACGCCAACTGAGGGGAAGCTGGCGGGTGACCAGCAAGCGGAACGGCGGGCCCCGCGGATGTGCCGTTCCCTCCTCCGGCGGTGGACGGCCGTCACCACACTGGGATAGCCGTCACTGGGCTTTTCTCACCATAATGATAAATGATAAGTCGAAAATTTGGTTCACTTGCACGCGCAAATTTTGCTACAATTTCCCAATCGCCTGTTCGTAGGGGAATATCATTTGCCTCCAGGAGTGTGAAGATGAAACCCTCACGTTTTTCCCAATCATTGCGACTTGCCCGATGCGTGGCCTTTTTTGTGTCAGCCGTTTTCCTGTGGAACTTTATTGGTGTTGGTGCGAGGAACGTCCTGGCGTTCGAGGAGCCCGCCGCGGGGACTGAAGCCAAGAAGGCAGAGGAAACGACCGGTCGGGAAGACCTCGATCGGGCGGTGGAACTGAAGCTTTCCGCGCGAACGTTGAATGATCTCGGGGAGGTGATCCGGCTGTGCGAACAGGCCCTTTCCAAAAAGCTGGATAAAGAAGATGAGGAGTTCGCGAAACAGCTTCTGGCGGCCACGCGGATCCAGCGAGGAATGATGATTGCCCAGGTCATCCTGGGGGGCATTCCCATCGATCGTAACTGGCCGGCGTTTCGGGCCCTGGCTCTGGAAGATCTGGAGAAAGGTCTGGCCGTTGATCCAACGCAGGCCGAGGCCTGGTTCACCGTGGCCAGGCTCCAGGCTCTCCCCGGGGGAGACGAGAAGAAGGCCATCGAGGCGTGTGGACGCGCCATTCAACTGGGGACGAACAATCCGCGCTTGCTCGCCGACGCGTACATGCTCCGCGGACAGCTCACACAGGGCAAAGAGGAGTCCATCGCCGACCTGACCAAGGCCATCGAGCTTTTGCCCGATGACCCCGAACCCCTCCGTTTACGGGCGCAAAGCTACCTCAAGGCGAATAAACCGGAAGAGGCCCTGGCGGACCTCAACAAAGCGCTGGAGAAGGAGCCGGATTCGCTGCCCACACTGGAGGCCAAGATCGACACCCTGATCGAGCTGAAACGTTATGACGAAGCCCTCAAGGTGTGCGATCAAATCGAAAAGCTCAGTCCGAACACGGGGGAAGCCCTTTTCAACCGGGCTCGGGTCCTTGCCGTCCAGAAGCAATACGAAAAGGCACTCGAGCTTTTAAACCGGGCGGCCAAACTGGATCCGAAAAATCCTGCCGTTCTCATGATCAGAGCCGCCGTATATCAGGAACTGAAGAAAACGGATGAAGCCCTGAAGGACATCAACGAGGCCATCAAGTTGCGTCCGGGAAATCCGGCTCTTTTACGCCTTCGGGCAGCGATTCTCGCGGGCAGCGGCAAATTCAGCGAGGCCATCGCCGATCTTGAGCAGGTACGAAAGGCACAGAGCGGGGAAGACGAGGTGACCCTCGCTCTTCAACTGGGACTGCTGTACTCAGCTCAGAAGTTTTACGGAAAAGCGATCGAGCAGTTCAGCAAAGTGCTCGAGGCTGATCCCAAGAACGTGGCGGCCCTCCGCGGACGTGCCGATGCCCTGCTCAGCATGGGACGGCATGCGGAAGCGATCAAGGACTACGAAAAGGCCCTGGAGGTGGACCCCAACGACAGTGGTGTTCTGAACAATCTGGCCTGGGTGCTGGCCACTTCACCGTATGACAAACTGCGGGACGGCAAGCGGGCTTTGGAATTGGCGAAGAAAGCCTGCGAACTCACGCAGTACAAGGAGGCCCACATCCTCAGCACGTTGGCGGCTGCCTATGCCGAACTGGGAGATCTGAAAACGGCCATCGAATGGTCGAAGAAAGCTGTGGAACTCGGTGAAGGCGAGGAGAAAGAGGCGCTCATGAAAGAGTTGGAGACCTACAAGTCCGGCAAACCGATGCGCGAGCTCCTCCAGGAGCCACCTGAGCCGATCAGCCCGCCTGCCGAACAGGAAAAGAAGGAAGAAAAATCCCCGTCTGAAAAGGATCAGAAACAAGAAGAGCAACAACCTTCGGAAGAAAGTTCAAAGAAATAGTTGCCGCTTGTCCGCCGTATTGATCCGGAGCCCCGCCGCCAGTCCAAAGACTTGCGGCGGTCATTTTTTTACCATAATGACAGAAGCTCTTGCAGGGATCGTCGGGCATATTGAGGCGATGAACACGCACGTATTTCGGTGATTTTCCCTCAACCGCCGGTACCTTGTGGATCTTTGGGGCGGAGAAACACCCGGTTCGACCCTGTGATCCACCAGTCCGGAGATGACCGCACGCTTTGCCCAACTCGCTTTCCAATTATCTCTGACTCCCCATTAGCGGAGGCTTCCAGCGATGCTGGCTCATCGGATACTGATGTATGCAATGATTTTTGGGAGCCTGGTTGTGGGCGCCATGGATCTCCTTGCATTGGGGATAGAGGCGGGCTTGCCGCAGGGACCAGGCCTTGCTCAGGAGGTGGGTGACTGGACTAGGTTACGAAATCACCCTGATGTCGTGCTGCTTGAGGATTTTGAGCTGGAGGCGATTAGTCAACTCCAAAGCCGTTGGACACAGATTTCCCATCAGGAAATTATGAGTCTCGCTTCAGAAAACGCACCGGGCAGCACGGGAACGCGTTCGCTCCTCATGACACACACCGGAGGTCGGGGAACCGGCGGGCATCTCTACCGGCGCTTAGACCGGGGCTATAAACAACTCTTTGTGCGGTTTTATGTCAAGTTCGATCCCGATTGTGCCCCCATCCACCATTTCTTTCACGTGGGTGGATATTATCCGCCGACTCCCTGGCCGCAAGGGGGTGCCGGAGAACGTCCCCGCGGAAATGAGCGGTTTACGGTGGGCGTCGAACCCTTTGGAAGCGACTGGCGCTGGGACTATTACACCTATTGGATGGAAATGCGGGGAAGTCCGCCCCGTGGTCAGACGTGGGGGAATTGTTTCATCAATGATCCAAATTTAAAAGTCACCAAAGGGCGTTGGCAGTGCCTGGAGGTGATGATCAAATTGAACGATCCGCCGGATGCGCACAACGGTGAACTCGCCCTCTGGGTGGATGGCCGTCTGGTAAGTCACCTTGGACCGGGATTTCCCCGCGGCAAGTGGACGTTCGATCGATTTATGCCAGGGCAGGGCGGGCAGGCCATCCGCTGGAACGACGAAAAACAAGGTCCGGAGACATTTACGGTGCCGTCCGACGGAGAGCCTTTCCCGGGTTTCCGCTGGCGAAATGACGAACGCCTTGAAATTAACTTCGTGTGGGTATTACTTTACATCACCAAGGCACGGGAAGGCCACATCAGCCGAGTGTGGTTTGATGACATCGTGGCAGCCACCCGCTACATCGGGCCCAATCCAGAGTGATTCATCAGTAGACGTCGCACCGATTCTTGCACCCGGTTGCGACCGGGACAGAGCGCCCCGGACTTTTCACCGCTGAAAGAATTTCCAGCCTTGCTTGCCGAGTCTCCCGATCAGTTGTCCCGTCAGCCATCGCACGCCAACCCGTGAAACATGCGGGAGAATGTGTTTGGCCTGTTCCCTAAGCAGTCGCCATTTTTCAGGTCCGCGGTGCTGGCGCAGAAGCCGATTTCTCTGGACACCCTGGGCCTCCGGCCAGCGTTCGCGAATGGCTGTAAGGACCCCCTCCTTCACGTTGTAGAGGCGGTCTGGATGCGTGCAGACAGGAATGGCAGGCTCGCTGGAAGTCAGCTCGAGGTCGCGCCGGACGCACTCCACGAAGTCGCGAATCGCCTCCTCTTTCTTCGACAGTTTACCGCCTGTTTTCTGTTCCTGCCAATTGTAGGGGGGATTCCACTCGTGACGCGGACGGAGTTCGTCGATGAATGAGCACACCGCAATAAGCGGCGGTTGACAGAGGAACGGCCGTTCACGAAAGAATTGCCGAAATCGTTGGACAAAGATGCGGTCCGGCCTGCGGGCAGCAATGCGGGCCGAACAAACAATCACCACCATATCCGCTCGCTCCAGCTCATTCCACAGGGATCGCGATTTCTCGATCTCCTGTTCCGACTGGTAACCGGGGGTATCGACGAGAATGAGGCCTCCGGGCAATTGACTCTTGTTCTTCTCCCCGGAGTTGGCATCCTCGGGGGTGAGACGGTAATGGCAAATTTGGTTGGTGGCCGGGAGAACATCCACATGGGCCCGCCAGGCACCACGGAGGGCATTGACCAGGCTCGATTTTCCCGCCTTGAGCTGACCCACAATAACGATCCGAATCAGTTCGGCAGGAACGGATTCGTCGCCTGTCGAACCCTGCGCCGCTTTCCACTCTTCCTGGACGCTGGTTGTCCGATGTTTCTCGAAACGTTCTTCATCGAGGACAACCCGGCCTGAGTAAAGCTCAATAAGATAAAATCCAACCCGGCGGATAATAAAGGCCAGCGCTTCGCACTTCATTTGGTCCATTGTTTGCTGAACGCTCTGATTGGTGACATAGCGCTGGAACTCCCGCCACAGTGCGTTGATCGGCGAGGCAGCCGCGGTGACAATGCGGTAAATGATGTATAAGGATTGCCAGGACTCCCAGTATGTGCGAAGTTTTATCCAGTCGTTGATGGTAAGAATATGGGAAACAGGGATATTTTTTTGGATGGTCTCGCGGAGTTCGCGGGTCACTTCTTCGATTATTTTGAGAACGTCCGTCACTGGCACCTGGAGATAAGCTTCCTCCCTGTCGGGGTAAAAGTGGCGTGCCACGGTATGCATGAGTTGAAGGAGAAGATCCTGAATATCGTTGACACTATTGACGGAAAGTTCACCAGCCTCGGCTCGCAGCGCCAGTTGCTCCACCTTCTCCCAGGCCTCTCGTTCTCGAGGGGGCCAATGTTCGGGACACGCTGGGAGGGGTGTTTTGAACGCATTCTGGGGCGCCTTGCTGCGATAGTGCCTGACAGCGACAAAAAAGGCTGCGGTGATTGCCGCTGTGATGATGCCATAAATGAACACCCAGCCGTTGCGCCAGAGGGTGTAGGCCCCGACAACCATCAAGCCAACGTATGGAATAGCCACAATCATCAGGGTGATCGCCCACAAAATCGCCTGCCGTTTACTGAACATGGAAGTCCTCTTATTTAATACGTATTAAACACCTGAAATAATACTCGCCGATTTATTGGCAGGGATAATCCGATCAAAGGGGATTCAATGCGCATGTGTTGCAGCGGACAGATTCTCATTTTGTCTTTCAGGTACTTTTCACCGATTGAAAAAGGCCTGCCAGATGTTTGTGGGCGAATTTCAATTCATTTTGAAAAATGCGCCTGATGTCGTCCGGCGTCGGCACGGCGCCCTTCTTGATTTCTGCAAAATACCATGCGAGGGTTTGTCCCAGGGCGTAGGTTGAGATCCCGCTGAAGGCCGCCGCGGCTGGCACACCCACCCAGGGAAATACCTTGAGCAGCTCACGAGCCACGTAGCGGATGCCCCAACGGGTGGCGAAGCCCCAACCCAGGGTTGCCGACATATCCCAGAAACGTTCCCAGGTGAGTGGTTGATTGTAAATGGCGGCGAGCCGCTGGGCCATGAGAAATTGAATACCCAAAATCAAGGGCAAGTCGATTGCCGGAATGGGAACCGCCCCTGCTATCGCGGCTAGGAGAGCATGGTGGAGAATCACTCCCAGTGCCTTCTGACCGTGGATGGCTCCCACGTGACGACGCAGCTCCGGGATGGCCGCGATCATCGCCCCGATACTTGCCGGAAAGGCATTCTCGATGGCCTGCCAGAGCTGCTCCAGACCGTAAAACTGCGGGGTGTATCCATCTTCGGGCAGCGTAAAATCAATGGCCACAAAGCGGACCTTGTCCCTCGGGAACCACGAACGTTGCTCAGTGAGGGCACGGGCAAGGTCTTGCGGCACTTCCGGCGGGAAGGGCTCACGATCAAATGGATACGGGAGAATGTGACGCGGCTCACGCCAGGGATACCCATCATGAAGACACGTTTGGACCACAATCACCGGCCAATCGGGGTGCCGCCGCATCACCTGATGGATCACGGCTCGGACAGCGTCCTGTGCCAGGTCCATCGCCCGCATGACGGCCATCACGAGGTGTGCGTGCTGCTCGTGCCATTGCAGGTCCTCCGTGGGATCGTAATCGGCGTCGCCAAGACCGCGCGTGTCCAGGAACTCCAGAAGAGGCGACTCATGGCTCAGGAACGGATAACGCCACGATGACTTCGTGCAGGGCTCAAATCCATTTCCGATTTCCGCACGAGGATCGCCCGTGAGGGCGTGCACGATCGACGTCTTGCCCGCCTGGGCCTTTCCAACAAGCCAGATAACCGGCGGGGGCAGACGGTCTTTCAGTTCCTCTAACTTCCGGAGAAACTCGGGATTGTTGACCTCGGAGAAGTTGGGGGAGATCATACTCATTTCCGCGCGTAATGATTGTGGCCCATCCTAACTCATATTATGGTCCTGTAGCCCCGCGATAACACAAAAGGTCTCCGTCTTCGGTGGCCACCAGCAGAGCGTTTTGCACGACAACTGGGGATGCCGAGATGGCCCCGCCCACCGTGAGCGCCCAGGGCGACTGTCCGTCCCTGATGCGAACGGCGTAAACATGGCCGTCCAGCGAGGCTGCCAGGACCAGATCGTTGTCGGGATCGGCCTGGTGTGTTGCCCGCACAATGACGGGCGAGGCGTCCACGTAACGCCGTGTGGGAAATCGCCACACGTGCCGGCCGGTGATGCGGTCGAAGCAATGGACAGCTTTGTCCCGACTTCCCACCACGACGTAGCGCTCATTCACTGCCGCCGATGCCCGAAAGGCTCCGCCCTCGTTTTCATTGTCATAACGCCAGACGACTTTTGCCCGTTTCCAGTCGATGCCAAAGAAGACGCCATTTTCCGTGCCTACATAGGCCAGAGAACCCACCACTGCGGGGGTCGAGCCGGTCGGCCCTTCCAAGTCAATCGCGGCGATTTCCCGGCCGTCCTGGATTTCCACCACATGGAGTTTTCCATCGCATCCAGCGATGAATGTGCGTCCCTCGACGATGGGGGGTGTGCAGCGGATTTGGTCGTGGCCACCGCCTTTCCACACAATCTCCCCAGTTTGTGCATCCACACAGTAGAGAAATGTGTCCTGGGATCCAAACACCACAACCTGTTTGCCGGAGGGCAGCGTGGCAAAGCCGGGGCCCCCGTCGATTTCCCCTTCTACCTCTTTTTGCCAGACAGGATCGCCGGTTTGTGCCCGCAAACAGTGAAAGCCACCGTTAATATCTCCTACGTACACATGGCCGTTCCAATAACCGGCAGGCGCAACAATTCCTGCGGGTGCCTTCCAGGCCCATCGTTTTTGGCCTGTTTGCAGATCGACGGCGTAGAAGTTGCCTTCGTTGCCGCCCAGGAAGACCGTATTGTCGGCCACAACCGGCGTCGCCGTGAACGAATCGTTTTCGGCGGTGAAGACCCACGCCTGCTTGGGCGGCTGATCGAATCGCCCCAGCACCAGGCCGGTGGCCGTGGGCGTGCCTCGGAAAACCGGCCAGTCGCTTCCAGAGATGATATCCACAGGCGTCTCCGTGGACGGCGGTTCGGCCGCGCTGTCCTGCACGGTGTTTCCGGATGGTGCACTCGAAGCCTCCTTACGTTCTTCAGCGTTTTGAGCGGGGCTGGTAGGAGGCTCAGTGTTTTCCTGTTTGACATTTTCCGAGCTCCCAGGCTCACTGAAGCAGTAGAGCGCTTCATCGGTTCTCAAAATGAGATCGCGATCGACCAGCGCGGGCGTGGCCAGGCAGCGGCCGCCAACTACGTTGCGCGAGAGAAGACGGAACTCGTCTCCCGCCGCCACCACAAAGACGACGCCACGTTCGTTGACGGCATACAATCGGCCGTCGGCCGCCACAAGCGAAGCCGTGAACGTTCCTTCCAGCGGGGCCCGCCAGATCACCTCGCCATTGCCGGGGTTGTAGCAGGTCAGCCACTTCAGATCGGACAGAACATAAAGACGGTTGCGATAGACGATACCGGAGGGGATGTATGGCCCACCCCGCGGCAACTGCCAGAGGAGCCGGGCCTGGACCGATCTCTCCCCGCCTTCCAGGTGAAAGGCCAGGATTGGTCCATTGCGACCACTCAGACTGAAAAGTGTCTGGTTGCGAAAGAGGGCTACGGGGGTGACGAGGGTTTCCAATCCATCATAGGACCAGAGCTTACGTCCAGTTCGGGCAGCGTAAATGGTCAGTCGGCCAACGCTCCCCACTTCTCCACCATTCACAGCCAGGTAGGAAACATTTTTCGCCAGACGGACGAGCACGGGCGTGGTCCAGCAGCCGGTGGAATCCCGGGGGGTTCGCCACACTTCCTCGCCGGTTCGCTTGTCCACAGCGATCAGAAACGAGTACTCGTCGCGATCGCACAGTTGAATGACGGTGTCCCCCACGATGATTGGGCTGGCGGCCACCCCATAGATATGCTCTTGCGGCCCGAGCGGTTTTTGCCACAGAAGATTGCCCTGAAAATCGCAGCAGAGCAAACCTGCCGAACCGAAAAACGCGACGATTCGTTCTCCATCCGTGGCCACGCTGGGCGACGCGTAGCCATTCTTGGGGTGCGTTTTTCCGTGGAGTCGGCCCACTTCCCGCTGCCAGAGTAACTGG
>Ga0181858_1000489_pt1 | contig 18899 bp, 13 predicted proteins | sample NewIslPassag4_SG_FD_130749 | JGI IMG/M metagenome (GOLD analysis project Ga0181858, IMG submission 130749) | Feedstock adapted compost microbial communities from Newby Island compost facility, Milpitas, CA, USA - Passage 4_SG | ecosystem: Engineered > Solid waste > Feedstock > Composting ...
GCCGGAAGCCTCCAGCGCCTCGCGCCGGACCAGAAGGCAGCCGCCCGCCGCTGCTGCGGTGCGGCGCCGATCGTCCGCCACCCAACTGAAGGGATACAGCTTGGCGAAGAAGTACACGAAGGGCGGGATCAGCAGGCGCTCCCAGGCCGTGCTCGCGCGGAGCTGCACCATGACGGACACCAGGTCGCGCCCCTCCCGCTCCGCCATGGCCACGAGGCGTGCGACCCCGTCTTCGGGGTGCGCGATGTCCGCATCGGTGAAGAGGAGGTACTCCGGGCTCCAGGCCCGCGCTCGTCGTACGCCCTGCTCCATCGCCCACACCTTCCCCGCCCATCCTTCCGGCCGGCGAGTGCCGCGAACCACCTCGGCCTGCGTACCGGCGAACCGACGGATGACCGCTGCGGCGACCTCTCCGGTCCCGTCCTCGCTCTCGTCGTCGACGATGACGACGCGGTACTCCCCGTCGTACTGCTGCCGGAGCAGCGTCGGGAGCGTGGCCGGCAGCGTCCCGGCCTCGTTCCGAGCCGGTACGACGACGGCGACCGAGGGCCACCGTGTCGGCCGGGGGACGGCGCGAGGGAACCTCGGCTGGAGCCGCCAGAAACCGCCGCGGAGGAAGAGGAGGACCGACCAGATGGCGGCGCTCACCGCGGCGATGGCGAGGGAGAGGCGTCGCACGAGAGGTGCCACGGAAGGTACGGTGGCAGCCGCCGTCGGCTGGCGCAACGGCCGTGGTCACCGCCCGAGTGCGCGGTTCACGGCGTCGAGCAGAACATCGGGGGTGAACGGCTTCGCCAGGAAGTTCTGGCCGGGCCGGAGCTCCAACTCGGCCGGGGCCGTCTCCGGGCTGTATCCGCTCATGAAGATGATCGGCAGGTGCGGAGCCTTGCTTCGGATTCGGCTGGCGATCTGGTACCCGTTCGTTCCCCCGGGGAGCACTACGTCGGTGAGCAGGAGGTGCACGCGCTCACGGTGCTCCTCCCAGACCGCGAACGCTTCTTCCGCATCGCCGGCTTCCAGTACCTCGAACCCCTCCCGCCGCAGCAGGGCGGCGAAGAGAGCGCGGATGCCCGGGTCGTCCTCGACGACGAGGATCGTTTCCCCTCCGGCTGACACAGCAGCCTCGCGCTGGGCAGGGGCCGGCGCTCGCGTGGGTCCGGGGCTCGGCTCGCGGAGGGGCAGGAAGATGTCGAACGTGGTGCCCTCGCCGACCCGGCTCCGCACGCGGATCGCGCCGCCGTGCTGGCGGACGATGCCGTAGACGACGGCCAGGCCGAGCCCGGTCCCCCGCGACTCTTCCTTCGTCGAGAAAAACGGCTCGAAGATGTGCGGGAGGTCCTCCTCGGCGATTCCCTGGCCGTCGTCGGAGACGCTGAGCACAGCGAACCTCCCTCCTCCTTCGAGTTCGGGCAGGCCGTCGCGGTCGGGTCGCGCGACCTGACGCGCTCCGCAGCGAACGGTGACCGTCCCGCCGCGCGGCATGGCGTCGCGCGCGTTCAGCACGAGGTTGAGGAGCACCTGGTCGAGCATGGTCGGGTCCACTTCGACCCAGAGCGGTTCGTCTGACGTCTCGACCACCAGCTCGATGTGCTCTCCTGCAGCCCGCCTCAGGAGGCCGGCGAGGCTCGTTACCGTTTCGTTCAGCTCCAAGAGGCGAGGTTCGAGAACCTGTCGGCGCCCCAGCAGCAGCAGGCGGCGTGTCATCGCCGCGGCTCGTTCGGCGTACGACCGAATCTCGAGCAGCCCTTCCTTCACGGAGCTCGGGACCCCCGGCTCTTGGGCCAGCAGGTCGGCCTCCATGAGGATGGCGGCGAGGGTGTTGTTGAAGTCGTGCGCCACGCCGCCGGCCAAGCGGCCGACCGCCTCCATCCGCTGGGCGCGCGAGAGCTGTTCCTCGAGCTCCCGCCGCTCAGTGATGTCGCGCGAGTTCAGCACGAAGAATCCGCCCTCGGCACCGTCCGGGACCCAGCTGGCCACCACCTCGAGCACTGCCCAGGTACCGTCGGCCCGGCGAACTCTGATCTCCCGCTTCGCCGGGCGGCCCGGATGGAACTCCGCCTCGCGGAGGCCTTCCCTCGCTAACGGGACGTCCGCAGGATGCACGTACTCGAGGACCGATCGTCCCACCCGGTCTTCGGGGTCGCGTCCGAGCACTCGCCTGCTCGACGGGCTCGCGTACCGGACCCTCCCCTCGCGGTCCACGACGTGGATGAGGTCGGCTGCGTGCTCGATGAGGGAGCGGAACCGCGCCTCGCTCTCCCGAAGGGCCGCCTCCGTGCGCCTCCGCTCGGCTTCCTGCTCGTACGCCTCCAGGGCGAAGCCGATGTCCTCCGCGAGGATCGCGAACAGGCGCAGCTCTTCGTCGTCGAACAAGCCGGAGTCGCGGGAGTACAGATTGAAGGTGCCGACGACCTGGCCGCCTACCCGGATTGGGAGGGAGGCGAGCGACCGCAGTCCGCGGGCGAGGGCGGCTTCCCGCCAGCTGACCGATTCTGGGTCGTGTTCGATATCGCGGCAGACCTCGACGGCGCCGCGGCGGAGCGCCCGGAAGGTGAAGGCGCAGTCGGGGTTCGGGCCCTCGACGTACGCCCGGACGAGCGACAGCGTCTCCTCGTCCGCCCCCGCGCACGCCTTCACGCGGAGGTTTCCTCCCTCGACGAGGCCGACCCAGGCGAGACCGAGGCGGCCGACGTCGACGGCGATACGGCAGACGGTGGCCAACAGCTCGTCCCGATCCCGGAGCCGAACGATCGCGTGGTGGACGGCGCTGAGGAGCTCGTACGTTCGCGTGAGCCGCTGGATCTGTGCCTCCGCTCGCTTCCGCTCAGAGATGTCGAGCACGCTCCCCCGGATGAGGATGCGCCCGTCGATGTCCAGGCGGAGCAGCCGCACCTCGCACGGGATGTCCCGGCCGGTGGCGTCCCGGTGGACCCACTCGAACACTGGAGTTTCCCCGGCGAGCGCTCTCCCGATGACCTCGGCGGCCTTCTCCGCGGAGGGACGGCCATCGGGTTGGACCGGCGGACTCACGTCGACCGGTCCCACGGCGGCGAGCTCCTCCCTCGACATACCGAAAAGTCGTTCAGCTGCGGCGTTCGCGTAGACGAACTTCCTCGTGGCGACGTCGAGCAGGACGAGCCCCTCGGGCGCGTGTTCGATCAGGCGGCGGAAGCGCTCCTCGCTCTCGCGGAGCGCGGTCTCCGCGCGCTTCTGCGCGGTGATGTCGATGGAGACGACGAGCGCGTGGGGGAGGCCGTCGAGCCAGACGAGGTCCGCGTTCACCAGGTCCCAGCGCCGCTTCCCGTCCGGACCGACCGTCTCGAACTCGAGGCCGCGCACCTTCCCGGCGGCTTCGAGGGCGGCCATGCGTTCGGCCGTCTTCTCGGGCTCGGGGTCCAGGCCGAGTTCGGCGGGCGTCCGGCCCACGATCTCTTCGCGCGAGAGCCCCGTGACGGCGAGCCACTCCTCGTTCGCGTCGACGATCGTCCGGTCCGTTAGCCGCACGAGGACCGTCGGTGCTCCTACGCGGCGGAAGAGGGTTCGGAACTGCGCCGCTTGCTGCTCCACCGCCCTTCGCATCCGCTCGCGCTCGAGCTCGCCGGCGGCGCGCCCGGCAAGGAGTTGGAGGAAGAGGCGCAGGGGCGCGACCTCGCCCCCCATCTCCGGCGCCGGGCGCCGGAACGCCATGCTGAGGACGCCGACCGGCCTCCCGGCGGCATCGCGCAGCGGGCAGCCCATGAACGCTTCGAAGCCGTGCTCACGGAGCTGCGGATCTCCGGGGAAGCGTTCGCTCACCTTTTCCGGAACGAAGCAGAAGGAGCTCCGCACGGCTTCCTCGCAGGGCGTCCCGGCGAGGTCGTACTCCAATGGCTCGGCGAGCTCGCCGTCTTTCCACACCGCGTGCGTCCGGACCCGAGTCGGAGGGTCGCCGAGCAGCTCGCCCACGAGGCAGAGGTCGGCACCGAGCTCCTCCGCCGCGAAGCGGACGACGGCATGGAAGAGCTCCGGTCCGGCGAGCGGCGCCACCTCGAAGGCGACGCGACGGATCCGACGCGACGACACTCCGACCCGAGCGAGGACGCGCAGCAGGCCCGGGAGCGCGGAGCGGCCCTCCGGCCAGGGGAACGCCGTCGGTGCACGCGGTCCGGCCTGCGGAAGCTCGACGCTCTGGCCCGCGGGGACGAGGACGACCACTGGCGGGCCGGGGCTCGTCATCTCCTCCGCCGACGGGATGGCGTCCGTGACGACCACGTCGCACTCCGCCTCGGCGGTCGAGCCTGGCGCGAGTTCGACCGTCCCGAAGCCCGCCTCACTGAGCAGGGAGCGCAGCTCTCCCCGCAGCTCCTCCCGGGCGAGCCGGAGCCCGATACGCCCGTGTAATGACGCCACCCCTCCCGCATTCTCAGCCGGGCGCCCCCGGGAGGAAAGTAGGGAATCCCCGCATGGGGCGGGATCGGGCGGCAGCGGAGGCCGGTCGTGACCCACGCGCGGGGACCATCGACCGGCGTCCGGGCGGCGGCGGTTCATGAACGGCCGGAGTTGGCGAGGCTCTCGAGTTCAGAGGGGTACGGTTCGAAGAGGGTCTGCAGGGCAAGGTATTCCTGGCCGAAGCGCGCCGTCCAGGATTCGAGCAGTGTGAGAATCGCATCGGCGGGCAGGGCTCGTCGGCGGAAGGCAGCGAGGGCCTCGTGGAAGTGCGTCCGCTCCCGGGGCGACAGCCGGTCGGCGACGTACCCGTAGAGATGGGCTGCGGTGTCGGCGAGCCGCCCGACCGTCGGCGGGTGCGCCGTGGCCTCCATGAAGCCGCGACGGTACGTCGCGATCGCCTCTGGCCACGCGAGGCTGTGGGCGTTCGCCAGCCAGCGGCCGAGCGCCCGGGCGCGCCCCGGATGGTGTGCCATCAGCAGGAACTTGTACCGGGTATGGAAGTCGACCAGTTGGCGATGATTTCGGACGCGGCGGAGGCGCGCGCTGGCGAACACGCGCGTGAAGAACGTGCTCCGGATCTCGCGGTTGGTCAGCCGCCCCTCGTCTTCCACCGGAGTGTCCGGGAAGGCTTCGACGAGAACCGCGGCGAAGAGTCCTCGCTGTCTGCCTCGCGGGGGTCCCTGACCGCCCGCCGGGTAGAGCCGCACGTCCCGCACGCCGCAGCTGGGTGAGCGGCTCTTCAGGATGAACCCGTCGACCCAACCGAGCTGGGCCGCGAACGCGCTCGCGAATTCCGCCATCGCCTCGGTGAGGTCGCGGCCGGTCGCCGGCTGAACCAGCCGCCGGCCGAGGTTAGTCTCGATGAGGCGCACAGGGGGTCGCGGCGAACCGAGGCCGATCGCCACCTCGGGGCACACCGGCACGATGTCGGCGTGGCGGGCCAAGGCCGCAACCACTCCGTCGGGGATGATGCTCCCGTCGAAGCGGACCGCCTCGAACCCGAGACAGGCGCTGACGACGATCCTCGGCCGCGGCCACCCGTCGCTCATCGGATCTTCGCCTGCACCAGGGTGTTCGTCGGAACGGTAGCGGGGCGCACGCGGATGAGCGGCAGCTCCTCGGCCACGAGCTCAGCGGTGATGGCCGCCGAGAGGAGGACGCCCGGCATCCCCGCTCCCGGGTGCGTCCCCGCGCCCACGAGGTAGAGCCCAGGCACCTCCGTGCGGTTCCGGGGCCGGAAGGGCCCCGATTGCAGGAGCGTCGGCTCTAGGCTGAATGCCGCCCCCTTGAACGAACGCAGCTCGCGGGAAAAGTCGCGAGGGGTGAAGGTGTGTTCGGCCACGATTGCTCCGCCGAGCCCCGCGAAGCCCGGCACGCGCTCCAGCTCCGAGAGCACGCGCGACCGGAACTCGGCCCGCGCGCGCTCCCAGTCGATCCCTCGTCCCTCGTGGGGGACGGGCACGAGAACGTACATGGTTTCGCCGCCCGGCGGGGCGACCGACGGGTCCGTTCGCGACGGCGCATGCACGTAGAACGCAAGCTCCCGAGGCAGCCCGTGACCGTCGAACACCTCGCGTACTGCCGTGCGATACCTCTTCGGCATGACGATCGTGTGGTGCGCCACGTCGGGAAATCGCCGGCTCAGACCGAGGTAGAGCAGGTAGCAGCTCATCGAGTACCGCATCCGCGGCAGCCGCCAACGCCACAGCCGCGGACGGTGCTCGGGCGGCAGAAGGGCGAGGTACGTCATCGGCGCGTCGGCGTTCGAGATGACGGCGCGGCTCACGAGCTGCTCGCCCGACTCGAGCACGACACCGGCGGCACGGCCTCCCTCGATCCGTATCCGCGCGACCGGCGTGCCGGTGCGCAGTTCGCCCCCGCGTTCGAGGTACCGTCGGACGAGCGCCCCTACGATGGCGTACGTGCCGCCGCGCGCATACCACACGCCCTCCGCCCGTTCCAGATGGGGGACGATGCTGTACACGGAGCTCGCGCGCAGCGGGTTCCCGCCGATGAAGAGCGGGTGGAACGAGAACAGAGCTCGCACCCGCTCGTCCCGGAAGTAACGGCGGGTCAGTGCGAAGACCGAGCGGTGGGCTCCCAGCCGCAGCAGTTCGGGCACCACCTGGATGAAGCGACCGACGCTCAGGAACGGCTGCCTCGCCAGCTGCCCGAACGCGCGCTCGTAGATCCGCTCCGTCGCCTGCAAGAACGCAGGGACCGATGCTGCATCGCGGGGTGCGAACGCGGCCACGACGGATGCGTCGTCGTCGCCTCCGTAATCGACGGTCGTTCCGTCGGGGAAGCAGACACGGTAGTACGGACGCAGCGGCAGCAGCTCGACGTCATCGTCGAAGTCGGCGCCGGCGGCGCGCCACAAGTCGCGGAGGAGGGAAGGGAGAGTCACGAGGGTCGGGCCCATGTCCCACACGTATCCCCGGTCCTCGAGCCGGTAGGCTCGCCCGCCGGGCCGCTCTCTCGCCTCGACGACGGCCGTGCGATAGCCGGATGCCTGCAGCCGGAGGGCCGCCGCCAGCCCGCCCATTCCAGCACCGATGACGACGACGTCGAACCGGTTCATCGTGCCCTCACGCTTTCTCGCAACGTCTGCTCTCCCCGCGATGAGGAGAGTTCGCGCACGGCCTCTTCGAGCTCGTGCGTCAGGAGGTTCGGCACCGCCCCGGGGTGAGCGGCCAGCGACTCCCCCACGCGGACGGTCACGCGCCACGTCCGCCGCCTCTCGTCCGGCCGCTCGTAGAGGAGCGCTACGGGGACGAGGGGCACCGGCCGGCCGAGCCGTTGCGCTGCCCGGGCGGCGAGCCACGTCGCGCCTCGCTGGAACGGGAGGACTTCGTCGGGCCGGTCGCCCGCGTGCGGGTCGTACACCGGGCGTCCTTCGGGGAACATGGCCACGATCTCACCGCGGCAGAGCCGTTCGAGCGCGTCACGCAGCCCGTCGACGGGCCGTGTCGGGTCGGCGCCGCGGCCCACCCGATCGACGGCAGGCCATCCGGCCATACGGCACAGGAGCTCCATCGTTCGGCGGAGAACGCCGTTGCCTGCCCAGTCCAGCGCGACGAGGATGCTGGGTGGCCGCGGCAGCAGCGCGGTGAGGATCACCCCGTCGTACAGGTGGTGAACGTGCCGCGCTGCGATCACCGCCGGGCCCTCCGCGGGAAGGCGCTCACGACCTTCGACCTCCAGTTCGAGGCGCCGGAGGAGCAGCGCCGCGGCCGCGCGGACGAATCGCCGGCCAACGGGGTAAGCGCGCGGTGTTCGGGCCCCGGCCGCGAGCGCCGGGAGCACCGCCGCCGGCACCGCGACCGCAACGGGCTGCCACAATCCCACCCCGAGTGCGATGGCGCTCGCGAAGGCGATGTTCGCCAGATAGCAGGCGAGGGGAATACCCAGCTGCTCCGGCCCGACTGCCGCGTCCTGGCGCCAGACGATTCGGCTGATTGCCATGAAGGTGAGCCCGGTCGCCATCCAGCCCGCGAAGTTCTGGAGCGGCATTCCGAAGTACCTCCCCTCGTCGAGCCAGACCCAGAACCGCACCGGCAGCGATTCGTGCGCCATCGCCGGGTCGAGGACGAGGTCCCAGGCCACCAGCAGCCAGGCCCCCATGAGGAGGCCGCCGGCGGTGCGCGTCCGGCCTCGGAAGAGGCGCGCGGCGAGCGCCGAGCCGAGGACGTAGCTCGCGAGCCCCATAAAGAACCACGACATGGGGATCGTGTACGGCACGCGGCCGAGCACCTTCGTGCCGAGGCCGTCGAGGTACGCGTAGCCCCCGAAGGGCCATCCGGTCTTCGTTCCGAAGAGCTCGGCAGTCAAGGACACTCCCACCGCCGCTGCGGCGAACACGGCGACGCGGCGCGCGCCGAGGGCCGCGGCTGCCCAAGCAGCCATCGCCGCCGCCCCGAGCCAGATTTGGACGGCCCCGCCGTGGCGCATGCCGAACTCGTAGGCGCGCTGGGCCGCCGCGTCGCCCTGCCACCACTCTGGATTCGGCAACGCCAAGAGGATGCCCGCTGCGCCGAACGCCATCATGGCGACGTGCCCTGTCAGGGCGAGCCGAGCAGCTCGGACTCCCATCACGCCACCCCCGAAAGCAGGCGGCCCCTCCATCGGTGCCGGCGGGCCAAGGCTGACTGCCAGAGCCGGACAGAGACGGGAACGTCGGCGAGCGGGGCGAGCGCCGCCCAGAGGCGAGCTCGGGGATACGCCCGGCTCATGCCCCAGGCGACGCCCGCACGAAGAAGGAAGAGGACGGCGGCTGATCCCTTGACGGCCGCGGCAGCTCTGCCGGCGGCGGGGACGGCGGCGAGCGCTAGCGGGAGGGCTTGGACCGCGGCCGCCTCCGCGAGCCCGAGCCACGGTGAGGGCGCGGTAAGGCCGTCGCGCAGCGCCAGCGACCGCGGCCAGTTCTGCCAGGCGTCCGCGATGGACTCGTACATGGCCACCTCCACATCCTCGACCTCCACGCTGCCGACCGCGGCGCCGCGGTGATAGAGCGTGCGCAGGAGGGTGACGTCCTCGCAGCGGCTCTCCGCCGCCAGCCGCCAGAGTTCTTCCGACCGCAACCGGTCGGCGCGGGCAAGCAGCACCTGGCCGTTGGCGAGCACCTCCGCCGAGGACCGAGGGAGAGCTCCCGGCAGGCCGACTCGGAAGATGAGGGAGGCGAGCATGGAAGCGTGGAGCGTGGCGAGAGGGCCCGAAACATCCATCTGAGGAGCGCCCGCGATCGCGTCGAGCTCCTCACTGACCGCCGTTGCGATCAGCCGCGCAGGGGCGTCAGCCCTCCAGCGGACGTCCGCGTCCGTCATGAGCACCCAGGGCGTGTCCACCGCATCCATGCCGCACCGGAGCCCCCAAGCCTTCCCGTTCGCCCACCATGGTGGGGGTGGTCCTGCCTCGATGAGCATCAGGCGCGGGTCCCGCGGCATGAAGGCTCGCACGAGCTCCGGCGTGCCGTCGGTGGAGCCGGTGTCGATGACCGCCACCGTGGAGACCGGGGGACCGCACGCGGTGAGCGTGCTGAGGCTCACCGGGAGACGGCTGCGTTCGTTGAGGACCGGGAGGAGCACCGTTACGCCGGGGAGCGAGCGTGGATCTGGAGGCGGGGGAGCAAGCGCCAGGCGGCGAGCCCGGGCCTGAGCAGCCAGCCGCCCGTAGACCTTCGCGGCGCTGCCCCACACGAGAGCCATGAGGGCGATCAACAGCCGTTCCCTCACAGGAACCCTCCGAGGTTGAGGTCACACCACGCCCGCACGGCGCAGCGCACCTTCGTGAGCGTAGACGTCGTGGCGCGCTGCTCGAGCACGCGGGCCCCGAGCTGTTCGATGCGGTCGAGTATCGCTCGGTATCCGTACGCGGCTGCCGTGATTCCGACCCGGCAGTCGCGCGGCACGTAGGCGATGCCTCGCAAGCCCCGGGCGTACAGGCGTCGCGCCTTGCCTGCCTCGCTCGCCAGGAGCGCCTCGAAGGCGGCCCTCCGCACGCCGCGCATCGCCCCCGGCGAGAGGTCGGAGGTCGAGAGTCCGAAGGCGGCGAGCGTCTCGCGCGGGATGTAGCAGCGGCCCCGACGGAGGTCCTCGGCGATGTCGCGGAGGACGTTGGTGCGCTGCATCGCCCGACCGAGCGCATCGGCGGCGGCGAGGGCGGGCGCCTCGCGCACCCCGAGGAGGAGCGCCATACCCTCGCCCACCGTGCCCGCCACGCCTCGGCAGTAGGCATCGAGTTCCTCTTCGCTTCGGAGACACCGGGGACTGGCGTCAGCGAGGAGCGCCTCCGCAAGCTCAACGAGCACGGGGCGCAGCCCCTCGACCTGTTCGAGAAGCGGCTCCAGCTGGGCAGCGAGCGCTGCGTCCGGCGCCCCGCAGTCGCCCAACAGCCACGCTCTCCACGCTCCCACGAGCCGGTGTTCGGCGGGGCCGCCCTCATCGATGAGGTCGTCGAGCAGCCGACAGAACGCGTACAGGACCGAGATCGCCGGCCGCACCCGAGCGGGGAGGAAGCGCGCCGCGAAGGCGAACGTGCGTCCATTCGCGTCGAGGACGCGCTGGTACGGCTCGCTGGCAGCGCCGTACACCGTGTTCCATCGGGCGAGTCGCAGTGCGTGCATCACGTTCTCTCCTCCGTGCTCCGGGCTGCCCGCCAGACCTCCCGGGCGCGCCCGACGGCCTCGCGGTGATCGACGATTGGGGCCGGATACCGGCTCGGCTCAGCCTCGAGCTCCGGGATCCACCGGCGCACGAAGCGGCCGGACGGGTCGAACCGCTCCGAATGGCGGTCCGGGCTGAAAATCCGGAACGGCGAGGCCGCATCGACGCCGAGGGAAGCGGCCCACTGCCAACCGAAGGTGTTGTTGGCGACGTCCCCGTCGACGAGCTCGCGGAGGAAATGCGCCATCCCCCAGCGCCAGTCGATGAGGAGGTGCTTCGTCAGGAACGAGGCAGTGAGCATGCGAAGGCGGTTCGCCATCCGGCCCGTCGCGGCGAGCTGACGCATGGCGGCATCGACGAGCGGATACCCCGTCCTGCCCTCCTGCCACCGCCGGAACGCCTCCCGGTCGCGGATCCAAGGGATACGCTCGAACTCCGCGCGGTACGCCCTCGACCGGAGGTCGGGCCGATGCTGCAGCACGTAGTGGGCGTACTCCCGCCAAAGAAGCTGACGAACGAACGGCGGCGACGGGCACCTGGACGCGACCTCTCGCGCCGACAGCAGCCCGAAGTGGAGGTCCTGGCTCAAGCCCGAGGTCGCGTCCGGGTCGAGCGAGTTCCGCGCCGCCGGATACTGCACCAAGCGCTCGGCTGCGAATCGTTCGAGCCGCACCCGTGCCGCAGATTCTCCAGCCTCCATCGGCAATGGAACGTCGGCGCCGAACCGCGACGGCGGGGGTACGGGGTCGGACCCGACGCTCGGGCGCGCTTGGGAGCAGGGAGGCGGCAGCGGCTCGCCGACGCTCCGTGGCCAATGTCGCCGTGCGAGGGCGGAGAAGCTCGGCACGCGGCGGGGCGAGCCTTCGCTCGTCCAGCCCGCGTCGGTGAGGAGGACGCTCCCATGGAACTCCAAACGCACGCCAGCTGTCCGGAGGGCCGCAGCCGTGCGCGCATCGCGTCGGAAGGCGTACGGGGTGAAGTCGGCGACGGCGAGGACCGACCGCACGCCGAGGTCCCGAGCAACCTCCGGCACCCAGTGCTCCGGAGGGCCTTCACGCACGAGGAGGGGAACCCCGAGCTCGTCGAGGCGCTCGCCCAGCTCGCGGAGCGATTCGAGGAGGAAGCGCACCCGCCGCGGTCCAGTCGTCGACGCGCCGAGGATGCGGGGGTCGAGCACGAAGAGCCCGAAAACCGTCCCCTCGCTGCGGGCGGCCCACAGCGCCGGGTGGTCGTGGATCCGTAGGTCGCGTCGGAACCAGACGAGCGTGCTCATCGCGCAGCCGCGGCCGCGACTGATGCCGCTGCGGGTGCCATCCGCCCGAACCGGCGTTCGAGCTCCTCTCGGCGGTAGCGGAAGATCTCCCGCAGCCGCGGGCGCACGAGCAGCCGATGGATAGGCTCGCTCAGCGGCGAGAGCGGCAGCGCGTAGTGGACGATGTCGATGACCCGGACCCCGCCGGGAATCGGTTCGAAACGGTGCTGGTGGTGCCAGAACCGGTACGGACCGAACCGCTGCTCGTCGACGAAGAGGTTCCGGTCGACGACGTGCGTGATCTCCGTGACCCAAACCGACCGCACGAAAGGCAGGCCCGTCACCTGGTACGTGATGATCAGGCCCGGCCGAATCCGATGCGGCGGATTCGAGGTCAGGCGGAGGTGCAGCCAGGGCGGCGTGATGAGCGGCAGGTTCCAGGGGTCGGAGAAGAAGGCCCACGCCGTCTCGAGGTCGATCGGGAGCTCTTGCTTCGCTACGAGCCGATGGAGTCGCATCGCTGCTGGTCCTCCGTAGGGTGAAGTCGGGAGAGTGCCATACGAGCACTCTCCCGACCGGTTGGTCTCAGGCAGGGGTGCGGCGTGCCAAGCGGAGGAGCGCCGCTGCCGCGAGGAGGAGCGCCGCGCCTGCAGCAACGAACGGGAGTGCGGGGTTCGCCGCCTGCTCAGCGGAGGGAGCGAGCCCAGTCCCCGTGTGCGGCGGCGCCGGTGCCGTCGCGTCGACGAGCGGCACGGCACTGAGCGTGCCGTCGCCGACCAGTCCTACCGCCACGACCGTGTAGACGGTTCCCGCCTCGAGCCGGACGCCGTCCAGCGGCAGGGCGACCGTGTCGGTGCTGGCAACGCGGACGTCCAAGTCGTAGGTTCCCGCGTCGACGGCAACGTAGGAGCCGACCTCCTTGAACTCCACGTTGGTGAAGAGGGCGGCGCCGCTGCCACGAACGACGACGTCCACGGCGGGGGCATCAGGCGAGGCGTGGATGAACCGAACGTGCGCCTTGCCGGCCTGCGGGAGCGTGTTCGTGTCCTGCACCGGAAGCAGCTCGAGGGACCCGTCGCTCACCCGGCCGACGGCGAGCACGGTCACGTCGCGGTTCGCCTCGATGGTGAGCGTGGCCTGGAGAGCCGGGGCACCGGAGCCGTCCGAAGGCGAGACGAACACCTTCACCTCGTGCGGGCCGGCGGCCAAGCTGACGTAGCCGGTCGCGTTCGGGAAGGCGAGGCCCGATATCGCCTTCTGTCCATCGACGAACACATCCGCGGGAGGCGTGTCGGGGGACGCGTGCATGACGCGGACGCGGCCGTTGCCGCTCTGGGCTTCGGCTCCAGCCGGACCGAGGAACGCAACGACGGACACAATGGCCGCGATGACCAGGAGGAAGCGGTACATGAGTTCACTCTCCGCGCTTCGAAGATGGCTGCGGTGCAGCGCTGGACACACCATAGACGGACCCTGGACGATTTGTCCAGACTCTGTACAGAAGCCGTCAAGAGTTGGAGACTGAGAGCGTGTCCGACCTCATGCGCATCGGGGAGCTCGCCGCGCGCACCGGCCTCTCCATCGACCGCATCCGCGCCTGGGAGCGGCGCTACGGCATCGTCGCGCCCGCCCGGTCGCCCGGGGGGTTCCGCCTCTACACCGACGACGACCTGCGGGCGCTCCTCGCCATGCGCGACCTCGTGGCTGCCGGCGTGCCGGCCGCCGAGGCCGCGCGCCGCGTCCGCTCGGGCGGGGCCGGTGACGGCGCCGACCGCGGAGGCCTACTGGCAGAGTTCCGAGCCCGCCTTCGCTCGGCGCTCGATGCGTGGAATGAGAGCGAGGCCCAAGTGGTCATCGACGAGGCGCTCGCCACGTTCGACCTGGAGACTTTGGTGGAGCGGCTCTTCGTGCCGTACCTCCAGGAGTTGGGGGAGCGCTGGGCGAGCGGGGAGGTCACCGTGGCCCACGAGCACTTCGCGTCCTCGGTCGTCCGGGGGCGGCTCATGGCCGTCGCGCGAGGGTGGGACCGTGGCTTCGGACCCCGCCTCGTGCTCGCCTGCGTGCCTGGGGAGCTCCACGACCTGCCGCTCGTCATGTTCGGCCTCCTGGCGCGCCGGCGCGGTTGGCGCATCACCTTCCTTGGCGCCGACACGCCCCTGCCGACCGCCGCAGCCGCGCGGGCAGCCGTGGCGCCCGCCGGTCTCGTCCTCGCCGCATCGACGGAGGAGCGCTTCCTCGCCATTGCCGACGAGCTCGGCGAAGTCGCTTCTGGAGGCCCGTTGGCGCTCGGTGGGCGCGGCGCCAGCCAGCTCGTTGCGGAGACCGTCGGAACTCCCGTCCTCCCGCAGTCCTTGGCCGAGGCGGCGGATGAACTGCGAGCCATCTTCGATGCCCTGCTGCCGGCGCGGGCTCAGTGATGGTTCTTCGGCGGCGCGGAGCCCGGGTTCCGATGCCGTGAGGTCGGTTAGGCGGGTCGCCCGTGCACGGCAGCGGCTCTCGAGGGCAAGGCATGGCTCGCTCGCGCTCCCCGGTGGGGGAAAAACCCGGCCGGGGCTGGGGGCATTCGTTCGGAAGCGCGCCGGAGTCCTCGGAGTCACCCGCCTGCGCTGCGCTCGACCCGGCTGGCTATCGCTCGCCGGTGAACCCGTCCGCCTCGGTTCGGCGTCGACGACCGGTAGCGGCTCCTGAGTTCGGCCACGTCCTGCAGGGGCGGTTTGCCGAAGACGCGCCGGTATTCGCGCACGAACTGCGAAGGGCTGGCATACCCCACCTCCAGCGCCGCGCGGGTGACCGATGCTCCCGCAAGGAGGAGCCGCCTTGCCTCCTCGAGGCGGAGGGCCTTCAGGTACTGGAGCGGCGTAAGGGAGGTGACGAGCTTGAAGTGGTGGTAGAAGGCGCTCTTGCTGAGGTTGGCGAGGCGCGCCAGCGCCTCCACGTCGAGGGGTTCGCGGAAATGGGCCCTCAAGTGCTCGACGGCCCGGCCGATGCGGAAGAGGTGGGAGTCGGGCATGGCGAACCGGGCCAGAGCCGGGTCGTGCAGGAGAAGGCGGATCAGGATCTCTCGGCGGAATAACGGAGCCAGTGTCGTTCGCCGCTTGGGGTCGCCCAAGGCGTCGAGGAAACGCCGCACGGCATCCACCAGCTCAGGGGTCGCCGGGAGGGTGCAAACGGGAGCGGACGGCTCGGCGGGCAGCCCCTCCGGGTAGGTTTGGGCGACCAAATCGGCAACCTCCGCAGGCTCCAGGACCAGCTTCAGACACAAGAACGGACGTTCGGGGCTCGCGTCGAGGACCTCGGCTCGGAGAGGAAGGTCTACGGTGGTTGCGAGGAAGTGGAGCGGGTCGTAGCGGACCGCTTTGCCCCGGTAGAACACGGCCTTGGCTCCCTGGGCGACGAGGCAAATGGCCGGTTCGTACAGGGCCAGACGTATCTCCTCCCGGCGCGAGATGCGGTAGACGTAAGCCCCTGGGTAGGGCAACGGATGGGCGCCGTCCGCGGGAGCGTATCGGCTCAGCCGTCGTGCCAACGGAGCCACACTGAGCGCCTTGCCGGCCTGCACATCTCCACCGTATTAACGCCGGAAGATCAGGCAAATGTCTCGGATCGCCGCATCCCGATGCCTCCCTGCGCAGGCCGGGGAGGGAGTCAGATGCGGAGGATCACGCAAAGGCGGAGGAAAATCGGGCAACACGGAAAGCTCGGCATGCTCCATGCTCAGAGCACCCGCGGAAGGCTGAGTGCGATGGCGCTGGAGGGCCGGGAAAACGTCCCGACCGCGCCGGCTCCTGAACTTCGGAAGCCTGCCGGCGTCATCGCCCGCGTCCCCGCCTCCGGCAGCCATCGGCCGAGTCTCTCGGCCCATCGGGTGCTCGACCAGGCGGGCCAAGCGGCAACCGGCGGCCGTGGAGGCGGTGCTGCAGGCATGAGGGGGAGGTGAACATGCGCACGGTGACTTTGAACAACGGGGTCGAAATGCCGCTGCTCGGATTCGGGACGTTCCAGATAACCGACCTCGATGCATGTGAGCGGGCCGTAGCGCACGCCATCCGGGTGGGCTACCGGTTGGTCGACACGGCGGCGGCGTACCGGAACGAGGACGCCGTAGGAAGGGCGATCCGCAGCAGCGGGGTGCCGCGCGAGGAAGTCTTCGTCGTGACGAAGCTCTGGATCCAGGATGCGAGCTACGAACGCGCGAAGGCTGCGTTCTTCCGCTCCCTGGAACGCCTGGGTACGGACTACGTCGATCTCTACCTACTCCCCCAGCCGTACGGTGATGTCCATGGGGCGTGGCGGGCCATGGAGGAGCTGTACCGGGAGGGACGGGTGCGGGCCATCGGTGTCAGCAACTTCTACCCGGATCGGCTCATGGACCTAGTCCTTCACCACGAGGTGGTGCCCGCGGTCAACCAGATCGAGACGCACCCCTTTTTCCAGCAGCGGGAAACGCAGCGTTTTCTGGAGAAGCACGGCGTGCAGCACATGTCCTGGGGACCTTTTGCCGAGGGGAGAAACGGAATCTTCCAGAACCCGGTGCTGCAGGCTCTTGCCGAAAAGCATCGGAGGACCGTTGCCCAGGTGATCTTGCGCTGGCTGTTCCAACGTAACGTCGTGGCGATCCCCAAATCCATACGGCCGGAGCGCATCGAGGAGAACTTTCAGATCTTTGACTTCGAGCTGACGCCGGCCGACATGGACACGATCGCCACGCTCGACACTGGGATGAGTGCGTTCCTCGATCACAGCGATCCTGCCACTGTGGAGCGGCTGTGCCGACATCGGATACCTGAATGACGCAGACTGCGCGAATGGGGAACACAGAACGAGGGAGGAAATACGTGCAGAAGCGCAAGATCGGTGAACTCGAGGTCTCGGCAATCGGACTTGGCTGCATGACGATGACCGGCGGCTACAGCGTCTCTCCCGATCGTGGAGAGATGATCGGGCTCATCCGAAGGGCCGTGGAACTGGGCGTGACGTTCTTCGACACCGCCGAGGTGTACGGCCCGTTCGAGAATGAGGAGCTGGTGGGCGAGGCGCTCGCTCCGTACAAGGGCGAGGTCGTCATCGCGACCAAGTTCGGCTTCAGGTACGGCGACGACGGACGGCCGAGCCCGCTCAACGGGCCCGACAGCCGGCCCGAGCAGATCCGCAAGGCAGTCGAGGGCTCGCTGAAGCGTCTAAGGGTGGAGGCGATCGACCTCCTCTACCAGCACCGGGTCGACCCGAACGTCCCCATCGAGGAGGTTGCGGGCACCGTCGCGGAGCTCATCAAGGAAGGGAAGGTTCGCCACTGGGGGCTGTCCGAGGCGGGTCCGGAAACGCTCCGCCGCGCCCATGCCGTCTGTCCGGTCACGGCGGTCCAGTACGAGTACTCGCTCTGGTGGCGGAAGCCGGAGGAACAGATTCTCCCTATCTGCGAGGAGTTGGGCATCGGGTTCGTCGCCTACAGCCCGCTGGGGAAAGGGTTTCTCACCGGTGCGATCAACGAGGAGACGACCTTCGCGCCTTCGGACCTCCGAAGCCACATCCCTCGCTTCGCACCGGAGGCGCGTCGGGCGAACCTCGCGCTCGTGGAGCTCCTCCGGGACATCGCCGAGCGGAAGGACGCCACGCCAGCCCAAATCGCGCTGGCCTGGCTGCTGGCCCAACGACCGTGGATCGTACCCATTCCGGGCACGACCAAGCTCCATCGACTAGAGGAAAACCTGGGAGCGGTCAACGTGGAGTTCAGCCCAGAGGATCTCCAGGCACTGGAGGAAGCAGCCGCCCGGATCCGCATCGTCGGCGAGAGGTATCCGCGAGCGTTGGACCGTCTGAGCTATGCAGAAGCGCCTCCGAGACACTGAGTGCGGGCGGCAGCGCTGCGTCGCTGGCGAGCGGAGGGGGCGCGAGGCGCAGCGGGCGTGCGAGACGATGAGGCCAAACAGGACCAACGGCGCCCCTGGCGGGGGGAGGCGTTCGTGCATCGGAGCGCACGGGCAGCGAGCGGACCGCTGAACCCCGGCTTGTCACTCATGGCTTCCCTGACACGGCCCCCTGCAACCTTCCGCTCCCGCGGATTTGTAGGGTGCCGGGTAAGGCACCAGGGAATCCGACGAACCTCTCACCGGAACTGGAAAACCCGGCGGATCGTTCGGATTCAGGTTCAGGAGGAGGGGTGGAAACTTGGTGAGCCGCGGAGGACTCGAACCTCCAACCCGCTGATTAAGAGTCAGCTGCTCTACCAGTTGAGCTAGCGGCCCACCGACGGACGCACCGCGCCGGTGAGAGGCGCGAGGACCCATGTGGCAGTCTACCACCCGCCCTCACTGCTGCGAAGCAGGCTTCCGTGCGGTGACGGTGCTGTTCTGAAGGCCGAGCGGCGAAAACCAGGGATCGACGAAGACCGCCCGGCAGAGCATGTCGGCAATCTCCGACCGCGTCCGGTTCCGGCCACCGAGCAGGACCATGGTGAGTCCGGACACCGACGGGTGGTCGGGACCGGTGTAGTCGTCCGCGAGCATCGGCTCCGTGACGATCACCAGACCGCCCGGCTCGAGCGCCTGGAAGCACCGCTGCAGGATGCGCGCGCAGTCCTCGTCCTCCCAGTCGTGGAGGACGCTCGAGAGAAGGATGGCGTCACCGCCGCTCGGCAGCGGATCGTCGAAGAACGAGCCGGCGACGAACGCCACGCGCTCTCCCAGGCCTGCCCGACGGACGTTCTCCCTCGCGATCGGCTCCACTCCCGGGAGGTCGAAGATCGTGACCCGAATGTCCGGGTATGCGCGGGCGATGGCGATCGCGTAGCCGCCCGGACCTCCGCCCACGTCGACGAGGTGGCGTACGGCGCTGAGGTCGACGACCTGCAAGAGCGCCTCGCCACCGTGGATGGCGTTGGCGAGCATCCCCTCGGCGAACCAGCGCTGGTCCTCCTCGGAGAAGCTCGCGAACATGTCGTGCTGGCCCCGCGCCGTCCACGGACGCCCGGTCGCGAGCGCCTCGTGCAGGTGGCCGATCGCTTCGTAGAAGCCGTCGAACAGCAACGCCCGACCGCCCACGTACCGCGGACTCGAGCGGAC
>Ga0181858_1000491_pt1 | contig 18868 bp, 25 predicted proteins | sample NewIslPassag4_SG_FD_130749 | JGI IMG/M metagenome (GOLD analysis project Ga0181858, IMG submission 130749) | Feedstock adapted compost microbial communities from Newby Island compost facility, Milpitas, CA, USA - Passage 4_SG | ecosystem: Engineered > Solid waste > Feedstock > Composting ...
ATGTGCAGATTTCGCGCTTTCCTCCACCCGGGCGACGCGCTCCACCAAGTCAGCGTAGTCCTGCCGCATGAGGCGGATTTCCACGCGCATGTCGTCCACCGCCTGCCGGATATAGTTCACGCTCGCCCGCAACTCTCCGTCCTGCTGTCCGTCTTGGCGCACTGTGCGAGATCGCCCGAGCCAGCCGAGCACAATCCCTGAAATGGCTGCGGCGGCCGATATGAGTGCTGTAATCGTCATGCCGTCCATTTTGCATCGTCCCCCAACAAATGAGGCCCCGCCTATTCGGCAGATCCTACGTCTTCTTCGACAGGCGATTCCCCAACCGGATCAGCGACTGTCGGTGTGTCGCCCCACACCGCCATAATGGCATTCGCTTGGGCTTCTGGCAATTCAGCCACCACCGCAGCACGACCGGAAAGACTGTTCACGTATGCTTTGCGATGCGGTTCGCCGATCTGATACTCAACGCCTTCAATTTCGATGAACTTTTCCGTCTTCACGCTGACACTATCTTTCGTCAACATATCCAAAGTGATTTTTTCGATCATGATAACAGCCTCCCATTAACCTTGTATGTGATAAGTCAAAGTACCTGCAATGATGGAGTTGTCTTTGATAGCCGAGGAAGGCAGCCCCACCGCCTGAACGTTATTGCCGATTTGATTAAGAGCGATCTGATTTTCAAAACCGGCAAGCGAATATACAATTGCAGAATATCCTGACGATAACTCCACATCGCTGATCAGATTGATGGCGCCGCCACCGGTATAGGCCCCGGTGCTGAGCGCGGCATAAGGTAGTCCCCTGATAAAGACTGATCCGGCCATAGCGGGGTCCTTGGCAGTAAGGTGTATCCGAAATTGGACGGTCACCAAATTACCTATACGAGTATAGTAGCCATACTGTACGTGGTAAGTATGACTGCCTGCTGTGTCCATGCCTGCCAACGTCGGAGTCCAAATGCCAGTTTCGTATTGCAAGCTACCATCTTGCCATAAATCAAAAAAGTCTGACCATCCCGTAGTGGTATGGTAGGACCTATATCTAGCTACAGGCACAGGTACATTGGCAGCCTCAATCATTAGTTGATAGCACCGATTGTTCCCTTCCTTCACGGTCATAACGGTTCCAATGGACGGCCATCCATTAGCCGGTATCGCATCCTGGTAAGATACACCGTTTGGGTACTCAGTACCCGGAGTTGATGCGATGTATGAGGTACGCGTATTGTGCCGTGCATTGTCCTCGCGGTGCTGGATAAGTTGTCGCTGCATATCCCGCGTCATCGCGCCGGCTGTGCTGATCGGGCCGAGAGGCGTATAACTGGAAGCGGGTGTGCGGATGTCGACAAGCTCAGGGTCTTTGCCGGGCGTTGGATCGTTGATGATTTGATCGACGCGACTATTAAGATACTGGACATCAGCAGCCCGATCAGCCGCCTCTTGCGCTAAATCGGCTTGCAATTGATCAACGTCCTGCTGCACCAGGTCAAATCCGGTGTTGATTTTCGTGTATTCGTCCTTGATTTTATTGCTCCCGACCAGATTAGCGTATCGGTTTGCCATTGTCTTGTTTCGCCTCCTTGTCCATGTACTGTAGATGCTTGTCGATCTCGTCCCGCAGCCCGGTCAGGATGTCTCGGTCTTGACCAGGGTAGGATTGCAGCACTGCGGCGATCACAGCGCTGATCTCCTGCACCGGTGGACGAGAGAGATCAATCTCGACATGTAGATACGGTGTCACTTTAGCCATAGTGATCATCCTTTCTTTGCACAATAAAAAGACGCCCCGTGATGGAGCGTCTTTGTGTATGGAGGTTATTCGGTTGGTTGCTGGAGCTATTCTGTTAACTCTTTGAGCAAAGCTTCCCAATACTCAACCCTTTCTTGTAGTTTTGGGATCTCCTCTCTATAAAGACTGATAACATCTTCAGGGTAAATCGTAACGTCTCTCTGGTTGGCTTCATCTTGTAATTCGATCATCTGATTCAGTTGCTTAATCCATATATTCGCTTCTTTAATGCGTTCTTGAACATATGAAACATCAACATCCTCTGGTGGATCAAAGAATATCCTATCATACGTATAACCAAAACCCTTACTGCCTGCGCCGTAATTTTTATTAGATGAATCAGTCACAGAACTAGGATCAGGAGATGTAATCTCGACAGTTTCAGTCTCCTGTATCCAATTCACTTCCTTCCCCATGATATTTTCAACAAGTTCTCTTACCGGAAGGTAGGTTCTCTCATTATAAACGATCACTGCATTCTCAAGATCAAGCAACTCTCCATCTACCGAAACCTTTATGTTTGGGTTGAGAAATGCGGATATGGATGTGATAGCACTCTGAGCGAAAACTGAAACTGGGATCATTAGCATCATGCCGACTAATAAACCGATCAGGAATTTCTTCATTTTTCCATCCCCTCTACTTTAATTTATAACTAGTATAGCAAAAAAGGGGAATACCCGTCTATTAATAAACCTGGGTTAAAACTCCGTTTACGAAAATACCTGTAAGACCTCCTCCTAGTGGGACATGTATATTAAGTCCTGTAAACGCATCTTGCTTTCCACCAATCAATGACTGTAGGAAACTATAGAAGTACCAGAAGTTGTTGCCTGTACCTATATCTACGAGGTTGCTGTAATTGACCCGTAGCTCATTGATGAATGAAACGTCCCCTGATATCACCAAATAGTCATCATTCTTAGTAAACCATGTTGCCCCGTAGCTGTTGGAGAACATTAGATAGGGCGCAGTATCACCAAAATACGCCCCCATGCGCACAAACTGCGTAGCATCCGCATGGAAAGTAATTTCTCTCGTTGATGCATCAAGCACAAATCTCGGATAGATACCAGCACTCGCAGACTGAATCGTGCCTCCGGTTATGATTGATCCGATGATCGTTGATGCCGTGATGGTGCCACCAAAAATCGCTCCCCCTGTAATCGTGCCTCCGCTAATCGTCGCGCCCGAGATGCTGCCACCATTTATCGTGGCCGCATTGATCGTACCGCCCTGAATTGTTCCCGCCTGCACGGTCCCGCTAAATGTGCCGTCCACACCCTCCAGCGTGCCAGCGAACTTAAACCGTTTGTTGGGTATATCAAACCACAACGCCCTGTCGCCATTAGCGTAAAAACTAAGCTCATCCGCATTAAACACAGCCTTAGCCGTGCCGTCCTCGCGCTGTACGACGATGCCCTCTGTCCGACTGTGAGTGACGCCGTAATATGGCTTACCAAACTTGACAGCATTTTGATTGAGCCGCTTAACAGCAGCGGTAAGCGATCCGTCGATACCAAACTCAGATTGTTGCTCACTGATAGACGGTGCCTCGATCTGCATCGACAGCCCGCCGCGAAAGTCAAGAACCTGATGCAAAATGATCGTACGATAAATATTGTCCTTATCATAGACGACATTTATCACATCGCCCTGCTGCAGGTGTGGGTATCCACGCGCGGGCATGGAGATCGGCAAATACGAAAAACCGTTGATCTCAGACAGAATTTTGCCGGCCATCTCCTGCGTACCAAATGGGTTTTCGATGTACATGGTTTCGGCTTCGCTGCCTGTGCCTGCCTCATAAAAATTGCCCTCGTCGTCGTAGATGATCACAACGCGGGAGTAGGTTTTCAATGGGTTGACTTGTTTGGCCCGGACATAATCAGACGCAGTCATTTCAAACAACGGTTGCGCATTTGCACTGATCTTCTTAAACCGCAGAACTCCATCTCTCCCCATAAACACACAGGCACTGTTCGCGCTCGCGATGAATCCCATCACCTGCCTACAGGTATATCCGGTAGGAGCTGCGGGTATGGTGTAAGTCGGGTCTATTACGACCGTGTCGTCATATTCGAAGCCGATCAGATCGCAAATCTCGTCCCAAACGTCTTTCATCGGCGCCGGATAGTTAAGGCCGGATACATATTCCACGTCGGCAAAAACCAACCGGTCATAACAAACATACGTCCAGATATCACGATCTTTAGATCGATTGTCGATGAAAAACTCGCCGAGCGGAATCCAGTCCGTTGTTCCGCCTTCCCACGCAAAGTCAGCTTCATCCCAGCTAAGATCAGCTGTATCCCAAGCGAGTGTATCTGTCTTAAGTGCGATATAAGGAACAATTTTTGCATTCGGTCGGAACTGATCATGCGTCCAAAAACGAATCGTTAGCTTATTCGGAATAACGGTACCTAGCTCCAATTCTTCACTGAGGGACAAACTATTTTCTATCGAGAAGTCGATCAATTCATCGATCCCGTATTCGACTCCATCTACTTCGACTTTTACAATAAATTCACGGTTGCGATCATGCACAAGTTTGCTATAAAGCGGATCAATGTAGCCCGCTGGCGGACCCAAAAGTTCGGACAGTAGGGTGTCAGATGCATTCGAATCATGCGTCTTGTCAAGGTCAAATGGATGGGTATTGTCTCTTCCTTGTGATGAGAGCCAATATGGGACTTTTTCAATCAATCCATTTCACCCCTATCTACGTTTTGCGAACTTCGTTAGTTGAATAAGAGATAGATTTTCCTAGTGCTATCCTACGCCATACAGCTACATGCTCATCAGGGGTAATGCGATCACTCCAATACTCCCATCCTGTTCCGTATTCTTCAAGATCGGGAGGTGAGGTTTTTTCTGAAGTCTCTACGTATTCGTAATCTGGATAAGTCAATTCTATCCCTCCTAACCATACAACCACTCTATGTCCACTTCGCAGTCAATGCCTTGCCCCGTCTCAAACGTTCCGTTTACCAAAAGAGACAGCAATATCCGAGGCGGAGCATATATCGGAGCTATCACTCTCGACCCGCCGTCTGCAGCGGGTACGTTGGTATCGGTCGCGCCGGGATAAAGCATGATAATCTGTGACCGATTGCTCGTCGTTTGCGGGTCTGTGTAGATGTCCCCAAATCTGTACCCCTTGATGCCCTGCAACTGTGCCCGCAGGCGGACGCCTTGACCTGCCCCAAATGTGCCCGTAACGCCATAAACCGTAAGATATATGATGCACCCCTTAGCGCCTGCTGGTCTAAAGATGGTTGTATTTTGTGATGATATCCTTAGGGCGCGTGTAAATATACTTGATTGTGTAGTATAACTCCCCTTTAGCTCAACAGCCGCAGGCTGCGTTCCATTCTGAATCGTGTGGATCTTCGATTCTATACCGGACAATAATGTTTTGATCTGAACAAGTTCAGCCTGGGCAGCGTCGTCCGATACGTTGTTGGGATTGCTTTGGTATCTTCCCCGAATGGCATTCAAAACGTCTTCGTTAGTAATGATCGCCATATGATCACCTCTCAGTCAGAGACAATTTAAGACCAGTCCAATAGATTTCATTATTTCGTGCAACTGCAAACGGAGCTACACGGTCGCCTACATAAAATGTTTTGGTCTCCCATTTGCCAGTCAACGGGTCTGGATACGTACATTCAAAAAATTCATTTTGTACTAATTGGAGAATCGTTGCAGTATCAATCCAGTTCATTGGTCCCCATGACATATCTATCTTACGTTTCACGGCTATTCGGTCTCGATACAACGTGCCATCAGCTGTCCGTTTGGTTGCCTCACTATCGTCCAGGTCGATGAGGGTAACCTGAAATGATGAAGGGGAAGCCGGAAGACTTACCCCATTGATTTTGATCATGCCATCCCTCCTCATGCCATGCTAAGTGTCCTCCCGGCGCGACGATTGCGATCGTCTCGGGCAGCATCGATAATTTTGGCCAGCTGTGTACCGTTAGCTTCCAAGATGACCGGTCGGCGTGCAAAGTCCTGCAGAAGCTGTGCGATCATATAGAGCGCATCCACGATTTCCTGATTGGATCCGCTTAGCATATCCTGCAGCTTACTAAGCGGGGCAATGACTTCCGGATCCACGTTGGCGTGACGGTTATCTCCAACCCATGCAAGCGTTGGACCCGTGACGAGTCCACCTTCAGCCAGCCTCGGAATTTGCGGAATGTTGAAACCGAATTTTTTTCCGCCTATCACCGGAACCCAGTCCGGGACATCAAAGCTGATCTTGTTGACTTGTTTAATCATCCAGTTCAGGGCGTCAATGATCATATTGATTGCCCCTTTAAAAATTGATCCGATCGCATCGCCGATACCGCTGAAAAATGTCTTAATGCCATCCCAGGCGCGTTTCCAGTCGCCCGTGAATACGCCGGCAATAAAGTCAATTATGCCACCTAACGCTCTGATAATCCCTTTGGCGGCATCAGCAATCGAACCAAGTGCATTGCCTATTACGTCAATCACTCCATCAAATATTTCTGAAACGACCGGGCCCAGTATTTTTACAAGCCAGTTGATGATTGGCGCGATAAACTTGTTGTAAATATCCTGAGCAGCCGTTATCAGTTTGCCGATGAAGTTGCCGATTTCTTTAACCAAATCTTTCAAATGGTTATCCCAAAGTTCTTTCATTTTATCGAGCATCTTGGTGATAATCGGCTTCAACATCTTGTTCCAAAGGTTATCCCAAAGCTCTTTGATCTTTTCCAGTGACACTTTAATTCTGTCAACGATATCTTGACCCCACGTGTCCCACCATTCAAAAATTACATCGAGGGTATCTCGAATAACGTCAGAAATAAGCTGTAAAACGGGATCAATTGCTTCACCCCAGATGTCATCAAAAACCTGTTTAACAACGCCGAATAGCTGACCAAACGCTTCAGTTGCTCCGGCAACAAACTCCGTAATCTTAGGCAACCCGTCAGCTACAAACTTTTCGAAAATCGGGAACGCCGCTTCCCAAACGGAGTTAAACGCCATCCGAACACTTTCGGACAATCCGGCAAAAATGGAAGATAAGCCAATGATGCTTTGATTCCATAAAGGCATTAAGTCATTCTGCCACCAGTTCTTCAATGGTTCACCGAGCATCAAAATGCCGGAGAACATCGCTCCGAACTGCTCTTTCCACTTTAACAACTCTGGCTGAATGACTGCCCAGGCAGACTGTATTGAGGGACCAAATGTTACCGTCATTGCTTGCCAGCTGGATTGAATGAATCCGAATGCTTGCTCAAATGTTGTCCTTATTCCAAGCGCCAGAGCGTCCATTTGCGTTTGGATGCTGTCTATATCCAACTCCGGCATCTCGAAAGCTTGAATGTCGGACATCAATCCGCCATCGTCGCCACCATCGGACGTATCAAGTAGGTTCAATTCGTCAAATCCGGCCATTTTGTTCGCACTTTTGCCGTACTTGTCGAGCGAAGCCCTTGCCTTGTCAATCCCGATAGCGGCCTGTAAGCTCTGCTTGTACGTCTTTCCAAAGAGTGCGGAAACAAAAGCAGCGACGTATGTCGTCGCCGTTACCATTGCTTTTATGAGCGCGTTTATCGCTGGCAGAACCGCCTGAAAAATCGGTGCGAACGCTGCTTTTAGATTCATTCTGACCTGCGCCAAGGACTTCGCATATTCATCATTCGTTTTAAGCGAACTACTGACATACTCTTGAAATCCACGGATTGCCTTATAGAGCACACTAAAAATAAGGACCTGCTTGGCAATCCGCTTGAATGCAGCAGTAAATTGGTTGCCCATACTCGCAGCTCGCTTGCCGGCTGAGGCAAATGCTGATCCAGAACGATTCGCGCTCTTTGCTACATCCTTAAGCTTCTGATCAGTTTTCTTAAGTTCCTGGCTTGTTCTTTCTATGTTTTTTGTGAATAATTTGAGATTTTTGATGCGGCTGAAAAATCCGAGGAAAACATTCAAACGTTTCCCGGTTTTTTGGATCTCTTCCCCCAGAACTTTGGTCTTGTTTTCTGTTTCGTTGAGAACGTCTTCAAGTTTCCATATCTTGGATGCCGTCTGATCTGATGTTTTTGTCAGCCGCAGTATGACACCTTCAAGGTTTACGATTTGTTCCTGCAGTTTGCTTTTCTTGGCTTCATTAAACGTTTCTTCATAGGCTTGTTTCAAATCAGCCAGTTTTCCTTGTTGGATTTCCAGCTTCGCATTAATGTTATCCAACACAGCAGTTAGGTGATCGATTTCGGCCTTTGTTGCTTCGATATCAATAATGCTTTGTGTTGATTTCGAATTCTTCTTTGTTGCTACAGTAGATCCCGAAACGTTCGAAGGAGTAACAGCCGAAGCCGGTATCTGCGGGATAACCATGTCTTTCAACTTCGTCTTCATGCTGTCGAGAGACTTTTCGGCTTCTTTGATGCTCGCAGTGACTCCTTTCATTGCTTGATCAAAGTCGGTGGCTCCTTTGACGGCTTCTTTCAGAGTATCTGAAAAATCGACACCTTTTAGCGTTGCACCAAATGCCTTTGCCAAACGCTGCCCCATTTCATGAGCCATCTCAGATATCTGTTTGCCAATGTCACCGACAAACTCTAAGCCAAGGCCAACTTTCCCGACTTCATTTCCGGTCATGTTCCCCACCTCCTCCGAACATTACTGCCATCATTTTCTCCAACTGTTCAATTGCTTTCCGAGCCTCTTCATGACTCATGCTGGCTTGCTTCTTTGCCTGTTTAGCACGCCATTCTGCCCTGATCCTTTTTTGCTCCGGTGTAAAATATTTGAGCTTCTCCCGGTCATTTTCGCTACGGATTTGCACGATATAACCGAGCGGAGTATCCGGGAGAAGCCCGGCGAGAAAGGACGAAAACTCATCCCATGTCATATCCGGTTCGTTTCTAAGACGAATGCCATACTGCGCAGAGAAAGAAGCTTCGATCAGATCCCAATCCTCGTACAGGTCATACCATGTTTCAGATTTCTTCGCGTGCCCGTTGAAATCGCGCCTCAACAGTCTCGAAGTCCTCATTCAATGCGCCGGCCATACAGGCAATAAAGATCGTTTGGTAGTCAGCAAAGGTGATATCCATCTCGCAAATCTTCTGAACGGCTCCTTTGCCAAGCAACAGTTCCAGGATGCCGTCGACTTCTCGCAAATCGTTGAGATCCGTTTCCTGTATCATCTGGTTCAAGATCAGGATTGTGTTTTTGCGATTGTCGATCTCAAATTCCACACCATCGGCCAACTTGAGCTTTGGACGTTCCTTGGTCAGTTTAGTTGATATATCGATCGTTCTAGCCATATGTCATCCCTCCAGATCAGTAAAATAGAAGGTCGGATCCAGCAGTTCTTTTTTATGCAGCTTCAGGCGGAATATAGGTCGGTTTTCCATCGCTCATAACCTCGACAGACAGCGCAGCAACCGCCGTACTGTCGCCGCCTTCTGCTTCCGTGACGTTCAAGATACAGTCAAACTCCAGTGTTGCTCCAGACGGAAACTCCACTTGGAACTTCGTCGAGCAATCAAGCCCGGACTTCCATGCTGTGTTGGCAACATAGTCGTTTCCGGGATCGCCAACGTGGCGTTTGCCGTTCAGCGTAATGGTGAAACCTTTCCCGGTCATCAGGCGTCTTACCCAACCCTCAGTTTCCATTGGCGTCCACTCTTCGACATTCCCATCGATGGAAATCTGAAATGTCTCCATATCCTTGATAACGGCCATATCTGCCGCTTGCGACGATCTGCCCTTTGTGCCGACTTTGAACACGATGTCAAATACGGGAAACACCCCGCTCGTTACAGTTGCCATGTTTCATCACCTCTCATGGTAAATGTGTGTTTCAATCACATATTCGTGAATACCATCACTGTCCACCCCAACTCCAACTGGAGCTGGCTGCGGCATGTAAAACCAGGCTCGTTTGCCGCCTATCATCGCTGACTGACCATACAGCGCATCGTAGACCTCCTGGGCCTTCTGCTCAGCCGCTAAGGCACTTTTGCCCCAGTGGACGAGGATCGATATTGGTTTAACCTGATAACCCGTCTGAGACGGTCCTCCGACCGCCAAACGAGCTGATGCACCAGTGGTATAGTATAGTGTAATGGACTGATCGCCCTTACCCATACTGCCCAGATACCATTGGGGGCTGTCAATGACGGTTTTGAGCCAGTCTCGAAACTGCGACAGGTTCATTTAATCAGCCCCTTTTGCTTCATGAGCATGCGGACAAACTTGCCGAACGTTTCGACCACCCACTCTTTTTTCTGCCCCGGCGTGTGATACGGCTCCATCCACTTGCCGCGGGCGTTTCGGTTTTTGTCCTTGCGGAAGTTGTACTCCGGATGCCAATACAGCCGGCGAGCGTAAGGCGTATCAAAGACGATCCCCGCAATAGCGTTCCTGATCTCACTGAGATCAACAAATCCGCTGCGTTCCAGCTCACCGGTGTCCTTCGGGACAACGCCCGATGTTCGGATATCCGTCAGCACGGCCTCTGCTGTCAACTCGACCGCCTGGCGCATAATCTTCTTCGTCTCCGTCAACCAAGATTGATTGAGCGTCACCTTTGTGGTTACCTTCACGCCAGCATCAGCTCCGTCGAGTACACCGTGCCGTCAGGATTGCGCGGTCGCAGTGTACTATGGATAGCCTTATGCTGACCGTTAACCACGACATATCCCTGGATCGGTTTACCCGGGTAAATGTCGCCCTCGATGATGACCAGGCCCGTTAGCATCACAAGACGCCTCTCAGCGTCCAGCACCTGACGGCTCTTTTCGTCCAAGAATGCCGGGCCGTCATAGATCAGCTCCTCCACATACTCACCATCGCTGTCCACGCCTTCCCAGTACACTTTGACCGGGATTTTCGGCAGCCACTTCGGATATGGAAATTTCATCGCCTAATCACCCGGTTGGCCAACCCAGTTGGTAAGAGGAGGCCCATCACTTCCTGGGAGGTCATCACTCCGCCGGCACCTTGTACAAATCCTGACTCCCCAAAGCTCCAGGAGATCGATCCGGCGCTAAATCCCGTCATGGGAGTGTTTAAGTAATCGCCGTATTGATGCACGAAATCCGCCTGCAGGCATACAGCCTTTTTGATCTGTTCCTGCTGGAACGGCGTCAAGCTGTCAAAGCCGCGGGCAACGATCCGGTTGTATGTCAGCCCATTGATCTGATCGGAGGCGCGAGTAAGGGCCCGTTCCAGCCCATCTGCCGGAATCAGACCCTTTCCGTAAAGCTCATAATCCTGCGGTGTTGCGTAGCTCATGCGATCACCGCCTTATTTCTTATTGCCTTTCTGCTTCCCCTCAGTTGCGGCCTCATCTTCCTGCTTAACTTCACCTGCAGGTTTCCCTTTGTTCCCCTCAGGTGCAGACGCTTCTTGTTGCTTCTTTAACTCTTCGATCTGCTCCTTGAGCTTGGCGTTTTCTTTCAGCAGCGCTTCATATTGCGCGTAGGATACAGTCTTGTTTGGGGCATGCTGGACAATCTCCAACTTGCCGTCCACTTCCTTTGCAATGTCATATCCAAGGTTCAAGTACCGCTGATGAGATGCCTCATCAATCTTTAACTGTTTATTGCCTCTCACTGCATAAAGCATGCTATCACTCCCTAAGAAATATTAGGGGATGAATTACTCATCCCCGTCCATATTGATTTGCACTCCGCTGACTTTACGCTCGATCACAAACAGGTCCGTATAGCTGCGATTTTGATACAGCCAACCATCACCCTGCGTATGGCTTCCCGGCGGCCACAGATAGATGGCGCTGTGCTTAATCGGCGCGATGACGGCCGTCGGATGCACCAGAATCATATTGATCTGTTTCGCTCCAACACCCGGTTTATAACCATCCGTGAAGTCGTAAACTGATTTCATTCGCTCAGACGGGACTTTAACCAGTTCGACATCGTCCAGTTGGTTGACGGCACGCGCCACCCGATTAGGTCCGGATTGCACATAGAATACACGTTGCACGTCCTGAGCTTCTTTCAGCAATTTGTGTACCGTCGGCGTCACATACAGGCGCCGGCCACTTTCAGGCACAGACGCCTCATCCATGCGCTCCATCAGTTCGTCGAACACTTGCAGGACATTGCTAACGTCCAATTCTGTTGTATCCGGCGTACCTCCGTAGGTTTGCATTTCCGCGAGCAGCTTCGAGTAACGATAGCAGTCCAGTTCAGGAATCGCTTGCTCCGTTACGAACACGTTCGTGACATTGGCGGCTGACAGGATCTGATTCGTCTCATCGACATCCATCGCATCCACGAAGAACTCAACATCACGGTCGTGTTGAAGTTCTTTCGTCTCAAAATCATTTGAGAGCGACTGTCGATTCCACCCTCCAGCACGGCTATGATCCTTATATCCTGCCAGATCAAGACGTGGAATCTTGATCGTCTTTGCTCCAACAAAACGGACGCGATCTGTCGTCAGCGCGGAGCTGGTCAGCTCACGTGCATATTTTTGCTGTAACTGCGTTTCAAACGCTGTGACATAGTTGTAAGGCATTGTTTCATCACTCCCAGATTATTTTTGTGGTGTATTTCCGAAGATGGCGGCCAGTTGGTCTTGATTAATGTTCGTCGGTGGCTGACCGCTCCCACCGCCGATGTGGAAACCGGGTTGTGGCTGCGGATCCTGCTTGAACAGGAACGCTTTGGACTCTTGTAGTGTCTTGAGTTGCTCGTCCAAACCAACCACTTTGTCGCCGTCCAGCACGAGCTTCGTCTTATCAAAAAGACCGGCTACCAGTTCCTCGTCGTGGACCTTGCCGGCGATCGCCGCTTTGATGGCGGTGGACAATTTCAATTCTTTCAGGTCGGTCTCGTACTTCTCCTTAGCCTGTCGGTTTTCGTCCTGGAGCCTCTGGATCTGCGCTCTCAGCTCCTCGCTTGACCCGGCCGCTTTCTTCAACTCGTCCAGCTGTTTATCCCGTTCGGTGACGTCGGTCTCCAGTTTCTTCTTCGCTTCTGCCACTTCGTTATAGCGCGCTTTCGGTACGAAGTGCTCCGGCATCGCTTTGTTGATGTCGCCGACAATCTGGTCGAGCTTCGATTCTTCAATGCCTGCTTTTTTCAGCAGTTCTTTCAACCATTCCATGTTTGATCACCCTCCGAATTTGTATAGCGGTTCGATCCGCTGCTGGTGTCAGGCCGATATACCCCGGCCGCGGGTAGGTAACAGAAAGGGCTCCGGAAGTCTCATCCGGAGCCCATAAAAATAGCACCCTCGTTTTATCGCGAGAATGCTTTAATCTTCGATTACTTCACAACTTGCGATATCGGGAACGGGGACACCTTCATAGTAACCTAATTGCTCCCCTTCTTCGGTCTGAATGCCAACTGTATCGTAATCAATATCCTCCATCGCACCGACTTCATATGAGATAAGACGACCGACAGTCACTTTTCCATACCTATCCGTTATTTTTACCTTTGAGCCCAGCATTTTGTAGAAATCGATCATCTCTATCTCTCCTTTCGCTTTTTGCTCGGATAATCTGGCACAATATGCACGCCCTTGTTTCCGTAGTGGATGCGGAAAACAGTCGTCTTAGCCTCCTGGCCTGTCAGGTTGTTTACAGCGATGCCTACAACCTCGTCGTTTGTGATAATCGTTTCTTTACGATCCCATTCACCATTCGGTCCAATTTTGATAAGTCCTGTACCGGCATATTTATTGACCAGTTCCTGGGCTTCATCGATGCTGATTGTCAAGCGAGATGGACCATATTGGCCTTTTGCTCTGAGTTTTTCCTCGTACTGCTTGAACTCATTCGTACCAGGAATGTGCTTGTTTTGTTGCCCCGGCAGGATCGTCTTTGGCTGAGCGTCCGAACGAATGAACTGCCGTATTTCTTCAATTTTCGCACGATTTTCGGATTCTTTCAAGACGCGGCTTCGCTCTGCTGTGGAAATTTGCCCTTCGACCTTCTCGCGCCACGGTGATCGTCTCAATTCTGGATGAGCATTTAGATGTTCTCTCATCCGCGATTGCCACTCTTTAACCTTACGCGCATACCGCGCCTGATTATCTGGATCCATGCTGCCTGCTTCAAGCCTCTTATACTTGCGAATCTGTCGTTCAATATACCGTTGTTTCTGTTCCGCTCTATAGTTGCGCAAAGCTTTTTTATCGTCTGCAGGCTCCGGCAGCCGGCTAATGCCCGGGAAGTACGTGGACAGCGTATGCCGACAATTGGGATGAAAAGCACCGTTTCGCATCGCCTCAGACAGCCGGGGCGCGTTGTGTTCCCTCGCCAGCTGTTCTGCCTGTTCCGGACTGATGGACGTATACACATCATCGATCAGCACTTTGCCCTGATACGGCAGACACCACGGCGAGCAATTATCGTGTGCACTCATTATTACGGTGTAGACGCCCCATTGGTCGCGCTTTTTACCCTCGCCCAAAAACGTAGCCCGCTGGCTAGCCGTCCGTAGCGCCATCTCGGCCCACGCCGATATATCAACCTTGCGGCCGTCGCTGTAGGTGATCGAGTTGATCCCGCGCTCCAGAAACTCCTTTGTCGCCATGTCCACGGCCTGCTCCAGCGTCTTCGCGCCGGCGGCCATGTTTACCTCGGCCTTGTAGATGACCTGCCGGTAGACGTCATCCATCTTGCGTAAGACGCCGTATTCAGCCTGCTGTAGATCGTTCTTGACGGTTTCCTGTAGCGCATCGAGTTTCTTCTCATTCATCCCGAAAAACTGCGTCTCAGGCTGCGCTTTTGGAAGCTGGTCGTATGGTACTTTCCCCGGCTCGTAGTCCGGCTTGACCAGCTGCGGCTTCTCATCAACGGGCAATCCGATCTCGCCTGACACCTCATATGCAGCGCGCTGTTCCGTGCCAAACAGGCGCCTGATCTCGTTCTCTGCTTTCTGCTGACCATCCTGGTAACTCTCCTGGATGACATCCTCGGCAAGTTTTTGGGCATCGCGCACAGCCCGGCGAACGATCTTGGTGTTGGTCTTCCTGTACTTGAGCATGTTCCGTAACTTGACCAATTGCCAGCGATCCCAGCGGAATCCTTCCTTGATCTCCTCTTCTTTGTGCCGCTTGAAGTTTCGGCGCAGTGAGTTGATCAGATCAAGTGCCATTTGCTCGAAAATGGAGATGATGTCATATGGATCGCGCTTGCGCTCATCAGCCATTATTCATCATCCTCGAGGCCCTTACCCTCGTCTTGAGCGTCCTGGTTGATGGCGGGCTCATCCAGTTCAGTGTATCCCTGCTCGGCTTTCAGGCGGGCGATTTCTTCCGCCTTCTCCTCGTCAGTCCAGCTGTCGCCGTACAACTCCTCGACTGCCCTTTCGATAGACATGATGCCGAAACTTCGGGCTTTGCCAACCGTCTCAACAACCGCATCAAAGGACGGGCTCGCGTACTCGCCAAACTTGACGGTGGCCGCATACTCGCCCGGGGCTCGACGCTGCATCGTGTCCTGGACTTTCAGCGCCACGTCCACCAGACGCGGGATGACCTCATTCAGCGCGTCAATGATTTTGCCGCGTGTGTAGAGCGTCGTTTTCTCCTTCTCGCGCTGGGCCTCAGCGTTGTCGGTTTTTTTGAGGTCAATTCCCAACGTCGCCGGCGAGATGATTCCCTGCAAACACATGTCCAAAGCGTTCGCGTAACTCTCCACAAAGGCCTCGTAGAGGATTTGCGGCTGCACGACATCAATCTGGCCTTTAGCGTCTTCGGCCATCACGCTGTTGATCTTGATGAATTGGTTATCGAATGGATTCGGACGCATTGTGGCGCCAGTCTTCGGATTGCGCGGGATCAGGTCCTCCGGAATGTACTTCTGCACCCGCCCCGCTCTGATCGCATCAATCCACTGGCTGATGACTTCGTCCAGCGCGTCGAAGTTGTCAGCCTTCGCCTCGAAAATTGATTTCCCGCGCCCAGCCCATTTCGGGCTCTTGAAAAACCGCATCGGCACGGCCATGATGAAGTCGCCGAGATACGTCACCTCCGGCACCAATCGTGAGACCTCCGGCAACGTCCCGAGCGGAACTTCCTTGCCATCCTCGCCGTATAGACGCGTCCGGATGTAGCCGCGACCGTATGTTTCCTCCAGCCGGTAGGTCTTGTCCCGGTAGATGTATTCCGACAGGAAGACGATCTCCGTCAGCCGGCCGCGCACCCGACGGTATTCGACATGCTCGCCGCCGTAGAATTCGATGATCGGCAACCCGCTGACTTCCGGATCCACAACCAGCTTGAAGGCTCCATCACCGGTCACAAGCGTCTCCGTAATACTTTCACCTAGCAACTCCGGAAACCGGTTGTCCGCGCTGATCTCGTCCCACCGGCGCTGCTGGTCCTCGACTTCTAACTCCACGCCGTCAAAATCGGCCGTCACGATGTCCGTGATCCGGTCGATGATCATAGCCGGTAGCCCGCTATGAATCTTGCGGATCTGCAGGTCCGTCGATGGCACCGCAGCCCAAAACCGAGACGCAGCCACGCTGTCGCTGGTTGCGCTGGCAAGCTGCTTGTAAAACTGATCCATCTCCGACGGATCACCACGGTACCAGAGCCGGTTTCGCAGGACGTTTGCTTCATATGACAAAGGTTCCTGGATAATGATCGACTGCTGCGTCGGTGCAGGCTGTATGCGTAATAGTTTCATAACCGCGTTCCTCACCCCATTACCCAATGCATTCCAGATGCTCATGTCACACCTCCTATCAAGCACCGAGCAGATACATCGTCTCGGCAACGCCAGTAGTCGCATCAGGTGCGTCGTCGTGCTGATTTTTACCCTCACGCTGGTATGTTGTCATGGCTTTGTAGTATTCCGGCCATCGGTCGCGCCAGTTCACCGGGAAATAGATATGGCTCATCACCCAGGTGGCGTTGGACAGAATCCTGGCGGCCTTGTTTTTGCTTTGGTGGAACCAACTGATATCCGTCCGGTTACTTCCCAGATCCTGTTCCAGGATCCGACGAACATTCCTCGCAAACGCTCGTCCGCCGCTGTTGGATTCGAAACGCGCCTTGTTGACCTTGTGCTCGTGCAATGCCCGAGCAACGGCAGGCTCCGTCTCTTCCATCGCCGCCTTGGTGTAAATAACATCTAGAACATAGGCTTCTTTGTTGTACACACCCCAGATAATATTGCAAAGGTAATCATCGCCCTGGTCAGCGCTGTCACAGTATGCGTAAATCCCTGTAAATAGCGGATTGCCGGACGCATCCATCGGGATTCGTTCATATGTTTTGAACGAGCTGTACAGCTTGCCCTTGATGTCGATCGGGATCTGCTGATAGTTCGCACTGGCAATGTCGTCGCCCATTGCACGGATTCGCATCTCGTATGATTCACGGCTGAGGATGTCCTCACAAAGCATCGTGCCGTCGTCCTGCAGCGCCTTCATCGACAAGTGCCGGACGCGCTTTTTCTCCTCAGCGAAGTGCTCCAGCGCCCGCCCGGCCAAATCACCGGTCGCCCAGCGTGTCATGATGATGATGATCTTGCCGCCTTCCTCAAGCCGAGAGAGCATCGTATTCGTGAACCATTCCCAATGCTTCTCAAGCAACGTCTCGTTGTGAGCCTCTTCAGCATTCTTAATGAGGTCGTCGATGATCAGCAGCGTGGCACCGAAGCCGGTGGCCGTCCCAGTTGGCGATGTCGCCAAGTAGCTGTTATGCCCACCTTCCAGGCTCCAGAGATTCATGGCCGCGTCGCCACGCCGGATCCTGACATGCGGGAATATGTCGCTGTATACGATGACCCGCGGATCAGCCTTGATAGTGCCGATCCCATTCCTCACCGCCTTCGAGAAGGTAGTAGAAAGCGTCTCGTTGTACGAGCCAGTCATAACCTTCTCACGGATGTTCTGACCAAACACCCACTGTGCGAAATGCACCGCTGTCCTGGACTTGCCATGCCGCGGCGGAAGGTTGATGATGAGCACGTCATCATCGGACATATAGAAGTCCTGCATTGCATTGCACAGCTCGATCAGATATTTCCGGTCGTTCCGGTAGAAGTCTGGCGCCAGCGCTTGACAGAAATAAAAAAACTCGCGCCTCGCGAGTTCAATGCGTGCATAGTGCTTAATTGTCTCACGATCAACCGTCATCCTGAATCAACTTCCTGAGCTCTTCGGTTGTCAGTCCGGACAACGGGTTATTGATCTCCATACTGCCACTGTGGGACAACTCCTGCCGATCGCGCCACTTGTCCGGGCGGCGGTTCTTAAGCCAGAAGATTTGAGCAGTGACGTCGGGCTGCACCTCTTTGGTAACGCGCTTAGTCTCAATCATGATCGTCTGACCAGTCTTGGGATCGGTAGTAGCCTCCCGAGTCACCTCTTCATAGGTGTATCCGACCGCGCGCTTGAACAGCGCATTCTCAACCTCAACGTCGGCGACCTCCTTGCCCCTTTTTAGGGCCGCCGCAAGTGCCGGGTACTGCTTCACGTACTCACGAAATGTTGAGTACGCAACACCAAGCTTTCTGGCAATGTCAGCGTCAATGCAGCCATCTCTTGCCCAAGCCTCCACAAGCAGGAGCTTAGGCTCAACATGTGTATGATATTTGCTTCTGGCTCCTGCCATGTGATCAACTCCTTTACTCCTCGCTGTTATAGATCATCATTTTGGCAAACTCCATAAGCCCTAACACTTCGGCGATACTTAAATCTTCCCAGTCAACCGTTACGTCTCCCGTGATCACGTCAAGCTCGATTGTGATCTTTTTCGTGATTTTAGCCTCTTTTGCCATCCCACAGCACCTCCACATAATGCCCGGACACCGCCCCGCACCGATCCAGGCTCGGCAGGAGGATGTGGGCGCTGCACCCCACCCAGCGAGGCGGCCGCAAATAAAAAGAGCCCAGTCAAAACTGGACTCTCGGAAATATCGAAAAATGGGCGCAAAAAGGCCAGAGTAATTTGTACGACATTTTGTCGTCCGTATTGTCATACAGACATGGCTTCCAGCTTACGCTTAGCCCGCTGTAAGAACACTTGTACGGATGACTTCGACAATTTCATCATATCGGCGATTTCTTGGAAAGTCAAGCCATAC
>Ga0181858_1000495_pt1 | contig 18832 bp, 10 predicted proteins | sample NewIslPassag4_SG_FD_130749 | JGI IMG/M metagenome (GOLD analysis project Ga0181858, IMG submission 130749) | Feedstock adapted compost microbial communities from Newby Island compost facility, Milpitas, CA, USA - Passage 4_SG | ecosystem: Engineered > Solid waste > Feedstock > Composting ...
CAACCCTAGCCGATAACGGTCGTCGAGAGGTGCCTCATCAACATGCCGGATCGGACGGCCAACTTTCCCGCTTTCCCATCACCCCCTAATGTATCGCCCGCTACCCCTGCATGTCAACTTGCAAACCCCCATTTTTCGGGGACTCTCGTCGGTAATCAATGCCGGTTTGTCTGAGGAGTTGTTGTTCTCCCGCAAAAGGCCGCTATCCGCCGCAAACGCGATTAAAAAAAGCTACGTTTTTTTCGGGCAACCAGTCGCGATCTTCCAAATTCACCTGAACGTTGCTTTTGACGACAGAAACTTCGAATAGCCATGACGATTCCGATTCCGCCATCCCCGTCCGAGCAAGCCTACACTGACATTATAGGCACGCCGAGCCAAACTTTTCCTGTGCGATCCATGCCACCAACCTCTCCACAGCCTGCCCCTCTGTGGGCTGCCCTACGCAAATGGAGTGAACTGCTAGGACCGGAAAACGTCGATGGCCCGGACACAGTCGTAAAACGTTACAGTCCTGGTGCCTTACCGAAAAAGTACGTGACCCGTCCTGTGGCTGCGGTTCGTCCAGCCAACCGTGAACAGGTCGTCGGGGTGGTGAAGATTGCCCGAGCCAGCGGCATTCCTCTGCACGCAATCAGCCGGGGACAGAACTGGGGTTATGGAGGTCCCCTGCCGCCGCGTGACGGCATGGTTATCGTGGACCTCAGTCGGATGAACCGCATTATCGAAGTGAACACCGAATTGGCCTACGCGGTGATCGAGCCGGGGGTTACGCAGCGGCAGCTATTTGATTATCTGAAGACCCATCAGATCCCGCTGGTGCCTGACGCCACAGGTGCGGGACCGGAAGCGTCTCTGGTGGGAAACATCCTGCAACGGGGCTTTGGACATACGCCCTACGGGAACCGCGTGTTGCATGCCGGAAATTACGAGGTGGTTTTGCCAGACGGCCGCGTTATTGAGACGGGATTCGGCAGGTACGAGAACGCCAGGGCAAAGCACGTGTTTCCCTATGGTAGGGGCCCCTGGGTGGACGGCCTGTTCACGCAATCGGGCTTGGGAATCGTGACCAGGATGACCGTGTGGCTCCTGCCCGCTCCGGAAGCCCTCATCGGATTTGCCCTCAAGGTGCCCTGCGAACACCAGATTGCCCAGATTGTAGAAAGATTGCGTCCCCTGTGTCTGGACGGCACGGTACGAAGCACGGTACACATCGCCAATGATCTCCGCGTCATCTCGGCCCGGACGTCCTATCCGTATTCGCTCACGGGAGGGCGGACACCATTACCGGCCCCCGTTCGTCAGCATCTTCGCCGGAAATTCGGCGTTGGCGCGTGGAATCTCATGGGAGGGCTTTACGGTTCTCGGGGAATGACACGCCAGGCAGCCAAGGAAATACGACGGGCGTTTCGCGGTTTGGCCCCGGTTTTCTGCTTTGGAAGCAGGCTTTTGTTGGTCGGGCGATGGTTGGCGGAGATGACCGAACGTTTGGGCGTTCGAACCCCGCTGGCAGAGGCCGTGCGCAGCGCTGATTCGGTGTATCGGCTTCTGGAGGGGGAGCCCTCAGACGAGCATCTGAAAGGAGTTTTCTGGCGACACCGGTCTGTTCCTTCAGTTTTCCATCCCAGGGCGGCGGGTGCGCTGTGGTGTTCGCCTGTGTTACCGATGCGAGGGGAGGATGTTCTTGCTCTCCTCCGCACTGTCACACCCATTTATGAACGTCATCAGCTTGAGCCGCTCATCACCTTTTCCGCAGTGACAAGCCGGGCCCTCGTGGGTGTTTTCAGTATCTGCTATGATCCTGAAGACTCTCTTCAGGTCAACCAGGCGGAAGCCTGTTACGAAGAGCTTTCTTCGGCGATCTGCCGGTCAGGTTATTATCCCTATCGCGGGATGATCCCCCATTGTGCGGATCCCTGCTTTTGGGACGTTCCGTCAGAATTTTTGAACACACTCTTCCCCCAGTCAGTCTCGTGTGATCGTACCTGATCGCGAGGCTCGCTTGAGTGGCGTCCTCCAACAGGCTCCAGGATGAGGCTGACTTCCTACGGACGCGCTGAAAGGACACCGAGCTGCCCACGATACGTCGCCCGGGTTGGTATCGATTTATCCAATCGGATAAGGTGCGGGAGGAGTGGGCACCGTCCAGATCCATCCCAATCCTGCCGCCCAACGCAGGATGACGGCGATCAAGGCAAAGAACGCGAAATGGAGAAATCCCGCCCCGAATTCGATTTCGAAGACAAGGTATCCGACGAATGCTCCTGCTGCGAACACAGGAGGGATCACGATCGCCCAGGTCCACAACTCTTCCGTGACAAAATTGGCGACAAGCCAGTTAAACCCCCACCAGAGCAAGAGATAACCGCCTGCGCATATCGCCGCTCGCACCCAGAGATCACGGCCGCGGAGTGGTTGAAGGTCGTCTTCATTGCGGAGGAACTCGTAGGCACCGGCGCTCGCAGGGACAGTGACCGCTGCCAGGCCGATTGCCTGGAGCCAGACATTATCGCGAACGACCCCCGCGTGACCCAAGACGAGAGTCCCCACGAATACCACCAACACGCCGCCCACTATAGAGAGAATCATTACCGGTGTGAAGCGGCGTTCCATCCGCGCGATCGGTTTCAGTGTGAGCTCGCCAGAAATACCGCGACCACCGCTGCCGAACATCTCCGGCTCGTGGATGACAACCTGCTCCTCGAGCTTGGGGATCTGAATGACCGTTTTGCATTTGGGGCACGGACCGCTTTTCCCAGCGAACTTGTCACTGACGGTGAATCGTGTTCGGCAACCCGGACAAACGACGAAAATTGCCATGGTTTTTTCTCCGAATTCCATTTCGCCTGGGTTTCACCTTTTAGTTTGGCAAAGCCACCGAACCTGTCAACGGGAAGCAAATCCTGACACATCCCTGCTTGTCCTGCGCCGATAGGGAAGCGGATGTCCAGAGGGGTTTGCAACGGAGCAAGATTCACCGCGGAAAGCCCTGCCTGTCAGCTCCACTTTCGACGGGATGTATCTGTCACATCCACTTTGCAGCGTTAGACCGCACATCGGGTTTCGGTGGGCACGACAAGCGTCCCCTCCAAAGCGTCTGTAAGAGGGACGTACTTCTCACGTGCGCACTCCAACCTTTGGAGAATCCATTTCACTAAGCGGATTACCCCTGCTTGGTTGGCCTGGTTCAGTTGCGGGTTACACGGTAGGAGCGACTCATGAATTGCCCCTACAACCCATTGTGCCGGTGGCATGTCGTAGGTTCCAGCAAAAGTGGGGATGGGCCAGACGGGGCGGCCTGCGGGCAAATGCTCGGGCGGATCGTGCACAGGAACTCTCCCCGGGCATTTCCCACTGATTCGGTGCGGACTAGAATGGATTGATGGACGAGGAGACGGTCAACATACGCGATCTCCGGTACAGCCTCCGCGGAAACTGGCCCCCCTGTCATGAGTCTATCCGAGAGTGTGACTTTGAAATCGTCAGGGAGGGGAATAGCAAAGAAAGACAAAGCGGCGGAAACCCTCCTGCCCGGTTTTGCAGGCTGGCGTGGGAAACAGCTCGGGTCAGAGGGTCCGCTGCTTATCGAAACAAAGGAGACTCCACATGTTCGGGTTGCCTAGCTGGATGGAAATGATGATCATCGGTTTAATCATCCTGCTCCTCTTCGGCAATCGTTTGCCGAGCGTCATGCGATCGCTGGGACGTGGGGTTGTCGAGTTCAAAAAAGGGCTCCAGGACGAAGGTGGAGATGAGGAGCAGGATAAGAAGGCAGTCGAGGAGGAACAGCCTTCTCAGTCAGCCAAGTGACGTGATACCGATTTCGGCCTGGAACCTCGGCGCTGTGAGCGTGCAGCCCTCGTGCTGAGGTGAAACGGAGGTTGTCCACCATGGTCTCAGTGTTGCCCGTCGCTCAATTCTCCCTGCCCGGCGGCACGGAGATGCTGATAGTCCTTCTCGTGGCGCTGCTTTTGTTTGGTAACCGATTGCCGCAAGTGGCACGGTCGCTGGGCAAGAGCTTGAACGAATTTCGGAAGGGAATGCAGGGGCTGGAGCAGGAGTTGCGGTCGGCGATCAACGAGACACCTCCACCGTCTCCAAGCCGCAGTCAGCGCCCGGAAAACGAAGAGGACCGACAAACTCCCGTGGCCCCCAAGTTTATTCCGCCCGCCACCCCTCCCGAAGAACCGCCGCCTCCGGGTGATTTCCCTGGCTGAGCAACCTGCCAAGATGAGATCTTTGCAGTCGTGTTAAAACCTGTCTTCTACGTGGCTTGTTCACCCTGTGGTGGTGTTTGCACCGCGCGACTTTCCTGTGTCGCTGTGACCGAGCCGCTTGCCTCACTGGGCAGGACGGCCGGGAGTTCTATCGTGAATCGCGTGCCCTGACCGGGGGCGGATTCGACAGTAATCCGGCCGCCGTGTTCCTGGACAATCTTCTGACTCACCGGCAATCCCAGGCCCGTGCCGCGGGAACCTTTCTTGAGTGAAACAAAGGGACTGAAAATCTTGTCGAGCATTTCCGGCGGAATTCCCGGGCCAGAATCCTCCACACCGATCCATACCTTCCCCTGTTCGGGATCGTACCGACTGAAAACGCGGACTCTGCGTGGTGGCGGCGAATCGGCCACCGCGTCAAACGCGTTTGTCACGAGGTTCAAGACAGCCCGGTGGATCCCCTCGGGATCGAACACCAGTGTCGGAATGTCCGACTCCCGTTCCCAGGAAAAATCGATCTCGCTTTCCTCCGCCCGGGCTTGCATGAGTTCTACAATGTCCTGAAGCAACTGGTTCAAATCGCTGGGCTGCAGATCGGGCTCCCGCTCCTTGCTGAAGGTCAGCATATCCATGACCAGTCCCGAGATCTTGGCCTGGTTTTTCTCGACGATGGCCCAGCCTTTGCGGATGAGCTCCTCGTCGTGCTGCTTCAACCCCATCTCGATCAGATAGCCCCCGCCACGAATTCCCTGCAGGATATTCTTGATGTGGTGAGAGAGGGTAGCAATCGTCTGACCGATGGCCGCCAATCTCTCAGCCTGGACCATGGCCAGGTAATAGTGGGTGTCCTCTACAGCGAGCGCAGCCTGATGGCCTATGGCAATCATCAGCATGAGGTGATCCTGGGTGAATTTATTCACCTGCCCACGGCGAATCATCTCCTGCGGTGATGTGGACGTGTCGATGTAAATAACGCCCACAACACCATATCGCCCCTGCATGGGAACGCAGATCGCTTCGCGGATACCTGCCTGCACGATGCTTGCCCCCGAGTCCCATCGCTCATCGTGCCGGGCGTCGCTGGTGAGAACGCCCTCGTTGCGTTCCCGAACATAGTCCAGAATTGTCTGACTGATGATCAATTTTTCCGGGGCCACCACGCCTTTTCGCACCCGCCTCACTTTAGGCACGAGTTTTCCTGTATCGGGGTCCACGAGCATGATACAGCCACGGTCGGCCTCCACCCATTCGAAGATGAGATCCATGATACGGTTGAGAAGCTGCTCAATATCGAGCGTGTGGCTTACCGCCAGGGCTGTGTGATAGACGATTTCCAGATTCCGGCGCGCCTGTGCCAGCCAGGAATCCGGCGCGAATCCCTGGCCCCGCAGGAGGCGATTTCCCTCTTCCGAACTGACGACGCTGACAATCTGGGATCTTTCGGCCTCCGGCTCCGCAGCAATGGAAACGTTCCAGGTGGCTTCGCGTTCGGATTCCTCCGCCGGAGACGTGAACAGCATGAGCGTCCGCCCCATTTGAATCTGGTCGCCACTGTTGAGCCAGTGTTCCTGGATCCGCCTGCCGTTGACGATTGTCCCATTGGAGCTGTTCAAGTCGATGAGCCGATACCGATTCTCCACCCGCCGAATCTCGGCGTGATGGCGCGAAACCCCCGCGTCGTGCAATTGCACTTTGTTGGAAGAGTCTCTCCCGATGGTGATGACCGACCCTTCCAATTCAAAGCGAGTCCCCTGATCGTTTCCCCGAATAACAAACAGTGAGGGCACCTTTCCGCGCTCCTTCCGCCCGATCGGTGTTTCTGACAGAAAGCTGGACTGTTTCTGGACCGTTCAACGTTCCCCCGGCGTCCGTTTCCAACGCGAACTGGCCGGTGTCGGATCTGAGTTCACTAGTCGTGTTCTGATGTCGCCCCTCTATCTTCTATCTGGCCGAATCGAATCCTGCACCCTGCAACTCCGTCAAGTTATTTTACGGTAGACCGATTGATTCCCGAAACGCCCTGGGACGTTCCACGCTGGACGATTCTGGAAAAGAAGACCGGCCCCCACAAGATTTTCCCCGGCTGCTTTCCGGAACGGGGCCGGGGCGTCGGCCGAATCTTATCGGCGGCCTTACTGTGCGCCGCGATTCCTTGCGCAGGCCGGGTCTGATCGCAGGTATTTCTTGGGAGGCTTCAAAATCCCAGGTGACGATGGAGAAACTCGAAGGTTCCCACTCCATGGATCGTGTGGGGGCCCACAAACCACTCGATTTCCGTTTTGTCCGTAAGGCCCAACAGTGCCTCGTAGAGGAATCGCACCTTGGCATATTCGTAGGCAACCCGCTCATCCGGTGCAACGCCGTCGAAATGCCCCCGTTCCACCATAAACGGGCGCGGAGCAATGAGCGTCGCCATTTCGGCGTAGTTGAAGGTTTCCCCCAGGTCGAATTCGAAAATCTCGTATTCTCCGGTGAAAACGTAACTGTACTGGCTCCGAGTTGAAGCGTTCTTCCAGACCCAATCATTAAAATCGGCAGAACAGATGGAGAGACAGTACTGGGGCACCAGCGGCGGCACGCGCATCGCCGTCTTGCCCCCGTAAGAGAGCCCGTAGAACGCAATCCGAGCGGGGTCAACAAACTCCAGAGTACTGAGCCAGTTCACGATCTGCTGATGCTGAGGCACGATGATAGAAAAAAGCGTCTTTCCGAGAGGGTTCGCTTTGCGCTGAAGGGTGCGGAACCGGTCGCCGAAAATGTAGGGATTTTGCGGAGCAAATACGACGAATCCTTGTTCGGCAAGTCGAGCGGCAAAGTTGTGATAGGCACGGTGGTCTCCCTCAATGGTATCACGGGGTCGCCCTTCCAGACCGTGCTGGCAGACCACCACAGGGCGTCGCTCTCCCGGCCTGATGTCCTTCGGTACGAGGAGAATCCCATACGCAAACACGCCGTCGAATACATCCAGGACAACTTCGTACCCGGTCCATTTTGGTTCGTCGTAGACCCGTCGTGACCGTGGATGGGGATCGCCCAGCGGAATGTCGATCCGACCGATCACCTCCTCGTAAAAGTATTCGCGGTACCACTCCACAGTTTCTGTGAATCTGGCGAGAGAGCTCGTGTCCAGACGTGACCAAAACTGCCGACGGACGTCGGAACTTTGCTCCAGAAATGTTTGAATATGTCGGTCGAGTTCCTCGATTTGACGCTGCACACGATCGCTTTGCCAGGGATTTTCCCGCCGCCATTGCGGTCCCTGTGCGACCGCACTGACATCGCTGTTGGGGTCCAGCGTATGCAGGAAGGTCTTCAACCAGGCTTCCGAGCCATACGGACCTCGGCCATCTCCACTCGTGACCAACGTGAGATGGCTGGGGAGATGGGCCAGTTTCAGCAGGTTGTCAGCCCGAGCAATCTCGGACTGAACGGCCTCCAACTGGGGCGTGGATAAACTTCCCGGTGCTCCGCCCAATCCTTTTGGAACAGTGACTTCGGGACCACGGGCGGCCTCCACAATGAGGGGCCGCGGATACATCAGGAGGCTGATTTCGGCACACCCAAAATCCTTGAGCAGGGAGAAAACATTGCGATCGACCGGCTCCGACCAAGTGGCTTCGCGGGGTCCGAAAAAACCGCTGACGGCCGCTGCCCGGATCCGATCATCCAGGGCTGCGGCGTACAGGGCCAGCATGCCGCCTTCCCCCCAACCTATGACTCCGACGGTCGGTTTCGTCCCCGTGTCGCCCTGCGCAGCGAAGCAATCTACCGCAGCGAGGATTTTTTGAACCTCGTACCCGATGATATGCCTGCCCAGTTCGTAGGCAGGACGATACAGATATTCGCGGTGGGTCAGCGAGACATTTCTGCGCTTGGCGATTTCCCGAGGAATGAGTTGCGGTACTAGCACGGTGCAACCGCTCTCGACGAGCCGCCGGGCAAACTGGGATTCTGGCGCCACGCCAGGCGTAAGGCCCACAATCGCCTCGGGAGAAACATCGGCATCCGGAATCGCGATGACCGCGGCACGCGAGCCATTGCTCCGCGGTACCAAGAGAAGTCCCTCCCCTGTGACGTCGGAGAAAACGTTCCAGCGCACCGCGTAAATATCGTATGTCGGCCCACTGGCCAGAACGGGATCCCGGCCCGCCAAGGCAAGAATGGACAGCCGCGGCGACGCGACTCGGGGATCCCTCACGCCAAGGATCTTGGCCAGTCGGGCCCTTCGCGACGTGATCCACTCTTCGGGCCATTGGCCGGATTTGAATTGTTCTTTCCAAACCTGGTTTCGGCGGGCAACCGTCCGTGCAGTTTCCCTGTCGAGAAACTGATCGATCGCATCAATCATTTGCGAGGCCGGGTCGCCCTCCATAGTAAGCGGGGCCGTCCCCTGTAACGACGTCACAACGTCACCAGCTCCCCGGCCAGGCTCCGCCAGAGTGAAACCTGCTCTGACCGCAATTCCAAGAATGATCAAGCCCCCGAGTACAGTCTTGACGACGCCCGCTCTTCCAACCCGACACACATATTCCCGATAAAATTCTTGGCGCCTCATGGACAATCTCCCGCGAACAAGGCATTTTCCGTCGCAGATTGACGACATAAACGACCTGCTGGATCGGCACACGCCTTCAAGCGATGACTGCCTGTCTTTGAAGGGAATCTCCGTCACGCAAGATCCAGCGCCCCTGATTATCCGTCTCGCATGGACCTGAACAAGCCACCAGCAGGCAATTGCGCAGGGTGCTGCCAACCGCGGTCTCGTGAAAGCCCATGTCCGACGAAAAGGTCTCTGGGATAAAGGATTAACCTCCGCAGGCTCTGTGAGACGGGGCAATCACGGGGACTACTCAGTTTGGTCTTGCTGCTCTTGTACTGCCCGATTGCCAGGCCAGAAGCGCGCAAGGTAAAGAACGGCCACAAAATCATAGAGTCCGTGAGCCACCATAGGGACGAGCAGGTTGCCGCTCACCGCGAAAAGAACCCCGAGATAGACGCCGAGAATCGTCGTCAAGACGACATAAATTTTTGATAACGGATGAGCGAGTCCAAACAAAATCGCGGCTGCAAGAATCGCCAGAATCGTTGCGAGATCGCCAACTGCTAACTCTCCCGTTCTTCCCAGTAAACTGGCCAATCCCCTTTGCACGATTCCCCGGAAAAAAGCCTCCTCTCCAATGCCCGCGACACAAGAAATCATGGCGATCTCGGCGACCGTCGCCGATCGAAACAGAGGGACGATCATTTGGGTCATCAGAGCGCGGAGCTCTTTGAAGACGCGTCCCGGCATGTAGCGCACGACCGGCAACAGAAGCAACATCGGCAAAGTCGCCAGCGCACCTGCGCCGAGTGCGGAAAAATCCCAACGGACAACTTCCCACAGCGGCAGACGCAGCAACCAGCCCGCCGCCACCGCCACCAGCCCGATAGCACACTCGAGTAGCGTACCGTAAACAATAAGTTGGGCAGTCACAGCGCGAGAAGCAGCCACCGGTTGATCTGTGTTGCGAATATCCATGGTTGTTCCTCTGAAAAAACTCTCGGTGTGATACGAACCAGTTCCATTGGTGAGGCGTGGCCCGCAGCACCCCCAAAACAGGGACCACACTACAATCGGCGGCAGACTGTCAATGGTAGAAGCAAATCGAGTCGCTCGCTAGATTCGAAGAGGACTCTATAATCGTCGTTTGCCCGGGACAGGACACACCGGTCCACATTGAGTCGCGCGCGTGGTGGCCCGGAGCCAGTCAAACACTTTAAATACTTGCCAAGAACATTCATTTTTCGCCAACTGGATGTCACCGTTGCTCGAGGAGTTGCCTCATGTCGAAGGGTTCTCTTCTGTTGTGGATGGCTGCGCTGACGCTGATAGTGGCGACGCCGTGGCAGGGCTGGGCCGATAGACCGTTTGAGTGGGCGCCGGCTCAGCCCGAGGAAGTCGGTCTCTCATCAGAACGGCTTCGAAGGCTCAGCGACGGTCCCGTTTTCCAGCATCCGGGTCATTGCTGGCGTTCAGGAATCACCTACAACCCCGCATTGAAGCGCTATATCTGGTTTCATGTGTATCCCAAGCAGACGCGGGGAGACGGTGCCCCGGCGGCAGGAGGCTGTGGTGTTTATGATGCCCCAGAGCCCTGGGGCCCGTGGACGACCGTGTTCCATACCGAACAGTGGGACATGGATCCCGGCGAAAGCGGCTGCTTTCCCACCAAATGGATGGCCCGAACGGGAGAGAGCATGTGGCTGGTCTTCTCGGGCGAAGACTCATTCAGTGTCCGTCGCGTGGATATCATACTCCACAAGTCAGACGACGGTCCCATGTGAGACATGCTGGTCCCCGGGATGAACTGCCAGGATGAGAAAGCTCTCGGGTCCAACGAAAGAAGTGAAACATTTACCGCCTTAGACGGTGGATACAAATGGGCGATGCGCGGAATCGCGGTTCGTTGACGAGTGATCAAATAAGAGGTAAACTACGTAATTCTTTTAGTGCGAAAAGTCGCTCTGTTCGGGCACAGTGAAGCAGGAAGGCGGGCGCAGCGTTTCATACACAAACCGCCCGATAGATCAAGTTTTTGTCAGAGGAAATTGTCAAGGAGTGTTCACAATGACGCAAGCACAGAAGTATGTGTACTTTTTTGGACCGGAGGGGACCGAAGGGAATGCCTCGATGGTGAATTTGCTGGGCGGCAAGGGCGCCAACCTCGCCGAAATGGCGGGCCATCCCGACCTGCGACTTCCCGTACCGGCCGGGTTCACCATCACCACAGAAGTGTGCACCTATTTTATGCAGCACGGGGGCCAGTATCCTCCCGGTTTGAAGGAGCAGGTGGAGGAGGCCCTTCGAAAAGTCGAAAAGGCGATGGGAATGAAGTTCGGAGATCCGGAAAATCCCCTCCTGGTCTCCTGCCGATCGGGTGCCCGTCGGTCCATGCCGGGAATGATGGAAACGGTGCTCAACGTCGGTTTGTGCAGCAAGACCATTCCCGGACTCATCAAAAAGACAAACAACCCGCGATTTGTGTACGACGCCTATCGGCGGCTCATCATGATGTATTCCGATGTGGTCATGGAAAAGGCCGAGGGAATCGAGCCACCCGAAGGAATGGGAATCCGCATCCAGCTCGAGCGGATGATGGAAGAGCTCAAGCACAAGAAAGGCTATGAGAAAGACACGGATCTGACGGCGGAAGATCTCCAGCAGCTTTGTGAAGCTTTCAAGGCCAAGGTCAAGGAAGTCCTCGGCAAGCCGTTCCCGGATGACCCCTTCGAACAACTGTGGGGCGGAATTGCCGCAGTGTTCAAGAGCTGGAACGGCAAACGGGCTGTGGCCTACCGCCGGATCGAAGGAATTCCCGATGACTGGGGAACAGCCTGCAACGTTCAAAGCATGGTCTTCGGGAACATGGGCGACACCTCGGCAACAGGGGTGGCTTTCACCCGCAACCCCGCCACCGGCGAAAACCAGTTCTACGGGGAATGGCTCCCCAACGCGCAGGGCGAAGACGTGGTGGCTGGTATCCGGACCCCCAACCCGCTCAATAAAGCCACCAAGACGGAGCAAAACAAGCATCTGCCGTCTCTGGAAGAGGCCATGCCGGAAATCTATCAGCAGCTCCTCGATATTCGCAATCGCCTGGAGCGGCACTATAAGGACATGCAGGACATCGAATTCACCATTCAGGAAGGCAAGCTTTACATGCTGCAGTGCCGCGTGGGCAAGCGGACGGGAACAGCGGCCCTCAACATTGCTATGGATATGCTCAAGGAAGGTCTGATCGACGAGGAAACGGCCGTTCTCCGGGTAGCCCCCAAGCAGCTTGATGAGTTGCTCCATCCAATTGTCGATCCGAACGCCGAGAAAAAGGCCACGGCCATCGCCTCGGGGTTGCCAGCGGGCCCCGGCGGTGCGTGTGGACAAATCGTCTTCACCAGCGAAGACGCCGTCGAGTGGACGAAAAAAGGAAAGAAAGTCATCCTGGTTCGTGAAGAAACCAACCCCGAGGATGTCGAAGGCATGCGGGCGGCCGTGGGCATCCTCACCGCGCGCGGTGGGATGACCAGTCACGCAGCGCTGGTTGCCCGTGGGTGGGGCAAGTGCTGCATTGTTGGTGCCGGGAAGATCAAGGTCGACCCCGAAAAGAAATGCATGACTGTGGATGGCAAGACCTACAAAGAGGGCGACTGGGTCACCCTCAATGGTACGCGGGGGATCGTGTATGAGGGGCAACTCCCGCTGATCGACGCCACTGAAAATCCGCGGCTCAAAGAGTTCATGGCACTTGTTGAGAAATACCGCAAGCTCGGAGTGCGAACAAATGCCGACACTCCGGCAGACGCCAAAATCGCTCGCGAATTCGGCGCGGAAGGGATCGGCCTGTTCCGTACCGAGCACATGTTCTACGGCGAAGGTTCTGACGAGCCCCTGTTCAGCCTGCGGAAGATGATCCTCTCCCGTACGGCGGAGGAACGACGGAAGGCCCTGGAAGAATTGTTCCCCTTCATGAAGCGGGACATTAAAGGCACCCTGGAAGCCATGAACGGCCTGCCGGTTACCATTCGGCTGCTGGATCCGCCGCTCCACGAGTTTGTTCCGCAGGACGAGGAGAAACAGGCCGAGTTGGCCAAGGCCATGGGCATTTCCGTGGAAGACGTGAAACGTCGTGGGGAAGAACTCCACGAAACGAATCCGATGATGGGCCATCGTGGTGTTCGGCTGGGCATCACCTATCCAGAAATCACCGAGACCCAGGTCCGGGCCATTTTCGAGGCCACCGCTGAACTGATTAAAGAAGGCAAGGATCCTCACCCGGAAATCATGGTCCCGGTGACCTGCGATGTGAAGGAGCTCGACTTCACGAAGCAGATTGTGGATCGCGTCCACGCCGAGGTGGAAAAGAAGTTTGGCGTCAAGATCGAATACCTGTACGGTACGATGATCGAAATTCCGCGGGCCTGCCTCGTGGCCGACAAGATGGCGCGAACCGCCCAATTCTTCAGCTTCGGCACCAATGACCTGACACAAATGGGATTTGGTTTCAGCCGGGATGATATTGGCGGTTTCCTGCCGGACTATCTTGAGAAGCGGATCTTAATGGCCGACCCTTTCCAGACGATTGATCAGGAAGGAATCGGACAGCTCATCGAGATGGCAGTGCAAAAAGGACGTGCCACGCGTTCCGATCTGAAAATCGGTATCTGCGGCGAACAGGGCGGAGATCCTGACTCGGTGGAGTTCTGCTTCAAGGTCGGCATGAACTACGTGAGCTGCTCACCGTATCGCGTGCCCATTGCTCGGTTGGCCGCAGCGCAGGCCTCCATCAAGGCCAGCCGTAAGAAGTAAGCTCTGTTTGCAAAAACGTGAGGACGGCGGCTGAGCATGCCGGCCGCTTCTGACGCAGCAAACTGCTTGGGGGATTGTCCGCAATCCCCCTTTTTTGGTGCGCGCTGGAGGTCAGCGCCTTGACTAACTCACGGGAGTCCAAGTGTCCGTGCTCAGTTTGACGAGAGTCCCAACTCTTTCAGTTCGGCGACAAGGCGTCGCAGACGAGGGCGCTCGATCGGGGGGAGCGCCTCTTCGGAAAGATGGTAGTTCTCCCGGCCTCTCTGAAATTCTCGCAATGCCGTGGCCTTGTCCCCTGCGAACCAGAGGGATTCCACAAGGTGAAAATACGTCAGTGCCGAGGGTTCCTCCAGAACGGCCTGTCGCGCGTCCGAAATGGCCTCGGCAAGACGTCCCTGCCGCATGCGAACCACCGCGCGTGTGTCGAGAAAGCTCCCGATCGGGCCCAGCACAGCGATGGCATGTTCGACGAGCTGCTCGGCCTCACGAAGGGTTGCTGCGTTCTCGGATTGAGAAGCTCCCGCTCTCGATGGGAAATCACACTGGGCGCTCAAAATGTACGCCAAATTGTTTCCCAGAAGGGCCTTCTCCAGATCGGACAACCGGGTGTCTGCCAGCAAGCGGCGATAGAGTGGAACGAGCACCTCATAACGTCCGGCCAGGTTGAGAAAGCTTGTGTACGCAAGAATTATTCTTTTATCTGCCGCGGTGTTCACGTTCGCCTGCTGAAACCAGGCGTCCACTCGGGCAAGATGCCCTGGTTTGACGTGTTCGCGGGCAGCACGCAGACAGTCCACCGCACACGTAACCGCACGTTCGCGGGGCACCTGGCCGAGCGCCTGCTGGCAGCAGTCCAGGGCCGCGTCCAACTGCTGCTGGCGCGCCAGGAAAAGAGCCCTGGCAATGAGGGCTTCAGGATAAGTTGTCGCCAGCTTTTCCAAAACCTCGCCAGCGAGCGAGGACATACCGGCCCTTTCGGCCATGACAGCAAGCTGGATGACCTGATCGTAATTATGATCCTCCAGGGCTTTCGATACCCTGGCCCGCCACCGGGTTTCGATTTCCTTCGTATTCCCCGCCCGGACGGCCAGACGCATTTGCAATTCCAGGATAGCCGGTGAATCATGGCCCAGCCGAGCCGCAAGTTTCTCGATATACGGCTGAATTTCCTCCTGCGGCGAGTCGTGGGTCAGCATCTCACGGATAAAGAAAGCAAGCTGGGAGGGAGTCGGATCCGGCGTTTGCTGGAACAACGCGGCCATTTGCAAGCGTGCGTCCGGCCAGCGTCCCAGAGCCGCGAGAATTTGAGCGTAAACGAAGCGGTCTTCCGGGGAGAGGATGACGCCTTCGCGTAGCAATTTCTGATAGATGTCGGCGGCTTCCTGTTTCGCCGTCCGTTCAGGTCGATTTGCCAGGATTCTGGCCAGCAGACACCGATCGGCAACCTGCAACGCCTGCTTCAAATTCGCTTCCAGAAGTGATCGAGCGCGCTGAAAATCTCGATAATCCGCGGATTTGGCCAGGAGCTGTGCGAGATTCCGTCGTGCGTTGCGGAGGGTCTCTTCGCCGACTACAAGATCGTTCGCCGACGCCGTGACGATTCGTTCGAGAGCGGCCTGGCATTCCCGAATCTCACCATGGCGCAAAGAGAATCCCGCCCAATCGAGGAGCAGATCGGCATCTCGTGGAGCCTCAGCCATTGCTCGGCGAAAGCATTGTTCCGCTTGCGGGATGTCGCCCACCGCTTCGTATCCCAGGGCGAGGACGCGCAGCGACGGAGCGTCTTTTTTGAGCAAGGCTGCCAGTTTCTCCAATCGCTTCCGGGCTTCGGATACGCGGTTCGTCCTGGCCAGGTAAATGATTTGGGCCAGCGCAATCTGAGGCACCTGCGGAGCAAGCTGCTGTGCCTTCTCGAACGCCCGATCGGCTTCTTCCATGCTGCCATTGCGGCTCAGCCATTGTGCCCACCAGAGCCAATCGAGAGGATCGCTCGATTTTTCTATTCTTGGCCCCAGTACCTGTCTTACCTTCTCGAACTGCCTCTGCTGAGCCCAAATCTCCGCCTGAAGTTTCAGACGCTGCAGGTCGTCCTTGCCAGGCTGTTGGGCCGTGGTTTGCAGCAGCCGTTCGGCCTCGGAAGTTCGGCCGACAAGAAGCAGCAGTCGAGCCAACTCCTCCCGGCCCTGAGAGCCCAGCAGCCCCTGCTGCTCCAACGATCGCAGGGCTTCGATCGCCGCCTCCCAGCGGCCTTCCAACTGGGCAATGCGCGCCTCCAGGCGAATCACATCCGGCCAAAAGGGCAGAGATTGCCGGGCTATTGCAATGTGCGACTTTGCATCGGCCAGCAGCCGTGCCCGCTCAGATGCAGAGACGTTGGGCTGGGACGCCTGTCCGACATCGATCACCGCCCGACCGTAAGCGGTTACACGTCCTGCCCCACCTTCAGCACGGCGAATGCGTTCCAGAATCCTATCGGCCTCCTCCCAATCCCCTCGTGTGACCGCAAATTCCAGAAGCAAGCGGTGAATCTCGATGTCATCTGGGTCAATCACGGCAAGCTGCCGGGCTATTTCCGCGGATCGATCCAGATCTCCCCATTGAAGCACAAACCGGAGTACCGCCCGAAGGACCGTTCGCCGCTCGGACGGCCGCAGTCGTTTCGCCCTCGCCACAACATCCGTCAGGATCTCGTTTCGTCGATCGTGGTCTGCATGCTGGATCAACGCCACCCAGGCGAGCAAAATTTCCGGTCGCAGGCCAAATTTTTTTTCGGCGGCCAAGAGTTGATCACGCGCTTCGGAAATCCGCCCCGATCGGCTTAGGAGTTCACACAGTGCGGTCCACAGAGTCAAAGAAGTTTTTTCCCGGATCGCCTCCTCCAATAACTTCACCGCCTGGTCCACTTCCCCCTGGGCCTGCAACCATCGGGCCTTGAGCAACGTCTTTTGTTCCAGCGACAAAGCGGGAGAACTTTCCAGCGACTGGCGCATGTCGTCGAGTTGCTTCCAGAGGGGATCCTTTGGATTCAGACCTGTTCGGGTGTTCAACATGGCCAGCAGATACGCCATCTGGAATTCGGGGGACGCAGCCCACGACGGCTCGGTACCACTTTGCACCAGCCTAGTGATCGCTTGCTGGGCCGCTTCAGTCATTCCCTGGGAAAGAAGCCAGTTGATCCAGGCGAGTTGAACTTGAGAAGAATCCGGGAATTTTTCGCGCAACTCGGCGAGAATCGCCCCGGCTGCATCCAAAGCACCACTCTGCGTGTAAGCCAGGACCAACGTCAGTCCTGCGGTTTCCGCTCGCGGATCATTTTCGTCAAGGAATTTGCGAAAAAGCTCATCAAGGGGCGCGATGCTCTCGCGTGCCCGTCCTTCGAACACCGACACACGGAGCTGCCACAGATCGAGAGTCTCCGGATCAAACTGAGCCTTCTGCATCAGCTGAACGGCGGCACGGGCCCGCAGAATATCCGGAGGCGTTTTGCGAAGACACACCTCAACAAGGTCAGGTAAGAAGGCCGCGTTGCGCTCCGCCAGCAGTTGCAGATACTTCTCCTGTGTGTCCAGATCACCGGCCAATCTTGCCCATTTCACCAATCCGGACCAGACTCTTTCGTCGTCCGGCGCAACTGTGGCGGCTTTTTCAAGAAAGTCGTGGGCCTGCGAAAGCCGATTCTCGCGAAGTTCCAGCTCACCTTTGACCAGCAGTGCCTCAACGTTTTTGGGGTCTTTCGTGATGGCGGTGTCGGCATCCTTTTTGGCCTCACTCAGCGCATCACTAGCTTCCTGGGGATTGGCTGTGGTTTGAGCCACCCAGAGATAAAAAGCAGCCCGACGAGCGTAGCCCGCCGCAGAGTCCGGATTCTGTGCCACCAATTCATCCATCACCTGCCGGGCGGACTCGTAGTCTCGGACCATCTCGTCCCGATAGCACCGGGCCAAAAGCGTGTACGCCTCCAGCACATCCGGATGACGGGTCAGGCAATCCTGGAGCGTCTTGATGGCTTCCAAAGGCTGAGCCCGCGCGACCTGACACCTCGCCAGATTGAGAAGGACTTCCGCACTGTCCGGCTCCATCTGTCGCAACTGGGACCAGGCAGAAAGTGCCTCATTCCACCGCCCCAGGCGCATCGCCGTATTGCCAAATGCGTGAAGAAGCTCGCGATTCTCCGGAAACCGTGCCAGCGTCCGGCTCAACACGCGGTATGCGTTGAGCTGGAGCTGTGCATTGGTGGGTGAGTTCTCCGCCTGCTCGCTGACTGCCAGAGCTAATCGAATGGCAACTTCGCCGTCTGTCGGCCGATACCGCAGATACAGATCATAATTCCGCACTACCCCTGCCAACGCCTGGGCCAGCGCTGTTCTATCCTTTCGGTCCCGGGCCGACGCGGCTTCCTGTTCGAGTCGCTCGGCGCGCAGACGGATCCGGTCGGCGGTTCTCTCCAACTGCCAGTGATGCAGCCACGAAAGCCCGACTCCTCCGATCACACTAACGAGGACAAGTAACAGCCATGCAGGCCAGTTGAATCGCCATCGGATGGGTGACTTGCTGGACATCATGCCTAACGCTCTAAAGAGGCGACCATTTTCATGGATCCGTGGGCGCCCTGCTTTCCGGGTGGTCCGCCCCGTTCCTGGCCGATTTGGTTGATAGATTCTTCAGACACCGACTGCTCTGCCTGTATCATCTCTTGCGATAGCGCTGATGTACCCCGAGTCACGACACGCTTGAGCAATCTTTGCATTTTACTTATTTTAATCCCCCACAAAACTGCTCTTGCACACGGTGGGAGATATGGGTATGGAAGGGCTACGGCGGAACCATGGCCGGCGCCCTTTGGTCCAAGGGAGGCCGACCCTGCCCTGGTTTGCACCTTGACCACCCATGACATTTCCCTGGCGCACGCTTTTATTACTGAGCGTAGGAGTTTTTTTCTGGTCAGGCTGTCGGACGCCTCAGGTCGTCACCCAGCTTGAACGCGAAAACTACGCGCTCGAAAACAAGATTTGGGAACTTGTGGACCTCCTCGAGCAGAAGCAGGCCGAGTTGGACGCATGTCGATCGGAGCTCAAGCGGCTCAAAGCTCAGACCGATCAGGCGGATCATCCCACCACGCAAACCAGGAACACTCCGGACACGACTGCGCCTCTTTGGACGCACATTCCCGGGCGAAGTATGGAAGCGGCGCCCTATGTTGCGGATTCCGACGTGCCCAGGAAGATCGCCGTGCCGCCCAAAATCGAGATCACTCCCCCCCAGGTGGAAACGA
>Ga0181858_1000496_pt1 | contig 18788 bp, 12 predicted proteins | sample NewIslPassag4_SG_FD_130749 | JGI IMG/M metagenome (GOLD analysis project Ga0181858, IMG submission 130749) | Feedstock adapted compost microbial communities from Newby Island compost facility, Milpitas, CA, USA - Passage 4_SG | ecosystem: Engineered > Solid waste > Feedstock > Composting ...
ATCACCCCGGGAGCCAATCGCCGGCAGGCGAATCCCAAATTGCGCAAAGCCTGCCGGGCCAACTCGTCATTGACGGCAAGAATGCGCTTTTTTTGCAAATTGTCGAGCCCCAGTTCCCGCCCCCCTGACATGATGCGGGTGCACCGTTCCAGCAACACGTCGGGCGCCCCCTTGGCCAGCACCCAGACGTTTCCGGAAGCGTCCGCAGCGACGACCGACATCATCTTGCGGACCGGATCAAAAGGAAATTCTTTGATGCGCCGCCACTGCCCCCGCAATTTCTCAGGGATGATGCCAATTTGTAACGCCGCCAGCAACAACGCTCCTTCCGTCGGATCCCCCTCCACCGTCCAGCCCCCTGAACTTTCGTCCGCCGCCGCTTTGCGCTTGCCGTCCATCCCGGCGGCTACCCGGGCATTGTTGCACAAACAGCCAACTTGCATCAGCCAATGTAAACTACGAAATTCCTTGGCCGAATTTTGCGTAACATCCTTCATTTCCATAGTTTTCCCATCGAACCAAAGGTTGGTCACGGTCATCCGGTTTTGCGTCAGCGTCCCGGTCTTGTCGGAACAAATGACGGTGGCCGTGCCCAATGTTTCCACCGCCGGCAGTTTCCGGACAATGGCCTGCCGCTTTATCATGCGCTGCACGCCCAAGGCCAAAACAACCGTCACGATAGCCGGCAAACCTTCGGGGATGGCGGCCACCGCGAGACTAATACCTGCCAGGATCATCTCGTAAAGCCCGTGACCGTTCCACATCCCCATCACGACAACCATAGCCGTCAAGAGCAGACAGGCGACGACCAAGACTTTCCCCAGATGCGCAAGCCTCTGTTGTAAAGGTGTCAATTCTTCCCCTTCCGCTTGCATAAGGTGGGCGATTTTTCCCATTTCGGTGGCCATTCCGGTGGCCACGACAATCCCGACGCCCTTGCCTTGAACTACGCTCGTCCCCATAAAGGCCATGTTTTGCCGATCGCCCAAGGGCAAGTCGGCTTCCGGCAACGGGTCGGCAAACTTGGCCACCGGCATCGACTCGCCGGTCAAAGCCGCTTCTTCCACATACATGTTTTCCGTTTTCGCCAGACGGACATCGGCCGGAACGCGATCGCCGCCTTCAAGCAAGACGATATCCCCCGGCACCAAGTGACGGGCTTGTATTTTGCGCACTTGTCCGTCCCGCATCACGCGGCATTCGGGGGCGGTCATTTCCCGCAGCGCTTGCAGCGAATGTTCCGCCCGATACTCTTGTATAAAGCCCAATACGGCATTCAGCAAGACGATGGCCACAATGGTCAAGGCATCCGTATATTCCCCCAGCAATGCGGACAAAACCGTAGCGACCAACAAGACGATTACCATAAAGTCCCGAAATTGTCCGACGAACAAAAAAAACGGATGGGCCCGCTTTTTCTCCGTCAACACATTGGCCCCGTACTGCGCCAGACGCCTTTCGGCCTCCCGCCACCCAAGGCCGGTCTCAAGCCGGCTTGCGAAGCGGCGCAGCACTTCCGCCGTCGTCTGTTGATGAGGCAACATTTCCTTTTTCACCACCATTTCCTCCTATCGGCTTGGCCACGCCCGTTCTGCTTTACTGTATTCAGCGTCCCGGAAAATCATGCTATACTGGAACAAGTGCATTCGTTCGTTGAGCAGGAGGGAAATCATGGCCTTCGACGGTTTTGTCATGCGGGCGCTTCTCCACGAAATGGCTCCCCTCGTAGGAGGACGGGTGACGAAAATCCATCAACCGGCACCTACCGACATCGTGCTGCACGTCCGTTCCCAAAAGGAAACCTTTCGTCTCTTTCTTTCCGCCAGTCATACGATTCCGCGGTTTTACTTGTTGGATGAACCCGTGTCCCATCCGCCGGAACCGCCCCTTTTCTGCATGGTGCTGCGCAAGCATTTGGAAGGCGGCATCATCGTGAACATGGGCCAAGACGGACTGGATCGGGTGTGTTGGTGGGACATCCGCTCCCGCAACGAATTGGGCGACCTTTGTATCAAACGGTTGGTGCTGGAAGTGATGGGAAAACACAGCAATCTCATCCTCTTGGATGGGCCGAACGGGAAAATTTTGGAATCTGTCCACCACGTTCCCGCCTCCGTCAGCAAAGCGCGGCAAGTATTGCCCGGATTGCCTTACACGACCCCGCCGCCGCAAGCCAAAATCTTGCCGTGGGATTGCGACAAAGAAACGTTTGTCGCCCGCATCGACTGGAACCGGGGAAAGTTGGCCCAACAGCTGATGGAAGGGTTTTCCGGCTTTGGTCCGTCCTTGGCACAAGAGATTGTCCACCGGGCCGGATTGTCGACGCGGGAAAACGTATGGGAAGCCTTTCGGAACGTCTTAACCCAATTGCAAGAACATCGCTACGAACCGGCCGTCTACGGCGACGCCGAAGACTTTCACGTCGTCCAACTCACGCATCGGGGGGAACCGCAACAGAATTATGCTACGGTGAGTCGCTGCCTGCACGCCTACTACCGGGAAAAGGCCCAGCGGGACCGCATCCGGCAGCAAGCCAACGATTTGAAAAACTGGCTGGAAAACGAAATGAAAAAAAACGAAAAAAAGGTGGAAAAGCTGACCGCCACCATCCGCGAGGCGCAACAAGCCGAAACATATCGTATGTACGGAGAGATCATCACCGTCAACTTGCACCGGATGAAAGCGGGCATGCGGGAACTCGAGGCGGAAAACTTCTACGAAGAATCGCTGCCGATCATCGTCATCCCCCTCGATCCGCAAAAATCGCCCAGTGAAAACGCGCAAGCGTATTTTAAAAAGTACAACAAGGCGAAAAACGGTTTGAAAATGGCTCAGGAACAGCTGGCGAAAACCGAGGAAGAAAACCGATACTTTGAAACGATTCTGGCCCAACTGCCCTTGGCCAGCGCACAAGAACTGGAAGAAATCCGCGAGGAACTGGCGGAACAAGGTTATTTGCGCCCCAGAGCGGGAAGCAGACAAAGAAAAAAACTTGAACCGCCGCGCCCGCAGCAGTTCAAGTCTTCGGAAGGCATCGATATTCTCGTCGGCAAAAACAACCGACAAAACGATTTTCTTACCTGCAAGTTGGCACGTCACAACGACACGTGGCTCCATGCCAAAGACATCCCCGGTTCCCACGTCGTCATCCGAGGCCAACATTTTTCCGAACAAACACTAAAAGAAGCGGCCCTCTTGGCCGCCTGGTTCAGCAAAGCGCAACAATCGTCGCAAGTGCCGGTCGACTACACATTGGTGCGTCACGTCCATAAACCCAACGGCGCCAAGCCCGGTTTTGTCATCTACGAAAAATATAAAACCATCTACGTCACGCCGACGGAAGAAGCGTTGACACCGCTCCTCAAGACCCAGCGGCAGGCATGAATCCGACCGCGCGAACCGAGCGATTACTGGCAGGCCGCCGCCTTCAACCCTTGCAGGAGTTGCCCGATGTCTGCCGGCAGCGGACTTTGAAAGACCATCGGCTTACAGGTGGCGGGATGGACAAACGACAAATAGGCGGCGTGCAACGCTTGCCGTCCGATGCGTTTCATGGAACCGCCATAAAGGGCATCGCCAAAGATAGGATGCCCGATATGGGCCAAATGCACCCGAATTTGATGGGTTCGCCCTGTCAACAACCGCAAATGCACCAGTGCGGCCCCCGGCAACCGCTCCATCACCCGATAGACGGTCTTCGCTTCTTTTCCCCGCTCGTCCACCAGACGCCGGGGATTGCCCGGTTCTCGCCAAACCGGCGCCTCAATCACCCCTTGCGGCTCGGGCAAAACCCCTTCCACCACTGCCAAATACTCTTTTTCCAGCCGTCCCTCTTCCATCTGTTTCGCCAACTGCTGATGGGAAAACGCGTTTTTGGCCACAATGAGCAATCCCGACGTGTCTCGGTCCAGCCGTTGGACGAGGTGAAAACCGGGCCGCTCCCCCCGGGACAACCAATGATAAACAACAGCATTGGCCAAGGTACCCGAAGGGTGGCCCTTCGTCGGATGTACGACCAACCCCGGGGGTTTGTCGATCACCATCAGCCAGTCGTCCTCATAAACGATGGACAACGGCAACGGCTCCGGCGGCAAGTGCTCGGGAAAGGAGGCCGGTATGCCTACCGTCAAGCGATCGCCGGTCTGCACCCGCTCCGTCGCACGGACCGGACGGCCGTTCAGCCATATTTGCCGCTGCCGCTTCACCGTTTTGAGGAAACCGCTGGATACCGGCCAGCGGCGCCGGATGACGTCGCGGATCATCAACGATTCTTCTTCGCTGGTCACTTCAATGTGCAAATGTTGCATAGGTCACCACTTCCGCTACAGGCGAATCTGGAACTGGAAGAAACCGGCTTTCCGAAACGCCTTTAACACGACGGCCACAACCGGGCCGACCAGCAATCCCAGGACGCCCATAAAAGAAAATCCAATGACCATACTGAGCAAGATGGTCAACGTGCTGATACCGAGACTGTCGCCCAACACCTTCGGTTCGATGATGCGCCGGAGCAGCGTGATGGCGACATAGACGACGATTAAACCGATGCCGAAAAACAGTTCATGCTTGAGCAACGCCCACGCCGCCCAGGGGAGCAAAATGAGCCCCGAACCGAGAAAAGGCAAAAAATCGACGGCGGCAATCACCGCGGCGACGGCCAAAGCATACGGCACCCTCAGCAACAACAAACCGACAAAGGTCATGACAAAAATGACGACGGCGATAAACACTTGTCCCCGTATGTAACCGATGAGCCCCCGGTTCAATTCCCCCAAAATGATGTCCAGCTTTTCGTGGGATTCCGGGGCGAACCATTGGTAAAACTGGGCTTTCAACTGGGGCAGATGCATGCTGATGAGCACAAAGGCCAAAAACGTCAACAGCGTTAGGATAATCATCCCCGGCAACGCCGTCGCAAAGCTGACAAAAGCCGTGGCCGAGCGTCCCAATAAGACGCTGGAACTGCCCAGCCAGTCGGTTACGCTTTCGGTGATTTGCCCTTGCAGCGTCTGCAACGTTGCAGGTGGAATGTACGCCAGCCAATCGGCCACCCAATTTTCCACTTCCGCCAAATAGTAGGGCGCCTTTTCGTAGATGGCCATCAATTCAACGAAAATGCGGGTTACGGAAAAGTAGACGACCAATCCAAGCAACACCATCATCCCGCCTAAGACGAGCCATGTGGCGGCAATCCGGCTGCGGATACCCGTCTTCTGCAAGGCCTGAATCAGCGGTTCGATCAAAACCGCCAACAATAGCGCGATGAAAAAGGGCAACAAGTATGGAAAGATGAAATAACCGCCCACTATGAGCGCCAGGCCCGCCAGCCATCGTATCCAGGTCGGATTCTTACTGGACTGGTTCAAATCGGCATCCTCCTACCGCCATTTCCGATCTCGATACACCGTTTTACCGGCCACCAACGTCATTTTCACTCGCCCTTTCAATGTCATGCCGGCAAAGGGCGTATTGCGGCTCTTGGAAAGAAACTGCTCGGGATCGACGACCCATTCTTCATCGGGTGCGATGACCGTCAAATCGGCCGCTTCCCCGACCGCCACCCGTCCGCCGGGCAATCCCATAATTTTGGCCGGCTCAACCGTCATTTTCCGCACGGCCTCCATTGCAGTCAGCCTTCCCGTATGGACCAGCCGGGTCCAAACAAGCCCCACGGCCGTTTCCAGTCCGAGCAAGCCGAAAGGCGCGTCCGCCAACGCCGCCGCTTTTTCCTGTTGCGTATGGGGGGCGTGATCCGTGGCGATGCAATCCAACGTCCCGTCCGCCAGGCCTTCAATGACCGCTTCCACGTCATTGGCCGTGCGCAGCGGGGGATTGACTTTCGCCAACGTCCTCCATTGGAGCACCGCTTCATCGGTGAGTGTAAAATGGTGGGGCGTCCCTTCCGCCGTCACCCGCACCCCCCGCCGTTTCGCTTCGCGGATGAGCTGGATCCCCCTTGCCGTGCTGACGTGTTGGATGTGCACGTGGGCCCCCGTGTCTTCCGCAAACAAAATGTCGCGGGCAATGATCAATTCTTCCGCCAAGGCGGGAATCCCCGGATCGCCCAGCGCTTCGCTCACCTTCCCGCGGTGAATGGCCCCTTTGCCGTCCACCAAATGATGCTCTTCGCAATGGCTGCTGATGGGGACGTCCAGTTCTTTGGCCAAGCGGAAGGCGTCGTATAAAATGCGGGGATCCATGACGGATTTGCCGTCTTCCGTAAACGTCACCGCTCCGGCTTCCTTTAACGCCCGCAAGTCGGTCAGTCGCTCGCCTTTCTGGCCGTAGGTGATGCTGGCCGACGGATAAACCCGAACCGCCGCGGTCCGGGCGCTCGCCTCCAGGACATAACGAATTTGCTCCGGCGAATCCAGCGCCGGCGACGTATTCGGCATGCACACCACCGCCGTGAAACCGCCCGCCGCCGCCGCCTTTGTTCCCGTCTCAATGGTCTCTTTTTCCGGAAAGCCCGGATCCCGCAGATGAACGTGAATGTCGATGAGTCCCGGCGTCACTAACCAGCCGTCCACATCCACCACTTCCGGCCCCGAAATGTCCAATTCGGGCGCGATTTGCGCCACCTTTCCGTCCACCAGCAAGATGTCCCGCTTGGCTTCCGTACCCGTAGCCGGATCCAGCAACAGACCGTTTTTGAGCAACAGCTTCATACCCTTTCCCCCGCTTGTTTGGGTTGGGAAAATTGCCGGCTGCCCGGTTTTTCAATGGGCATCCCCTGGCGGCACAACGGACAGTCTTGCGGTTCGTAAGTTTCTACGTCCAACCGGATGAACGGATGGAAAGGCACGCCAAAATCGGCTTTGCCGCCGCTGCGGTCGACGATGGCCGCCACGCCCAACAACTGACTTCCCGCTTCCTGTACGAGACGAATCACTTCTTTGACCGAACCACCGGTCGTCACCACGTCTTCCACCACCAGCACCCTTTCCCCCGGGTGCAACGCGTAACCCCGGCGCAACGTCATGACGCCGTTCTCCCGCTCGGCGTGCAAATACCTCGCACCCAAAGCGCGGGCCGTCTCATAGGCGACGACGATGCCGCCGATGGCCGGACCTATTACCACATCAATTTGCTGAGCGGAAAACGGCGCCGCCAAAGCCCGGCACACCTTTTCCGCATGCCAAGGATATTGCAACAACAAGGCGCATTGCAAATATTGATCGCTGTGCAAACCGGAACTCAACAAGAAGTGTCCCCGCTTGAGCACTCCGGTTTGTTTGAGAATGTCCATCCCTTCCGCCACCGAAATCGGTTGATCCATTGGCACCCAATCCCTCCAAACATCAATGAAAACCGTCTTGCTGTCATTCTCTCACGGACCGTTCAATTGCGCAACAATGGCGGCGAAGGCGCGCGCCGGATCCGATGCCCGCGTCACCGGCCGGCCGACCACCAAATAATCGCTGCCCGCCCGCCACGCTTCCCCAGGGGTCATGATGCGCCGCTGATCGTCCCGCATCTCTCCATCCGCCGCTCCGGCCGGCCGTACTCCCGGCGTCACGCAAAGAAACCCGCCGCCGCACGCGACCTTCACCGGCCCCACTTCCCAGGGCGATGCCACGACGCCGTCCAAGCCGCATTCCTTGGCCAGGCGGGCGTAACGCAACACCGCTTCTTCCACCGTTCCCGGAATGCCCAATTCTTCATTCAGCATCCGTTGATCGGTGCTGGTCAATTGCGTCACCGCAATGAGCCGCGGCGCCGTCTGCCCCGGAGGCACGCCCTGTTCCACGCCGTCTTTGGCCCGCAACATCATCTCCCGGCCGCCACCGGCATGGACGTTCAACATGTCGACCCCAAGCCCGGCCAGAACCGCCGTGGCCCGTCCCACCGTATTAGGAATGTCATGCAGTTTCAAATCCAAAAAAATTTTCAAACCCCGTTGTTTCAAGATGTCTAAAAAAGCCGCCCCGGCGGCGTAATACAATTCCATGCCGACTTTGACGTACCGCACTTGCGGCACCCGTTCCAAAAAGGCCAAAGCCTCATCCGCCGCCGGGAAATCCAGGGCGACGATGACCCGTTCGGCCATGCTCTCTTCGCTCATTAGCCGCCGCTCCTTTCTTTCCACGCTAATCCGGTCAAATCGGAAATTCGGCGAAAACCGAGCTCCGCCAAGCGCCGGGGCAGTTGCTCGATAATTTGCGGGCATACATATGGATTTACGAAATTGGCCGTTCCGACGGCCACCGCCGAAGCACCGGCGAGAAAAAATTCAATGACGTCGTCGGCCGACATAATTCCGCCCATGCCGATAATGGGAATGTTCACCCGCTGACTCACTTCCCAAATCATCCGCAGAGCGATGGGCTTAATGGCGGGACCGGACAAACCGCCCGTAACATTGGCCAAGATGGGGCCGCGCCGGCGGACGTCGATGCGCATACCCACCAACGTGTTGATCATGGACAGGCCGTGGGCGCCGGCGTCCTCCACCCGGAGGGCGATGTCCACGATGTCGGTGACGTTAGGAGACAGTTTGACGAACACCGGCACGCGGCTGACCGCCGTCACCGCCTTCGTCAAGCGGGCCGCCATCTTAGGATCGGTGCCAAAGGCGATGCCGCCGACTTTCACATTGGGACAAGAAATGTTGAGTTCCAACGCCTGAACATTGGGCTGTTCCGACAACACTTCCGCCACTTTGACATATTCTTCTTCGGTGTTGCCGGCAATGTTGGCGATGACAGGGACATCGTATTGCGCCAGCCACGGCAATTCTTCCTTGACGACTTTGTCCAGGCCGGGGTTTTGCAAACCGATGGCGTTCAGCATGCCGGCCGGCGTTTCCGCCACCCGGGGCGTCGGGTTTCCGCTGCGCGGTTCCAACGTCGTGGCTTTAACGGCAATCGCGCCCAACACGGACAAATCGTAAAAGCGGGCATATTCGCGGCCAAACCCAAAACAACCGGAGGCCGGCATTACCGGATTGCGCAACACGAGGCCGGCCAAATTGACTTCCAAACATGAAACATCGAGGGTTTTCTCCTCTTGCTTCTCCTTATCCACATTCATCTTGCCGCTTATCATAGCCGAATTTCCCCTTCCGCAAACACCGGGCCATCGGCGCAAATTTTCCGGTAATCTCGGCCGTCCGCCCCCGGCGTCGCCGGAACGACGCAGGCGAGGCAAGCCCCGACCCCGCAGGCCATGCGTTCTTCCAAAGACAAATACCCGGTGATGGAACCGGCCCCATCCTGTCCCATGCGGTCGCCATAGGAGCGGTAATGGGCTTGAACCGCTTTCAGCATCGGCAAGGGACCGCAAGCGTAATACACTTCCGGCGACCCCTGTGGAACCGACGCTTTCGCCAACTGTTCCAGTCCGTCGGTCACCCGCCCGCGCAAGCCCAGAGTGCCGTCTTCCGTTGTCACCAGCACTTCGCCCAAACGCTCGAATTCCTTCACCAAAAAACTGATCCGTGCCGATGCAAAACCGAGGACAATGCGCAGACGATGGCCTTGTCCGGCGAGTCTTTTTGCCAAGTAATACAAGGGCGGAATACCGATGCCGCCGCCGATGAGCGTACAAAGCGAGGGGGCCGACGGGTCGGGGAAGCCCCGCCCCAACGGCCCGAGCAGGTCGACCGTATCGCCGGGAACGCGGCGGCTCAGCCAACGGGTGCCGTCGCCGTCGACCCGGTACAACAAATGTAACAGCCCCCGTTCTTCATCGTAGTCGAAGAGGCTGATAGGACGGCGCAGCAAGGGGTAAACCGTGTCGCCGCACCGCACGTGGAAAAACTGCCCCGGTTGGGCAGGAAAACGTTGCGGACAACACAGCGTCATGTGGAAAATCCCCGGGCAGACCTCTTCTTGCCGCGCCACTTCCATCCAGTGCAATGAATCGGACAAGGGGTGTCGTTCCGTCTTCATCGGGGCACCTCGTTTCCTGTTATTCCCCGCGGCACAGGCTTAACGCGGGCATTTCCATCTTACCCAACGGTTCCACTTGCATGGCCATCCGTCCGATGACCGTCAAAAACGCCTCCGCCGTATCCAAAGACGTCAAACATGGCACGCCGTTTTCCACCGCTTCCCGGCGAATGCGAAAACCGTCCCGCCGCGGCTCTTTCCCCCGCGTCAACGTGTTGATAACCAATTGAACTTCCCCTTTGCGAATTTCGTCGATGATATTGGGCTGACCTTCCGACAGTTTCTTGACCCGGGTCACCTGCAAGCCGTGGGCGGTCAAAAAGTCGGCCGTACCGCTGGTGGCGGCGAGCTGAAAACCTAAAGCGACAAAACGGCGCAACAGGGGCAACGCTTCCTGCTTGTCCTTGTCGGCGATGGTCACCAAAATGCGGCCTTCTTCCGGCAAGCGGATACCGGCGGCCAACAACCCTTTGTACAAAGCTTTCGCCAGATCGGTATCGCGCCCCATCACTTCCCCCGTCGATTTCATTTCCGGCCCCAGCGTCGGCTCCACACGCCGCAACTTGGCGAAGGAAAAGACCGGCACTTTTACCGCCACCGTGTCTTTTACCGGCAGGGCGCCGCTGGCATACCCAAGATCCCGCAGCCGTTGCCCGAGCATCAACTGCGTCGCCACATGGGCCATGGGCACGCCCGTCACTTTGCTCATGAACGGCACCGTGCGGGAAGCCCGGGGGTTCACTTCAATGACATAAACATCGTCTTGTACGACGACGAATTGAATGTTCAGCAAACCTTTCACGCGCAAGGCGCGGGCGATGCGAATCGTGTAATCGACCAGTTTTTCCTGAGCGGCCGCAGAAATGCTCTGCAAAGGATAGACGGCGATGGAATCGCCGGAATGCACGCCGGCCCGCTCGATATGCTCCATCATCCCGGGAATGAGGACGTCCTCCCCGTCGGCCAAAGCGTCCACTTCCACTTCCTTGCCCTGCATATACCGGTCGATTAAGACCGGATGCTCGTGGCTGGCCCGCACGGCTTCCTGCATGTATTCCATCAATTCGTCTTCATTTTCGACGATTTCCATGGCCCGTCCACCCAACACATACGAAGGACGCACCAACACAGGATAGCCCAATTCCTTGGCCACGCCCGCCGCCTCTTCCGCCGCATACACCGTCCGCCCCGGCGGTTGCGGGATGTTGAGCGACCGTAGCAGCTCTTCAAACCGGCGGCGGTCTTCGGCCGTATCGATGCTGTCCAATGACGTGCCCAAGACGTGGAAACCGGCCGCTTCCACATCGGCCGCCAAGTTCAGGGCCGTCTGTCCGCCGAATTGCACGACGACCCCGACCGGTTGTTCCTTTTCAAGAATGTTTAATACGTCTTCCGTGTGCAACGGCTCAAAATAAAGCCGATCCGATGTATCGAAGTCGGTGGAGACGGTCTCAGGGTTGTTGTTGATCATGACCGCTTCCATGCCGGCGGCGCGAATCGCCTGCACGGCGTGGACGGTGGCGTAATCGAATTCAATGCCTTGCCCGATGCGGATGGGCCCGGAGCCGAGCACCACCACCACCGGCTTCGCCCCTTTCTGCCATTCGTCTTCCTGGCCGTACGTGGAATAATAATAAGGCGTTTGGGCGGGAAATTCGCCGGCACATGTGTCAACCATTTTATAGACGGGACGGATGCCGTAAATTTGCCGCAGCCGGCGAATTTCTTGCGCCGTCGTGCCACACAGGGCGGCAATGCGGGTGTCGGAAAACCCGGCCCGTTTCGCCTGCCACAACGTCTCCCGATCCAATGGTTCCCCCGCTGCTTGCAACTTCTGCTCCATCGCGACAAGGCCGGCAATTTTGCGCAAGAAAAACGGGTCAATTTGCGTCAACCGATGGACTTCTTCCAAATTCAATCCCCTGCGGAATGCCTCGGCCAACAGAAACAACCGCTGGTCGTCCGGATGAATGAGCCGTTCGCGCAACACGTCGTCGGACAACGTCTCGTATTCCTTCAACAACAAGCCGTCGACGCCGATTTCCAGCGAACGGACAGCCTTTTGCAACGATTCTTCGAAGGTGCGGCCGATGGCCATCACTTCACCCGTCGCTTTCATTTGGGTGCCCAGCTTCCGATTGGCGTGGGAAAACTTATCGAAAGGCCAACGGGGAATTTTCGTCACGACATAATCCACCGTCGGTTCAAAAAAAGCATACGTTTGACCAGTCACCGGATTTTTCAATTCGTCCAATGTGTACCCAATGGCGATTTTCGTCGCCATTTTGGCGATGGGGTATCCGGTGGCTTTGGATGCCAACGCACTCGAACGGCTCAAGCGCGGATTGACTTCAATGATGAAATAACGATCGGTAACCGGATCCAACGCCAACTGCACGTTACACCCGCCCTCAATGCCCAACGCCCGTACGATGGTTATGGCCACTTCCCTGAGCCGCTGCACTTGTCCATCGGAAAGCGTCAAACATGGGGCCACGACGATGCTGTCCCCGGTATGGACCCCCACCGGATCGACGTTTTCCATGCTGCAAATGGCCATGCAATGATCCGCGCTGTCCCGGATCACTTCAAATTCGATCTCTTTCCAGCCGCGGATACTTTGTTCGATGAGGCACTGGCCAATGGGACTCAATTGCAGGCCGTTGCCGACAATTTCGAGCAATTCTTCCCGGTCCTCGGCGATGCCGCCGCCGGTACCGCCCAACGTGAACGCCGGCCGGACGACCACCGGGTAGCCCACCTTCTCGGCAAAGGCGACGGCCTCTTCGACCCACTTCACCGTCACACTTTCGGGTATGGGCAATGCCAATTGTTTCATCAATTGCCGGAATGCCTCGCGGTCTTCCGCCATATGAATGGAGTCGATCTTCGTTCCCAACAGTTGGACGCCGTACTGCCGGAGAATGCCTTCTTCCTCCAATTTTGTGGCCAAATTGAGGGCCGTCTGACCGCCCAGGGTGGCCAACAGGCCGTCGGGCCGTTCTTTCCGGATAATCCGCGTCAAAAAGGACGGCGTTAGGGGCTCGATATAAATGTGATCCGCCATTTCCGGGTCGGTCATAATCGTCGCCGGGTTGCTGTTGATGAGTACAACTTCCAGCCCCTCTTCTTTGAGCGCGCGGCACGCCTGCGTGCCCGCATAGTCAAACTCGGCCGCCTGACCGATGACAATGGGGCCCGAGCCGATGACCATCACTTTTTTCAAATGTTGAAGCTTGGGCATTATGCGTTCCCTCCCCGTTGGTCATCCATCATCCGGACAAACTCGTCAAACAAAAAGCACGTATCGGTCGGACCGGGGTGGGCATCCGGGTGAAATTGCACCGAAAAAGCCGGCCGCGATTTATGCCGCAAACCTTCCACCGAACCGTCGTGCAACAGGCGATGGGTCACCGTCAAATCGGTACCGTCCAAGGACGACTCCAGCACTTCGTACCCGTGATGTTGGGCCGTAATCCACCCTTTGTTCGTTGCGACCTCGATGACCGGATAATTGGCGCCTCGATGGCCCAACGGCATTTTACGCACTTGACCGCCGCACGCCAGCGCCAGCAATTGATGTCCCAAACCGACGCCAAACAGCGGGTAACGGGCCAACAGAGCGGCCACGGTCGGCAAAATTCCCGCCAACGTCCGGGGATCTCCCGGCCCGTTGGACAAAAACACGCCGTCGGGCGACCACGATTCAATCGTCGCCACGTCGGTATCGTACGGTGCCTGTATGACATCGCATCCTGCTTGTAACAACTTGTCGATGAAACTCCGTTTGACCCCGAAATCCAATACGACGACGGTGCGCTGGGCAGAAGCGACGGGTGTCGTCCACCGCCGCACGGCGCGGGTGGTCACCCGCTCCACGGGATGGGCAGACGGCGAAGCATTCAGCCATGTTTGCAACGCTTCTTGCGTCACCGAAGACCCATCGCTGACCAACACTCCTGCCATGGCGCCGTTGTCCCGCAAGTGGCGGGCCAACTGCCGCGTATCGATGCCGTACATGCCGACGATGCCATGGCGGCGCAACCACTCGTCCAAACTGAGCCGCCCTTGGTCCGTTATCCCTTCGTCCGGTTCATTGATAATGAGGGCCCGCAGGGAGGGTTTCGGTTCCGTTTCTTTTAGCGGCAACAATCCTCCGTTGCCCGCCAAAGGATACGTCATCAAGACCAGTTGATCGCAATACGTCGGATCGACCAAAATTTCCCGCAACCCGGACATGCTCGTCTGGGCGACGACTTCGCCGACCACCGAACCGGTGGCCCCTATGGCTTTTCCGACAAACCGGGTACCATCAGCCAAGTATAGTGTCGCTTCCATCGGTTCCATCCTTCCTCAAGCTGCTAAGTCTATTGCGGTCAATGCATCAATCAATGCCATGTGCGCCTTTATCGCAACGACCCTAACGGGCCGTCGCCGTCGCCCAAATGGGGTCGGGGCGACGTTCTTGAATGAGTTCTTCCAACACCGCCATGCGTATGGCGACGCCGTTGGTGACCTGCCGGAAAATAACCGACTGGGGATGTTCCACCACTTCACTGTCGATTTCCACGCCCCGGTTCACCGGCGACGGATGCATGATGATGGCATGAGGCTTCAAGAGACGGGCGCGGTTGACCGTCAGGCCGAACATTTGCCGGTACGCTTTAAAATCGGGAATCTCGATGGCCGTCATGCGTTCCTTCTGAACCCGGAGCATCATGACGACATCGGCCTTCAACGCCTCATCCATCGTCACTATGCGGACGCCGTTCGGCACTTGTTTGGGCATCCAGGCAAAGGGGCCGCTCAATAAAATCTCCATTCCCAACCGCGGCAGAAGGTTGAAGTGGGAACCGGCGACCCGGCTGTGCAGCACGTCGCCGATAATGGCCACTTGGAGGCCGGAGAGGCGGCCGAAGGCTTGTTTGATAGTAAGAACATCCAACAGGCATTGCGTCGGATGTTCGTTGGTCCCTTCTCCGGCGTTGATGATCGGCACTCTCACGAATTTTGTCAAGCGGTGCATGATCCCGTTTTCCTCGTGCCGAATCACCATGGCGTCAACACCCATGGCTTCAATGGTGCGAATCGTATCTTCCAGGCTTTCCCCTTTGTTGATGCTGGATGTGGACGGCTGGAAATTCAAAGTTTCTCCGCTTAAACGCTTGATGGCCATTTCAAAGGAAAAACGGGTCCGGGTACTCGGTTCGAAAAACAAATTGGCGACCACCCTTTGGGCCAATGTCTGACCGTTGGGATGGGCGAGGCGGTACTCGGCCCGTTCCAACAACGCTGCAACATCGTCCGGCGTCAACGTGGTGACCGTAATTAAATGCCGCATCATTTCCCTCCTCCACTTTCCCATAGGCCGGGCATGAAAAAAGCTCTTCGCCAAATACGGCAAAGAGCTTCGCAAAGGCACGCGCAACACGGCCCCACCGTGTGCAACAGGGCTCTTTCGCTCCTTGCCGGCCTCTCTGGACCTGCTTAAAGGATCGCTTCCCCACTTGATTTTCCTATCGGTTCCATCAACAGACCCCGTTCGTCCCCGTCCTGTTCCTCTAACGCAACGGCCACCACTTCATGCCGGGAAGTGGGAACGTTTTTCCCGACATAATCGGCCCGAATCGGCAATTCCCGGTGGCCGCGATCGATGAGCACGGCCAACTGGATCAACCGGGGGCGGCCCACATCGATGACCGCGTCCATGGCGGCGCGAATCGTCCGCCCGGTAAACAACACGTCGTCGACCAACACTACCTTCTTGCCCGTCACCGCAAACGGAATTTGCGTCCGCGTCACTTCCGGCTGGCGCCGCTTCAGCTGCCGGTCGTCCCGGTACAAGGTAATATCCAGCTCCCCCACCGGCAACTGGACGCCTTCAAATTCCGCAATGAAGCGGGCCAACCGCTGCGCCAAAAAAATTCCCCTCGTCCGGATGCCAATTAAGACGACATCGTCGACCCCTTTGTTTTTTTCGATGATCTCATGGGCAATCCGGACCAGTGAACGCCGTATGGCAGCGGCGTCAAGCAGCGTCGCCTTAATCCGCATGGCGGCTGTAGCGTTTCCCGACGCTTGGCTAAGCATCGTTTTATTGTTCATCTTCGCCACCTTTCCAGTCTCGCAGGACTCGGTTAAAAGGCTCCGATTTTCTTTCACATTATTGCACTGACCATCCATGCTGTCAATCATCTGCAAACCAATTTTTTATTACAATTTCTGAAAGAAGAATAGGAAAACGCTTTCCTCACAATGCGGGCAGCAAATTCGCCATATAGACATCGGTAATCACTACTTAAATGCTGCACTATATCTTTGAACATTCTCAAGTCGTGGCCTTATTTCACTGTAACTCCTTTACAAGTAACTCCTTTGACCAAGCCGAAGATTTATCTCCGATGACTTTTATCAATTTCTCGAGATACTCATAGAAGTTAGTTTGATTACTTAATGCATACATGCTTTTCATATTATTTGCGAAATTTGTATATTCCTCTTTACCTTTTTTACCTTTTTTTAGCGGCGCACTAAACACATCTATAATGAACTGTTCCTTGGCATTTCTCTCTTTCTTGTCACTTTTCTTTTTTTCTTGTTCATCACTTTCGCTGAATTTTTTATATAAATCTTCATCAAAATACTGCAAATGATAATAGAAATCACTGAACACTTTTATTAATTTCTTTTTGTGTTTATCATACAGATTTTCTATACATTCCTTAGCACGATCTTCAAGGTCAGATTCTTTCTTTGCTTTTGCGGCTTCATTAAAATAATTAATTAATATATTGCCATCTAAGTAAAAAAAGCCGATATCAATGTATCTAGAAGCACTTGTTAATCGATCTTGATCTTCATATTCATGTTTATCATTTTTCATTTTTTTATTGGATACTTGCTCCCCATGATTGCCTGGTGTTTCCGATCCATAGTATGTTGTTGTTGGCAGCTTTTGGTTCAATTTAATATACTTTTCGAGAAGTTCATTTATCCTCAGAATCCACTCATGCAACGATCGTTTATTTTCATTTTTTTTCTCTTTCTCTTGTTCAATATTTTTCTCTTTCCCTTGTTCGATATTTTTTTTCTGTGCTTCTTGTTCCAAATTATTTATCTCTTTTTTAATTTCAGCGTAAAGCGACCTTACTTGTCCTAAAATGTTTTTATCTTTTTCATTATCTAGACCGAATTCATCGCGTTTCGTCAGTTCAGCCAGTTTATTAAGAAAATTTTTAATATCCATTTTTTCAAACATTCTCATCAAACTGTTAACTTTATACGTCCAGGAGATTGTATGTGCACCTTGCTTCTTTCCATATTGCGTTTTTGCCCGCAACTTTTCTGGCAACTCCACTTTCTCAACAATAAAATTAGAAGCTTTAAGTTCCTGATTATCGCCTGGCGGTCCAACCGCAACAAGCACTTTTGTTTTGTCTTTAGCCTGTTTATTTATATCAATATTCTTCAGATCTTTTTCAACATCTTCCTGATTTCTACCCTTAGGCATATACTCCTGCAGCAATTCGTTCCTAAGCAAACTCTGCTTATAATCTTCATCGCCTTTATCTTTCAAGTCCTCATTATATCTTTTCAGTAATTCAGCCAATGTATTGATGATTTTTTCTATTTTATCATCAAAAGTTTTCGTAACCTTATTTTTTTTATTTTTTCCTTTGTTCTCCCCTCTTTTTTTATCCTTAATTTTATCATTTATTTTATTCTTATTATTAAATAATTTCATAATTTCAAATAAATTGTTAACAATAGGCTCTTTCAAATCCGGAAACACAGTTACAACCGCATTGTACCATTCGGTTACAATTTTGTTTCGTAAATTTTCATCTTTAAGGTTTTTTTTGTAAGTATCGAAAAGCTTTTGCGCCCAGAAGAGCGCATTATTAATTACCTTTCCGGTTATTTTACCTATCTCTCCTTCTCCTTCATATTTTTTCTCTCCCATCTCCTTATTAAGTGTTTTCAAATTTTTTAGAGCTTTTGGTTCTGCATCACCACCGGTGCTTTCTCGTTGGGTCGCAAAGGAACTGGCTTGATTTGCTTCGACAAAATAAGAAATCGCCTGTTCCAGATATTCATTGATCTTATTTAAGTCTAGTTTATTAGTTTCGATTTCTTCAATGTAACCCAAAGCAATTGCACGTTTTTCGGAGTTGGTCAGGTTACCATAAGTATTGTCCTTATCGTCCTTATATGTATCTACAGCTTCATCGGAAATGAGCCACTCTTTTAACGTTTTCAGAACAACTGGAAGCGGCTTATTAGTAAGTCTCTTGTTCCAGTATTCGCACATCAGAGACCATGCGACGAGATGATCCCCTATACTCTTCTTCGAGCCTTTCTTCTCTGTTTTTATTTCGACGGCGGTTTTTCGCCGCTCTGGTGAAATAGATACCTTATAGACCATAAGATTATTTATATCATATTTCCCTGCATTCTTATTATCTTCTTTCGATTTTTCATCCTCCTTAATACGAACGACGGCTCGCGTCCAATAATCATAATCTTCATCATTCGTTATATTCTCCCTATTCTTCCCATCACCGGACTCCTTTGTTCCTTCCTGCAACTCGGTTTTCGCCTTTCCTTCCGTCGATAGAGTTTCGCCACTCACCTCGTCTTTATTTTTTTCTTTAGATTCATGTTGTTTTTCTTCGGCCTTTTTCGTTTCATCACTGTTGCCTTCGACGTCCATCAAGTCAGTCTTTTCGGTATCCGGATCGGAATCGTATTTTTTTTCCTCAGTCTTTTTCGAATCATCATCAATGCCTTCGACGTCCATCAAGTCAGTCTTTTCGGTATCCGGATCGGAATCGTATTTTTTTTCCTCAGTCTTTTTCGAATCATCATCAATGCCTTCGACGTCCATGAGGTCAC
>Ga0181858_1000507_pt1 | contig 18621 bp, 15 predicted proteins | sample NewIslPassag4_SG_FD_130749 | JGI IMG/M metagenome (GOLD analysis project Ga0181858, IMG submission 130749) | Feedstock adapted compost microbial communities from Newby Island compost facility, Milpitas, CA, USA - Passage 4_SG | ecosystem: Engineered > Solid waste > Feedstock > Composting ...
AGCCGATGGACGTGCTGATGGAGGCCGCCCCCGCCGGCCTCGATGTCGACGCGCTGGCGCGGGCCGTGTGCGGCATCCGGGGCGTGACCAGCGTGCACGACCTGCACGTCTGGACGGTGACGCCGGGGTTCGTCGCGCTCGCGGCCCACGTGGTCGTCGAGCCGCGCGTCGACCGCGACGCGGCGCGCCGCGAGATCGAGTACCTCCTGCGCGACCGCTACGGGATCGAGCACACCACGCTCCAGATGGAGGAGCAGGCGGAGGAAGGAGCTCTGCTCCAGATCGAGAACGGGCTCTCCGACGGCGTTTCGGCGTCCGAGCAGGAGCCCGGGTGAGGGCCCCCGCGCGTGCAAGAATCGTTGCAACGTTCTGTTAAGGAACGCTCACAATTGCCCTCAGAGTGGTACTCTGCGGCACGCCGGTTCGCCGAGAGGACGACCGACTCAGCTCGGGGGCGGGGCGGCATTCGCAGAGCGCGGCGGGACCCGCCGTACCCCCAACTTCTTTCGCAGTGGACGCCCAGAGAAAGCGACCGATCCCGCGCCGTCTGGCCCTCGTGGCGGCGGCCGCCCTCGCCGTGTCGGCGGGCGGCACGGCCGTGGCCCAGGACCTGCAGCAGAAGCTCGAGCAGAAGAAGCAGAAGCTCGAGCAGGCCAAGGAGCGCAAGGGCGTCCTCACCACCGAGATCTCGCGCTACACGGAGCGCATCAACCAGCTTCGCGGCGAGGTCGCCACGCTGCGCAACCGCGAGGCGATCGTCCAGGAGCGCCTGAGCAGGACCGAGGCCCGGCTCGAGCTCGAGGAGAACCGGCTCGAGCAGCTGCGCAAGCGCCTCAAGCGCTCGCTGAAGGTCTTGGCCAAGCGGCTCGTCGAGATCTACAAGTCGGATGAGCCCGACGCGCTGACGGTGATCCTCAACGCGAACGGGTTCGACGACCTCGTGAGCCGCTACGAGTACCTGGACCGCATCCAGAGCCAGGACGCGAGCATCGTCCACCGCGTTCGCGACCTCCGCGACGAGGCGCGCGAGACGGTGGAGCGGGTCCGGGCGGCGCGCGACGAGATCGCGGCGCGCAAGGCCGAGCTCGCGCGCACCCGCCAGCAGCTCGAGGCCCGGCAGGCCGAGCTCGACGCGGTGCGCGACCGCAAGGCGCAGGCCCTCGCCTCCGTGCGCGAGCACATCCACGAGTACGAGGGCGACATCAGCGAGCTGAACGCGAAGATCCAGGCGCAGCTCCAGGCCGCGCAGGCCTCCACCACGCAGTCGGACCCGCTGCCCGCGGGCCCGATCCGCGGCGGGTCGAGCGGCATGATCTGGCCGGTCAACGGCCCGGTCGTCTCACCGTTCGGGCCGCGCTGGGGCCGTCTGCACGCCGGCATCGACATCGCCGTCCCCGCCGGCACGCCGATCCGCGCCGCCAAGGCGGGCCGGATCGTGCTCGCCGCGCCCACGAGCGGCTACGGCAACTACACCTGCATCGACCACGGCGGCGGGCTCTCGACCTGCTACGCGCACCAGTCGCGCTACGCGATCACCTCCGGCTCGGTTTCGCAGGGCCAGGTGATCGGGTACGTGGGCTGCACTGGACACTGCTACGGCGACCACCTACATTTCGAGGTCCGGGTAAACGGCGCACCCGTTGACCCGATGGGGTATCTGTAGGAGTGCGGAAGCCGGGCGGGAAGCCCCGGCGACCTGGACAAGCGGAAGGAATCGCGGTAAAGGGAAGCAAGGCGCCTGACGATGAAGCGGTAACCAGCCGTTTCCGGCAGGCCTAGGCACATGGAATCGTCCGTCGCCCACACTCCACGACTCGGCCGTTCAGGGCGGATCCGCCCCTACCTCGCAGGCTCAGGCGCCACCGCCGCGCTGATCGCCGGGGCCATCGTCGCCTTCCTCGGCGTGGCCGCGTTCGTCGCCTTCGAGGGCATGCCGTTCGGCGCCGAGGACGCAGCCGACGCGACCGTGCAGGTCGGGTCGGACGCGCCGGAGGCCGCGGCCCTGGCCGCGAGCGCAGCGCCGGCGGCCGTCGCGGCGGAGCCCGCCGCCCCGAGCCGCGCCGCGGGCGCCGAGATCGTCGACTCGCTGCCGCCACGGGCTTTCGAGCCGGGCGCGAACGGCAACCCGGGCAACCTGATCCCGGACATCCCCGGCGTCGAGCCGCCGAGCCCGGGCGCTCCCCCGGTCGTGACCCCGCCGCCCGTCCCCTCGAGCAGCAGCGGCGCGCTGGGCAACACCGTCGGCAACCTGGAGAACACCGCGGGCAACCTCGGGCTGAACCTGCCGCTCTCGAAGCTCACGGGCCCGCTCACCCAGCCGCTCGACAAGGCGGTCACGGGGACGCTCGACAAGGTCGGCGGCGCGCTCGGCAGCCCCGACCTCGGCACGAACGTCAACAAGAGCCTCAACGGGCTGACCAACGGGCTGCTCGGCAAGGGCGGGCTCGTGGACGGCCTGCTCGGCGGCGGCAAGTAGGCGCCGCTCAGCCGCCCGCCCCGCGCGCGGGCAGGTTGCGCTCCAGCCAGCGCAGGGCCTTCGCCTGCAGCCCCGGGTCGTGCTGCACGGAGCGGTGGTGCCCGCCGAGCACCACGACGAGCTCCTTCGGCTCGCCGGCGCGGGCGTAGAGCTCCTCGGAGAGCTCGACCGGGACGCGCTCGTCCCCGCTGGCGTGGAGCAGGATGAGCGGCTTGGGGGCGACGCGCGCCGCGGCCTCGCGCAGGTCGTGCCGGGCGAGCCACGCGGCGAGCTCCGCCCGCGCGCGCTCCCCGGCCCTGAACCCGAGCTCGCCGGAGCGCACGCCGCGCAACAGCTGCTCCTCGCCAGCGGGGCAGATCGCGATCGCCCCGGATACGTGCGGGAAGGCCGCGGCGGCGTGGACCGCGAGGTTGCCGCCCATGCTCGAGCCGCGGACGCACACGCGGGCGCCGTCGACGTCCGGGCGCTCGGCGAGGAAGCGGGCCATGCGGCCGACGTCGTCCAGGGCGCCGGGGCCCATCTCGTCGGCCGCTTCGCCGTGCCCGCGCTGGTCGTAGGCGAGCGCCGCCCAGCCCCGGCCCGCGCAAAGGCGCGCGAAGTCGGCATGATTCTCCTTGCGCGAGCCGGCTCCGTGCAGAATGAGCATCGCGGGCCAGGGGCCCTCGCCCTCCGGCAGCCACAGCCAGTACGGGCGGCCCTGGTGGACCCCCCGCTCGCTCGGGGGCCGCGGGGGCGTGACCGTTGAGCTCGGCATCGTCTGTGGATAATTGACCGCCGCCATGGAGATGACAACAAAAGCGAACCCGGTCGAGGGCTCGGCCGTCTACCCCCTCGGCAGCCGCGTGAACGAGCGCGGCCACCTCGAGGTGGGCGGCTGTGACGTGGTCGAGCTCGCCGCCGAGTTCGGCACGCCCGCGTACGTCTACGCCGAGGACGACATGCGGGCTCGGGCGCGCGCCTACAAGGAGGCGTTCGCCGCGCGCACCGACGACTTCGAGATCCTCTTCGCCTCGAAGGCCGCGCCGTTCACGGCGGCGTACCGGCTGTTCGCCGAGGAGGGCCTCTCCGTGGACGTCGCCTCCGGGGGCGAGCTGCACATGGCGCTGCGCGCCGGGTTCGCGCCGGAGCGCGTGTACATGCACGGCAACAACAAGACGGACGCCGAGCTGCGCTACGCGGTCGAGGCCGGGATCGGCCACATCATCGTCGACTCCTTCGACGAGATCCGCCGCCTGGACGCGATGCTCGACCGCCCGCAGGACGTGCTGATCCGCGTCACGCCCGGCATCAAGGCCGACACGCACTCCTACATCCAGACCGGGCAGCTCGACTCGAAGTTCGGCTTCGGGCTCGAGGACGGGCTCGCGGCCCGAGCGGTCGAGGAGGTGCGCGCCACCCGGAACCTGCGGCTCGTCGGCCTGCACGCGCACATCGGCTCGCAGATCTTCGAGCTCGAGCCGTACGTGCGGGCCATCGAGGCGCTGGCCACGCTCGCCGACGACGAAATCGAGCTGCTCAACGTGGGCGGCGGGCTGGGCATCGCCTACACCGCGGAGGACGAGCCGCCCGCGATCGAGACCTACGTGGACGTGAAGGTGAACGGGGTGCGGCGCGTCTTCGACCGTGTCCCGCGCATCCTGATCGAGCCCGGGCGCTCGCTCGTGGGCAACGCGTGCGTGACGCTCTACACGGTCGGCACGATCAAGGAGATCCCCGGGGTGCGGACCTACGTGGCGGTGGACGGCGGCATGTCCGACAACCTGCGCCCGATGCTCTACGGGGCGCGGTACGAGGCGCTGATCGCGAACCGCGCCAACCAGCCCGCCGACACGCTGGTCACGGTCGCCGGCATGCACTGCGAGTCGAGCGACATGATCGTGCGCGACGCGCACGTCGCGGCGCCGCGCGTGGGCGACGTGCTCGTCACCCCGGCGACCGGCGCGTACGGCTACGCGATGGCCTCCAACTACAACGGCGTCCCGCGGCCGCCGGTGATCTTCGCCAAGGACGGCGACGCCCGCGTCGTCGTGCGCCGCGAGACCTGGGACGACCTCCTCGCCCGCGACGTCGAGTGACCGAGACCGCCCGCATCGGCCTGCTTGGCAAGGGCACCGTCGGCGGTGCCTTCTACGAGCTTCTACGCGAGCGCGCCGACTACGTGGCGTCGGTCTCCGGCAAGCGCCCGGAGATCGCCGGGGTGCTGCGCCGCAGCGAGGGCGACTTCGAGGAGATCCTCGCCGCGTCGGACATCGTGGTCGAGCTCATGGGCGGCACCGACCCGGCGCGCGAGTACGTGCTGCGGGCGCTCGGCTCCGGCAAGCACGTCGTCACGGCCAACAAGCAGCTGCTCGCCCAGCACGGAGACGAGCTGTTCGAGGCCGCCCGGGCGAACGGCGTCCAGCTGCGCTTCGAGGCCGCGGTGGCGGGCGTCGTGCCGGTGATCCGCGTGATCCAGGAGAGCCTCGCGGCGACCGAGATCACCAAGGTCTTCGGGATCGTCAACGGGACGACCAACTTCATCCTCACCGAGATGGCCCGCACGGGCGCGACCTTCGAGGAGGTGCTCCAGCGGGCTCAGGAGCTCGGGTACGCGGAGGCCGACCCCTCCGACGACGTCGGCGGCGCGGACGCGGCGGCGAAGATGGCGATCCTCGCGCGGCTCGCGTTCCACACGCCGGTCGGCCTGAGCGACGTCTCGTACGAGGGCATCACCGACATCCGCCCCGAGGATCTGGCCTACGCCAAGCAGTTCGGGCTCTCGCTCAAGCTGCTCGGGGTCGCCGAGCTGCGCGACGGCGGGCTCAGCGTGCGCGTCTTCCCTTGCTTCCTCTACAGCGGCCACCCGCTCGCCCCGGTCGAGGGGCCGTTCAACGCGGTGATGGTCGAGGCGCCCGCGATCACCGAAATCACGATGTCGGGCCCGGGCGCGGGCGGCGTGGAGACCGCGACCGCCGTGCTCGGCGACGTGGTCTCGATCCTCTCGGGCGAGGCGCCGGTGCACCAGGCGACGCGCCGCCTCGAGATCGTCCGCGACGTGGCCTCCTCGTTCTATCTGCACCTCGAGGTCGCCGACCGGCCGGGCGTGCTGGCCGCCGTCGCCGACGTGCTGGGCCGCAACGACGTCTCGGTGCGCAGCGTCGTCCAGCACGGCCAGGGCGACGAGGCGCGGCTGGTGATGGTCATGCACGAGTGCCCGGAGAGCCGCTTCTACGCCGCCCTGCGCGAGCTCGAGGACCTTGACTTTTTGCGCGGCACGCCGCGCGCCATCCGCGTGATCGAAGAGGAGTTCGTTTGAGCCCAGTCCCGCTTATCGAGCGCTACCGCGACGCCCTCCCGCTTGAGCCGGACGACCCGGTAATCAGCCTGAACGAGGGCTCGACCCCGCTGATCGAGGCCCCGGTCATCTCGGAGATGGTCGGCGCCCGGGTGCTGCTCAAGTTCGAGGGCGCGAATCCGACCGGCTCGTTCAAGGACCGCGGCATGACCGTCGCCGTCTCGCGGGCGGCGGGCCGCGGGGCCGAGGCCGTGATCTGCGCCTCGACCGGCAACCCCGCGGCGCGCGCGGCGGCCTACGCGGCCCGCGCCGGGGTGCGCGGGGCGGTGATCGTGCCCGAGGGCAAGATCGCGATCGGCAAGCTCGCCCAGGCGCTCATGCACGGCGCGCGGGTGGTCGCGCTGCGCGGCAACTTCGACGACGCGCTGCGCATCGTGCGCGAGCTCGCCGAGCGCCACCCGATCGAGCTGGTCAACTCGGTGAACCCGTACCGGATCGAGGGCCAGAAGACCGCGGCGTTCGAGGTGATCGACGAGCTCGGCGAGGCCCCGGACGCGCTCGCGATCCCGGTCGGCAACGCGGGCAACGTGACCGCGTGGAACCGCGGTTTCACCGAGCGCGGCGCGCGCCCGATCCTCTACGGCTTCCAGGCCGAGGGCGCCGCGCCGCTCGTCGCCGGCCACCCGATCCCCAACCCCGAGACGGTCGCCTCGGCGATCCGCATCGGCAACCCGGCGCGCTGGGAGGAGGCGATGGACGCGATCACCTCCTCGCGCGGGCGGGTCGCGGCGGTCTCCGACGAGCGCATCCTCGCCGCCTACCACCTGCTCGCCGAGCGCGAGGGCGTGTTCTGCGAGCCGGCCTCGGCCGCGTCGGTCGCCGGCATCCTCGAGCACGGCCTGCCCGTCGCCGAGGGCCAGGACCCGCCCGAGACCGTCGTCTGCGTGCTCACCGGCCACGGCCTCAAGGACCCCGACACCGCGCTGGGCAAGGCCCCAGCCGTGATCCCCTGCGACGCGGAGCTGGCCGCGGTGGAACGGGTCGTGTTCGACTGAGCCGGGGGCGTTGGCGGCGCTGGGCGCGAGTTCGCGCTTGAGGCCCCTGGGGAGCCGTAACCGCGCATCCGCGATGCGGGACGGCGCGAGTTCGCGGTCGGCCCCGTGGGGCGAGAAAGCACGGGTCCGTACGGGTTTCGGTGCGGCCCGTGCGCCACGCGTGCGGCCGGGTGCGCCACGCTCCCCTCGTGCTCCGCGCGCTCGCCAGCACCCTGGTCCCGCCCCGGTGCGCGGTCTGCGCCGCGGCGGTCGCGCCCGCCGACCGGATCTGCCCGAGCTGCGCCCGCGAGATCGGCGCGCTGGGGCCGGTGCGCTTCCGGCTCGGCTCGCTTGAGGTGGTGAGCGCGACGCGCTACGAGCGGGTCGCGCGCCAGCTCGTCGCACGGCTCAAGTTCTCCGGGCGGCTCGCGCTCGCCGAGCCCGCGGCCGACGCGATGGCCCGGGCGCTCCCGGAGGACGCCCGGGCGGCGGTGCTCGTGCCGGTGCCCGCGGCGCCCGCGCGGGCGCGCTGGCGGGGGTTCGACGTGGCCTGGCTGCTCGCCGGCCTCGTCGCCCGGTGCACCGGGCAGGCGGCGCGCAGCTGCCTGCGGCGCGGCGACGGGCCGCGGCAGGTGGGGCGCTCGCGCATCGAGCGGCTGCGCGACGGCCCCGTGGTCTCGGCGACGCCGGCGGCCGCGGAGCTCGCCGGCCTGGACGTGGTCGTGATCGACGACGTGGTCACCACCGGGGCCACGCTGGGCGCCTGCGCCGCCGCGCTGCGCGCCGCTGGCGTGGCGAGCGTGCGCGGGCTTACGTTCGCGCGCTCGGAGGGACTTGGCGGCAGCCTCCGCGAGGCGTAGCATCCGAATCCCGAAACCCAAAGCGAAGGAGGCGCCAGTGCGCATCGAAGTCAGGGGCCGCAACGTCGAGGTCACGGACGAGCTTCGGGAGCACGTACGAAAGCGTTTCGCCCGCCTCGCACGGCAAGTCTCCGAACTGGCGACGCTCGAGGTCGAGCTCGCCGAGGAGCGCAACCCGCGCGTCGCGAACGGGAAGGTCGCCGAGGCCACGCTCTACCTCAAGGGCATCACGCTGCGGGCGGCGGAGGCTTCGCCGGAGATGGTGCACTCGATCCACGAGGCCGCCGAGAACCTGCGTCGGCAGGTCAAGCGCCACCGCGAGCAGCGCCGCGGACGCGCGCGCACGCGCCGAGCCTTCGCGCGCCTGCGTCGCAACGCGACGGCGTAGCCCGCGGCCGGGCTGCTAACCGGCGAGCGCGGCGCGGGCGAACTCGACGTCGGCGCGCAGGGCGTCGACGTCGCGGGGCGTCTCGACGATCACGGGCGCCTCGGCGGCGACGACCATGTGGCGCAGCGCGTCGAGGTCGATCTGGCCCGCGCCGATGTTCGCGTGCCGGTCCGCGCCAGTCCCAGCCGGGTCGCGCGAGTCGTTCAGGTGCAGCAGGTCGATGCCGCCCGTGATCGCGCGGGCGCGCTCGACGGCGTCGCCCAGGTCCTCGCCCGCCGCGTGCGCGTGGCAGGTGTCGAAGCAGAAGCCGATCTCGACGTCGGTCCTGGCGGCGCTCACCGCTTCCCAGAGCCTGGCGAGCGCGTCGAAGCGCCGCGCCACGGCGTTCTCCCCGCCCGCGGTGTTCTCGAGGAACACGGGCACCTCGGACTCGAGCCGCTCGAGCGTGCTCGTCCAGCGGGCCACCCCCTCGTCGATCCCGTCCTCCGCGTGCCCGGGGTGGACGATCACCGCGAGCGCGCCCACCTCGGCCGCGGCCTCGCAGGTCTGCTGGAGGATCTTCCGCGACCCGTGGCGCACGTTCGGCTTGGGCGAGCAGACGTTGATCAGGTAGGGCGCGTGGACGTAGACCCCGAGCTCGGAGGCGCGCAGCTCGGCGGCGTCGTCGCGCGGCGCGGGCCTCTCCCAGCTCTGCGGGTCCGACAGGAAGAGCTGGACGATCTCCGCGCCCACCTCCGCGGCCTCCGCGATCGGGTCGCGTCCCCAGATGTGCGCTCCAACCGGCGGCGTCATCGCCGGGCAGCATAGGCTCCCAGGCTGGCGCGGGACTTGGCCGCCGGGCACGGACCGGTACCCTGCAACTTGATGGCAAGGGGAATCATCGATCGCGCCCTGCGCCTGGGTGAGGGGCGGAAGCTCAAGGAGTTCCAGCGCAAGGTTGCGCGGATCAACGAGCTCGAGCCCGAGATGGAGCTCCTCTCGGACGAGGAGATCCGCACGGAGGCCGACGCGCTGCGCGAACGCGCTCGCAACGGCGAGCCGCTCGACGACCTCTTGCCCGAGGCGTTCGCGCTCTGCCGCGAGGCCGCGCGCCGCGCGCTGGGCCAGCGCCACTACGACGTGCAGCTCATCGGCGCGATGGTGCTGCACGACGGCGCGATCGCCGAGATGAGGACGGGCGAGGGCAAGACCCTCACCGCCACCCCCGCCGTCTTCCTCAACTCGCTCGCCGGCAAGCCGGTCCACGTCGTCACCGTCAACGACTACCTCGCGCGCCGCGACGCCGAGTGGATGCTGCCGGTCTACCGCGCGCTCGGGGTGAGCGTCGGCGTGATCCAGTCGCAGATGAACTCGGCGGAGCGCCGCCGCATGTACGCGGCCGACGTCACCTACGGCACCAACTCCGAGTTCGGCTTCGACTATCTGCGCGACAACATGGCGACGCGCATCGAGGACTGCGTGCAGCGCGAGCACCACTTCGCGATCGTCGACGAGGTCGACAACATCCTCATCGACGAGGCGCGCACGCCGCTGATCATCTCCGGCCAGCCCGAGCAGGCGGCGGACCTCTACTACACGTTCGCCCGCCTGGCCAAGCAGATGGAGGGCCGCGAGATGAAGCCGAAGCTCAAGTCGCTCGGCGAGACGCGCGACACCTCCCAGGCCGACTACGACTACGAGTACGACGAGAAGCACAAGACGGTCGCGCCCACCGAGCGCGGCGTCGCCAAGGCCGAGCAGTTCCTCGGCGTCGAGAACCTCTACACGTCAGAGAACGGCGTGCTGGTCAACCACCTGATCCAGGCGCTCAAGGCCGAGTCGCTCTACAAGCGCGACCGGGACTACGCGGTGATCGACGGCGAGGTGATGATCATCGACGAGTTCACCGGCCGCATCCTCGAGGGGCGCCGCTGGTCGGAGGGCCTGCACCAGGCGATCGAGGCCAAGGAGGGCGTGCGGATCCGCGAGGAGAACCAGACCCTCGCGACGATCACCCTCCAGAACTACTTCCGCCTCTACGAGAAGCTCTCGGGCATGACCGGTACGGCCCTCACCGAGGCCACCGAGTTCATGAAGATCTACAAGATGCCGGTGGTCGAGATCCCCACCCACCGGCCGATGATCCGCCAGGATCACAACGACCAGATCTACAAGACCAAGAAGGGGAAGTGGAAGGCGGTCATCAAGGAGGTCGCCGAGCGCCACGAGCGCGGTCAGCCGATCCTGGTCGGCACGGTCTCGGTCGAGGTCTCCGAGATGCTCTCGGAAGAGTTCAAGCGGCGCGGCATCGAGCACGTCGTCCTGAACGCGAAGCCCGAGCACGCGCAGCGCGAGGGCGAGATCATCGCCCAGGCGGGCCGCCTCGGCGCGGTCACGATCGCGACCAACATGGCGGGCCGCGGCGTCGACATCAAGCTCGGCGGCGACCCCGAGGGCCTGGTGCGCGCCGAGCTGCGCAAGAAGGGGCTCAAGCCCGGTGACGAGGGCTACGACGAGGCCTTCCAGGAGCTTCTGCCCGAGTTCGAGGAGCGCTGCCGCGAGGAGGGCGAGAAGGTCCGCGAGCTCGGCGGCCTGTTCATCTGCGGCACCGAGCGCCACGAGTCGCGCCGCATCGACAACCAGCTCCGCGGCCGCGCCGGCCGCCAGGGCGACCCCGGCGAGTCGCGGTTCTTCCTCTCCGCCGAGGACGACCTCGTCCGCCTGTTCGCCGGCGACCGCATCTACAAGATCCTCGACCGCCTCGGCCCGGTCGACGAGGAGGGCGAGGAGTACCCGCTCGAGGCCAAGATGCTCACGAAGCAGATCGAGGCCGCCCAGAAGAAGGTCGAGCAGCAGAACTTCCTGATCCGCAAGCGCGTCCTCGAGTACGACGACGTCATGAACGAGCAGCGCCGGGTGATCTACAAGTACCGGCGCGAGGTCCTCGAGGGCCGCGACATGTCCGAGGTCTCGCGCGAGCAGATCGCCGACGTCGTCACCCGCCTCGTCGAGGAGTACACGCCCGGCGACGTGTTCGAGGACTGGGACCTGGCCGGCCTGCAGGCGCAGGCGAGCTCGATCTGGCCGCTCGGCGTCGACCTCTCCGAGCTCGACCCGACGAGCTCGAGCCGCGAGGGGATCACCGACATGCTCATCGCCGACGCGCTCGCCGCCTACGACCGGCGCGAGGAGGAGCTGGGCAGCGACGTGATGCGCTGGCTCGAGCGCCAGATCCTCCTGCAGATCATCGACAACCGCTGGCGCGAGCACCTGTATGAGATGGACTACCTGCGCGAGGGCATCCACCTCCGCGGGTTCGCGCAGATCGACCCGCTCGTCGCCTACAAGAACGAGGGCTTCGCGATGTTCGAGGAGCTCATGAACTCGATCTGGCAGGAGTTCGCCCGCGTGATCTTCCACGTCGAGGTGAACGTCGAGCCGGATCAGCAGGAGCTCTTCGAGGGCCGGCGCCAGCCGCGCGACGTGAGCTACTCGGGCGGCACCCCCGACGCGCAGCCCTCGGCGCTGCGCGACCCGGCAGCGGCCGCAGCGGCCGCGGGCGCGCAGCCCGCCCAGGCCGCCGGCAACGGCCAGGGCGAGCCGCCGCAGACCGGCACGATCGTGAAGTCCGAGCGCGAGAAGCTCGGCCGCAACGACCCGTGCTGGTGCGGCTCAGGCAAGAAGTTCAAGAATTGCCACGGTAGGTAGCGGCCAGCGGCCAGCTTCCAGCTGCCAGCTAGGCCGCGGCACGCCCGGAAAGCCCCAACGGGCGACCGGCGACCCGGGCCAACACCAGCCCCACATCAACCACCAGCAAAGCTGGAAGCTGGTAGCTGGCGGCTGGCAGCTGGAAGCTTTAATGCTTCTCATGCAGCAGGCTGAGCTGGCGCGGCGGTTCATCGACGCGTTCAATGGGCGCGATCTCGACGCGTTTGTCGAGACCCTGCATCCCGAGGTCGAGATCCACGGGATGCGCGGCACGCGGCGGGGCCGCGAGGAGGCCCGCGAGTGGGCGACGCGCCCGCGCGGCGGCGTCCAGCAGACGATCGTGGTGGAGGAGATGCGCGAGCGGGCGGACCACGTGCTCGCGCTGATCGTCCGCGAGTGGCGGTGGGACGAGATGGAGCCGGGCGGCGGCGAGCTCGCCGGCACCGACGTGATGGCCTGGCTGTTCCGCTTCGCCGACGGCCTCATCCGCGAGTGGCGGCCGTTCGAGAACCGGGCCGACGCCGAGGCGCGGTTCGAGGAAGTCACGGCGGCCTCGTAGAGTTGTCGGTGACATGGCCGAGACGGTTCCGATCGAAGACGTAGGCGCGCGCATCGAGGGGGCACGCGAGGGGCTCAAGCTCCTCGCGGACTACCTTTGACCCCGCTGAGCTCGAGCGGACCGTCGCGCGTCTAGCGGAGGAGATGCAGCGGCCGGGCTTCTGGGACGACCAGGAGGAGGCCGCCAAGACCTCAGCCGAGCACGCTCGTGTGCAGCGGCGGCTCGAGTCGTTCCGCGCGCTCGAGCGCGACGTCGAGGACCTCGCCGACCTGGCGGAGATGGCCGACGAGGACCCCGAGATCCGCGCCGAGCTCGAGGGCCAGCTCGTCTCGGTCGAGCGCCGCCTCGCCGAGCTCGAGGAGTCGCGCCTCTTCCAGGGGCAGTACGACGCGGGCGACGCCGTGGTGACGATCCGCTCCGGCGCCGGCGGCACCGACTCCCAGGACTGGGCGGAGATGCTCCTGCGCATGTACCTGCGCTGGGCGGAGCGCCGCGGATTCGACGTCGAGATGAAGGAGGCGTCCGAGGGCGAGGAGGCCGGCATCAAGTCGGCCACGTTCCTCGTGCACGGGGAGAACGCCTACGGTCTGTTCGCGGCCGAGCGCGGCGTGCACCGGCTCGTGCGCATCTCGCCGTTCGACTCGCAGGCGCGCCGGCACACCGCCTTCGCGCAGGTCGACGTCGCCCCGCTGGTGGACGACGAGGTCGAGGTCGAGATCGACGAGGACGACCTGCGCATCGACACCTACCGGGCCTCGGGCGCGGGCGGCCAGCACGTGAACAAGACCGACTCCGCCGTGCGGATCACGCACCTGCCGACCGGCATCGTCGTGCAGTGCCAGAACGAGCGCTCGCAGACGCAGAACAAGGCGACCGCGATGCGCCTGCTCCGCGCGAAGCTGCTCGAGGAGGAGGAGCGCAAGCGCGCCGAGGAGCTCGCCGCGGAGCGCGGCGAGCAGAAGTCGGCGGAGTGGGGGTCGCAGATCCGCAGCTACACGCTGCATCCCTCACAGCGCGTCAAGGACCACCGCACGGGCTACGAGGTGGGCGACGCGAACCGCGTCCTCGACGGCGACCTCGACGGGTTCGTCCGCGAGTACCTGAACCAGAACGCGGGCTCCTAGCCGCGCGGGGCCCCTGCCGCCCCGCCAGTTGCAGGTCGCCGGTTGGGCGAGACCCCCGCGGTTCAGGTGCCCGCGCTGGCAGCTGGCAGCTGGCAGCTGGTAGCCGGCCCAATACGGGGTACCGTAGGCGCATGGCGATCAAGGCGGCCGTGGGCGTGTCGAGGGATCTCGATGCCGTGGCCGCCATCGACGACGCCGCCGAGCAGGTCCGCGAGGGGCTCGACGGCGCCCGCCCGGACTTCTGCCTGCTGTTCGTGGGCGCGCCCCACCTCGAGCACGGCGACGCGGCCGTCGCCGTCGCGCAGGACGCGCTGCGGCCGCGGGCGCTGATCGGCTGCGGCGCGGGCGGCGTGGTCGGCGGGCGGCGCGAGATCGAGGACGGCCTCGGGGCGGTGCTCTGGGCGCTCTCGGCGCCGGACGGGACCTTCGACGTGCGCCACCTCGAGACCGAGCCGCTGGAGGGCGCGATCGCCCTCGGCGGGCTGCCGGAGGAGCCCGGCGAGTACGGCGACGCGATGATCGTGCTGGCCGACCCGCACACGTTCTCGGCCGACGCCCTGCTGGAGCACCTGAACGAGGTCCGCCCTGGGATGCCCGTGCTCGGCGGGCTCGCCTCGGCGTCGGCGCCGGGGTCGGCCTCGCTCTTCATCGACGGCCTGGTCGTCGACGAGGGCGCCGTCGTCTGCTGCATGAGCGGCGTCCCGGTGATCCCGTGCGTGTCGCAGGGCGCGGCCCCCGTCGGGCCCGAGATGACCGTCACCGCCGCCGAGGGCAACGTGATCGCCGAGCTCGCGTCGAAGCCTGCCCTCGAGCGGCTGCGCGACGCGATCGAGGCGCTCGACGCCCGGGAGCGCCAGCTCGCCGCCGAGGGCCTCCTGCTGGGCGTCGTGATCGACGAGAACAAGCCCGAGTACGAGCGCGGCGACTTCCTCGTGCGCCCCATCGTGGGCGCCGACCCCGACACCGGGACGATCACGGTCGCGGAGCGCGTGCGCGTCGGACAGACGGTGCGCCTGCACGTCCGCGACGGCGCCTCGGCGGCCCTCGACCTGAGCGACGCGCTCAGCCTGCAGACTCAGGCCCTGGGCGCGGGCGGGGCGGCCGGCGCGCTGCTGTTCACCTGCAACGGCCGGGGCCGGCACATGTTCACCGTGCCCGACCACGACGCCACGGCCGTGAGCGACGCGCTCGGCGCGCCGACCGGCGGCTTCTTCTGCGCCGGCGAGATCGGCCCGGTCGGCGGGCGCAACTTCCTGCACAGCTTCACGGCGACGATGGCCGTGTTCCCGCGCGAGTAGGCCCCCGCAACCCCGGGGGCCACGAACTAAGCTGCGCCGCGTGGAGCAGGAGACGATCGCTGCCGTCGTCGCCCGCGCGCTGGCCGAGGACCTCGGTGACGAGGGCGATGTGACCGCGCAGGCCGTGGTGCCCGCGGGCGCCCGCGCCCGCGCGCGCATCCTCCAAAAGCAGCCCGGCGTGCTCTTCGGCCTGGACGCCGCCGCCGAGGCGTTCGCGCAGTGCGGCGCGGACAACTTCGACCGGCTCGTGGTCGAGAGCCAGTGGCGCTCCGCGGTGCCCGTCGAGGTGGCCGTGGTGACCGGGCCGGCGCGCGCCCTGCTCGCCGCGGAGCGGACCGCCCTCAACCTCCTCTGCCACCTCTCCGGGATCGCGACGCTCACCGCGCGCTACGTGGAGGCGGCCCAGGCGCGCGGCCGCGCGACCGTGCTGGACACGCGCAAGACGCTGCCCGGGCTGCGCGCGCTGGAGAAGGCGGCCGTCGTGGCGGGCGGGGGCGCCAACCACCGCATGGGCCTCTACGACGCGATCCTCATCAAGGAGAACCACGCCGCGATCGCGGGCGGCGTCGGGGCCGCGGTGCGCGCGTGCCGCGCGGCGCGGCCCGACCTGCCGATCGAGGTCGAGTGCCGGGACGCCGCCGAGGTGGCGGAGGGGATCGCGGCCGAGGCCGACCGCCTGCTCCTCGACAACATGACGACGGACGAGCTGCGCGCCGCGGTCGAGGCGCGCGACCGGGCCCGCGGCGAGACGGGCAGGGCGCCCGAGCTCGAGGCCTCGGGCGGGGTCACGCTCGAGACCATCGGCGCGATCTCGGCGACCGGCGTCGACTACGTGTCGGTCGGCGCGCTCACCCACTCGGCCCCGGCCCTCGACCTGAGCATGCTCCTCGAGCCCGCGTGAGCGAGGAGCCTCCCACCCGCGACGCGGCCACGCGCCCCGGCGAAGGCGCGGGGGAGCCGCGCGGGCTGCGCCCGGGCGACGAGTTCGCGGGGTACCGCATCGAGGCCGAGCTCGGTAGGGGCGGGATGGGGGTCGTCTACAGGGCGCGGCACCTCGCGCTCGACCGCGAGTGCGCGCTGAAGGTGATCGCCGCCGACCTCGCGGCCGACGAGCGCTTCGTCGAGCGCTTTCGGCGCGAGGCTCGCCTCGCGGCCTCGATCGATCACCCCAACGTGGTCCCGGTCTACGACGCCGGTGAGGAGGGGGGCGCTCCGTTCATCGCGATGCGCCTGATCCCGGGCGAGGACCTGGCCGCGCTCGTGCGGCGCGAGGGCCCGCTCGAGCTCGGCCGGGCGGGCCGCATCGTGCGCCAGCTCGCCGCCGGGCTCGACGCCGCGCACGCGCGGGGCCTCGTGCACCGCGACGTGAAGCCGCACAACGTGCTGATCGAGCGCGGCCCCGACGGGGAGCGCGCCTACATCACGGACTTCGGGATCGGCCGGTTCAGCGACGCCCCGACCGAGCTGACGAGCACCGGCGAGTTCCTGGGCAGCCCGGACTACGTGGCCCCGGAGCAGATCGAGGGCGCTTCGTCGGATCATCGCGCCGACGTGTACTCGCTGGCCGCGGTCGCGTACTGCCTGCTCGCCGGCGCGGAGCCGTTCGCCGGCCGCAGCGAGGCAGCGAAGCTCGTCGCCCACTGCAAGGCCGAGCGGCCGCGGCCGTCGCGCGAGCGCGCGCAGCTGCCGATGGCGGTCGACCGGGTGATCGCGCGCGGCATGGCGATCCACCCCGCGCGCCGCTTCGGCACCGCGGGCGAGTTCGCGCGGGCGCTGGAGCAGGCGCTCGCCGGGCATACCCGCCGCCAGGCGATCGCGGGGACTGCGCTGATCCTCGCGGTCCTGGGCGCGGTCGCCGCGGCGATCATCCTCACGGCGCCCGACCCGAAGCAGCGGCCGGTGCCCGAGGTGCGCGTGACCCCCATCCGCACCGGGGCCGGCCCGGTGGCCCTGGCGCGAGGTGACGAGCGCATGTGGGTCGCGAACCGCAACGGCGGCTCGATCACCGGGATCGACCCCCGCCGCCACCGCCGGGACCGCTCGATCGAGCTCGGCGAGGGCGTGCGGCCGGTCTCGATCGAGGTCGCGTTCGGGTCGGTGTGGGTCGCGGACAGGGCGGGAGGCGCGGTCCTGCGCGTCGACGCCGACGAGGGGCGCGAGCCGGTGGCGATCCCGGTCGGCGCCGAGCCCTCCGACCTCGTCGCGGGGCCGCGGAACCTCTGGGTCGCCGTCGAGGGCGAGCCGGCGCTTCTGCGCGTCGACCCGGAGGCGAACGCGGTCGACGCGACCGTGCGGCTGGACGATCCCCCCAACTCCGTCGCCTACTCGGACGGCTACGTCTGGGCGGTGAGCCCCGAGGCCGGCACGCTCGCCCGCGTCGACGCGCGCGCCCGCGGCGCTGCGGAGGTGGTCGAGCTGGGCGGCCGGACGAACGACGTCGCGATCGCGCACGGCATGGCGTGGGTCACGGACAACGAGGCGGGGACCGTGCGGGCGGTGGACGCCGAGACCCTCGCGCCGGTGGGCAAGCCGATCGAGGTCGGAGCGCGCCCGCGCGGGATCGCGGCGGGCGCCCGCTGGGTCTGGGTGGCGGTCGCCGGCGAGGACGCGGTCGTGCGCATCGACGGGCCGCGCGCCCGCGTCCGCGGGCGGCCCGTGCGGGTCGGCCGTGAGCCCGCCGACGTGGCGCTGGGCTTCGACTCCGGCTGGACCGCGAACTTCGAGGCGGGTACGGTGAGCCGGATCCGCTTCCCGAACCCGCCCGCGCGCCCGCCGGCGGGCGCGGGCGGCTAGGCTCGCGCGCCCGTGCGCTTTTCGAGGAACCTGATCACGACGACCTGGCTGGCCTGGGCCAGCGCGCGCGACGGGGCCGAGGACGAGGTCGCCCGCGGCCTCGAGCGCGTGGGCCGGCACTACGGCGGCCTGCTGGCCTCGCCACCGGTCGCGTCGCGCGCCGCGGCGGGGCGCGTCGGCATCGCCGTCTGGGCGCCCGCGCAGGGCTCGGGCGCCTGGCCCGCGTGGAGCGACGACGGCGAGGTGGTGCTGGCCAGCGCGGCGCCGCCGATGGGGAGGCGCCGGGTGATCGGCGAGCAGCGGGTCGACTCCGCGCCCGCGGCGCTCGCCCGCGCGCTCCTGCGCGATCCCGGGTGCCTGCGGCGCCTCGACCCGCCCGCGACGCTGGGCGCGCTGGACCGCGCCCGCGGCCGGCTCGTCCTCGGCAACGACTTTCTGGGATGCGGGCGGCTCTATGAGCTCGAGCACCGCGACGGTGTGGTCTGGTCCAACCGGCTCGGCGCCCTGCCGCTGTTCGCCGGCGCGGAGCCGGAGCTGGACGCGCGCGCCTGGCGCGTGTTCGCCGCGACCGGGTGGTTCATGGGCGAGGCGACGCCCCTGCGCGGCTGCCGCAAGGTACCGCCGGGCGTGGCGATCGTCGCCAGCCGGGATGGCGCGGTGGAGCGCTCCGGCGAGGACGCGCGCGCCGCGCTCGTGCGCCCGCGCAAGCCGCTGCTCCGCGCCCGCTCGCGTCAGATCGCGCTGGCCGCCGAGGAGGCGGCGGCCGACGTCGCCGGGCTGATGGCCGAGATCGCCGAGGTGTGGTCGGATCCGATCTCGATCGCGCTCACCGGCGGGCGCGACTCGCGCGTGTCGGCGGCGGGCGCCGTGGCGAGCGGCGCGCCGGTCGTCTTCAACACCGGCGACCAGGTGCCCGGCGAGGTCGACACGGCGCGCGCCCTGGTGGCCGCAGCGCCGGGCGAGTACGAGCACAGGGTCTTCCGCCCCGAGCCCGAGACCGAGCCGGACGACGACCTGGTCGAGCGCGTGGCCCGCATCCACCTGGTCCACGACGGGATGCGCAACCCCCAGGAGGCGCGCCGGGCGACCGAGGTGCCGCACTCCCAGCTGCCGCCGCCCGCGGTCTCC
>Ga0181858_1000509_pt1 | contig 18566 bp, 17 predicted proteins | sample NewIslPassag4_SG_FD_130749 | JGI IMG/M metagenome (GOLD analysis project Ga0181858, IMG submission 130749) | Feedstock adapted compost microbial communities from Newby Island compost facility, Milpitas, CA, USA - Passage 4_SG | ecosystem: Engineered > Solid waste > Feedstock > Composting ...
CCCGGGGTCGATCTGGTTGATGATGCCGTCGATGCCGGCCATGAGCATCGCGGCGAAGGCGAGGTACGGGTTGCAGCTCGGGTCCGGCGGGCGGAACTCGATCCGCTTGTGCGACGGATGGTCCGTGTACACCGGGATGCGGCAGGCGGCGGAGCGGTTCCGCGCCGAGTAGACGAGGTTCACCGGCGCCTCGTACCCGGGCACGAGCCGCTTGTAGCTGTTCGTCGTCGGCGCCGCGAAGGCCAGAACGGAGGGAGCGTGCTTCAGGAGACCGCCGATGTACCAGAGCGCGGTCTGGCTCAAGCCGGCATAGCCGTTCTTGTCGTACATCAGCGTCTGGCCGCCCTTGAAGAGCGACTGGTGGGTGTGCATGCCGGAGCCGTTGTCGCCGAAGAGCGGCTTCGGCATGAACGTGGCGACCTTCCCGTGGGCGCGCGCCACGTTCTTGACGATGTACTTGTACATCATCACCCGGTCGGCCGTCTGGACGAGCGTGCCGTAGCGGAAGTCGATCTCCCCCTGCCCGGCCGTCGCCACCTCATGGTGCTGCTTCTCGACCGGGATGCCGACCTCCGCCATCTTCAGCACCATCTTGCTGCGGAGGTCCTGGTAGGAGTCGTGCGGCGGGACAGGGAAATACCCTTCTTTGAACCGCGGCTTGTATCCGAGGTTCGGCCGCTCGTCCCGACCGGTGTTCCACTCGCCCTCGATCGAATCGACGAAGTAGAAGCTCGCGTTCTCGGTGGAATCGAAGCGGATGTCGTCGAAGATGAAGAACTCGAGCTCCGGACCCCAGTAGCTGACGTCAGCGATACCGCTCTCGCGCAGGTATCGCTCAGCCTTCTTGGCGATGAACCGAGGGTCCCGCGTGTACGGCTCCTTCGTGATCGGGTCGTAGATGTCGCAGATGATCGAGAGGGTGGGACCCTCGCACACCGGGTCGAGCACCGCCGTTTCCGGATCCGGGAAGAGGTTCATGTCGCTCTCCTGAATCTTCTGGAAACCGCGGATGCTCGAGCCGTCGAACCCGATGCCATCCTCCCAGATCCCCCGGTCGAGCTCCTCGACGGGGATCGAAAAGTGTTGCCACAGTCCCGGGAGGTCGTTGAACTTCAGGTCGACGATCTTTATCCCGTGCTTGGCGATGAGCTCTCTGACGTTTTCCGGCGTGGGCAAGGTCTCTCCTCCTTTCGCGAAACGCAGGTGGCCGGCCGTGATGGCCGGCCCTTACCGCCGATGATAGGCGGGCACGCTCACTCCCGTAAGCCGAAGTGGGCCCGGATTGTATGAAGCTTTTGTTACACGAGCCGCCACCAGGCCATCTGAATACCGCGCTCGCTGCGCGTCCGCCCCGAGAGACCTACAGTGCGAGTCGTGGCGCAGCCTTCCGGACCGCGCAGTGAGCTCCCGCAGGTGCGCATCGTGCCCGAGCCGAACGGGTTCGCGATCTACGTGGACGATGAGGTCGTGATGACCGTGGAGGACGAGCTCGACGCGCACCACTGGGCGAAGCACGTCGTCGAGTGCGTGAACGCTGGCGAGAGGCGAGCGTTCTGGATTCGGCAGGCGCTCCCGCGGATCTGTGAGCTCGCCCGGCGCCAGAACCTCCACACCGGCTACTACCCGGAGCCTCCCGAGCGGTAGCGCCACCCCTCCACGCACCGCACTCCGGCTGGACCGACGACCGCCCGATGGGCCGTCCCAGCGGGGAGCTCGAGCCGGTCGCCCGGACGCAGTTCGAAGCGCGTCCCGCTCGGCTCGACGATGAAGGTGATGCTGCCGGCAGCGCAGTACAGCACCTTATGGTACGGGTGGTCGTGCAGGCCGTAGACGTCGCCGGGACCGTTCGACCACCAGTGCGGCGTCAGCCCTTCCTCGCGAATGGCCCGATCGAGCTCCTCGTCAGAGGGAGGCTCGCCGCCGCGCCACGGTATCTGCTTCGGCTCGTCCATCTCCAGGATGACCCTCGCCCGAGCCCTCCGCGGAGGTCAACCCGGTCACCGCTCCCCGCCGTTGACGCGCGCCGGTTCGGCCTCCGGCTCGTGCCGCAGGCGGTCCCAGGCGTCCTTCGCCCCGACGGAGACGAAGACGAGCGCCACGAACACCGCCTCCCCCGCGGGCTCACCGATGGCGACAGCGGCGAACGGGATGACGGGCATGACCGCCGCAAGCGTGAGCACCGTCCGCCGGGTCAACGCGAGGAGGGCGATGGCGACCGGGAGGAGCACGGCCATCAGCCAGGGGAAGAACCCGGTGGCGACACCGAGCGCCGCCGCCGCGCCCCGACCGCCGTCGAACCCGAGCCACGCAGGCCACACGTGCCCGACGAGACAGCCGACAGCGGCGAACATCCCCGCGTCGCTGCCGCCGCTCTGGAGGCCAAGCTCCGTCGCCGCGAACCCCTTCGCCACATCGAGGACGATGGCCGCGAACCCGGGGAGGAAGCCGGCCACGGCCATCAGGTTGCCTCCCCCGACGTTCCGGTCGCCCACCTTGCGGAGGTCGACGCCGTAGCCGAGGCGCCCGATCAGCCACGCGAACGGAACGCTCCCGATCAGGTATCCCGCTGCGAGCGCGAAGAGCAGGTCCATCGGACGCCCCTCGCTGAGGGACTCTACACCCTCTCCACGATGGCGGGGAGCACCTCCCCGATACGCCCGCGCAGCACCGCATGTGCGTGGTCGTCGTACGGCGTCGGCTCCGCGTTGATGATGACGAGCCGCGCGCCGTTCTCCAACGCCATGCCCGGGAGGTAGGCGGCCGGGTAGACGACGAGCGAGGTCCCGATCGCCATGAAGAGGTCCGCCCGCTGCGCGGCGCGGTAGGAGCGTTCGAGGACGTCGGGATCGAGGTTCTGACCGAAGGAGATGGTGGCCGTCTTCAGGATCCCGCCGCACTTCCGGCACGGCGGATCCTCCTCGCCTGCCCGCACGCGTTCGAGCACAACCTCGATGGGGCCGCGGTCCCCGCACCCCATGCACATGTACTCGTGGACCGTCCCGTGGATCTCGATGACCCGCTCCGGCGAGGAGCCCGCCTTTTGGTGGAGGCCGTCGACGTTCTGCGTGATCAGCGTCTCCAGCTTCCCCTTCTTCTCGAGCTCCACGAGCGCGTAGTGACCGGCGTTCGGCTCCGCGTGCCACATCGGGCTCTCCAGCCGGTTCCGCCAGGCGCGCACCCGCACCTCCCGGTCGCTGAGGTAGTACTGGAGGGTGGCGGTCCGTTCCGCCCCCGGGTTCTTCGTCCAAATCCCCTGCGGACCGCGGAAGTCCGGGATGCCGGCCTCCGTGGAGATCCCAGCTCCCGTCATCACCACGACGTGCTGGGCGCCGCGGATCCACTCCGCGACCCGCTCGATCAGCTCCGTATCGGGCGAGATGTCGGCCACGGGCGATAGCCTAATAGAATCGGCGAAACGGTGCGACGGGGGAGCGGCCGATGCGGGCGTACGTGGGCACCTCCGGGTGGGTGTATCGGAGCTGGCGGGGCCGCTTCTACCCGGCGGACCTCCATCAGGGGCGCTGGCTCGAGTTCTACTCCCGTTCCTTCGCCACGGTGGAGGTGAACGCCACCTTCTACCGGCTCCCCGCCGCGACGATGGTGCGCGGCTGGGCCCGGCGGACGCCGGCGGACTTCCGCTTCGCCGTGAAGGTGAGCCGGCTCATCACCCACGTCCGCCGGCTCCGGGAGATCCGCGAGCCGCTCGAGACCTTCCTCGAGACGATGGAGCCGCTCGGAGCGAAACTCGGCCCGCTTCTCGTCCAGCTCCCGCCCGGGCTGACGGCCGACGAGCGGCTGCTCGACGAAGCGTTGGCCGCCTTCCCCCGGGAGCACCCGGTGGCGGTCGAGTTCCGGCACGAGAGCTGGTTCGCGCCTGCAATCCGCGAGGTTCTGGAGCGGCACCAGGCAGCGCTCTGCATCGCCGACCGGGACGAGGAGCTCGTCGCTCCCCTCTGGCGCACGGCCCCCTGGTCGTACGTCCGCTTCCACGTCGGCCAGGGGGAACCGGCTCCCGGCTACCGTCCCGAGACGCTCGAGCGCCGGGCGGAGCAGCTCCTGAAACTGTGCGAGGAGGGGGACGAACTGTACGCGTATTTCAACAACGACCCGTTCGCCTGCGCGGTGCGGGACGCAGCCCGGTTCGCGGCCGCCCTCGCGGCGCGGGGCGTGCCGGTCTCCCGAACGCCTACGGTCGACGACGTCCATGCGCCGCAGTAGCGGCGCGGTATTGCGTTTGGGGGGGCCTGGTGAGACAATGCGAATTCGGCGCGCGGCGGAGAGCCGCGCGCGCCTTCTGCCACATTCCCTCCGGTAGCGAAAGGCGCGTGGAATGTACGCACTGCCGAACCTTGTCATCCTGGTGCACGGTGCGGCCGAGGGGGAGTCGGAGCTCACGGCGTTCGACAACGCGCTCCGGCAGGCCGGGATCGGCGACCTGAACCTGATCCGCGTCTCATCGATCGTCCCTCCCGGCGCGCGCCTGGCGCCGATGCCGCGCATTCCGCGCGGGAGCCTCACGCCGGCCGCCTACGCGAAGGCGGTCTCTTCGTGTCCGGGGCAGCGGATCGCCGCCTGCGTCGGCGCGGGGATCACGCCGGAAGGCGGTGTGTTGATGGAAGCGAGCGGCGCCTGCTCCGCAGCCGAGCTCGAGGAGCGGGTTCGGCGCATGGTGGACGAGGCGATGCGGGCACGCGGCTTCGAGCAGTACGAGGTGCACCTCGCCTCGGCGGAGCATGTGGTGGAGCGGATCGGTTCGGCAGTAGCTGCCGCGGTTCTGTGGCACGACGGCAGCCTCACCACGAACCCTGCCGCAGATAAAGGAGGTGAGACATGAACGCGCTGGGGCGCCACGCTCTCATCGAGCTGTGGGATGCGAACGGCCTCGATCGAGCCGAGCTCGGCGAGGAAGCCCTGGTCGAATGCGTCAAGGCGATTGGCGGAACGCTGCTCGACACCCGATTCGTCCGATTCCCGAACGGCGGGTACTCCGGAGTCTGCATCCTCGCGGAGTCCCACGTGACCATCCACACGTGGCCCGAACACGGCTACGCGGCGATCGACATGTTCACCTGCGGCGCACGCATGGATGTGGCCGCAGGACTCGAGGTGCTGAAGAAGTACTTCGAGCCTGGCCAGATCCAGGTCGTTGAGGTTCGCCGCGGGGTGCTCCCGTAAGGGCCCCGATGGTCGAGTTCGGCGAAGTCGCCACCGACGGTTTCTGGTACCGGTACGAGGGGGAACACCTCCACTCCGAACGGACCGCGTACCAGCAGATCGACGTCTACGAAACGAAATCCTTCGGCCGCGTCCTCGTCCTCGACGGCCTGCTCCAGACGACGGAAGAGGACGAGTTCTGCTACCACGAGATGCTCGTCCACGTCCCCATGCTCGCTCACCCGGCGCCCCGGCGCGTGCTCATCATCGGCGGCGGCGACGGCGGCAGCCTCCGTCACGTGCTCATGCATCCCACCGTCGAACGAGCGGTGATGTGCGAGATCGACAAGCGGGTGGTCGAGATCTGCCGCACCTGGCTCCCCTCCGTGAGCGGTTCCGCCTTCGACGCCCCCCGCGCCGAGCTCGTCATCGCCGACGGCATCCGCTACGTGGCCGAGAGCACCGAACAGTGGGACGTCGTCATCGTCGACTCCTCCGACCCCATCGGTCCGGGCGTCGACCTCTTCCGCGCGCCGTTCTACCGCTCCGTCGCCGAGCACCTCTCCGAGGCGGGACTCCTCTGCGTGCAGGCCTGTTCGCCCTTCTTCCAGCCGATCGAGCTCCATACCGCCGTCCGGAACATGAAGGAGTCGTTCCCGGACGTGCGGGTCTACCTCGGCTGCGTTCCCACGTACCCGGGCACGCTCTGGGCCTACGCGATCGCGGGCCAGCGCATCGAGGTGGACGCCGAGGCCGCTGCGGCGCGCGCCCGTGAGCGCGGCATCGAGACCCGGTACTGGACCCCCGAGCTCCACTCGGCCGCCTTCGTCCTCCCGCGCTTCGTCCAGGCCATCCTCGAAGGGACGTACCCGCGCTTCCTCTCGGAGCCCTTCGTTCCCGACCTCTGATGATGGCGCGATTCCTCGCCGCCCGAGGCCTCGCGGAGCTCCCGTCGCCCCCCATCGTCCTTCAGGGCGTGCCGTGGGACGGAAGCGTGTCGTGGCGCCGCGGCGCCGCTGCCGCGCCGGACGAGATCCGCGAGGCCTCGGATTCGATCGAGGAGTTCTCGCTTCGCCAACGGAGGAGCCTCGCGGACGTCCCGTTCGCCGACGTCGGCGACGTGACCCTCCCGGACGATCAGGCGGGAGCCATGGAGGCGATCGCCGAAGCGACGGCCGGGTGGGCGCGGCGCGGAGCGAGAGTGGTGACCATCGGCGGCGACCACAGCATCTCGATCGGCACCTCCCGCGGTCTCCACCGGGTGTACCCGGAGCTCGCACACGTCGTCATCGACGCCCACTTCGACCTGCGCGAGGAGTACGACGCCTCCCCTTTCTCGCACGCCTGCGGCACGCGCCGGATGGCGGAGCTCGGCCCGACAGTGGTCCTCGGGGTGCGGAGCGCCGAGGAGGCGGAGTTCCGCGCCGCGGAGGCGGGCGTCGTCGCCTGGAGTGAGGCCCTCCGGATCCCCCCAGAAGCCGTCGAGCGCATCGGCGGCCGGCCGGTCCACCTCTCCCTCGACTGCGACGTCCTCGATCCCTCCGTGCTCCCCGGCACCGGGAACCCGGAACCGGGCGGTCCGAGCTACCTCGAGCTCCTCTCGGCGCTCGCGGAGATCGTCTCCGCGTTCCGGGTCGTCGCCGTGGACGTCTGCGAGGTCGCACCGCCCCTCGACCCGAGCGGCATGAGCGCCGTGGTAGGGGCGTCGCTCGTGCGCGAGCTCCTGCTCCTCCTGCATCGCTCGCTCGAACGGTGATGGGCGGGCGGGCCCGCGCCGGGCGGCTCGGGTCCGCCTCGCCCCCGATGCGACGCTCAGGCCGCGAGCCGGAACCTCGCTGCGGCCTCGTTGAGGGCGTCGGCGAGCGACTTCATCTCCGCAGCCGTCGCCGCCAGCTCCTGGGACTGCGCCGAGAGCTGTTCGGTGGAGGCGCTCACCTGCTCCGCCGACGCGGAGGTCTGCTCGCTCGTCGCCGCGACTTGCACGATCGCCTCGTTCACGCGCCCCGTCGCCTCTGCCATCTCCTGGGCGCCCGCGGCGACCTGCTCGGAGAGCGAGGCCATCGACTCCGCGGCGCGCAGGATCTCTTCGGTGGCGCGGGCAAGCCCCTCCATGTCGGCCGCCATCCGCTCCATCCGCGCCGCGGAGTCGCTCACGGAGCCGATGATCGATGCCAGCGCGCGCTCGACCTCGGCGGTGACCTCGCGGCCGGTCTCCACGTCCCGGACGCCGTCGGTCATCGCCTGCACCGCCTCCTCGGTGCCCTTCCGCACCTTCGCGATGAGCTCCGCGATCTCCCTGGTGGAGGCGGAGGCCCGCTCCGCGAGCGTGCGGACGTTCTCGGCCACGACGGCGAAGCCTCGCCCTTGTTCGCCCGCCCGAGCGGCCTCGATCGCTGCGTTCAGCGCGAGGAGGTTCGTCTGCGCGGCGATTTCGTCGATCGTCTCCACGATCGCCCCGATCTGCTGGCCGAGCTCGCCGAGCTGACGCACGGTGCCGGAGGCGCGCTCGACCGCTGCGGCGATCGCCTGCATGGAGTCGACGGCGCGGCTGACCGCCTGGCGCCCGCTTTCGGCCGAGACACGGCTGGCCGCCGCCGCTTCGGCGAGTTCGCGCGCCGCCGCGGCCATCTCCTGCACCTGTTCGCCGATGGTCGCGGCCGTCTCCTGGGTCCGCCGGGCGGCCCCCGCGCTCGTGTCGGCCGCCGCGGCGGCCTGCTGCGTCCCCGAGGCCACGCGCTCCACTTCGTTCGCCGAAACCTGGGCGAGCGTCGCCAGGCTCGTCGCGGAACGGGTCACCTCGGAGATGGCGGAGGCGATCTGGCTCGACGCGCCGGCCATCTGGTCGGACGCTTCTCGAAGCTGCTCGGCGGCGCTCAGCACCGCCGTCGCGCGCTCCCGCAGCCGCCCCACGAGGTCGCGGAGGCTCGCCACCATCCCCGCGAGCGCGTTCCCGAACGCGTCTCGGTCGCTCCGCGGTCGTAGCTCGACGGTGAGGTCGCCGTCGGCGATCCGCTGGGTTGCCCCGACGACTTCGCGGAGGTAGCGGAGCATCTCGTTGAAGGCCTCGCCGAGCTTCCCGACCTCATCGCGCCCGCGGACGCGCACCTCCACGCCGAGGTCCCCTTCGGCGATGCGCTCGGCAGCGCGCGTGGCCCCCGCCAGACCACGGCCGATCGTGCGCGAGAACCAGACGCCCGCCGCGAGGGCCCCGAGGGAGACCGCGCCGAGCGCCGCGAGCATCGCCACCCGCATCCGGTCGGTCGCCTGGAGCACTGCTCGGTGCGCTGCCTGGGCCGAGGACTCCGCCTGGGCGATCGCCTCGTCGATTCGGGCATGGAACTGCTCGTCGACCGGCGCCAGCTCGCCCGCCTTGGCGAGGGCGCCGTTCGCGTCCCCTGCCGTGACGAGCGATAGCAGCTCCTCCTGCCCCGCGGCGAGCTCCTCGAGGGTGGCGGCTGTCGCCTGGACGACCGCCTTCGCCTCTCCGGACGTGCTCAGCTCCAGCGCCCGCGCCAGCTCCTGCTCTGCGTGCGCGAGCTCGGCGCGCCCGACCTCGATGTACGGCGCTCCCGCCTCGCCGGGCACGAACGTGGCCACGAGGACGGCGCGCGAGGACGCTTCGTACGCCTCCGCAGCGCGGAGGAGCGCCAGCGCCCGCTCGTTCCGGCGCTCGAACTCCTCCGTACGATACATCGACCGTCCGCAGGAGCACCCAGGACACGGCCGCCAGAGCTGCGCAGAGGAGCGCGAGCACAACCCCGGCGGTGCGCATCTTCGCGGCGATGCTCATCGGCCTGACGACCTCCCTCGTGAGGATCTCGCTCGGTAGGAGTCTCGCCGCCCGCCGGCCCATCGAGACATCGGGCGAAGCCCGGAACGGCGCCGCTCGAACCCTTACGGGAGTGGGCACCGCCAGGCGGGACATCGGCCCGCGCCCTGGCGCGCCGGGCGGTCCGCCCGTGCGCGGGCCAGGGTCGGCCGGCGTCGCCGTTGCGCCGCGGGCGCCCGTGGGGCGAGGATGAGAGCGTGGAGAAGGCGAGGAAAGGGTCCGCCCGGCTCCGCCGCGAGCGCGAACTCGCCGCCCACGGCCACCGGCTGACGACCTCCCGGCGCGCGGTGCTGGAGGCGCTCGAACGAGCGGAGAGCCCGCTCACGATCGAGGAGATCTGGGAGTCGGTCCCGGACGTCGGCCGGGCGACCGTGTTCCGTACGGTGAAGCTCCTCCTCGAGCTCGGCCTCATCTGCCGGGTCGTGCTGGAGAACGGGAGCATCCGGTACGTCCCCGCTACGCCCGAGCATCACCACCACTTCATCTGCAACCGGTGCGGCACGGTGGAGGAGTTCCAGGAGCCGGCGGTGGACGAAGCGATCCGGGAGCTCGCGGTCCGCGCCGGCTTTCGCCTCTCCGGGCACACCCTGGAGCTCTTCGGCGTCTGCAGCCGCTGCGAGGCGCGCCCTTGACGGCGTGCTGAGACTTCGTATCATCCGGGGCATGGCAGTGAGACTCGGTATCAGGAAGCTCTTCGGCCCTCTCCTGCTCATCACGTTCTCTACGGCGTTGGCCGCATGCGGCGGCGACGGCGGCGACGAGCCGCTCATCGTCGCCAGCGACGCGATCCCCGCGGAGTGGGCTCGCGCCGTCGCCGGGGAGGGGTACCGGGTGGAGGCGCTCGTCCCGCCGGGCGGCGATGCCCACACCTTCTCGCTCAGCCCCGACCACCTCCGCCTCCTCCGTGAGGCCGACGTCGTGGTGCTGATGGGGGCCGGCCTGGAGGCCGCCTTCGAGGACGCGGTGCACGAGAACGCAGGCGGCCCCGTGCTCACCCTCGCCGACCACCTCGAGCTCCAGCCCTTCCCCGAAGCGCTCATCGATGCGGCGGAGCACGAGGACGATGGAGACGATGGAGAGGAAGAGCACGCGCACGGCCACGGGGACCTCGATCCCCACTTCTGGCTCGATGCGGACCTCGCCGCCGAAGCGGTGCGACTCATCGCCGAAGAGCTCGGCCGGCTCTTCCCCGAAGACGCCGACCGCTTCGCGGCGAACGCCGAGGAGTACGTGCGCCGGCTCCGGGAGGCCGACGAGCAGGTCCGGCAGGCACTGGCGGAGCTGCCCCCGCACCGCCGGTACCTCGTGACCTTCCACGACGCCTACGGCTACTTCGCCCGGCGCTACGACCTCGAGATCCTCGGGTTCGTCGTCGAGGGTCCGGAGGAGGAGCCGAGCGCGGCCCGGGTGGCGGAGCTCGTGCGCGAGATCCGCGAGCGCGGCATCGACCGCATCTACCGGGAGCCGCAGTGGTCGGCGCGCGTCCTCGAGCAGATCGCGCGCGAGACCGGCGCCGAGGTGCGCGACCTTCCCTCCCACCTCACGCCCGAGCACGACACGCTGCCGGAGCTCCTGCTGGCGATGGCGGAGGCGATCAGCGCGCCCTGACGGCCGCCGCCTCCGGCGCGCTACGATGGAGCAGGGCGGCAGTGCGCCGCCGAATCCGATGTCGGGTACGCTGTCCGGAGTCACCGCCTTCGCGCTCCGCGCGCTCGAACCCCACCTCGCCCCGACGCGGGAGGGGTTTGCTGCGCTCGGCGCGCCCGAGCAGGCGGCCCCGCTCGTCGTCGCCCTCCTCGCCGCCCGCCATGACGGGGCGCTGCTCTGGCTCGTCTCCTCCCCGTCCCGAGCCCACGTCGTCGAAGAGGAGCTGACGTTCTTCGTCGACCGCCCCGTCCTCCGGCTCCCCGAGAGCGAACGCCTGCCGTTCGAGCTGGCGCCGGAGGACCCGGCCGCCGCCGAGCGGCGCGAGCGCGCCCTGCTCGCGCTTCGCCGCGACGAGCGCGTCGTCGTGGTCGCCTCCTGGCCGGCGCTGGCCGAACGGCTGCTCCCGCCCGCGTCCGCCGAGGCCGAACTCCGTCTGAAGGTGGGGGACGAGCTCCCGCTCCCGCAGCTGCTGACGCGGCTGGAGGCCCTCGGGTACGACCCCGAGCCGGTCGCCAGCCGCCCGGGCAGCTTCGCCCGGCGCGCAGGGATCGTGGACGTCTTTCCCGCCGGAGGAGAACGCCCGCTCCGCATCGAGTTCCTCGGCAACCAGATCGAGAGCATCCGCGCCGTGGACCTCGCCAGCCAGCGGAGCACCGGGCGCGTGGAGGAGGCGACCTTCCCGCCGTCCTCGTACGCGAACGAAGCCTTGCGGGCCGGGGCGGAGGAGCTGCTGCGGCAGCTCGGCCCCGCTGAGGGGGTGGAGGCGGAGCGGTTCTGCGAGGAGCTCGAGCGCGTCGCTGCCGGCGGCCGCAGCGCCTTCGAGCCCTTCTTCGCCTCGCTCGTCGGCAACGCCACCGCGCTCGACTATCTCGGTCCGCGGACCCTCCTCGTCGTCGAAGACCGGGAGGCAGGCGAGGCCGCCCTCCGCCAAGCCCTCGAGCACGTCGTGCGCGTCCGGAGCGAACGGGAGCGGCGCGGCCAGATCCCGTCCGGGCTGCCGCTCCCCCTCGCGGACCCCGAGGCTCTCGCGGCAGCGCTCGAGCAGCGGCTGCCGCGCGTCTCCATCAGCTACTTCGGCACGGAAGAGCTCGGTGCGCGCCGCCTCCCCCTGCGGCCGGTGCGTTCGTTCGCCGGGAACCTCTCCGAAACGACGCGGACGATCCGCGAGTGGGCGCAGGCCGGGAAGCGGGTGGTCGTCGCCTCCCAGCAGGCGGTCCGCCTCGGAGAGCTTCTAGAGGAAGCGGGCGTGCGCCCCCACCTCCTCCGCTCGCTGCCGGACGCGCCTGCCGAGGGGGCGGTCGCGCTCGTCGCGCAGGTCATCGGCGCCGGCGTGGAGGTCGCCGGGCAGCTCGTCCTCCTCAGCGATACGGAGATCTTCGGCTTCCGGAAGCAGCGGCGCCTTACCCGCGTCCGGCGCGGCCTGAGCCCCGAGCTCCTCTCCGACCTGGAGGTCGGCGCCTACCTCGTCCATCGGGATCACGGCATCGCCCGCTACGGCGGTCTCGTCCGCCGCGTCGTCGGCGGCGTGGAGCGGGAGTACCTCGAGCTGCAGTACGCCGAGGGGGACCGGCTGTACGTCCCTACCGATCAGCTCGACGCCGTCTCCCGCTACGTCGGACCGAGCGACCACGAGCCGACCCTGACGCGGCTCCACACGGGCGAGTGGGCCCACACGAAGCGGCGCGTGCGACGGGCAGTGGCGACGATGGCGCGCGACCTCCTCGAGCTGTACGCGAAGCGCCAGCTCGTACAGGGGTTCGCCTTCCCGCCCGACACGCCGTGGCAGCTCGAGATGGAGGCGGGCTTCCCGTTCGTCGAGACCCCCGACCAGCTCGCCGCCATCGCCGACGTCAAGAGGGATATGGAGTCGCCCCGGCCGATGGACCGCCTCATCTGCGGGGACGTCGGCTTCGGCAAAACGGAAGTCGCCATCCGGGCGGCCTTCAAGGCAGTGATGGCGGGGAAGCAGGTGGCAGTGCTCGTCCCCACGACCGTCCTCGCCGAACAGCACGGGAGGACGTTCCGCGAGCGGCTCGCCGGCTTCCCGGTGCGGGTGGAGGTGCTCTCCCGCTTCCGCAGCGAGTCCGAACAGCGGGAGATCGTCGCCGCCACCGCCCGCGGCGACGTCGACATCCTCATCGGCACGCACCGCATCCTCCAGAAGGACGTCACCTTCAAGGACCTCGGGCTCCTCATCGTCGACGAGGAGCAGCGCTTCGGCGTGGAGCAGAAGGAGCAGCTGAAGCGGATGCGGACCGAAATCGACGTCCTCGCCCTCTCCGCGACGCCGATCCCGCGGACGCTGCAGATGTCCCTCTCCGGCATCCGCGACATGAGCACGATCATGACGCCGCCGGAGGACCGGCAGCCGGTGCGCACCTACGTGACCGGATGGGACGACGAGGTCGTCCGGGAGGCGATCACGCGCGAGCTGCAGCGGGGCGGCCAGGTCTACTTCGTCCACAACCGGGTGCAGAGCATCGGGCGGCTGTACCGGCGTCTGCAGCAGCTCGTCCCCGAGGCCCGCATCGTCGTCGGGCACGGCCAGATGCCGGAGGGGGAGCTCGAGCGGGTGATGGCGGAGTTCGCCGCAGGTGAACACGACGTCCTCCTCTGCACGACGATCATCGAGAACGGGCTCGACATCCCGAACGTGAACACGATCATCGTCGACCAGGCCGACCGGCTCGGGCTCGCTCAGCTGTACCAGCTCCGGGGACGAGTGGGCCGGGCGGACCGGCAAGCGTACGCGTACTTCCTCTACGACCCGGCGAAGCCCCTCTCCGAGACCGCCCAGCGCCGGCTGGCCGCGATCTTCGAGTCCCAGGAGCTAGGCGCCGGCCTCCAGATCGCCCTGCGCGACCTGGAGATCCGCGGCGCGGGGAACCTGCTGGGGACGGAGCAGAGCGGCTACATCGCCGCCGTGGGGTTCGAACTCTACTCCGAGCTGCTCGCCGAGGCGGTCGAGGCGCTGAAGCGCGCGTACGAAGGGAAGCCGGCGCCGGCGCCGCCTCCGCCGCCGACGAGGGTCGACCTGCCGCTGAGCGCCTTCCTGCCGGAAAGCTACGTCGAGGACCCCCACCAGCGGCTCGCCATCTACCAGCGGCTCGCGCGGGCGGAGTCCGTGGCCGACGTCGCGCGGCTGCGGGAGGAGCTCCGCGATCGGTTCGGGCCGCTGCCGGAGCCCGCCGAGCAGCTCCTCCTCGTGACCTCGCTCCGCCTCATGGGGACGAAGGCCGGCGCGGAGAGCATCGTCGCCGACGACGAGTTCGTCCACGTCCGCGTCCGCGGCGGCGTACGGCCGGAGCAGGCGGCAGCCGTGCGAGCGCTCGGCGAGCGCGCGCTCCTCGTCGGTCCGGAGCAGGTGCGGATCGACCTCGGCCTCGCGGGGCGCGACTGGCCGACGCTCCTCGTCCGCGCCTTGCGCGCCCTCATCCGCGCGGCCGCCCCTGCCGCCGCCGCGGCCCCGGCCTGAGCGCGCGTATACTTCCCCCCATTCCAGTCGAAGGGGCGTTCCGATGCCGATCGTTGTCGAACGGACGTTCGTCGTGCCGCCGCGCGACGTCGAGCGGTTCGAGGAGCTCTCGCGCCTCCACATTTGGCCGTACATGGAAGCCCGCGGATGCAAGATCCTCGGGCTGTTCACCATCGTCCACGGGGGCCCGAACGACGAGCTCGTCCTCCTCACCGCCTACGACAGCCTCGCCCACTGGGAGGCGACCCGGCTGAACCGCCCCCCGGAGGAAGGCGGCGCGCAGCTGCGCGAGCTCTGGGAGCGGGCGGCCGAGGCGGCGCGGGAGCGGGCCCAGCTCACGGTCCGCACGCACACACGGGTACTCGGGCCGGTCACCGACTGGGTCGACTACGGCGTCCGCCCTGGCTGAGGCCCGTCACGCCAAGCGGGCGAGGTAGGCGAGCGACCCGACCGCCGCGAGGGCGTCGCCGGCGAGGACGAGGAGGGCCCACCGCCAGCGCCACGCCGCGAGGAGGCAGACCAGCCCGAGAAGCGCGAGGGCAAGGGGCACGAGGAAGCCGACTCCCGCCAGCGGGCTCTCGGCCTCCGCCACGCGCCGCGCCACGACGAACGCGAGCACCCACGCCGCCGCCGACGCCGCAGCGCCCGCGAGCCCCAGCACCGTCCGCACCGCCCGCAGCAGACCCACGACTCCGCGCTCCACGCTCTTGCGCTTCGGTGGCGGCGGCTCTGCGCAGGCCCTGAGGTACGGGCCAGTCTCCTCGCGCCGCCAGAGGCGGGCGCCAGCTGCCATCTTCCGGTTCCGGTGTTCGCCCGGCAACGGCGCCCAAGGCCTGGCCCGCCGCCCGATGCGGATGCGAGTGCGCGGCTCCCGGATGCCGGAGCCGCCCTCGGTTCGGCGAGCGGCGCAGCGAGGCCGGGGTGCGGGGAGCTCGCCTCCGCGCGGCGCGGCCCTGCTCCCTCCCCCGCTGATCGCGTCGGGGGCTGCGCGAGGCCCGTCGGCCCTGCCGCGCGGACGCCCGGCGGGGGCGGCTGCCCTCCTTCGGGCCCTCGGAGCGATGTGCGCGAGCGCGTTCGGACCCGTATCCTGTGCGCATGGCGGTCGGTCCGAGACCTCGTTGGGAGAGGGATCGCGGTGCTCGCTGAGGAAGCCGTCCGCATGGAGCCGGAGGACGAGCTCGACCTCCGCCGGCTGCTGGATGTGGCCCGCCGCTGGTGGTGGTTCGTCGCGGCCATCCCCTTCTTCGGTGCGGGCCTCGCGGCGTTCCTGACCTCGCTGCAGACGCCGATCTACGAAGCGAAGGCGATCCTGCTCGTGAATCAAGCCCGCAGCCTCTCCGCCCTCACCTACCAGGACATCCTCGGCAGCCAGCAGCTCACGGAGACGTACGCCCGGCTCGTGGAGTCGCGCGAGAACCTCCTCCTCGCCCTCGAGCGGCTCCCCACCGTCGGCCTGGACGTAGAGGAGCTGGAGGACCGCGCCGACGCGAGCGCGGTGCGGAACACGCAGCTCATCGAGGTGAAGGCCGAGGACCCGGACCCGGTGCGGGCCGCGATGCTCGCGAACGCCATCGCGGAGGTGTTCCCGGAGTACATCATCAAGGCCCAGCTCGCGGAGGGGGCAGGCCAGGACCAGCCGCTGAACACGGTCTTCCTCGCCGAGCGGGCCGTGCCGCCGACCGAGCCGGCCAAGCCGAACCGGATGCTGAACACGGTGCTTGGTGGCCTCCTCGGCTTCGTCGTGGCGGCGGGGATCGTCGGCGTGCGCGAGTACCTCGACGACACGGTGAAGGACCGCCGCTCGCTCGAGCGTCTCGGGCTCCCCTTCCTGGGCGAAGTCCCGCTCGCCGTGGAGCCGTCGCGGATCCCCTGGCGCACGAGAGTCCACCACCCGCTCTTCGATGAAGGAGGAGCGTTCGCAGAGGCGTTCCGCAAGCTCTTCGCCAACCTCCGCTTCGCCGCCATGCCGCTCGATGCGAAGGTCATCCTCGTCACGAGCGTTCATCCCGGGGACGGGAAGACGCTCGTCACCATGAACCTCGGGCGCGCAGCGGGCGAGGCGTCCGAGCGGGGGCTGCTGATCGACGGCGACCTGCGTCGTCCTCGGCTGTACGAGGAAGCCGGCGTGCCGAACGGGCGCGGGCTCACGACGATCTTCGTGACCGGGGAGCGCATCAACCCCTCGCTCGTCTATGAGGCCGCCGAGGGGGTGTACGTGCTTCCCTCCGGGCCCCGCCCGCCGAACCCCATCTCCCTGCTCGAGAACGACCGGATGCAGACGATCCTCGCGGGTGCGCGGGAGCGCTTCGACCGCGTCTTCGTGGACTCGCCGCCGGCCGAGGGCGTCGCGGATGCGATGCTCCTCGCCGGGCTCGTGGACGGCATCGTCCTCGTCGTGAGCTACGGGAAGACCCGCACCTCCCACCTGCGGGACGTCGCCCGCCAGCTCGAGCGTTCGGGGCGCCCCGTTCTCGGGGTCGTCGTGAACCGCGTCCGCGGGCGCGGCGTCGGCTACGGCGCGTACTACTACTACCGGTACTACTACGAGGAGCAGGAGGCGCCGCGCGGCGGCGTCCGCGAGCCGGAGGAGACCGAGCTCCCGGCGGGCGCTCCCGAGCGCTGGCGCCGCCGTGCTGCCGATGCAGGCGACCACATCGGCGGCGGCGAGTGAGGCGGCCCGTAGCCGGTCGTTCGCACGCGACCATCGATCGAGGGGAGTTGTCCCTGTCGGAGCGTTCGTAGTACGGTATGCGCGAACCGGACCCGAGCAGATTCGCCTGCTCGGAGGCAGTTCAAGGAGGATGAGATGCGGCTCGTGAAGTTCGTGGCTCTCGGCGTAGCGCTCGTGGCAGGCCTGGCGCTCTCCGTCGCGCTCGTCGCCGGCGGCGTGGCCCGCGCGCAGTACCCGCCCCCGGGCGGGAACGTGACGGTCACGCCGAGCGACCCCACGCCTGATGTCGGGGACACCGTCACGCTGACGATCGCCGTCGTCGACGAGGACGGGAACCCGGTGGCGAACCAGGCGTGCGTGGCGCAGGGGACATCGCAGCCCGGGACGGGCTCATCGGTGGTGAACCCGAATGTCCAGACCGACGCGAGCGGGAACGCGACGGTGCAGGTGAACGTGGGAGACACGGCCGGAGCGGTGACGGTCACGGTGACCTGCGGCGAGCTCTCCGGCTCGGCGGTCCTTTCCGTGGGCCAGGCGCCGGCGCCGCCGGAGACCGGCACCGCCGGCACCCTCGCCGAGAGCGGGAGGCCGAACTGGCAGCTCCTCCTCATCGCCGGCCTCGCGGCGCTCGCCGTCGGCGGCGCCGGCGCCGCGTGGCTTCGCGTCCGCGTATCGCGGTAGCTCCGAGTTTTGCCCACCTCTCCGAGCGGGCCGCCAATGGCGGCCCGCTTCCTTCCTCCCCGCGCCCTGGGCCTGGAGGAGGCTCGCCCCAGAGTCTCGCACCACCCATCCCTCCACCCGCCGACCGTCACGATCGTCCCCGCTCCACCACCCACGACCCGCAGGTTCGCACGGCACGACTCCTCGAGTTACAGCACTAGCGGCAACAACCACGTCCTCCCTCGCCCCCTTCACGGGGGAGAGGGCCGGGGTGATGGAGAGCCGCCGGCGGCAAGCCACCGGTCGCTCGCCTCAGCCCCCAGCCTCGAACGGCACGAAGCTCCGAAACCAACCACGAGCGGCCCAATACGTCCTCCCTCGCCCCCCTTCAGGGGGAGAGGGACTCGAGGGTGAGGGGGGCCGCACCCCCGAGCACCTCCCGCCCTCTTCAACCATGAGCCTTCCCGAACACCACGGCCCCACCGCTCACCGCCTCCCGAAGAGGCGCCTGCTCCGCAGGCGCGCCCCCTCACCCTGACCCTCTCCCCCAATGGGGGAGAGGGCGGAGGTGTTGCGACGCCAATGCTTCCAGCCGACATGGCTGCTGCACGTGAGCGTCTCCGACTGCGCCCAGTAGCACGGCTCCTCGAAACCAACGACAGGAGGCAGCGGAATCTCCTCCCTCGCCCCCCTAGGGGGAGAGGGCCGGGGTGAGGGGGAAACCCCCGGCGGCAAGCCACCAGCCGCTCTCGTCAGCCGCCGGCTTCTGCCGAAGACCCGCGGGCGACACCCTCGCCCCAATTCAAATGGCGCCTGCTTTCGCAGGCGCTCCCCCTCAGCCTGTTTCCTTGTCCCCCAGTGGGGGAGCGGGAGGAGATCCTGGGACGCCCGCGGCTACAGCCCACGTCGGTGTGACAGGCGCGGCCTGCCGACCGCCCCCGGGGGGCACGGCTCCCCGAAACTAACCACGAGCGGCGCGCAAATATGTCCTCCCTCGCCCCCCTTTAGGGGGAGAGCAACGGTCTCGGGTAGGTGGTGATCGTCTCTCCAGATCCAAAGCTCAGCTCATCCCGCAGCGGTGGCGTGGAGCTCCGGCGACCATGGCCGCCGGTCCCGCACCATCGCGTTCA
>Ga0181858_1000512_pt1 | contig 18492 bp, 11 predicted proteins | sample NewIslPassag4_SG_FD_130749 | JGI IMG/M metagenome (GOLD analysis project Ga0181858, IMG submission 130749) | Feedstock adapted compost microbial communities from Newby Island compost facility, Milpitas, CA, USA - Passage 4_SG | ecosystem: Engineered > Solid waste > Feedstock > Composting ...
AGTCACCAGGGCAAGGGGCATGGCCAGGAGGACGGAACCCAGCGAGGCGATCCCTCTGGCACGCAAGAGGAGACGCATTCCAACAGGTATCGCAATCCAAGATGAACGCCCACACCCCGGGACGCCGTGAGGTGGCATGATGCATCAGATCGTCCACGACAGTCACGAAAAAACGCATGTCGCGCTGGTGTCGCTGCTGGCTGCGACAGGCCTGACCGCTGCGAAACTCGTGATTGGAATTCTCACTAACAGTTTGGGCATCATCTCCGAGGCACTTCACTCCGGTCTCGATCTGGCAGCCACCGGCATGACCCTGTGGGCGGTCCGCATCGCCGAACGGCCGCCCGATGCCGAGCACCGCTACGGTCACGGAAAGTACGAGAATCTCTCCGCCCTGGGCGAGACACTGCTGCTTCTGGTGGTCTGCGCGTGGGTGATATATGAAGCCATCCACCGTCTGTTTTTTCGGGGCGAAGTGGAAATCACCCCCAGCGTCTGGGCCTATGTGGTCATTCTCGTCTCGATTGCCGTGGATCTGTGGCGATCCCATCGTTTGCAGGAAGCCGCTGAGAAATATCAGAGTCAGGCACTGGAGGCCGACGCCCTCCATTTCGCGTCCGATGTCTGGTCATCGCTCGTCGTCCTTGGGGGCTTGATTGGCGTTTCGCTGTCCGAGTGGCTGGGATGGCCCTGGCTGATGCAAGCCGACTCGGTCGCCGCGATCATCGTGTCGGTCCTCGTAGCAGTCGTGTGTTTGCGCCTCGGAAAACGCGCGGTGGATGCGCTCACCGATCGCACCTCCCGGCAGCTCACCGGTCTCGTGGAACACGCGGCGATTGAAGTGGAGGGCGTCGAAGGAGTGCGAGATGTCCGCGTTCGGCAAAGTGGCCCCAGCGTCTTCGCCGACATGACCATTCTGGTTCCGCGCGATCTGGGGCTGGAAAAGGCGCACACCGTGGCGCAGCAGGTCAGTTCAGCCGTGCAGTCGCGGATCCCCGGGGCCGATGTGGTGGTCCACGTAGAGCCGGTAGCCCGGCCCGATGAAGACCTCATCACGTCCGTCCGCATGCTGGCAAGCAGCTTGGGGCTGGCCGTCCATGATATTCGAATCTTTCGCACCGCGGAGGGCAATTCGCTAGAGCTGCATGTAGAAGTCGATTCCCGATGGAGTCTCGAACAGGCCCACGACCGAGTTTCAGAACTGGAGACCCAGATCAAGAACGATCTTCCGGAAGTGACCTCGGTCCTCACCCACATTGAACCGGAGCACCAGGAGGCAGGCACGCCGGCGGTCGCCCATCCCGAGGACTCCACACTCGCTCCCTATCATGAGGCCATCGGCGAGTTCAGCCGGGCCTGCGGTTCAGAGCTCTCCAGTCATCAGTTGAGCATGCGGGAAACACCCCAGGGAAAGTCGCTCACGTTTCACCTGTCCCTGGACGGCCAACTCCCCATCGGTGAGGCCCACGAAATATCCCGCCGACTGGAACAGTTTCTCCACCAGCGCTTTCCCCAGCTTGCGCGGATTACCGTCCACCTTGAGCCGCGCCAGCACTGCGACGAGTGTGCCTGCAACAACGGCACGACAGGGTGCCAGGAAACCGCGACACGGGGGGACAACCGTGGCCCCGGTCAGGGCGATTCGGCCGGAGAGTCCGTTTGAGCGGGATCGTTGCCGTTGGCAGTGGGTGACGGATTGATCTTCTCTTTTTCTGACTCGTCGTTCGCCGCACGGTCATCGTGGGAGGTCGCACGTTCGGGCTCCTCGGTGCTGGCGAGATGCGCCTCCGGAGGTCGGGCGACCACCTCCTCCTCGAGACAGGGTGCGGTCTTTTCTGCCGATGACCCGGATTTTTCCTGATCGTCTTCCACCCTCGGCGAACCCGACTCCTCGGGCATGGACGGCGATTCTCCGTTCCGTGCGGACGGTTTCTTCTTGCCACCTCCTCGCTTCTCCCGAGAAGGCTTGGCTGACGGCGTGCTCGGTCGAACAACACCCTTGGCTGCAAAATACTGGAAAAGATCGGCAAAACTCCGCATCGGCTGTTTCCCGGAGAGGACTTCTTCGCTCAATGGTTCGGCCGGCGGCGGCGTTTCTGGCTTGCCCAGCCGCCGGGGGAATTCCACCGGCCGGGAGATGGTCAGCGGTGCCGGTCCGTGCTGAGGGGCTGGTGATTCTTTCCGCCCGGGGCGTTCGGAGCGATCCGCCCGCCGTCGTCCAACCGTTCGCTCACTGGTGCCGACCTCGGTTTCTTTCTCCCTCTGCTGTGCGGCGGCGACAGGTTTTGCCGCTTTCCGACGCTCCGCAGCCTTCTTTTTCCGCGACGGTCGGCCGTCGCCGGTCTGTCTCTCCGCCATCTGTTCGAGAGGCACGAGACTCAGGGAAATCCGCCGCCTTTCCCGCTCCACGTCCACCACCCAAACGCGGACCACATCCCCGACTGCAACAACCGAGTGCGGATCCACCGAGCGTGCAAACGGCTTCATCCGACTGCGGTGGATCAGTCCTGTATTGGGCAGCCCCACATCCACAAACGCCCCAAAATCCACCACATTGACAACGGTGCCCATCAACTCCATGCCGGGAGAGAGATCTTCCAGCTTGACGATTCCCTGCTTGAAAACAGGAGGCGGTAAATCCTCGCGGGGGTCGCGCCCGGGACGCACAAACTGGGCCAGGATATCTTTCAGCAGGAGGACACCGCAGCCCAACTCGGCGGCAAGCTGCTCGGCGTTGACCTCCGCAATTTTGATGGCCAACTCCGCCTTGCGGACGGGTTGTGTCAAATCATCCGGCGTAAATCCCAGTTTTTCCAGCACCTGCTTGGCAAGTTCATAACTTTCCGGATGAATCCATGTCGCATCGAGCGGATTCTCTCCACCGGTGATCTTGAGAAATCCCGCCGCCTGAACGAAGGTCGTCTCCCCGATCCCCGGCACTTTCTTCAACTCCTCGCGGGTTTTGAACGGACCGTGTTGTTGCCGGTATTCCACGATCCGCCGGGCGGTGAGTTTATTGAGGCCCGACACATATCCCAAAAGCGCCGGGCTGGCCGTGTTGACGTCCACCCCCACGTAGTTGACGCAGGACTCCACAACCTCATCGAGAGATTCGCGAAGGTGTTTTTCCTTCAGGTCGTGCTGATACAGGCCGACACCCAGGTTGGCCGGTTCGATCTTGACCAGTTCACTCAAGGGATCCAGCAAACGTCGTCCGATGGAGACCGCTCCGCGAAAGATCGCGTCCAGGTGCGGCAATTCTTCCCGACCGATCTGGCTTGTGGAATAGACGCTGGCTCCCGCCTCATTGACGATCGTGTAACCAATCCCCCGGCCTTTCAGCTCGTTTTCCAGGAGATCCGCGAAGAACATTTCGGTCATCCGACTGCCAGAGCCGTTTCCGATGGCAATGGCCGTCAGTTGATGTTTCTCGATCATCTCGATGACCGTTTTCTTCGCCGTTTCCCGGCTGTGGCCTTTTTTCTCGATGAGGTAGATGACGCCGTGATCGAGCACATTGCCGCACTCATCGAGGGCCGCCAGCTTGCACCCCTGACGGTAGCCGGGATCAATGGCGAGGATGCGGCGATCGCGGACCGGACGCTGGAGGAGCAATCGCCGGAGATTCTGCGCGAAGACCTTGACCGCATGGTTTTCCGCTCGCTCCGTTAATTCCCGCCGGATTTCCCTCTCCAGGCTGGGAAGGATCAGGCGAACCAGGGCATCCTTCGCACAGCCCCGCAGGAAATCGGCGTGAGGATGGCCTGGAGGGATACAGATCTCCTCCACCGCCTTCTCCATCGCCTCCATGTCGGCCTCGATCCGCACGCGAAGGACTTTCAGGGCTTCACCCCGATTGATGGCCAGGACGCGGTGGGGCGGAATCTTGCGAATCGGCTCGGAAAAGTCAAAGTAATCCTCGAACTCCTTGGCGAGCTTCTCCAATTTGCGGCGTTTTTCGGCTTCTTTGGCCGCCTTTTTTGGATCCACCGGCGTCGCTGCGGGGGCCGGTGATGATGCCGCCGGAGCCTCTGCACTTCCTCCAGACGCCGCCACCACTTGAGGCGCCGCGGCCGACGGCACACCATCCGACGAGGCAGCGACTTCTCGCGATGTCTCCCCCTGTTCCGGGTTCGCAGCCGCTTCACCAGCGGGAACTGACTTTTCTCCCTGAGATTCTTCTGGAGTTGCCGCGACGTCGGGAGCAGGCTGAGCCGGGGTAAGAATTTCTGTAGCGGAGCCGCCTTCCGTTTGCCCGAGGGCCGATGGATCGGCCACTGCTTCCGCGGTGGTGGGCGATTCACTCGTTTTTTCCGCCGGGTTTATCTCCGAAGGGACGCCGGTCGTTTCAGCGGCTGTGGCAACCGCTTCTTCACCGGACGTTTGTTCCGCGGGAACGGCTGGCTCAATCGCTTCCGCAGTGCCGGTGGTTTCTTGTGGCGAGGATGTCTCGGTCCCTTCCCCCTGCGATCCGGCTGCCGAGGCTTCTCCGCCCTCTCCCGTTTTTTGATCGGTTGGAGCGCTGGCCGCCCCAGCAGGTGCTGCCGCTGCAGCCTGAACCGGTGCCTGTTCCGCTTCGGGCACCACCCGAACTGTGCGGATCACGCCCGTCCTCATCAGGATGTCGCGGAGGCGGCCGCGGAGCTCCGTCTTCTCGCTGAACATCTCCGCGAGGATATGCCCCGCTCCCAGCAGGGCGTCCGCGATGTTAAGGACTTTCTTCTCCGGATCGACGTAATCGGCGGCCCTTTTATCCAGGTCTGCACAGATGGGGTCGGCAGTGAGGATTTCTTCCGCCAGATGTCCCAGGCCTCGTTCCCGGGCAACGGTGGCCAGGGTCCGTTTCTTCGGTCGGAATGGGAGATAGAGATCTTCCAGCCGCCGGAGGCTGTTGGCCGCGATGATCTTTTTCGCTAATTCAGGCGTCAACTTGTTCTGCGACTCGATCGCCCGGAGGATTGTCTGCTTCCGTTCCGCCAACTGGCGCAACTTTTTCACACGGGTGGCGATGGTGCGGATTTGCTCCTCGTCCAAACCACCCGTCTGGTCCTTTCGATACCGCGTGATGAACGGTATCGTATTTCCGGCATCGAGGAGCTCGACGACTGCCTGAATTCGGGCTTCTGGAATGTTCAGATCCCGCGCCAGTGAACGGAACGAAACAGTGACTTCAACTGTGGCCATAGTTATTTCGGGCGACGTGTGTCAAGATGCGCTCGCGTATCGCTGGCCGACCTCCCCAATCCAGCCGAACACCTGTAGCGTTCGCCTGATGGGGGACGAAGGAGTCACCCCGGACGGGTGCCTCATGAACCTTTTCGGTCCTCTTCCGCTCGGCTGAATGCCATCAGATAGAACGCGCCGCGCGAACCTCCCTAACCTTTCCTCGCAGTTACGGAAAACAACCAATCCACTTTCCGGCGGGTCCAACCTAAAGACGGTCTCAAGGTGTGTACCTATCGGATGAGTATACCCGATTTTCCAAAAAGGTGGATACGGGAGAATGTCTCCCGCCTGGCCTCTTCATTCCGCGATGCACTTCTCGTAGATGCGGTAACGCTTGTAAAGCTTTCCGCCGACTGCCTGGATCGTGTTGTTGATGGCGTGATTGTCCTCCAGCGTCCAGCTCAGCTCTGCGGAGTCAAAGCCCGCATCACGGACTCCGCGTTCAATAGTCTGGAGGATCATCAGTTCGGCGATTCCCCGATGTCGATATCCGGGAATGACTCCGAGGACCATCACCCGGGCGGTTTTCACCTGCTTGAGCCTCTGAAAGAGCCGCACGGCTCCGATCGGCATCCCCCAGGAGGTCAAACGCCCATTGAGGGGACGAATGGCCTCGTTGAGGTCGGGCACCGTGATGGAGAATCCGACCGCCTTGCCATTGTCTTCCGCCACAAGGACCAGGTCCGGCCGGGCAAACTGCGCCAATCGTTTGGCAAAATAGCGAAGCTCAGCAGGAGTCAGATCGATGAAGCCCCACTGGTCGTAACGGGTGACGGTGTACACTTCCACACATCGGGCCATCTCGGCCTCGAAATTGCTCAGGTTGAACGGCCGGATTTTGATCCGCGAGCGTTCCTGGAACCGCCGCACCCGCTGCATCCAGCAGCGAAGATTTTCATTATCTTTGACGAACCACCAGGCGTAGAGATCCTTGGCTTTCTGGAACCCCCACGATTCACACAACTCCGCATAATACGGCGGATTGTGATTCATCATGATCCGCGGCGGATACTGAAAACCTTCGATGAGCAGGCCGCAGGGATAATTGATGGAATAGTCAATCGGCCCCATCATGTGGGTCAAGCCCCGTTGCCGCATCCATTGGGCCGCCGCTTCAAACAGGGCGTGGGCAACGCGGGGATCTTCGATCGATTCAAACATCCCGAAGCAGCCCACCCTGGTCCCGTGCTTGGCGTTGTAGCGTGGGTCTTCGCTGACGAGGATTCGGCCCACCGGACAGCCATCCTGACAGGCCAGGAATTGGGCGGCCACTCCGTGCTGGTAAAAGGGATGCTTGCGGGGATTGAGAAACTCTTTGACCTCGATGAGAAGCGGCGGTACCCAATAGGGATCATTCTCGTAAATAAGCCAGGGCAAACGGGTGAAATAGTACTGATCCCGCCAGCTCTGCACGCGCCTCACGCGGACGGGCGCATCGCGGTCCTGGGGCAACCGGAGCCTCAGCATCGGGCGAGGTTCCAGGCCAAAGCTCAACAAATTGGACAGATGAAAGGACGACATATCTCAAATCCGGGCGGATCTTGGTTTCTCGGTTTCGTGCGGTGATGGGCAGAAACCGCCCGCCCTCACCGCCCTCTTAGGGTCCAAAATCATAGAGCCGATAGGTCTTTGTCAGCTTGGCCCCACCTTTTTCCAGGCTTCCCCGGGAAAGCGCATTCGACTCCAGCACCCACGAGAATTCCGCTTCTTCAATCCCCCATTCCAGCGCTTTCGGGACCAGTCCATCCAGAAGCACCAACCCGAACCCCAAAAGCTGATACTCCGGCAGGACATTCGTGCTGATCACGCGTACCCGTTTGATCGCTCGCTTGTTCCGCAAAAGGTGAATGAATCCGAACGGAAAGAGTCGGCCGTCAATTTCCTTGATGCGCTGATTATAATCCGGCAGGCAGAAAACCGCGCCCACCACGCGACCGTCCACCTCCACTCCCAGGGCCAACTCGGGCACCATCAACCACCGCAATCCCTTCGCCATGTGCCGGACTTCCGCCGGCGTCATCGGCACAAATCCCCAGGTATTGATCAACGAGCGATTGTAAATAGAGAGGAAAAGCTCGACATCCTCCAGAAACCGCCTTTTGTTGAGCATCCGGATTTTGACATTATACCGTTCCACAATTTTGTCGCAGACCGGCTTCAGCTTCTCGCGGATTTTGGGGAGCATGCTCACATGCCCCCAGTACGCGTAAAGGTCCTGCGTCTTCCGAAAGCCGTACGATTCAATGAGCCGCTCATAGTACGGCGGGTTGTATGTCATCATGAAGGTCGGGGGGGAATCGAACCCGTCGATGAGCAGACCGAGCTCGTAATTGAGGCTTGGATTGGTCGGTCCCCGGAGTTTTTCAATCCCCCGTTGGGCAAACCACGCCCGGACGGCGTCAAACAGGGCGTGCGCCACCCGCTCGTCATCCACCGACTCGAAAAAGCCAAAAAATCCCCGCTGCTCATTAAACCGCTCGTTGTGCCCGCGGTTCAGAATCGCGAGGATCCGCCCGGCCACTTCGTCCCCGCGAAAAGCCAAAAACGCCTGGGCCTCGTTTCGTTCGTAAAACGGATGGGGTGCAAAACCCACCAGTCCCCGCTGGTTGTTTCGCAACGGGGGAACCCAGTTGGGGTCATCGCGATACAATCGCCAGGGGAATTCAAGGAATTGCTTCTGTTCCCACCGCGTGCGGACAGGACGAACGGTAATTTCCGACATAACGTCTCCATTCCTGGCAACCCGCGTTTCCACACTGCCGGATTGTAAGGCCGACACGCCAGGCCGGTCAACGTGAAACGAACCTGCAGAAGGAAATCGGATCATATGCACTTGCGATGGACTTTGGGCACGATTCAGGGTCAAGACCGCACAGCAACCCAGTTAGCTGTCCAGTTTTTGTCAGGCCGCGAGGCGGTTAAACCACCCCCGCTTCCAAACCAAACGTGTTTCCGCCGTCGTGGCGACTGCTCACGCCCCATTGAATCACAGTTTCTTGATTGCCGAAAGTCCCAGCCAGTTCAGGGATTCTGCCGGACTCCAAAATCGCGGGCAGCGGGGTTTTCCACCCCCCACCGATCCTCAGCCACCTGCCGAAGCCGAGGATCCTGACCGTAGATTCCTCCGCTCTCGGGAACCGGCAATCGCGGTCGGGAAGCCGCCGGGCGGTCTTCACAAAACCACCAATTTTCCGCGAACCGAAAGGTTTCCGGAGCGGTATAGGGACCGACGTTGACAAAATCCCGCAAATCGGAACGGAACACAATCAGGTTGCGCTCGAACACTCCATTGCGCGACGGCACAAAACCGGGCTCCCGGGTTTCCTGAAGGATTCTGGCCACCCAAACCTGCGGCCGAATGATTGTGTTGTGGCGAAAAACCGCCCAATCGACCCCCACAAAGGAGACGGCGGCCTCGCCACCCACGAACAGACAATCCTCCACCAGCAGGTCCTTCGCTTCGTAGAGGACACCCCGCGGCCGGAAAAACGCCAGCCCAGTCGATCCCCCCAGTTGCACGCACCGCTTGGCCGCATCCACGAATCGGCATTGCCGGATGACGATCTGCGTGGAACCGCCTTTGGCCTGCGGGCCCGTATCCTGGGAAAAACCTTTCTTGCCTTTGAAGAAACACCGCTCAATGACGCCACGGTGGCAGCCCACCATGTCCACGGCCTGGCCACCCCAGCCCTCCACGCGACAGTCGGCCACCACAAAGTCGGTGACCCCAGAAAGTTTGATCCCATCACAGTTTCCCACCGGGCCCACGTCTTCCACAACGATATGTTCCAGGCGGATGTGATGGGTCGGGGTGTCAAAACTGCCCCCATCGTCGATATTCAGCCCGTTCACCTTCTGCCCCCGAAAACGCAGATACCGCAGGACAAAGTAGCTTCCTTCGGAGATCTGCCAACCTGTGGTGCCGCCCGCGAACAGCGGCGGATTCTGGGGGTCGGCCCCCTCAATGACAATCGGGGCATTCTGCCGACCGTGGAGGTTTTCAATCCAAACGTCGCCTCCGTACTGGCCCGATTCAATGCGAATCACCATGCCTGGCTCTGCCCGGCGGACCGCCTCGCGGAATTCGGCATCATTGCGGACCACGACGCTCCTGGGGGAAAGGGTCGTCACGATCCCGCCCCCTCGCTGTGCCGCTGCAAAATGGCCCGCCGCGGCTGTCACAATTCCCAGGGAGATCAGCCCGGCAACTGTCAAAAGTGAGTGGCTCGTCTTCATGGAGGCTAACTCCGATGCGTGAGATGGGGTTCTTTGATCGGGTCGTTTGACCGGGATGGTTTCCCGGAGCGCCCGGTACCGACGTGTCCGGACAGCTCCACCGATCCGGCCGAACCAGCCATAACCATAGCCCAGCCGCCAGACGCCGCTTTCTCATGACACCCCATAGCACAAAGACCAAATTTAACCTATACTGGAGCGGAGTGAGCTGGAATTTATTCGGGCATAATTCGCATATCTTTCACAACCACTGCCCGAATTGCCCCCCTTTCCGCATTATTCTGCCATAAATCGCCCTCTCTGCAAGAAAAAAGCGAAACTTTCTGGACCGGCCAAGGTTAAACTTCTGAGAGGAGCGTACGCAAGGAACTGGCAGGGCAATAACATCGTAGGGAAAGAAAACTGTCCACGTCTTTCCCAAAAATCCTTTGAACAGGTGGCATTTCTTCGGAACAGAGTTGTCGGAACAGAGTGAGAGGTGTCTTACTGATGGGCCGGACAGCTCCCCGAAAGGCGGACTCCATCGGCGGAAGCCGGGCGGGGACGCCTTCGCAGAGTGGCCCGCGCCCGACCAATCGGAGGTCTTCCTATGCTGAACCTTCCCCCGCTCGACGAACTCCAGTTGGCCATGCGGTTCGACGAACTCCGCAGACAGTTGGCGGACCCGCGCTACGAGCCTTTGTACAACAAGACGCTGGCATTCTGGGCCCTCCCCAGCGATCGTCGTTTGCCGCTGGCCCTCATGAATCGCACGCTCAGACAGATCATTTTCAGCTCTTTCACTGAACTGGCGGGAACCCCCGGTATCGGCAAAAAGAAACTTCAGGGGCTGTTGATGCTGTTGGAAAGGGCCGCCAATACCGATCCGGCGACGATCCCCGTTCATCCTGTCGTCTCGGAGGTCATTGCGGGGGAGATTTTGGACACGGAAAAAGAAAACGCTTTCCGCTGGGATGAAGTATCAGAAATCACCTGGGCGGAGTGGCGTGCCACGGTGGTGCGGCATCGGCTCCAGAAAGTGCCGCTCGGTCGGCTGGCCCCTTCGTTGAAACGGATCACCCGGGTCATCTGGGATTCGCCACTCGGCGAATTCGTGGACATGACGATCAACGATCTGCGAGAAAAGCGATCGTTTGGTGAACGCCGTCTGGCCGCAGTCCTGGAGGTCTTTGCCGCCATCCATGAAGCCCTCAAAAACGTGACTCCCCAATCCCATCTTGCCATCGAGCTGGCGCCGCGGCGGATTCTGCAGATGCAACAGTGGATCCTGGAAACGTGGCAGAACGGCAAAGTTCCCACGGAACAGGAAATCCGGGAGAATTTCATCATGCCGCTCCTCGAACAGGCCCGCGTGGACGCCGTGGAGCAGACCGTGGATCTGGTGGAACGCCGCCTGGGCATCAAGGAACCACCGTTGAGCGTCCGACAGCTCGGCAGAATGTTCAACCTGACCCGGGCGAGAATCTATCAACTCTTCGACGAACTGGCGGAAATCATGCGGATTCGCTGGCCGCTCGGCCGGGCCTTCACCCAGTTGCTCCAGAGCTTCATCGTCCTGGAGTTCAACCGGCGCGGCACGGGTCCCGATATCACGCAGTTGACCATGGCCATTGAGATCTTCTTTCCCAAGCCGGGCGAACGCCGCCAGATTGTGAGCGGAAAAGGCGGCTTGCCCGATCTCAGCCCTGGGTTCGCCATGGCCATGTCGGACGAGAGCCTCGTTGTCAGAGTCCCCGAAGAAGAGGAACAGCCGAATTGGTAGCCCGTTGCTGCGGAGGTTCCGGTTGAGCTATCGGAGGCTCAACATCGTCCGGCATCCAAATCTCGGCGCTGATTATTTGGATCTGACGAAAGTCGCGATTTTCCGTAGGGGCGATTCATGAATCGCCCCTACAGCGCTGGGAACTTTTAAATCCCGTTATGGTCGGGGCAATTCATGAATTGCCCCGACCGGCAGGTCCCTGCGGGTTGAATCCCGATCCCACGCCTGCCCGTGTGGACGTTCTGGGCCCAATCGGCGAGGAAAAGGTGGGGATGTGCCAGGGTCGGTGGCCATTGACGGGGTCCAGGTCGCCCGTTAAAAGAAAAAAGATGAGGCGCATCCATTAGGTACGGGCGTATTTTCCGCCGTCTCTTTCACGTTTTGTTGTCAAAAGCGGATCCCCACCGACGGGGAGGCCGCAAGATTAAATTAGCAATTTTGTCAGGAAACATAGGATCGGAGGACAGGTCTGTGTCGATCTGCGAACGAAAACGGGAACTGAGAAGAAAACGCCACCGCAGAGAGAAATACCGCATTTTCAAAAGAAAACTGTTGACAGCGACGGCTTCCGAACGGGCTGCCATTATTGAAAAAATCCGTAAGCTGGCCCCAGATCCCGAGGTCGTGCTCAAAAACCTCGGCCTTTTGGAAACCCAGCGATAAAAACCACAAAGCGCCACAGGGGACGTGCGACAGCGGCCGGGCCTTTCGGTCAATATGCCGCCGCAGTGGTGCCACTTTACTTGGTGGAGAGGGTGATGACACCGTCCCAACCCGGTGGCGGCTGGCGGTGGTGTTGTGTGATGTAACTCGTCAGGAAATCCGCTCCGCGATCGGACGCGGGCAAGCGGTGGAGTAGGTCGAACGCTTCGTCCCAGCGGCCCTCCAAAAAGTGCCGTACGGCGGCCTCGCAGAGCTGGAGGTGCTCATCGGTGAGTAACGGGTATTCGTCGCTCGGCGGCAGAAGTTCATGGACGAGCACCGCCTGGTCGAAACCGTAAGGGCGCAGCCTGGCCAGGGGCCGGACCCGAAAGATCTTTTTTTGTCCCGAGGAACGAACGGCTTCCGCAGTGGCTTCGTCCAAAAGGATCGGGACGTGCAGCAACTTGGTCAATCCTTCCAGGCGGGAAGCCAGATTGACGGGAGGACCAAACACGGTGACCTTGGCGTGCTCTGCCGTACCGATTTTCCCGGCCACGGCACGTCCACTGGCGATTCCAATCCCGATCTGAAACCCTGCCAGCAGACCATCCGGGGATTGCGAGGCCTGCTCGAATGCTCTGCGGATGGCCAAAGCAGCCTGACACGCGCGAAGGGCGCGATCCTCCTGAGGAATCGGCCAGCCCCAGAATCCCATCGCTGCATCCCCCTGGAAATCTCCAATCACGCCCCCCTGCTCCAGAATGTGTCGCGTCATCACCGACAGCGCGGCGCTGATCCGATTGAGGAGCGGAAGCAGCCGCTCCGCGTGCCGTTCGGTTTCCTGCGAAAACCCTCGCAGGTCACAGAACAGAACCGTAACATCCATCTCCCGCGGGCTGAGGAGCGTTTCCGGGTCTTCCTCGCTCAATCGATCGAGAACCGGGCGAGGTAAGAACTGCCCCAGCACGGCCTGCCGCCGCTCGAGCGATTTCAAGTGCAAGATAGCCCCCGTCATTTCGGCCACCAATTCGAGAAACTTGACGTCTTCGTGCAAATCCTCAGGGGTGGTGTCACTCGCGCCCAGTTCGCGATGAAAAGTTCCCGCCGCATAGAGTGCCCAATTACACACGTCCGTGCGGATCGGCGTGCAAATCGCCCAGTCGATGTTCTCTTCCATTGTGTAGAGCGGATGATAGGCTTTGGGCTGAACCGCCGTGGTGTCCGCCGGGGACGACGGTCGAGTGCTCGGGGCTTCTCCCGGCAGGTTCAGCCGGCGCTGCTTTTCCCGCCAGATGTGGAGAACGCTCTGGCGATTGTTCCAGGCTTCAAGGATAAGCCGGCGACTTGGCCGAAACTCCCCGTCCGCCAGTAGACGCCGATCCCAGTGAACGACGCGAAGGGCGAGCGTCGCCTCGCCGCTCGGTTCTCTCGACGATAGCGCGGCAGAACGGGCCGAGGCCTCCCCCACCACATCCCCGGAATCTTCTGGCCCTCGCAGCGACGACGGCGACTCAATCGCCACCACTGCCACCGCCTCTGCATCGGGCATCCCGGCCAGGATCAAACTCACCAGCCGGGCAGCGGTTGCCGGTTCTGTCGCCGCTGTGGAAATAGCCCGCGGCAATCGCGAAAGTACTTCCATGCGCGTATTGGGATTGCGAAAGACAATCTGCCTCAATAACTGGGGAGCGAACGCTTCCTGCTGGGTGGGTGTGGGATGATCACTGGTCACGGCGACCCGTTGTCGGCTCAGCGCGAATCGCGTGCGTCCAATAACGAAATGCTCGCCCGGCCTCACGTCAAAAGCATCCCGCTCTTCCCCGTGGAAAAAGACCGGGTTGCGGGCACTGGGAAGCCGCCGGACGTGAAGCAGGTTTCCGTCCCACACCACTTCCGCGTGTCGGCGGGAAATATGGTGATCCCACGGTACACTCCAGGAACCCGTCGCTCTCCCCAGACACACAGACGTATGGAGCGGAAGCGGCCGTCGCCACCGATCACTGGGGTCTTCACCCTGGGCAATCAGATAGATTTCCTCACCACCCAACATCGTCCGGCTCGCAGTCTCTTTTGAGCACCATTCGTGTATGTTCTCCGAATTCTGCCTGCTACTCGTTTTGATGTGGTTCGGAAGCCCGCGTCACGGAACGGGCGTCCTCTGTGGATTGCGGTCCTCGTCCCTGCCAGGATTGTGTCTGGGCCAGTGTCTCATCGGGGGGCGACCATGCGGCAGGCGGCGGCCTTTCCGGGCGCAATGGCATCAGAATCCCCGCCGACAGCAGGTGTCGCCGAATTTCCCGCAGCAGACGCGCTGTCAACGTCCACAATCCCAGCAGGATGACTCCCACCAGTCCTGCTGAAATGACCCCATAGCGAAGAAGCGCGTGTTGAAACCCTTCCAGGGGTCGCTGGATGGCCGTCGCATAATCCTCCTGCACCAGCACAATCCATCCCACATCGTGGACACTGCCGTCCTCACGGTCAAGCTGCACGGGGGCAACCTGCGCCAGATACCTGCGGCGGTATTCCGCTCCCAATTCATCCCTGGAAAGCGGATCCACAAAGTTCACAGCCGGTCCCTTTTCCAGGTCTTCGAGCTTCTGGACCGGCAGGGGCAGATCTTCGCGTCGCAAGCGATATTCCTGTTTGCGAAAGCGCTCCGGCAAACGGAGTTCCCGGCGCAGAACCTCATCGAAGAGCGGATGCTGGAGAATCATACCGGTATAATCACCCGGCCGCATCTCCACCAGCACTGGAAATTGCGTGCGGGTACCTTCCAGTTCCACAAATCGGGTCACCCGCACAGTGAGCGCGACCACTCCAAGGAATTGTTGAGTGCGGTTGTCAATCACGGGAGCTGCCACCGCCACGATCCATTGCTGGGTCGCATCGCTGGGAAAGACCGCGGACAGTTGTGGCTGCATGAGATGCTCGTCCGCTGCAGGACGCCAGTTCCGAGGCATATCCCTTTCATGACCGGTGAAGAAACTGCGCCACGCATAATTTCGGCCGATGGTGAGGGATTCCGGTACGCGGGCCGTGGAAATCCCTCTCGGATCGCAAAAGAACCAGCTCGCCACCTCATCCACGCCCTGGACATCTTCGCCCGTTCCCGGCCGCATCCATGGCGGTATCATCTGAGCGAACTCTCGCTGCAAGGCCGCGCGGAGCGGATGGTTTCGGAACCGCCTTCGCAGCGGTTCCGCCTCGGTCTCGCTGAGATTTGGTTGGCTGAGTTGTTCGGCCAGGTCGCGGAAGTCGGGGTCCTGCAGCGTCTGGCGAACGAGGTCCTGAAAGCGCGAGTTCTCCGCGAGTTGTTCCACGGCTTCAAACCGCCGGCGGAGTTCTTTGCCCGCCAGGTCGGCCACATACTGGGCCATCAATTGATTATTCTCCAGGGCTCGCCGCGTGAGCGCTTCGCGGGACTGCCTGACCGTGGTGGAAAACCCTCGCCAGGCGAACAGCGCGAATACCAACAAAAGCAGAGCCGGACCGACAAATCCGAGCAGCATGAGCGGCCGCCGCGTTCGCTCCGTCGTCCACGCATCCAGGGCCGCCAGCACCGATTGAACGTTGGGAAATCGCTCATTCGGATCGGGCGCCAGACATCGCTCGAGGATCTGCGCCAGCTCGCGATCCACGCCGGGAATCTGCCGATGGTCCGTGGGAACGCCCGAGCGCCTGATCCACTCCCGGTAGGCCCGCAGTCGCTCTTCCAGGTTTGTGATGCGTTCGATGGAACGCGCGGCTTCTTCATCGCGGTGCGGCGGTTTGCCGGTCAACATGCAATAAAGCAGCGCCCCCAGGGCATACACGTCCCAGCGAGCATCGGGGATGGCGTTGAGATCGGCCTGCTCCGGCGCCATGTAGAAAAGCGTTCCCAGAGCAGGCAATTGTTCGTGGGACAGCCTCGACTGCCCGAAATCAGCCAGCCGGGGTTTGTCGTCCTGATCCAGCAGGACATTGGCGGGCTTCAGATCGCAGTGCAGCACACCTTTGCCGTGGGCATGGAGCAGTCCGATGGCCACCTCCCGAAAGATGCGGACCGCCTCGGCCACCGGCAGCGGACCGTGGGCCAGCCGATCGGCCAACGAGCCCCGCTCCATATACTCCATGACATAGTAGGGCGGATCAGAATCCCAGCCCACCCCAATTAACTGCACGATGTACCGATCCGCGCAAAGGAAGGCGAGCTTTTCCACTTCCCGGGAGAGCAGCGACCAATCCAGCCCACCCTGGTGGGCGTAGAACTTGATGGCGACCCGCCGTCCCGTGTTCCGCTCAATCGCCACCCAGACCTCCCCATAGGCGCCGGAACCAAGCAAGCGCTCAAAGTCGTAACCGGGCACCTCGATCGGGGGACGTCGCCCTTCCAGACTGAGGGCCTGGGAACGTTGCCGTTCAAAATCGCCCTGGGGAATGGTCAGATCATCTGGCATTGCAAAGATGATGCGAAGGTATGGAGAAGGGGGCTTCATGGGTCTTTGTGCCCCGTTCCATCCGCCCCCACACTGTCAGTATATCGTGTTTGCGTTGGGCGAAATATGGTAACATGAAATTCCACCCTCCGGGGATCGGCTTTCCCGCACCCCGGCTGAGTGTGCGCGGTTTCCTGGAACGGGTTTACGGAACAATGCTTGTTTCGGGCTGGTAACGCCGCCGCTTGATGAGGAATCCCTGCGGCGGAACCACGTAAGTCCGCTCCCCACGTGGGGTTTATGAGACGTCTTTCGGGAGGAGACGACCATGAAGGTGATCGCGTTCAATGGCAGTGCCCGCAAAGATGGCAACACAAGCATTATGGTCAATACGGTTTTGAATGTCCTCCAAAATGAAGGCATTGAAACCGAGCATGTGTCGCTGGCCGGCCGGCAGATCAGCGGATGCATCGCCTGCTATCGCTGCTTTCGGGAGCCCGGCCGATGCCATCAGAAGGACGACGGCTTTATCAATGAGGCAATCGAAAAGATTTCCCAGTCTCAGGGAGTGATCCTGGGTTCGCCGGTTTACTTTGCGGATGTGACGGCCAACATGAAGGCGCTCATGGAACGAACGGGTATGGTCGCCCGGGCGGCCGGAGACATGTTCCGCCGGAAAGTCGGCGCGGCCGTCGTGGCCGTCCGACGCGGTGGCGCCGTCCATACGTTTGACTCGCTCAACCACTACTTCCTCATCGCTCAGATGATTGTTGTGGGCTCCATTTACTGGAATCTGGGCCGGGGACTCGAGCCGGGAGATGTGAACAAGGATGAAGAAGGCTTGCGAACGATGCGAATCCTTGGTGAAAACATGGCGTGGGTGATCAAGAAACTCTATGAATGAAGACAACACCACTTCCAAGTTCGAAAAAGAGGAATCCGAAGGAACTCAGCCCTCTCTGACGGGCGCGGAGCCGAACGTGGGGCAGCCTGCCGAATCGCCTGGGGAACCTGCCGCCACGACTCCGCAAACCCTCGAGGAAACCCTCGCGGAATACGGCATTTCGCTCTTTCCCGAGCAGATCCGCCAGCTTGATCGCTATTTCCATCTTCGCAACGAATGGAATGCGCAGATGAATCTCACCCGGCACACGGATTACCGGAAGTTCGTTGGCCGGGATATCGTTGACACGCTTTCCTTCGCGAGGGTGCTCCAGCCCGATGAAGTTGTCCTCGATGTGGGAACGGGAAGCGGGGTGCCGGGAATCGTGCTGGCGATTCTTCGTCCCGATCTGCAGATCGCCCTGTGCGAGTCGGTGGGCAAGCGGGCCCGGGCTGTCGCCGACATGTGCGAGAAACTCGAGCTTCCGCTGCCCGTTCTGATGGGCAAGGCGGAGAATTTTTTGGCAGCCGGGGGCTGGGAGTTCCATTCCCTGGTGGTGAGGGCCGTGGCCACGCTCCTCGAGCTCATGCGATGGTTCAAGCCGTACTGGTCCTGTTTCGATCGCATGCTCCTTCTCAAAGGCCCCACCTGGGTGGAAGAGCGCGGCCAGGCTCGCCATTATGGGGTGATGCATGGTTACGCCCTGCGCGTGGTGGATCGCTACACCATCCCCGAAACTGGGGCCGAGAGCGTTCTCTTGCAGGTCTGTCCGGAAGATCGGCTGGTACCTCCCCGGGGATGCCAACTGCGGAAACTTTCCTACGAGATATTCCCCACGGGAGTGATCACACCCGATCGACCGGGGCCTTTGGCCCGATTCCAAAATCCACAGAAACAATCTGGGAAAAAGGCATCTCCTGGACAAACTCCACAGCGCGGCGAAGCAAAAACGAGGAGCCGGCGCCAGGAAAAGTCGTCCCACTCGAAGAAGTTGCGGAAATCTTCCCAGAGCCCGACGGGACAAGCAGGGCAAACCCCGGCAAGTGCCCCTTCTCGAAAAGCGAAAATGAAGTCGCCCAAGAGGAAAGGCGATCAGAAAGAAAAAGAACTTGGCGAGAAATCTCCCTGACTGGCCAGGGGCGGTGTGACCCGCACCGCCCCGGCCGTCAGGCAATCAAACCCCATCGAGAAGCGCTCGTCGGAGCGGCCGACCCAGAAACCGCGTCTTCCGACAAGCTCGATGCTTCACCCCAGGAGGGAGGGCTGCATCGGGCTCCCGCACACCCAACGCAATCGATGGGGTTACCGCTGGCTGCGTGATTTTC
>Ga0181858_1000515_pt1 | contig 18468 bp, 20 predicted proteins | sample NewIslPassag4_SG_FD_130749 | JGI IMG/M metagenome (GOLD analysis project Ga0181858, IMG submission 130749) | Feedstock adapted compost microbial communities from Newby Island compost facility, Milpitas, CA, USA - Passage 4_SG | ecosystem: Engineered > Solid waste > Feedstock > Composting ...
CACCATCAGGTCGAGGGAAAGCCCGCGCACCCGGGGGAAGCCACGGCCGTCGCGGAGCCCCTCCTTGAACTTCCCCCCGCCGCCGAAGGCGACGAGGGCGCGCCGCCGCGCTTCGGCGGGGTCGAGCCCCTCCTCCCGCACCAGGCGGTCGGTCTCCATGTCGATGTGAAAGCGGATTTCTTCATCCATGCGCTCCTCCGCGGCGCGGCGGGCGAGGAGGCGCAGACGGGCACGTGCGCCGTCGAGCCAGCTCATGTTCTGCTCCCTCGGTGGTCAGTGCGGCGGGGTTGAACCTCAATTGCTGGCGAGCACCGCCTCGAGCGCGGCGGCGAAGCGTCTCCAGCTCTCCACCTCCTCGCCCAACGCGCGCCGGCCGGCGGCGGTGATCTCGTAGTAGCGGGCGCGTCGGTTGTTCTCCGTCGTCGCCCAGTCGCTGGTGATCAGCCCGTCTTTCTCCAGACGCTGCAGCGCCGGGTAGAGGGAGCCCTGGTTGACCTCCAGGACGCCCTGCGAGATCTGCCGGATCCGCTGGCTGATCCCCCAGCCGTGCATGGGCCCGAGGGAGAGGGTCTTGAGGATGAGCAGGTCGAGCGACCCGCGGAGAGCGTCCTTTTGCGTGCGGGCAGAGTTCACGGCGAGCACCTCGTCGTCCGCTATTCTGTAGTTTTCGGCAGAACGTAGAGGGGCACTTCTGTAGATGTCAAGAGGAGGGCGTGAGGGGAGGGTCGGCGCGGGACGTCTCCCCGGGACTAGTGCGCGCTCGGGAGATACATTACGAGCGTATCTATCGGAGGGTGAGCGTTGAACAGGTGAGAGCCCCGAGCGGTCGCCGGCGGACCCGTGGTGTTGGATCGCGGCGGTGTAGCAGGCGGTTGTGTGCAGCCGGAGGGCGACACGGACGACTACGTGCAACCGGAGGGCGACACATGGCAACCTACGCGCGAAACTGCCGGGACGCACTGGCGCAGGCGGTGTTGTTGGCTCTGTGGTCAGTCGCCGGGTGCGGAGCCGGTGACAAAGCCTGGGTGGCGGACCTGCCCACCTGGTCCGTCGTCGAGGAGTTCAGGCTGGGGAGCGTCGACGACCCGGAGACCGCTCTGACCCGAGTCCCTCCTGTGTACGGCCTCACCATCGGACCCCAAGGCCACATCTACATCGCTCAACCCGTCGACGGACAGATCCGGATCTACGACGAATCCGGCCGTTTCCTCCGGGCGGTCGGGCGGAAGGGTAACGGGCCGGGCGAGTTCGCGAATCTCTGGTTCATCGGCTTCGTGGCAGACACGCTCTACGCGATCAACTGGGTCCCGGGGCGGGTGAGCTTCTTCACGCTGGAGGGAGAGCATCTCGGGACACAGGCGCTGGCTGTGGCTCCGGACGATCGATTCGTGCCGACCGGGCCATTCATGCTCCTGCCGGAAGGCACGGCGGTCGTGTCGCCAGGAAACGCCTCGGTAGCCCAGCGTTCCATCACCCATCGGCCGTACCTTCGCATCGACCGTTCGGGCAGGATCATCGACACGCTGGCCATGATCCCTACCGCCGGGGAGGGGTTGCTGTTCACGCGAGGAAGGGTAACGGTCAGCTTATTTCATCCGTTTCGGGATTACCCGCTCATCGCGATCGATCCCCGCGGCGAGCGCATGGCGGTGGTCGAACGGCGCGCGGCACGGGACACGGGGGACGCCAGTTTCGGCGTCACCGAGATGAGCCTTAGGGGCGACACGCTGTACTCCCGCCGCTATCCGTACCGTCCGGTTCCCGTGCCGTCCCAACTCGCCGACAGCCTGGTCGAGTCCATCATAGGATCTCTGACGTCCGGCTCTTGGACCAGGAGCGAAGCCGAGCGCGATGTCCGCGAGGCGCTCGAGGTCCCGAAGTACCTCCCCCCGGTGTCGGACGTCAGGTACGCGGCCGACGGGACGCTGTGGATCGCCCGCGAGCCCTACTCCACGCCCACCCAGCTATGGCAGGTGCACGATCGAAACGGCGAGCCGCTCGCGTTCGTGCGACTTCCCGCCGGGATCGACGTGCCACTGATCCAGGGCGACGCCGTGTGGGCGGTAGTCCAGGACGAACTGGGCGTCCCGTACGTGGTTCGCTACCGGGTGCAGCGTCAAACTCGATGATTCGGGCGGCGGGTCGAGCGGGCGGCCGCGGTCGATCAGGCGGCTGGATGGATCGAGCGGCCACTCGATCGACCCCGGCATCGATCGGCCGGCCGGCGGCGGTGCTCCACGATCTCGCTCATCCACCCCCCACGGCCAGCCCCCGCAGGTAGCTCGGCGGCGTCGGGTACCCCGCCGCCTGCCGCCAGCTCGCGCCGCCGTCGTCGGACACGTGGACGCCGCGCTCGTCGGCCGCCCACAACTCGCCCGGCGAGGTCCCGGGCCTGAGTAGCGGCGCGATCGTGCGCGGCGGGTCCGGCCAGCCGTCCACCACGCGCTCCCACCGCCCCTGCCCGACCCTGCGGTAGACCCGGCCGTCGGACCGGCCGGCCACGTACGCGGCATGGGGGTGCGTGGCGGCCGAGACCACGACGACGTCCGGCCGGCCCGGGTCGATGGCGACACTTCTCAGGTACCCGACGTCGAGACCGTCCATCGGTCGCTGCCACGTCCGGCCGCCGTCCGCGCTCTCGTAGTAGCCGTCTCCCGCGGCGGCGCACAGCGCTTCGGGCCGGTCGGGATGGATCGCCAACTCGTGGGTGTCGTACGGACCGCCTGGGACGCGATCGCGCCAGGTGCGCCCGCCGTCCGTCGTCGACACGAGCGCGCCCGCTTCGATCGCGACCCAGAGCCGGCCGGCCTGGTGTGGGTGGCAGGCGATCCAGCGTACGTGGTGCGTCTCCGGCCGCGGCGGAAAGGCCCATTCGGGTGAAGAGGGCAGCGTCGAAAGATCCGCGGTGCGGTCCCACGTGCGCCCGCCGTCGGCCGAACGCCAGACCGCGCTGGGCTCGGTGCCAGCCCAGACGACATCCGCCTCGACAGGGTCCACGGCGAGGGCGGTGATGGGGATCTGGTCCAGCCCGGAGGGTTGCCACGACGCGCCGCCGTCGTCGCTCCGGAAGACGCCGCGGTTGGTTCCGCACCACACCCGGCCCGGCGCACCGGCGGGCGCGGCCAGGCACGTGGGGCGGTCCTGCCCGAGGCCCCGCGCCTCGCGCAGGACGCCGCCTCCGCCGTCCCCGACGAGGATCCGGCTTTCCGTCGCAACGACCACGATCATCGCCATGCGCTCCTCCAACCCCCATCGGGCGCCCTGAACCCGATGGGTTACCATGAAAACGATGAGGCGCCGCGCACAGGGAAGGACGCCGCGGACGCAATGGGGCACGCGTGCATGATCGGGCGCCGCAAGCACGACGGGGCGCCACAAACGTGCCAGCGAACGCCGCATCACTCGCCCCGGGGAACACCCCGGGGAACGCCTTGGGGAACACCCCGGGGAACGTCTCGTCGCTCCCTGGGTATGTAACCGCCTTGGTTACACACTGCCAGGGTGGAAATGACGATCAGCAGTCGATTCGCGGTGGCCGTCCACGTGCTGACCATGCTCGCGACGAGCGGAGGCGAGCCGGTGACCTCCGAGCGTCTGGCGGCGAGCGTGAACACGAACCCGGCGGTGATCCGGCGGCTGCTTTGCCTCCTCTCGCGGGCGGGTTTGACGACGTCGCGTTTGGGTGCGGGCGGCGGGGCGTTGCTGGCGCGTCCGGCGGCGGCGATCACGCTGCTGGACGTGTACCGGGCGGTGGAGTGCGGAGAGCTCTTCGCCATGCCCCCGGGAGACCCGGACCCGGGATGCCCCGTGGGGCGGCACATCCAGGCGGTTCTCGCGGAGGCGACGGACTCGGCGCGGCGCGCGATGGAGGCGGCGCTGGAACGGCAGACGCTGGCGGATGTGGTGTGTGGCGTGGAGGCGGGGTGGCAACAGGAGTCGGGCGCGACGATCAGCGCCTGAAATCGGTGTCGGCCGCGGCTGCGGCCGGCCGGACGTCAACACGATGAGGCCCGTGGTTGGGCAGGAAGGGAAGGAATCGAGTATGGCGACGACAGGAGCCAACGGCGTGCTTTCCGGACTCGCGAAGTTCACGCCCGTGACGCACGTGATCTTGCGGATCGCGGCGGGACTGTTGTTCATGCAGCATGGCGCCCAGAAGCTCTTCGGCTGGTTCGGCGGGATGGGCGGCTCGGGCGCGACGGCCGAGCTGTTCTCGCAGATGGGGTTCGCGGGCGTGCTGGAGTTCTTCGGCGGGCTGCTGATCGTGATCGGGCTGCTCACCCGCCCCGTGGCGCTGGTGTTGGTGCTCGAGATGCTGGTCGCGTACGGGATGGCGCATATGCCGCACGCGCTCGCTCCGATCCAGAACGGCGGCGAGCTGGCGCTGCTGTACGCGGTGATCTTCCTGTACTTCGCCACGGCGGGCGCGGGTCGCGCGAGCGTGGACGGATTGATCGCGGGGCGGGGCACGAGGAGCTGAGTCATGCTGTTCGAACCTCTCGAGATCCGCGGCGTGAAGCTGCGCAACAGGATCGGCGTGTCGCCGATGTGCCAGTACTCGTCCGAGGGCGGGTACGTGGGCGACTGGCATTTCGTGCACCTGGGCCGCTTCGCCATCGGCGGCGCGGGGCTCGTCATCACGGAGGCGACGGCGGTCGCTCCCGAGGGGCGGATCACGCCTCACGACCTGGGGATCTGGGACGACTCGCACGTGGACGGCCTCCACCGCATCGCTTGCTTCCTGCGTGATCACGGCGCGGTGGCCGGGATCCAGCTCGGGCACGCGGGTCGGAAGGCGAGCACGAAGCGGCCGTGGGAGGGGGAGGGTGCGGTTCCCCCGGAGGAGGGCGGCTGGGAGGTCGTCGCCCCGAGTGCCGTGCCCTTCTCGGACACGTACCCGCAGCCCCGGGAGCTGACGGAGGAGGGGATCCGCGGCATCGTCGCCGCGTTCCGGGCCGGCGCGGCGCGCGCGTTCGAAGCCGGGTTCCAGGTGGTGGAGCTCCACGCCGCACACGGCTATCTGCTGCACCAGTTCCTCTCGCCGCTCTCGAACCGCCGGACGGATCGCTACGGTGGCGACTTCGAGAACCGGATCCGGCTCACGCTCGAGGTCGTCGACGCCGTGCGCGAGGTCTGGCCGGAGCGGCTGCCGCTCTTCGTCCGCATCTCCGCCACCGACTGGGTGGAGGGCGGCTGGACGCCCGAAGAGTCCGTCGAGCTGGCCCGGCGCCTGAAGGACCATGGCGTAGACCTCATCGACTGCTCCTCGGGAGGTCTCGTCCCGGGTGCCCGGATTCCCGTGGCGCCGGGGTATCAGGTCCCATTCGCCGAACGGATCCGCAAGGAGGCCGGGATCATGACCGCGGCCGTCGGGCTGATCACGGAGCCCGAGCAGGCGGACCGCATCGTCCGGGAAGGGCAGGCCGACCTGGTCCTCCTCGCCCGCGAGATGCTGCGGCAGCCGCACTGGCCGCTCCTCGCGGCCCACCGTCTCGGCGTCGACGTCCCCTGGCCACCCCAGTACGCCCGTGCGCGGCCGATGCAGGTGGCTTGACGCGCCTCCCGGGGTGGTTGCAATGCGACGTCGCATCCCCGCCCTCGTCGCAATCGGCCTGGCGGCGCTCGCCGCCGCCGGTTGCGACGAGCGGGGCCGTCTCGCGGTGCCCGGCGAGCCGGCGTCCGCGCCGTCGACGCGCACCTCCGGCGCGTCCTCGAAGCCCACCGGGCCAGGATCGAGGCCTGGGCGGATTCGGTAGACCGCATCTTCCAACCGCTTCCGCTCCTCACGGCCTCCGGGGAGGCGGCGCTCCGGCGCTTCGGCAACGACGCCCATCTGGCCCGCGCCCGGCGCCTGGGAGTGCCGCGCCCCTCGACCGATGAAGAGTTGCTGACGCTGCGGCAATCGGGTCGACTGGTGGAGCTGGAGCGGGAGTCCAGATTCTGGGTCGTCCGGGAGCTGGAGCACTCGTTCCCGTACGTCACCCCGGACACCCGCAAGCTCCTGGAGGAGATCGGCGTTCGCTTCCAGGCGCGTCTCGCCGAGCTCGGCGCACCGCCCTTCCGGCTCGAGATCTCCTCGGCCATGCGAACTCCGGACGTCCAGGCCGCGCTCCGTCGCAGCAACGTCAACGCGGCGCAGGGGACGAGCGCGCACGAGTACGGCACCACGGTGGACGTGAGCTACGCCGCGTTCGCCGCGCCGCTCGAGCCGGTCGTCCCGGTCGAGGTCCCGGAGGCGCCGTGGCTCCGTCCGCCCCTCGAGGCCTTCGCACGGACCGCGGCCGATCGCGTTGCCGCCCGCCGCGCCCTCGAGCTCAAGGCGATCCTGGGCGCCGTGCTTCGCGAGCTCCAGGCCGAGGGCAAGGTCCTCGTCACCCTCGAGCGGCTCCAACCGGTCTACCACCTGACCCTGGATGCGCGACTGGATAGCGGCAGCTGAGCCGGAGGGAACGCCTTCGAGGGACGGCTTTGCCCGAAATCGCGCAGCGCGGCGTCGAGACATCTCGGGGTCTCCATCGCCGAGTGCGGTGGGAAGAAGTCGCTCTGGTACGGTCGATCCCGCTCGGCCGCCGACAAAAAAAAATAAATTTCTTGACGCGTCAGATGGCGTTTGTTACCATTTCTGACAGAGCGCCGCTGCGCCCGTGCGTAGCGGCTTTTTCTCGTTACGGCGGTGTCACGGGATCACGGGCCCGTGGCTGCGCGCTGCCGGTCGGTGGTCGCGGGGCCGGTCGATCCCAGCAGAGTAGGCCTTGCTCGACTCGAGGCCCCGGAGGAGGCGAGCATGATCACTCAAGGGCGCACCCCGGATTCCGCACCCCACCATCCCACCTCCGCCCTATCCGCCACGTCCCATAGCAAGCACCACTGCGTGGTCGGAGATGACCGTGCCCACGCCATCGAACAGGCGGCTCAGTTCCTGGGTCGCCGCGTGAAAAGTGGGCATCGCGTGGTCTTCGTCGCACCGCGGGAGTCGCGGGAGGAGCTCGCCCGGGCGCTCGAGGGCGCGGGGGTGGACGTGGCCGCGCAGGTGTCCGCAGGCGCAGTGTCGTTCTGCGATCCTGCGGACTTCGGGCTGCCGGGGGAGCCGGCGGGTGTTCTGGGCGCGGTGCACAGGGGATACCCGTACCGGGAAGGTGGGGGGCAGTACGCGGGCACTTACGTTGTTTTCGACCTGGAATCGGTGTCGGGCCATTCCGGGGGGTGGGACCGGTTCTCGGAATGGGAGTTCCGCCTGAACTCGATTCTGCCCGAATTCCCGGTGGTCGCGGCGCTCTGCCTGTACGACCGCAGCCGGGTCCCCGCCGACGAGCTCGATCGCCTCCTCCGGTGCCACCCGACCGTCGTGGTCGGCGGCCGGATCTTCACGAATCCCTTTTTCGAGCCTTACCTCGTGGATGCGCCGGCCCGACTGTCCTGGAAGCTCGACCGGATTCGGGTCCTCCCGGCCGAGGAGGAAGCGAATCGCATCGTCGCGCACGATCTGCGCGACTCCTTGCACGCTATCTCGCTCGCGACGCGGACGTTGCGAAAGCACGTCGCGGATTCGTCGGGCGATGCGAGCGAGGCAAACAGGTTTCTGGACGTGATTCGTCGGGCGGTCGATTTCATGACCCGTCTGGTGGACGATCTGCTCGACGTAGCGCGGGTCGAGGCCTGGGAGCTCCGGATCAGGCCAGATCCCATCCCCGCCGACACACTCGTCGCGGATGCGCTCCAGGTCCATGGCCACGCGGCGGCCTCCCGCCTCCTAACCGTTCACTCGGATGTGCCCGGTGATCTTCCGCCCGTCCTTGCCGACCGGGACCGTGTGCTGCAGGTCTTCTCCAACTTGCTCAGCAACGCCATCAAGTTCACGCCCGAGGGCGGCACCATCCGTGTCTCGGCCCAGGTCCGCGGAAACGAGGTCGTCTTCTCCGTGGCGGACTCGGGGCCGGGGATCGCGCCCGACGAGATCGGGTACCTCTTCGACCGTTTCTGGCAGGCAACGCACGCGCGCAGGGCCGGAGCCGGCCTGGGCCTGGCGATCGCCAAAGGCATCGTCGAGGCGCATGGTGGAAGGATCTGGGTGGAGAGCGAGCTGGGCCGTGGCACGGTGTTCGCCTTCTCGCTTCCCGCGGTACAGGGTGTGATCGAGAAAGAGAACGCGCGTCCGGCCTCCGATCGATAGAGCAAAGAGCATCGAAGGCCGAACGCGCGTCGCAGACCCGCCGCCGCTTCGCGGACCCGCCGCCTAGGCGCGGCCGCTCACGGCGAGGGCGGAATCGAGCGCCTCGCGGGCAGCCTCGACCGCCGCGTGCGGATCCACCTTCACTCCCTCGGCGATCAGGGCACTCCCGAGCGCGGTGAGACAGCGCTCGATGTTCTCCCACCGGCTGCCGTATCCCATCAATCCGATCCGCCAGACCTTCCCCGCGAAATCGCCGAGGCCGGCGCTGATCTCCAGGTTGTGCTCGTCGAGCAGCCGACGGCGCACCCGGGCGTCGTCCACGCCATCGGGGATGTGGACCGCGTTGAGCTGCGGCGTGCGCTCCCCGTCCGGAACGACGTAGCTCAGACCGAGCGCCTCGAGCCCCGCACGGAGCGCGAGATGGTTGACACGATGGCGCTCCCACGCGTTCTCGATCCCTTCCTCGCGCAGCATGAGGAGCGCTTCGTACAGTCCGTAGATGGCGTTGCTCGGAGCGGTGTGGTGGTACGCGCGCCGCCCCGCGCCCGACCAGTACGACATCAGGAGCGAGACGTCCATGAACCAGCTCTGCACGGGCTTCTTCCGACTGCGCACCTTCTCGAGGGCGCGCTCGTTCAGCGTGATCGGCGAAAGCCCCGGCGGCGCCGCGAGGCACTTCTGCGAACCCGAGTACACCGCGTCCAACCCCCAGGCGTCCACCTCGACCGGCGATCCGCCCAGCGACGTCACCGTATCCACGATCGTCAGGCAGCCGTGGCGATGGGCGATCTCCGCCAGCGTCTTCGCATCCGACAGCGCGCCGGTGGACGTCTCGGCATGCACGAACGCCACGATCTTCGCGTCCGGGTGCTCGCGCAGCGCCTGCTCCAGACGTTCCGGATCCACCGCGCGGCCCCAGGGGAGCGCCAGCTCGACGACCGTCCCGCCGCAACGCTCCGCCATAGACTTGAGACGGCCACCGAAATAGCCGTTCACGCAGACGATGACCTTGTCGCCCGGCTCCACGAGGTTGACCACGCAGCTCTCCATGCCCGCGGTCCCCGGGCCTGAAACCGGGATCGTCATCACGTTGGAGGTGCGGAAGGCGTACTGGAGCAGCGCCTTGACCTCGTCCATCAGCTCGAGGAACGCCGGGTCCAGGTGTCCGATGGTCGGTTGCATCAGTGCGCGCCGTACGCGCTCGGGCACGTCGGACGGGCCGGCGCCCATCAACGTCCGGCTCGGGACGGAGTAGGGTTGGTGTTCCATGATCTTCCAGAATCCGTGTGGGAGGTCGACCTCCGCGGGCTGTTTTCCGCGGAGTTCTCCAAGGGGACGGATCGTATAATGGCGAAAGTATCCGATCGCGCAAGGGCGCGGGTCCGATCCGCCCGTTCCCGCCCTCGTCAGAAGGCCGGTCCCTGGTGCATTGTTCCTCCGGGCGTTGGACGCGGCGCACCCGGCGCGAGATGGACCCGGTCCTTCCGCTGAAACGTCGTGTCACGATCTGAGCCGATCGACATCGCGGCGCTCTACCTCGAGCACCACGCGGACCTCTTCCGCTACCTGTGCCGTCTGACGGGGGACCCGGATCTCGCGGCGGACGCGACTCAGGAAGCGTTCGTCCGGCTGGCCGTGCACGCGCCCGAGCCGGGAGAGCTGCGCGGTTGGCTGTTCCGCGTCGCGACGAACCTCGCGCGCGAATGGGCGCGCACGCAGGCGCGGCGACTGCGACTCCTGGACGGCGCCGTCCACCGCGCGCCGATCGGCGAGCCGGTCCCCGCTCCGGACGCGGCGCTGGCGGCCGAGGAGCGGCGACGTCGCGTACGGGCCGCGCTCCAGCGACTCACCGAGCGCGACCGGACCATTCTGCTCATGCGGGAGGAAGGGTTCACGCACCGGGAGATCGCCGAGGCGGTGGGGACGACCACCGGTTCGGTGGGCACTCTGATCGCACGGGCGATAAACAAACTCGCGGCCGAGCTCGGACTCGGCGAGGAGGACCTATGAGGGGCTTCGTGGCGGGGGTCCACCTCTCGGATGGCGATCTCGTGAGGCTCCTGGACGGCCAGGCAGAGCCCGGGGAGAGCGCGCGGGGCAGGGATCATCTGGCCGCCTGCGTCGACTGCGATCGCCGTTTGCGCGACCTGCAACGGCGATCGGCATCGATCTCGGCGCTGCTCGCCGGGGCAGATTTCGACGTCCCGCCCGCCCTTCGCGACGCCGGCCCCCGCGTCGCACGGAGGGCCCGGGCCGCCGCCGCCCGACGCAAGCGCATTGTGTGGCTCCGCGCCGCCTCGATCTGCGCGATCCTCCTCGGGGCGGGGATCCTCGCCGGCCCGGCGCGCGCCCGGGTCACGGACTGGGTTTCGGACCTCTGGACGGGGCTGTTGACGGGCGACCGCGCCGCGGGTGCCGACGCCGCCGCACCGCAGGCGCAACCCGACGGCGGAACTCGCGTGCGCTTCACGCCGACCGGCCCGGAGCTCTCGATCGAGTTCGCGAGCGTGCCGGACGAGGGCCGTGTCGAGCTCCGGGTGGGCGATGGACCCACGACCGTCGTCGAGGTCCTCGGAGGCGTCGCCGAAGCCGAGCTCCTCGTCCTCCCGGCCGGCGTGCGTGTGCTCAATGAGCCGGGAGCGGGAGCGTCCTATCGAGTCACCGTGCCGACCACGGTGCGAATTGTCCGGATCGCCGTTGACGATTCGACCGTCGCGCTGGTGCCGATCGACTCCGCCACGAGTTCGCGGACGCTCGATCTCAGGGTCCCGGCCCCTTGAAGACGGCCGGTTGTGCGGCACACTCTTCACTCCCGCTCCGTCGTCAAGCGGTAATGGCTCAGCACCCAATTCTGGAAATCCACGAGCAGACGATCGGAGAGGTCCTTCGGGAGACCGATGCCCCGCAGCTTCCCGTAGTAGTCTCGAAGGACCGTCGCCAACGCATCCGTCTCGTCCTGGACCAGCTTCACAGGGACCTCGATCCTCTCCCGCTCCATGCCGTGACGCTCCTCCTTCTCGCCGCCGTACGCCGCGCGCCGTCTCGGCACGACGCACCCCCGCTCCCAGGACATCTCGCAGATGCGGTGCCTCGGCGGAGCCCGTACCACGAGCGGCTCACCCCTTGAGCGCCGCTCGCTTCTCCTCCAGCTCGGACTCCAGGCTCGAGCACATCAGCTCGCACAGCTCCAGGATCGACGGGTCCGCGATCCTGTAATACACGTTCAGCCCTTCCTTGCGGCGCGCCACCATGCGGTGCCGGTGGAGCAACCCGAGGTGCTTGGATACGTTCGCCTGCCCTGTCCCCAGCTCTTCCACCAGCTCCGTCACGCTCTTCTCGCCATCGCGGAGCGCGTTGAGGATGCGCAGGCGCATCGGCTCGGCGAGGACCTTGAACCGCGCCGCGATGAGCTCCATCGCCTCGTCGGAGAACCGTCTCGGCATTCACCCTCCAGCCGCGCAGCCGATTACTGTTTTCCTGCATGGTAATATAGATTGGAAGAACGCGGCCTCCAACCCCTGTTGACGCTGCCGCCGCGCCGTTCTAGCCTTCTGCGCCGCAGGCGAGGACGAGAGCCGCGCCGTCAGAGACACGCGCAGGGACGCGACACACGCAGGGAGTCGACATGCACGGGGAAGAAGACATTCGCACCGTGGTGCCGGGGTTGGCCAACGCGGCGTGCCCGTTGCCGGACGTGCTCACCGGCGGACAGCCGCTGGAAGAGCATTTCGAGGCGCTGGCCAGGCGCGGCTATCGCACGGTCCTTGATCTGCGCGCACCGGGAGAAGCGCGGCCGTACGACGAGCCCGAAGTGGTCCGTCGACTAGGGCTCGAGTACGTGAACATCCCCGTGACTCCCGAGTCCCTCACGGACCAGACCTTCGACCACTTCCGCGCTCTGATGCGCGATCGCACGCGGCGCCCTGTGGTCGTGCACTGCGCGTCCGGAAACAGGGTCGGTGCCCTGCTGATCCCGTACCTCGTGCTCGATGAGGGCATGGGGATGGACGAGGCGGTGGCGACGGCGTTGGAGGTCGGCCTGCGGAGCCAGGAGCTGGCCGAGCGGGCGATGGATTACGTGAGACGGCACGCCGGCTGACGACGGAGCCCGGCTCCGGCGCCTCGACTGCGTGGCCGGGCGCGATCCCGGCCCCGCGTCACGCCCGTGCGAGCAATTTTCCGACAAACGCCTCGTTAGACTCCGTCTGGCGCATCAGGGCGAGGAGCGTGTTCATCGCGTCGGCAGGGGTCGAGCCCGCGAACTCCTTCCGCAGCTTGGTAGACACCGCGAGCGCTTCCTCGGAAAGGAGGAGCTCCTCGCGCCGCGTCGCGCTCGCGACCAGGTCGATCGCCGGGAAGATCCGCCGGTCTGCCAGCTCGCGGCTGAGGACCAGCTCGCTGTTCCCCGTCCCCTTGAACTCCTCGAAGATCACCTGGTCCATCCGCGAGCCGGTGTCCACGAGAGCCGTCGCGATGATCGTGAGAGAGCCGCCGCCCTGCTTCGGGTCCATGTTCCGGGCGCTGCCCAGGAAGCGCTTCGGCTTCTCGAGCGAGTTCGCGTCGAGTCCGCCCGTCAGCGTGCGTCCGCTCCCCGTCTCGATGGCGTTGTAAGCGCGGGCGAGACGCGTGATCGAGTCCAGGATCAATACCACGTCCTTGCCGAGCTCGACCTGGCGACGGGCGCGCTCGAGCGTGATCTCGGCCACCGCCACGTGGTGTTCCGGCGGGCAATCGAAGCTGGAAGCGACCACCTCGCCGAAACCGCACGCTTCCATCTCTGTCACCTCCTCGGGCCGTTCGTCCACGAGGAGAAGGATCAACCGGCACTCCGGGTGGTTCGTTGCGATCCCTTCGACGACGCGCTGGAGCACCGTGGTCTTCCCGGCCTTGGCGGGTGCGACGATCAGTGCGCGCTGGCCTTTGCCGAACGGGCAGAAGAGGTCGATCACCCGGTTCGTGTGATCCGGCTGCCCGCGCCGCCGGCTGTTGCACTCGAGCACGAGCTGCTCCTGCGGGTGCAGCGCGCTCAGGCGAGTGAAGTCCGGGCGGTTTCGCATCTCCTCCGGCGGCCGGCCGTTCACCGCTTCGAGCCGCGCCAGCGGCGGGTTCTTCCCACGCCCCGGGGAGCGCCCGACCTCGCCGCTGATCTCGTCGCCCGTCCGCAGGCCGAACTGCTGGATCAGCTTCTGCGGGACGTAGATGTCGTTGGCCCCGGGCGCATAGCCCGATTCCCGGCGTCGGATGAAACCCGACCCGCCTCCCATCACCTCCAGGACTCCGAGGTACTTGTCTCCTGTCACGCTACACTCCGCTCGGTCTCATTCGTGTATTGGAGATCACGGCCGTGGCTACCGACGGGGTCCGGACACGCCTCCGGGCCCTGGACCGCGATCACGCGGGAATCCCCGTGGTGGATTTCGACGAACCGGGTGGCGCCGTGGAGTCGGCGCCGAGACGGACGCGTGCGTCGCGGCCGTAGGCGAACTCCGTCGCGGTCGACGGAGTGGTTCCGGCGAGTCGCGCGGCGTCTCCCTCTCGCACGGCGATTTCTATGCCGCGATGATCGCCACCCGGCCTGTAACGCCTTCGTCGGCTCCGCGTGTTACACCACCGAAGAAAATGTCGACCGCCTGCTCGCGGCCGTGTGGTCGATCCGGCGCCGGACGTCGTGTGTGATTCGGAGTTTCGGTGCGTCGATCCGTGGGGTCGCTCGTCTCGGCGGCAAGGCGGATCAGGCCGCAGGGCAGGATGGCGGGATAGCTACGTCCCCGACCCAGTGTGCACGTCTTCCGGGTTGTAATCTACACAAAATCGTGGTAAATTTGGAAGTGCGACAAGAGGCCGGCGGCACCGATGGCACAGGGACCCGCGCGACGACGCTTCGCCGGTCCCGTCGTCGGTCGTCCGGCCTCGAGGTTTTTCCGGGCGCACGTGCGCCCGGTTGTTGTAGTCGGGAGAGGAAATGCGATTCGAAGAGCTGACGTCGGCTCCTGCGCTTCTCGCCGGGATCCACGACCTGGGCTGGAAGGCGCCGACGCCGATCCAGGCCAAGGCGATCCCGCCGGCGCGCGAGGGGAGGGACGTGGTCGGAATTGCCCAGACGGGAACCGGAAAGACCGGGGCGTTCCTGATCCCCGCGCTGGAGAGGCAGATCGACCGCGAAGGGCTGTACACCCTGGTGATCTGCCCTACGCGCGAGCTCACCCAGCAGGTCGCCGAGGATGCCCGCGCGCTCTTGAAGCACACGGAACTCTGGGTCGGCGAGATCTACGGCGGCGTGCCGATCGGCCCCCAGATTCGCGACCTGCGCGCCGGCTTCGACGTGCTGGTGGCGACGCCCGGTCGGCTGATCGACCACATCGAGCGGGGGACGATCGATCTGTCCACGGTCGAGGTGCTGATTCTGGACGAGGCCGACCGCATGCTGGACATGGGGTTCCGGCCGCAGATCGAGGCGATCCTCGAGGTGCTCCCCGCAACGCGCCAGACGATGATGTTTTCGGCTACGATGCCGCCCGGCGTGCACGCCCTCGCGGTGCGTATCCTCCGGGACCCGGTGTGGGTCGAGGCGACGCCGCAGTCGACGGCGTCCGAGAAGGTGGAGCAGGTCGTCTACCCGGTGCGGCCCGATCAGAAGATCCCGCTCCTCCTCGAGCTGCTGCGCCGGGACGGGATGCAGCAGGTGCTGGTGTTCACCCGGACCAAGATCGGCGCGGACATGCTGCACTCGCGGCTCAAGGCCGCCGGGATCGATGTGACGGTGCTCCACGGCGACCGCGACATGCGCCAGCGTGAGAAGGCGCTGGATGCGTTCGCGGACGGCGACGTGCGCGTCCTCGTCGCCACCGATGTGGCGCAGCGGGGCCTCGACATCGAAGGGATCAGCCACGTCGTCAACTTCGACGTGCCGCAGAATCCCGAGGACTACATCCACCGGATCGGCCGGACCGGTCGCGCGGGAGCGACGGGGATCGCGATCACGTTCCTCACGCCGGCCGAGATCCCCTACCTCCACGCCATCGAACGCGTGCTCGGACAGCCGATCCCGCGTGGAACGGTGCCGGGCCTCACGGCGAGCTTCATGGGCACCGGCGCGGCGACGCGTTCCGCCCTGCGTCTCAACCGTGCGGGCGGTCGGTTGGGCAGCCGCCGGGGCGAGGGCCTCACGCCGGAGCAGTTGAAGGAGCTGCTCAAGGTCGGGTGAGGCGGGCGCCGGCCCGGCCCTTTAGCCGGGGGCTGGCTGTGCCCTGTGAGCCGGGCGCCGGCCCCTCGAACCGGCCGCATGCCCGGCCGCCCGCATCACCGCGGCGCCACGGTGACGTAGACGGCGATGTAATGGCACGCGCTCCCTCCCAGCACGAAGAGGTGCCAGATCGCGTGATTGAAGCGCGCCCTCTCGTCCCTCACGTAGAACCACACCCCGCCCGTGTAGAGCACTCCCCCGGCCAGGAGCCAGATCAGCCCCGTGTCGGGGATCGCCGGGAGGAACGGCAACAGCGTCGCCAACAGGAGCCAGCTCATGGCGAGGTAGAGGATCGTCGACAGGCGCGGGTAGCGCCCCACGCAATGGATCTTGAAGGCGATCCCTCCCAACGCCAGCAGCCAGACCACGGCCAGGAGCAGCCGCGCCGTCTCGCTCTGCTCTACGTTGACGAGCAGGAAGGGCGTGTACGTCCCCGCGATCAGCAGGAAGATCGCGCAATGGTCGATGATGCGGAGAAGGTGCTTGAGACGCGGGTCACGGAAGCTGTGGTACAGCGTCGAGGCCGCGTAGAGTCCGACCAGGCTTCCCCCGTACACGCCGCACCCCACCACCTGGCGGGTGCTGCCATGATCGGCGACCAGGCTCAGGAGCACGGCGAATCCGGCCAGGCTCAAGCCCAATCCCACGCCGTGCGTCACGCTGTTGGCGATGTCTTCCGCGACGCGTCGGAGATCTTCACTGTACTCCTTCACAGCTATGACCAGCCGACGGCACACGCGCACGCCGTCCGACCGCCTCTCGCGATCTCATGTCACTCCATCACCCACCGCCTCATGAAAATTTCGGACCGCGCCGTTGCGTTCGGCCGGCGATTCGAGAGTGTTGTTGGTAGCCGTTCCAACCTTTCGCGATCCGGGTCCATCCAATGAACCGGGATCCGATTCGGGACCGAGGTTGTGACCACCCTGACGGGAACGCGAACCCAGGCGACCAAGGCGGTCGATGCCGCCGACGTGCAACGGGCGGTGGCCGGAGATGCGCGGGCGTTCGAGAGCCTGTACCGGCGCTACGTCCCGCGCATCCATTCGCTCGCGCGACGCATGCTCGGCGCCGACGAGGCCGACGAAGCGACGCAGGAAGTCTTCGTCCGCGCCTGGCGGAGGCTCGCCAGCTTCCGCGGCGATGCGGCGTTCTCCACGTGGTTGCACCGGGTTGCGATCAACGTGATCCTCGCGCACCGCAAGTCGACGTCGCGGCGGGCCGCGCGCTTCGCGCAGGACGAGCATGCGTTCTCGGTGGCGGCGGTTCGCCCCGTTCGCACGGACCTCCGCGTCGACTTCGAGGCGGCGATCGAGACCCTGCCCGATGGAGCCCGCGAGGTGTTCGTGCTCCACGACATCGAAGGCTACAAGCACCAAGAGATCGCTCGACGGCTCGGCATCAGCGTCGGAACATCCAAGTCACAGCTCCACCGCGCGCGGATGCTCTTGCGTAGCCACCTGAAGGAGTAGGGGAGATGGACGTCGTACACCCCTGGCAAGACCGGCTGTCCGAGTACCTGGACGGCGAGCTGGACGAGGCCGAGCGTTCGGCTCTCGAGGCGCACCTCGAGGTGTGCGGCGAGTGCCGTGAGACGCTCCAGGAGCTGCGCGCCGTAGTCGCCCTCGCGCGATCGCTCGAGGACCGCCCGCCCGCTGTCGACCTGTGGCCGGGGATCGCCGAGCGGATCGGCGGTGGGGCGCGGGGTGCGAGGGTCATTGATGCGTCGGCCTGGCGCCCCATGCGGACACGGCGCGTGACGCTGTCGATCCCGCAGCTCGCCGCAGCCGCGATCGCGATCATGCTCCTCTCGGGCGCCACTGTGTGGCTGGCCATGTCGTGGAGCGGCGTCGGGTCAGCGGAGCCCGTCGTAGCGTCGTCCGGGCCGGCGGCGGGGCCGGTTTCCCTGACCGCTCACGGCCTCGGGCCCGGTTACGACCAGGCGGTCGCCGAGCTCGAGCGGATCCTGGAGGAAGGGCGCGACAGCCTCGATCCCGCGACCGTCGAGGTGCTCGAGACGAATCTGCGCATCATCGACCAGGCCATCGAGGAGGCGCGCCTCGCCCTCGAGCGTGACCCGATGAACGTGTACCTCAATCGCCACCTGGCGGACAACATGATACGCAAGCTCCAGCTCCTGCGTCGGGCCAGCGAGATCGTCCGCGCCCAGACCTGATGTGAGGGTGAAGTCATGTTGAGCGCATACCTGGTCGTGGTCCTGGCCCTCGCCGCCCCGACCGCTACGTTCGATACGACGTTCGCGGTGCCCCGCGACGCACGCATCCACCTCGAGGATCTCGACGGTTCCATCGAGATCCGCGCCTGGGATCGCAACGAGGTTCGCATCGAACCGAGCCGCGGCACGTCCAGGCGGATCGACATTCGGACCGCCGGCTCCTACGTCCACATCAGGGGCGCCGGCCCGCACAGCCGGGTCCGGGCCGCATCGTACGTCGTGAGCGTGCCGGTGCGGGCCGCGCTCCGCATCACCGGGCCGTTCGGCGATGTTTCGGTCGGCGGCACGGAGGGCGAGGTCGTCGTCGACGTCGTTCAGGGCGATGTCCGCGTTCGCGGCGGCTCCGGCATCATCGACCTCCGGTCGGTGCACGGCGATGTAGCCCTCGAGGACGCGCGCGGCCGTATCACCCTCGCCACCGTGAACAGCGGCATCCGGGCCACGCGGGTATCGGGCTCCATCCGTGCCGAGACGGTGAACGGCGCTATCCGGCTCGACGACGTCGACTCCGACGACGTCGTCGCCTCCGCGGTGAACGGCCAGATCTCCTTCCGGGGCGTGATCCACGACGACGGCCGATACAGTCTGTCGACGCACAACGGTAGCGTGGTCATGGAGATCCCCGAGGGCACCAATGCGAACATCGCCGTATCCACCGTCACCGGCGCCGTGGATTTCGGAATTCCGGTCACCCTCACGGAGGTTCGCCGCGGCGAGCGGTTCAACGTGACGCTCGGACGCGGCACCGCCCGTATCGACCTCGAGTCGTTCAACGGAACCATCCAGATCCGTCGCCTTGCGGATCGCCGATAGGAGGAA
>Ga0181858_1000517_pt1 | contig 18450 bp, 14 predicted proteins | sample NewIslPassag4_SG_FD_130749 | JGI IMG/M metagenome (GOLD analysis project Ga0181858, IMG submission 130749) | Feedstock adapted compost microbial communities from Newby Island compost facility, Milpitas, CA, USA - Passage 4_SG | ecosystem: Engineered > Solid waste > Feedstock > Composting ...
CCCCGGGCGGCGGGGGGTGCGGGGGAGAAGCGGGACAGGGGAGCCGCATCTGGCGTGCCGATGGGCCAGCTAGGAGCGCCGGCGCGATCGTGACCTGAGTCAACGATCGCCGCTCCCGGCGCGAGGGATTGTGACGAGGCGCCAATAGTTGACCCTGAACACTACAATTGGCTGGCGAGCAGCGGCTCGCTGAATGAGAGGTGATGAACGACCGATGAGCCAGCTACTCGAGATCGCCCGCGAGCGCGTACTTTTCTATGACGGCTCGATGGGCGCGACCATCCTCAATATGCAGCTCGACGCCGAGGCATACGGCGGCAAAGAGGGCTGCAACGACTATCTGGTCCTCTGCAATCCAGGGATCATCGAGGGCATCCACGCGTCGTTCCTCGAGGTCGGCGTGGATGTCCTGGAAACGGATACCTTCGGTGGCAACCGGCTGAAGCTGGAGGAGTATGGGCTCGGAGAGCAGACGTACGAGCTCAACCGCGCCGCTGCCGAGCTCGCCCGTCGCGTTGCGCGCGACTACTCAACGCCGAGCCACCCCCGGTTCGTAGCCGGATCGATCGGGCCGACTGGTCTCCTGCCGGCGTCTGAGGATCCGTTGCTCGGCAAGCATCGCTTCCAGGAGATCGTCGATCTCTTCCTCGACCAAGTGCGCGGGTTGATTGATGGCGGCGTCGATGTCCTGATCATCGAGACGGTGCAGGACATCCTCGAGCTGAAGGCGGCGATCCACGCCTGCCTCCGCGTGCGCGAGGAGCGCGGCGTCTTCGTCCCGATCCACGCCTCGGTCACGCTCGATACCTCGGGCCGGATGCTGCTCGGCACGGACATCGGCGCGGCGCTCGCCGTCCTCGAGCACCTGCCGGTCGATATCATCGGGCTCAACTGCTCGACCGGCCCGGATTACATGCGCGAGCCGGCGCGCTACCTCGGCGAGCGGAGCAGCCGGCCGGTGGCGATCATCCCGAACGCGGGTATTCCGATTAACGTCGATGGTCTGGCCGTCTTCCCGATGGAGCCGGAGCCGATGGCGCGGCAGTTGCGGGAGATGGTCGAGGAGTTCGGCGTTGGAATCGTGGGCGGCTGCTGCGGCACAACACCGGAGCACCTGCGTCAGACCGTGGAACAGATCGGCCGTCGGCCGGTCACCTTCCGCGCCGTGGAGCCATCCGCCGAGATCGCCAGCATGATGCGGGCGACCCCGCTCCGCCAGGAGCCAGCCCCGCTGATCATCGGCGAGCGGGTCAACACGCAGGGATCGCGCAAGGTCAAGCGCCTGGCGCTCGCCGACGACTTCGACGGGCTGCTCGAAGTCGCGCGCGGGCAAGTTGAGGAGGGCGCCCACGCGCTCGATGTCTGCATGGCGCTGACGGAGCGTCAGGACGAGGCGGAGCTGAGGCGCACCCTCGTCAAGAAGCTGGCGCTCAACAGCGAGGCACCGCTCGTCATCGACTCGACCGAGCCCGAGGTGATCCGCGCGGCGCTCGAGCAGTATCCAGGGCGGGCCATCGTCAACTCGATCAACATGGAGAATGGCCGCGAGCGGATCGAGGCGGTCATGCCGCTCGTCAAGGCGCACGGCGCCGCCGTGATCGCGCTGACGATCGACGAGGAGGGGATGGCCAAGACGCGCGAGCGCAAGCTGGCCGTCGCCCGCAAGATCTACGATATCGTCACGAACGAATACGGCCTGCGGCCGGAAGACCTGATCTTCGATGCGCTGACCTTCACCCTCGCGACCGGCGATCCGGAGTTCACCCATTCGGCGATCGAGACGATCGAAGGCATCCGCCTGATCGAGCAGGAGCTACCAGGCGTGCTGACCGTCCTCGGTGTCAGCAACGTCTCGTTCGGGCTCAACCCGGCGGCGCGGCGCGTCCTCAACGCGGTCTTCCTCTATCACTGCGTCCAGGCCGGGCTCGACCTGGCCATCATCCACCCCTCGCACGTCGTGCCGTTCGCCGAGATCCCGGCTGAGGAGCGCGAGCTTGCCGAGGACCTCATCTTCGCCCGCCGGCCGGACGCGCTACAGCGGTACATCGAATTCTTCGAGGGCCGGACCGAAGAGGCGCAGCAGGGCGGTCCTGACCCGATGGCGGAGATGTCGCCGCGCGAGCGGCTCCACTACCGCATCCTCCATCGGAAGAAGGAGGGCGTGGAGGAGGACATCGATCGCGCGGTCGCGGAGTCAGGCGACCCGATTGACGTCCTCAATAACGTCCTGCTCCCGGCGATGAAGGAGGTCGGCGACAAGTTCGGCGCCGGCGAGCTGATCCTGCCCTTCGTCCTCCAGTCGGCGGAGGGGATGAAGCGGGCGGTGGCGCGGCTGGAGACGTACCTCGAACGGAAGGAGGGCGTCAGCAAGGGCGTCGTCGTCCTGGCCACCGTTTTCGGCGACGTACACGACATCGGCAAGAACCTCGTCAACACGATCCTGACGAACAACGGCTACACCGTGCACGACCTGGGCAAGCAGGTCCCGATTAGCCGCATCATCGACGCGGCCGTCGAAACGAACGCGACAGCGATCGGGCTCTCCGCGCTGCTCGTTTCGACGAGCAAGCAAATGCCGCTCTGCGTCAAGGAGCTGCACCATCAGGGCCTCAAGTTCCCGGTCCTGATCGGCGGCGCGGCGATCAATCGCCAATTCGGTTATCGCACGCTCTTCGTCGACGATGACACGCCCTACCCTGCCGGCGTTTTCTACGCCCGAGACGCCTTCGAGGGCCTGGCGATCATGGATCGCCTGATAGACGAGAAGGAGCGACAGGCGTTCCTGATGAAGACGGTCGCCGAGGCGCGCGCTGCCCTGAACCGGCCCGGCCGGGAGGCGTTCAGCGTGCCCGACGAGGCTGCCGCGACGACAGGCCGCACCGTCCGTGAAGTCGAGCCGCCAACGCCACCGTTCTGGGGCGTGCGCGAGCTGGACGGCGTGAGGCTCGCCGAGGTGTGGCCGCATCTCGACCTCAAGACGCTCTTCCGCCTCCACTGGGGCGGCAAGGGCGTGCGTGACGAGGCGTGGGAGGAGCTACAGGAGAAGGAATTCCTGCCCCGGCTGCGCGCGATGCAAGAGGACGCGGAAAAGAACGGCTGGCTCGCGCCGCGCGTCCGCTACGGCTACTCCCCCGCCAATGGCGACGGGAATGACCTGGTCATCTTCGACCCGGAGAACCCGGATCGCGAGCTGCTGCGGATGACCTTCCCGCGCCAGCCGCGCCGGGAGCGCCTCTGCCTGGCCGACTACTTCTTGCCGCTTGACTCCGGGCGCCGCGATGTCGCCGTCTTTCAGATTGTCACCGTCGGACCGGAGGCAACGCGACGCACGGAGCGCCTCCAGGCGGAAGGAGAGTACGCGGAGAGCTTCTTCAGCCACGGTCTGAGCGTGCAGACCGCGGAGGCGCTCGCGGAGTACGCGCACCAGCACGTTCGTTCCGAGCTTGGCATCGGACCGGAGCAAGGGAAGCGCTACTCCTGGGGCTATCCGGCTTGTCCCGACCTCTCGCAGCACGCGCTGGTGGATCGCCTGCTCGATGCGAGCGCGATCGGTGTCCGCGTCACGGACGGCTACCAGTTCGATCCGGAGCAGACGACGGCGGCGCTCGTCGTCCACCACCCGGATGCGAAGTACTACGCGCTGGCACGGAGCGGGGGCGAGGAGGGCGAGTAGGACTTCGGACCATCGCGCTGGTGTCGATGCGCGATGCTTGCGCCGTGTGCGGTCTGACCGGTATAGTCCGGCTATGAACGTGACCGCGCGCGCTGCCACGAACCGAGCTTTGAAGATGGCAATGCCCGGGGGCATCCTCGAGATGCCCGCGCCTGCTGGTCGAGGAGCGCGCCGCTGATACGGCGGATGCCGGAACGCTAAGCGAGACGATCGGGCAGGCGGGAGCGACTTCGCTCCCGCCTTGTTGTTGGAGACCTGAGCCACGCCAGGGAGAGACGACGTGACCGAATCTGCCCCGCGCCAACCGGGCGCCTTCTATATCACAACCGCGATCGACTACCCGAATGCCGCGCCGCACATCGGCCATTCCTACGAGAAGATCGCGGCCGATGTTGTCGCTCGCTTCCACCGGTTGCTCGGCGACGATACCGCCTTCTGCATGGGGCTGGACGAGAACAGCCAGCATGTCCTGCGGGCTGCCGTTGAGCAGGGACTCTCGCCGAAGGAATGGACCGACCGGATGGAGGTCGCCTTCAAGCGCGCCTGGGAAGCGCTGGAGATCAGCGTCAACGCCTGGACTCGCACGACGGAGCCGCGCCACCGGCGTGCGTCGGAGGAGATGTTCCGGCGCGCCCAGGCGAGCGGCGATATCTACAAGGCGACCTACGCCGGATGGTATTGCCCGAACTGCAACAACTACTACACCGATGCCGAGCTGGTGAATGGCCGCTGCCCGAACCACCCGAGCATCGAGCCGGAGTGGCTCGAGGAGGAGAACTACTTTTTCGCGCTCAGCAAGTACACCGACCGGCTGCGGCGACACTTCGAGGAGCATCCGGACTTCGTCACACCGACGGTTTGGCGGCCGGAGATGATCGCGCTCCTCCAGTCCGGCCTCAAGGACTTTTCCGTCTCACGCCGCGTCAGGCCGGGGCTGCCGTCCTGGGGCATCCCGGTGCCGGGCGATCCCGAACACGTCATGTACGTCTGGTTCGACGCGCTGACGACGTACCTGACCGGCATCGGCTTCCCGGACGACATGGAGCGCTTCGAGCGGTACTGGCCGGCCGACTCCCAGGTCATTGGCAAGGACATCACACGGTTCCACTGCCTCTACTGGCCGGCGATGCTCATCTCCGCCGGACTGCCGCTGCCTCGCCGGATCATCGTCCACGGCTTCATGACCCTCGAAGGTCAGAAGATCTCGAAGACGACGGGCAACGTCCTCGATCCGGTGGACTTGGTGGCGGAGTTCGGCGCGGACCCGATCCGGTACTACCTAATGCGGGACGTCCCGCTGGCCGCCGACGGCGATTTCTCCCGGGCGAACCTCATCCGTCGCTATAACGACGATCTTGGCAACGACCTGGGGAATCTCCTGAACCGGGTGGTCGCGATGATCAATCGGTATCGCGGCGGAACCGTGCCGCAACCTGGTGAGCCAGGCGATTTGGAGGCGGAGCTGCAGCGCATCGCGGCCGAGGCGCGCGACGGAGCAGCGAAGCAGATCGAGGCTTGGGACCTGAATGGCGCGCTGGAGACGATCTGGACGCTCGTCCGGCGGGCGAATCAGTACCTGGAAGAGCGGCAGCCGTGGCAGCTCGCCAAGCAACCGGATGCCGCGTCGCTGCTCGATACCACACTTTGGTCGGCCGCGGAGGCGACGCGAATCGCGGGTATCCTGCTCGCTCCGTACATCCCGGCGACGAGCGACCGGATCATGGCTCAGCTTGGTCTGGAGCCGGTCGCGCCGGGTGCGTGGGTGCGCGACGCCACCTGGGGTGCGGCGCGCTACGACCGCGTCCATCCTGCCGGGCCGCTCTTCCCGCGGATCGAAGTCGCGGCCTCTTAGCGCGTGCTGTCCATCGCCTTCTCGGGCGGTGGGCAGCTTTGCCCATACAAGACATTCACCGCGCGCATTCCGGGAGCGGGTTGCTGAGATCCGGCAACCCGCTCTGTGTCTGGCGAACTCCTCTCTGAAGAACGTTGGCACCGATTCTGCCTCGCAGCGACGCGGTGAGTGCAAATCTGCCGCGCGACAGCATCAACGTCTAGCGATCGATCGTTAGGTCTCTTGCCAACGAGAGAGGCGGACGTCGGCTACGCGGTGTGTTGCGCTCTGCCGCGGTTGAAGCCCTCCCCGCGCGGTCCGTCGCTGGCGATCTCGACCGCGCTGGAGCGGCGTTGGCGCCGAATGGAAGGAGGAGGTATGCGTGCCCATCGCGTATTCGGAATCCTGCTAGTCGCGGCCTTGATAGCTGGCTCGGCCGCCTTCGCGGTCCAGTTGCGCCCACGGGCGTCGCTCGCGCAAGACGCCTCTCCCGTCGCCGCGCAGTGCCCGACAGAGTTCCCGACCGGAACGCTGCAGATCATGGCGCCGGCCGCGCCCGGCGGCGGTTGGGATACCACGGCCCGCGAGATGGCGCGAGTGCTCCAAGAGAACGTCGTCAATCAGCCAGTCGAGGTCTTCAATGTTCCCGGCGCGGGCGGCACGGTCGGGATCGCTCAGCTTGCCAATGAACACCGGGGTGACGACCACACCTTGATGATGATGGGTCTCGTAATGGTCGGCGCGATCGCGACGAACCAGTCGCCGGTCACGCTCGACCAAACGACGCCGATCATGCGGCTAATCGCCGAGTACGAGGTCATCGTCGTCCCGGCTGATTCGCCATACCAGACGCTTGGTGATTTGATCGCCGATCTCCAGACCGATCCTGGCGCGGTGACCTGGGCCGGCGGCTCGGCGGGCGGCACCGATCACATCCTGGTCGGCTTGATCGCGCAGGCAGTCGGCGTCGATCCGCGGCAGATCAACTACGTCGCGTTCTCGGGCGGCGGCGAGGCGCTGGCGGCCGTGCTTGGCGGTCAGGTCTCTGCTGGCGTCTCGGGCCTTGGCGAGTGGCAGGCGCAGATCGAGGCCGGCGAATTGCGCGCGTTGGCGATCTCGGCTCCGGCTGGATGGACGGCGACGCCCGTAGCCGGCATGGCCACACCCGTTCCCGGCGCGGATATCCCGACGCTGCAAGAGCAGGGCGTGGATGTGGCGCTGGCGAATTGGCGGGGAGTCATCGCGCCGCCCGAAATTTCAGAAGAAGGACGCCAGTGCCTGATCGCGCTGACGCAGCAGATGATTGAAACCGACGCCTGGCAGGAGGTCATGGCGCGGAACGGCTGGCAGCCGTTCTACCTGGCGGGCGACGAGTACGGGCAATTCCTAACGGAGGAAACCGAGCGGGTCGTCGGCGTGCTGCGCGAGATCGGTCTCGTGGAATGAGGCCATGGAGCGAGGCGACCAACCTGACAGCTCGCGTTCCCGAACCGAGATCGTCGCGGAACTAGCTCTTGCTGTCGGCGTCGTCGCGATCGGGGCGCTCGTCCTCTGGCAGACGAACGAGATTCGCGTCGCGCCGACCTACTCGCGGATCGGGCCGCGCGTCGTCCCAACCATCGTCGGCGCCGGCCTGATCCTCCTCGGTCTTTGGCTAGCGGCCGACGTCCTCACTGGGCATCTCACCGGCCCGAGTGAGGAGTCGGAAGATGCCGATCCGACGCTGCCAACCGATTGGCGCACCGTCGGTCTCTTGGCAGCGTCGCTCGTCGTCTATCTCCTCCTGATCGAGCGCGCAGGCTTCGTCATCGCCAGCGCGCTCCTCTTCACCGGCGCGGCGTTCGCGATGGGGAGTCGGCATCCCATACGGGACGCGCTGCTCGGCCTCGCGGTCGCGGTCGTGCTCTACATCGGCTTCACGGAAGGACTCGACCTGCGCCTGCCCGCCGGCTGGCTAGAGGGGATCAGCTAGATGGGGGCGCTTGGCGACCTGGCGCGGGGCTTCGAGGTGGCGCTGACGCCGGAGAACCTGCTCTGGGCGTTCGTCGGCGTGCTGCTCGGGACTGTCGTCGGAGTATTGCCGGGGATCGGACCAGCGCTGACGGTCGCCCTGTTGCTGCCCGTGACATTCTCGCTCGATCCGGTCAGCGCCTTCATCATGTTCGCCGGCATCTATTACGGCGGCATGTACGGCGGCTCGACGACTTCGATCCTCCTGAACACGCCCGGCGAATCCGCCTCGATCATCACGGCGATCGAGGGCAACCGGATGGCGCGGAAAGGACGAGGCGCTGCTGCTTTGGCGACCGCGGCAATCGGCTCCTTCGTGGCCGGCACGATCGCCACGATTGGCCTCACGTTCCTGTCGCCGGTCATGGTGGACGTCGCGCTCGAGTTCGGCCCCGCGGAGTACTTCGCGTTGATCGTGCTCGCGTTCTCGACGATCTCCGCGGTGCTCGGCCGGTCGGTGGTGCGCGGGCTGATCAGCCTGTTCCTCGGACTCGCCATCGGGCTCGTCGGGATCGACACGCTGACCGGGCAAAGTCGCTTCACCTTCGGCATCCCGCAGCTGCTCAACGGCATCGATGTCGTCACCGTCGCGGTCGGCCTCTTCGCCGTTGGAGAAACGTTCTGGGTCGCATCGCGCCTGCGCCACGATCGGGACCAGGTCGTCCCGGTGCGTGGCTCGATCTGGATGACGCGGGAGGAGTGGCGGCGGTCGTGGAAAGCGTGGCTGCGGGGCACGGCCCTCGGCTTCCCGATCGGCGCATTGCCGGCCGGCGGCGCGGAAATCCCGACATTTCTCTCCTACACGATCGAGAAGCAGCTCAGCCAGCACCCGGAGGAGTTCGGCAACGGCGCCATCGAAGGCGTCGCCGGGCCGGAGGCGGCGAACAACGCGTCGGCGGCGGGCGTCCTCGTCCCCCTCCTCACGCTCGGCCTACCGACTTCCGCGACCGCCGCGATCATGCTGGCGGCGTTCCAGCGCTACGGACTCCAGCCGGGACCGCTCCTCTTCGAGCGTAATTCCGAGCTTGTCTGGGGGCTGATCGCCAGCCTGTACATCGGCAACGTGATGCTGCTCGTGCTGACCCTGCCGCTGGTCGGCCTGTGGGTTCGACTGTTGGCCATTCCCCGGCCGTATCTCTACGCCGGCATCCTCGTTCTCGCTGGGCTGGGCACCTACAGCCTGAATCGCTCGACGGTCGATCTCGTCGTTCTCTACATCATCGGCGCGGTGGGATTCCTGATGCGCCGGTTCGATATTCCGGTGGCTCCCGCGGTCGTCGGCGTCGTGCTCGGACCGATGGCGGAGGACCATTTCCGGCGGGCGCTCCAGATCAGCCGGGGCGACTACAGCGTCTTCGTGACCCGTCCGATCTCGCTGGCGATTCTGATCGTCGCCGCGCTTGCCATCGTGGTGCCGGTGTTGATCAGAAGAAGTCGGGGCTGGGGAGACAGTCGGTAGGCGCCCTCTGGGGCTGGCGCCCGCTCTGAGCCAGGTAGGTTTGCGACCCGCATTAAACAGCTGCGCCCGGCGCATCGCACCGGGCGCTCCTCACTGTTCGATCGCTGCCGAGGGTTACCAGCTTGACCGCGATCGAGAGGTCAAGCTTCGGAGAGGAAAGAAAGGTGGAGCGGATCTCGAAAGACCCGCAGAGAGAGGAGAAAAGGGGGTGTATAGACCAGGCGACCGGCTAACGTCGCCCGGGGCAACAAGGTTGGGACGGATGCCAGCGCGGGCATTGGCGAACGCTCGGATGAGCGCTGGCATCCGGTGCTGCCGCGAGACAGATCGCGCGCCGTGACGAAGCGGCAGCCGCAAGAATGAGTAAGTTTCTTTGTTAAGGTTCAGCGGCCGTACGTTCGGCTCCGACGAAAATCTTCGTGCCTGTCCGTACGAGTATTCTATCACATTTGCAGCGGCTGTCGAGTGGGAGATTCCGGCCATCTCGATGTCACCCTTGCCGGCCTCGGCACCGGATGGCGGCGGCAACCGCCTCCAGCCGCTCGCAATCGACCGCGTAATAGCGCTTTCCGCCGTGAGGCCGAACTTTGATAAGTCCAGCCCGCTCAAGCAACGACAGGTGCCGGGAAACAGCGGATTGCGCGATGCCAAGCCGGCCCACGATCTCCTGTGCATAAAGCTCGCCACGAAAGAGGAGATCGATCACGCGGAGCCGGTTCGGATCGCCGAGCGCACGCAGCGCCTCGAGCAAATCCTCAGTCGCCAACCCTTGCTCGCGGTGCGCGGGCGTCGCGGTTGCCGACGCGCCGTTCGGCAGCGCCGACGGGCGGATGCGAGCGAGGAACTCCGGCGCGCCGAAGAACACCACGAGATCGGGCGGATAGAGAACGTAGCTGATGAATGTTCCAAGGTGATAGGACGGGCAGAACGTGACGCTTTCGACGTCGTTCAGGCCCGCGACCAGGGACGAGGGCAGACGGTTGCCAGTCAGCTCGCTGAAGGTCGGGCCGAACCCACCGACGGCAGAGGAAGCCGCAAGCGCCGCCGCCTCGCGCAGCACCGGGAGCCGCTCGGCGTACTCCTGAGCGTACACCTCGTCCCAGATGCCGCGGAACAGGCCGATTGTCCGCGCCTTCAGCTGTGCCGGATCGGCGAGCAGCGTCAACACATCGCCGGCGGTCGCCGTCGTCAGCGCCGGCTCGAGATAGGCTCGCCAACCCTCCACGTCCCCGAAGGACGGAGCCGTCATGCCCGTGTTGAGATCGTCATGAACGCGGGCGAGCGCGCGCGCGACCATCGAGCGGTAGTGATCGGCAGGCAGGCGCTCCAGGAACGCCATGAGATCGTCGAAGCTGGCGTCCAACCGATCCGGCCGCAGCGGCTCGAAGCGCATGATGGGCTCTTCCAGATAATACAGCCAGCGCCCGGAAAAGCCGTTGAGGAGATCGAGATCCGCGCGCAGCGCCTCAGAAAGCCCGCGTCGCGCCGCGATGAGCCAGCGATCCAGCCCGCTCCCAGGTACCGCCCGATACAGCAACGACGTTACAGAGACGAGATCGAGCGGGAGCGATACTCGCGCATTCAGTTGGAGGGCCGGCCGCCCGACTGCTAGCTCACCCATCGCAAGCCCTGAAACACGCCATGCGCATTCGTTCAATGCAGGCATCAGTATATCGGCATAACTGTTCATCGTCAATAGGTGATGACGTGCAGCAGATATCACCCGGCAGTGATGCTCGTTACTTCCGAGCATGCCGGGTCTCCAGCGCCGAGTCCGAAGGTCGCGTCAGTGACCTGGATCGATCCCTTCCCACTCGTCGTATTGAGGGGATCCCGGATCCGCGATCCGCTGTGCCGGCCGCCGGCCCTCGCCAGTGTCTAGGGAGACGCCGGGCACGACGCCCGGTGGGGGAGTCTCATCCTCTTCCGTGTTATGCAGATACTTCCGCTCGAGCTCCCAGTCGCGCAGACCAATGATTCTCGACCAAATTTCGCGTAGTCCCATCGTGCCCTGCCTCCGCGTGTCCACAGTGCGCCAAGGAGGGCACGTGCCCTCACCTTCCAGCCGGTGCAAGCACTGTGCCCACGCGGAGCGGGCGCGCGGCGTTGTCAGCGCCGGTAGTCCTCACGGGGTGGGGAGAAGATGTCGATCACGAGACAGCCGTTTTCATCGGTCGTCGCGGTGTGCGGAACGTTCGGAGGGATGACATAGGCGTCGCCAGGCCGGAGATCCCGCGTCTCCTCGCCGATGGTCAGGCGAAGGACGCCCTCTAGCACCGTCCCTGCCTGCTCATTAGGGTGGTGATGCACCGGCACGACCGCGCCGGGCTCGAGACGGACGAAGAGGAGCATGATCTTGTCGCCGGTGACCGACCACATCGTGATGCCTGGGTAAACGGAGAAGCTGGGAAGCGCCTCACGGCTGGTCCAAATCGGAGCAAATGGGGCCCGTCCGGTGGTCGTGGCCTGTGGAGCATCGTTCGACATGGTTCCTGATCCTCCAAGCGGCCGCCGACGGGGCGGCCCGATCAGCACCGGTCAATTCACCGATTCTGGCGCGAGTGTACCAACCAGCGGAGCGGATCAGCCGTCCTTGAGGCTGGCCGAGGCGCGCTTGACATACGGTACCCTCGCTCCTACGCTGAGCGGGGAGGAAGCGGCGATGCAGCGTCCCGAACAGCCAGCACTCGACGAGCGTCTGTTGGCGCCGGCGCAGCGGCGACGGCCACGCCGGCGGGCGAAGCCAATCACCGCCGAAGAGCGCGAGCAGCCGTACACGGACGACCCGCGACTGCTGGAGCTGGAGCGGAAGGCCGCGGAGTCGGTTCCGGATCAGCTGCCGCTCTTCGCGCCTGGCCCGGCCGGCACACTGACGCCGCTGTTGGGCGGCCTGCCTCCGCTGGAACCCGACAGCAGCCTGGAGTTGGCGCGCGCTTGGTACCGGCGCGAGCTGGAGCAGGCGAGGCGGCCCCAGAACACGATCGAGTCCTATTGCTACGACCTGGTGAAACTCCAAGAGCGGACGGGGCCGAAACCGATCAACCGCATTACCCGCTCGGACATCGCCGATTTCCTCGGACGCGCCAACACCCGCACGACGCGGAAGCGGCGCCTGACCTCGGTGCGCCGCTTCTTCCGCTACCTGATCGAAGACGCGCGTGTCCTAACCGACGACCCGACGGAGGGCTTCTACCCGCACGCGATTCAATTGCGCTCGCCGGTTCCCCTCTTCGCCGAGGAGCAAGAGCGCTTGCTGCGCGCCGCCGCCGAGGACGAGCCGTGGTCACTGCCGGCAATCTGGCTCATGATGCGGCTCGGGCTCTCGCGCGGCGAGCTACTGGCGCTGCGCCGCGATCACATCGACCTCGAAGACCCGGAGCGGCCGGTCGTCTACGTCTTCTATGAGGACGTCACGAAGCGCGGCAAAGAGCGGAAACTCGCCGCGGACGCCGAATTTGCCGCGATCTACCGCGAGTACCTCGAAGTCGCCTCGCCGGTGGACCGACTCTTTCCTTACGGGTTCCAGGCGGTCAACGGGATGGTCGAGCGGGTCCGTCGCGCCGCCGGCATTACCAAAGAGGTGACCCCGAGCACGCTGCGCCACACGTTCGCCGTCGAGCGAGCCAAGGACGGCGCTGACGAAGAGCAGCTCCTGGCGCTGCTCGGTTTGGCCGACGACCCACGCAACCGCGCCAGCGTCCGCCGGTACATCAAGCTGGCCGAGCCGCCCCTCTAATGCGCTCCGGCGCGGCCGAGCAGCCGCGTCACGTGCCCCACCGCGCCGGATGCCGAAATGAGGTCTGTCAAGCCGCGCTAGGGGTTCCCGCCTAGGTGAGCGGTGGCAGCCACTCTCCGTGCGCGGCGATGAGATCGTCCACCAACGAGCGGATCTGATCGAGGTCGAGCTCGGCGGCGGTGTGCGGATCGAGCATCGCCGCTTGGTAGACGTACTCGCGCTTGCCCGTCAGCGCCGCTTCCACCGTCAGCGACTGGACGTTGATATTCGTCTGCATCAGCGCGGCCAACTGCGGCGGCAGAGCACCGACCCGCGTCGGCTGCACGCCGTTACGATCGACCAAGCACGGAACCTCGACGCAGCAGTCGGGCGGGAGGTTCGTGATCAAGCCGTCGTTGCGGACGTTGCCGTAGATGACGCGCGGCGTGCCCGTCTCAATACTGTGGATGATCTCGGTCGCGTATTCCCCGGAGTGGCCGCCGAGCCGCTGGGTGCGCTCGGCAACGAGCTTCTTCCGCCAGGACTCGGCGAGCGCGGGATTCTCGCGCGCCGTGACGGCCAGGCGCCGCTCCCAATTGCCGGCGAGCGCTTCCTTCCGACTCTCCTCGTAGCGGGAGAGCGCCTCCGGATCGTCGGACAGGAGCGCGGCGCGCATCTCCTCCCACTCGGCAATCTGGTCCTCGCAGCGAAGCGGGTATTCGTCGAGTGCGACGTTGTACCGCTCGATCAGGTCCGGTCGCCAGCTCTTGATGAACCAGGGCACGAACTCGGCGAAGTGCTCGCTCGACTCGGTGACGAAGTATCGGAAGGCCCGCAGCGTCTCGAAGCGGACGCGCTCGTGCGCCGGATACGTGCCCTCGTCCGCCATCGCGCGTAGCCGCGGGTAGATGTCCTCGCCCCGATGCTCCAGCTTCAAGTAGAAGGCGAGGTGATTGATCCCGGCGCAGAGGTAGTCGATCTCCTCGGGCGGCAGATCGAGCGACCAGGCGATCTCCCGGATCGTGCCCTGGACGCTGTGGCAGAGACCGACCGTCGCGATCGAGCTGGCTCGCCGGAGCGCCCAGGTCACCATCGCCATCGGGTTCGTGTAGTTGAGAAGGAGCGCGTCCGGGCAGCACGACTCCATGTCGCGGGCGATGTCGAGCAGCACCGGGATGGTGCGCAGGCCGCGCATGATTCCCCCGATGCCGACCGTGTCGCCGATCGTCTGGCGGAGGCCGTAGCGTTTGGGAATCTCGAAATCCGTGACGGTGCATGGCCGGTAGCCGCCGACCTGAACCATGGTGATGACGTAGGCAGCGCCATCGAGCGCTCGCCGCCGGTCGGTTGTGGCTTCGATCGTGGCCGAGCTCCCCGCCTCGCTAATGACTCGTTGCGCGACCCGCGTCGTGTCCTCCAACCGCCCGGGATCGATATCCATCAACGCGATGGTGCTCTCGCGCAGCTCCGGGAAGTGCATCAGATCCCGTAGCAGTGCGCGGGCAAAGACCGTGCTACCGGCTCCGATGAAGGCAATCTTGGGACGCGGCATCGTGCAGACGTGCTCCGGTGCGTGAAGGCTCGACAGAGACTATCCAACCTCCTGCGCGCAGTCTATCAGCCAGGAGACGCGCTGTCAGGCGCGGCAGCGCGCTCCGCAATCGGCAGAATGAGAGGGCAGTCGCTTAGCGGGTGGCAGCGAACGGCGATCGGGCAGCGGAAGACTTCGGTCAAGAGACTCTCTCGCAGTACGGCGCGTGGCGGGCCAAGATCGGCGAGTTGACCCGCGCAGAGCAGCGCGATGCGGTCGGCATAGGCAGCGGCGAGATTCAAATCGTGGAGGATCACCGCGATCGCCGCGCCACGCCGAGCGAGCTTCTGGGCAAGTGCGAGCATGCCGTGCTGATGCCGAATGTCGAGCGACGCGGTTGGCTCGTCGAGCAGCAGCACTGGCGTGTCTTGCGCCAGAACCCGCGCGAGCGTGACCCGCCCTTGCTCGCCGCCGGAGAGTGTGGGGAACAGGCGGTCGGCCAGCTCGTGCGTCTCGGTCTCAGCCATTGCCCTGGCGATGACCCGCTCATCCGTGAGACGATCGGATTGGCGGGCGCGCTGATGAGGATAGCGGCCCATCGCTACGACCTCACGCGCGGTGAACCCAAAGCGTAGCAGCGACTGCTGCGGCATGACCGCGCGTCGCAGCGCAAGCTCCTCAGGCCGGTAGGCTCCGAGGGGCCGACCATCGAGGACGACTGCCCCGCAGGTGGGGCGGAGGATGCCAGCCAGGAGGCGCAGCAGCGTCGTCTTCCCGGCTCCGTTGGGCCCGACGATGGCTAACACCTCCCCAGGTAGCAGCTCGAGGCTAACGTCGGACAGCAGGCGCTGGCTGCCCGTTTCGTAGCTGACCGCCTGCGCTTCCAGAATCGCTCGCGGCGATGGTGGCTCGGTCATCCCGGGATCGCTCGCTCCTGCCGTGCGCGTCGTAGCAGCCAGAGGAAAAAGGGGCCGCCGGCGAACGCAGTCACGACACCGATGGGCAACTCGGCTGGAGCAGCGAGGGTTCGCGCGGCCAGGTCGGCCATCAGCAGCAGCGAAGCTCCAGCCAGTGCGCTTGCTGGCAACAGGCGACGATGGTCGGGGCCGCTGACGAGCCGAACGATGTGCGGCACGACGAGCCCGACAAACCCGATGATCCCGGCGACCGCGACAGCCGCGCCGGTCATCAGTGCCGCTAGCGCGATCAGGCTCAATCGAACCCGTTCAGTCGGCACGCCGAGGCTGGTGGCCTCTTCCTCCCCGAGCACGAGCAGATTCAGTGCGGCGCTCCAACGCGGCGCTGCCAGCAGGCCAACCGCGATCAAGGGCAGCGCGCGCAGCGTGGTGTCCCAGGTCGCTCCGCCGATGCTGCCAAGCGACCAGAAGACGATTGCGCGAAGCTGGGCATCCGTTGCCAAGAAGGTCAGGTACCCGGTCGCGGCGCCCAGCACGGCATTGCACGCGATGCCGGTCAAGATCAGGGTTACGACATCGGTGCGGCCGTCCTGCCGAGCCAGACCATAGACGGCGAGGGTGGCTAGGAGGCCACCGAGAAAGGCGGCGATCGGCAGGGTAGCCAACCCAAACGGAGCCAATCCGACAAGGATGGTCGCGACGGCGCCGAGCGCGGCTCCGCTCGAGACGCCGATCAGACCGGGATCGGCTAAGGGATTGCGGAAGACGCCCTGAAGCGTTGCGCCCGAAAGGGCGAGCGCCGCGCCCACGAGCGCCGCAAGCGCGACGCGCGGCAGACGAATCGCCCAGAGCACGGAGGCCTGCTGCGGTGTGAAGTCCGTGCTGAGCGGGATTCCGAGCCGATCCGCGATGATCGCGATTGCCTGCGCTGGGCGAATCTCCATCGCGCCCAAGCCCAGATTGAGGAGGATTGCAAGACCGAGGAGCGCCACGAGCCCAGGAAAGAGCAGCGCGGGAGTCACCAGTCGGCCGCCCGTGGCAGGCGCGCGGCGGGCAGGGAAGGCGCGGCTCAGCACGGTTTCCCTCGCTCAGGCTCCCGCCCCGGGGGCCGCCACCGGGCTAGCTGGGGCCAGCTCGGGGTGGAGGCCATGGACGAGGTCACGCAGGGCTTGACCGGTCCGCGGGCCCATGCCGAGCAGGTAGAGGTCGTCGTAGGCAAGGACGCGTTGCTGCTGCCCTGCCGACGTCTGCGCCACGCCAGGAATCTGCAGCAGTCCGTCGATGCCGCCGACTGACTCTAGACCAGCCGAGAGGAGGAGCAGCACGTCGGGAGAAGCCGCCGCGAGCGCTTCGGCAGTCAGCGGCTTGTCCCCGACGATGCCTGCTTCGGCAGCCGCGTTGATGCCGCCGGCGGCGACGATCATAGCGTCGGCGCTGGTGCCGGCTCCGCCGATCATCTGGGTCGCCGTGCCACGGACATAGAGAAAGACGACGCGTGGCCGCGACGCAGCCTCTGCCGCCGCTGCCTGCGCCGACGCGATCTCGCTAGCGATCCGCTCCGCCAGCTGCTCCCCTGCCTCTGCGACGCCAAGCGCCTCAGCGACCGCGCGTGTCTTGACGATAGGCGCCTGGAGATCGACCGGGTCTGAGATGATCACCACCGGCGTGCCGCTGTCGCGGAGCTGGGCAATGACCTCCGGCGGACCAGCTGCTTCGGTGCCAATGATGAGGGTTGGGTTGAGTGAGAGAATGCCCTCCGCGGAGAGCTGCCGTTGATAGCCAATCTTCGGCAGCTGCTGCACCTCTGGTGGGTAAGAGGCGCTGGTATCGACCGCGACGACGCGATCTCCAAGGCCCAGCGCCCAGATGATCTCCGTCACGTCTGGGTTGAGCGGGACGATTCGGCTGATGTCCTGCACGGTGACCCGAGCGCCGGAGACATCGGTGACCGTGACAGGCAGGCGCGGTTGCGGCGTGGCGGGCGCTGGGGTGGCGTCACCCTGAGCGGCGAGCGCCGGCCGCATGCCGACCAGCAGCAGAGCGCAGAGCGCAACAAGGGCGATCAGATCGCGCGACCGCATTTCAACCTCCGTTCGGTTGCGCCAGCCGCGCGAGGGGTATACTCATTCCTGGCGCGGCGGCGTCTGGCGGAACCGCCTGTGAGCCGGAGGTCCGGTGCCGCGGACCGCCGGCGATGAACGTCGCTTGCGTCGTCCTGGGGGCTGGCCATGCCGGCCCCCGCCCCGTGCTTGGCGGCTATCGCATGGCGCGCTCCTTTCGCTTCGCTCTGACTCCGCACCGCCGAGAGCGACCTGCCTCGCCGATCAGGCTAACAATCGGTGCTCGGTGAGCACGAGCTCGCGGCGGGTGACGCCTCGATCGTCCGTCGTCGTCACCTCGCGCCGACTCGGCAGAAGCGTTCCCTCTACCTCAACATACGCGTCCGCGTAGGCCTCGACGCGAATGAGCCGCTCCTGCTCGTGGTACCAGTAGGCGACGACGAATGTCGCTGGCAGCAGACGGCCATCGGGAGCGGCGGTGTGGCTGAGCAGCAGAATGCTGAACTGAACGGGATCGGTGCGGCGGGAGACCTGAAGGATGCGGCCATCACGCACGCGATAGGACGATGCGAACGGATCGTCGTGGACTTGTATGACGTGGCCCCAGTGATCCTGGCTTGCCAAGCTGAGCGTCCACCGGCCGTCCGCATCGTCATAGGCGCGCGGCCAGCGGTGCCCAGCCATCGAGCCGAGCTCCCGCGTGATCCACTCGCGCACTGGCTCTGGCGCCTCCGGCGCATGGAGCGCGATCGCTCGTGGCGAGCGCACCTCCACGCTGCCGCGCGCCGATTGCGTCTCATCGGCGTAGGTAAACGCCGCGGTAAAACCTTCGAAGGTCGTCGGAAACCGATAGGCCCGCTCGTGCGCCGCGCGCAGGATCGCGTGCGCAGCGGGATCGTCGCGGACAACAGAAGGCGCCGCTCCCATGCCTCCTCCTCTCTGCTCGTCACGTTGCCATATATCCGACCTTATTAGTCGGAATTATGCGTAGGCTAGGAGGCGGGAGGCATCCTTGTCAAGACGCCGATGAACCGCTGCGCAGCCGGTCGCGGCTCATCACGGGTGACGGGGCGCTCGTCAGCGCGGGTAGATGGTGAAGATAACCGGCGCGAGGGTCGCGTCGTCCGCCAGCATGACCCGATGGGGGTTGAAGTTGAGCCAGGCCTCGAACGCGCCTCGGCTCGGCATGCGCACTCCGTCTGGCAACCGGGTCGTCGGGCCGCCCGCCCCGGGCCGGACGCGCCGATTCCCCGG
>Ga0181858_1000524_pt1 | contig 18352 bp, 9 predicted proteins | sample NewIslPassag4_SG_FD_130749 | JGI IMG/M metagenome (GOLD analysis project Ga0181858, IMG submission 130749) | Feedstock adapted compost microbial communities from Newby Island compost facility, Milpitas, CA, USA - Passage 4_SG | ecosystem: Engineered > Solid waste > Feedstock > Composting ...
GCAAGGGCTCCGGGACTCTCCACGTGCACACGGACAGGTTGTCCCAATCTGACTTGAGGCGTCTGGAGGTTCACTGAGATCTGGTCACCGAAATTGTCACTCGTGAGCTCCACAACGAGGCCACCCCGGCTGGCAATGAGCCCTGTTTCCACGGCCACAACCCGCAATTCGTGATACCCGTCGTCCCATTTTGTCGTGTCGATGACGAACGGCTCATTTGGGCCGGACCGCCCCACGAGACGTCCGTCCACAAACCACTCGAAGTGATCGACCTGCCCGCCGCCAATTGGTGGTGGTAATCCCGGCCTGGGAAAATGGGCTTCAGGACGGAGCGTGACCACGCCGCGAACCGTCTTGCCTTCCGGCAGGTCCTTGAGCTTTACCACAGGAATGTTGGCCCACGGACGGCAAAGCGGATCTCCCACGATGAGCAACTGATACGGCCCGTACACCGACTGATAAAAAGCTTCCGCTGCGCTGCACCCCCGCGCGTAATGGAGATGGATTGTCGGCAGGGGAAACTTTTCAGCGATGGCAAACGGTTCTGTGACCGTGCCGCTGGCTGCCGCCGCACCGTAACGGAGAAACTCCGTGAGAGGCGTTTGTCCCGCAGATTTTGCCATGACTCCCCCGAGACTCGTCAGATGGTCACAGATGGCACCGGGCAGGATGGTACTCCCTGAACGCGACCAGTCGAATTGAGCTGTCCCCATCATGACGCCCTGACAGTCGGGTTTATTCTCGGGCATGATTCCACGGACAATTTCTGCCCGAACGCCGAGCTTGTGAAGAGCCTCCACAACTTCGGGAAAAGCCGGGTCGCGAGTGCGGGAACGGATATCGCCGTTTTGCACAAAGTGGATCGTGCCTCGCGGGAAACTTGCATCGGCGGCCGCACTGCGTCGAAGATATTCAAGGATTTCTTCCAGGGTGTTTCCACGGGTATCTTCGTCTGCCGCAACGGCCAGCACCATCGACAGCAAATACCGCTGGCCCTGCTTGGCGAGGTTGCCGTGCTCGTCAAATTGCAATCGACTGTTGAATCCCAGTGTGGGAAGCTCCTTTTGCTCAGGAATTGCCCGCCGCATGTACTGGTTGACCCGAAGGGACATGTAATAGTCCGGACGGCGCGCCAGCACTCCAGCATAAAGATAAGTCAGGCCGTTTAGGGATCCACGAGGCGTGAGCACACGTGGCCAGCGGGCACTTGCCGGTTCATCGGTGTTTTTTTCCTTGTCGGGAGTTCCGGGTCGCCGAGGAGGAAGTAATTCCGGATGTTCCTCGGCAAATCGCTCAATGTCTTTCTGTAATTCGATCCCCCACGGGAAATCGGCCGAGTAGGCGACGCAGTCAATCCACTCGAGGGCCCCCTGTCGCGCGAGATGTTCGATGATGGGAAGCAGAATTTTTTCGCGGAATCGATCGACGTCCGTCACCTGTTCCTTGGGATCCCACGCGAGATAGAGGACGTTGGAATCGGGAATCTGACGGAGGGACTGGTAGAAGTTGGCCACCGCGAGCGAAACTGGACTTTCGGAGTTGACAACGAGGAGCACGTTTTCCGGACCTCCCCCTGCCCGCGCGATCCGAACTCCTCCAAGGAGCACAAATACCAGCAGGCAGCAAATCACCAGACCGTTGTTCCAGGCTCTGCACCACGGATGCACCATTGCCTTACTCCGCACCAAGAATTTCCGCTCGCAGGACCTCGAGAGGTGGGTCCGCCGAAATTGTTTTTTTGCGTCCCCCATCGGCTGATTCTCCGACAAGTTTTCGTTATACTCTTGGGAAGTTGATGCGTTGGCTGGATAGGGTTGAAGCTTCCAAGAGTTTTCATTGTAAGGAGTCGCAGCCATGAGATTGCTCCCCACAGTTGTCCTGGTCCTGGTCGCGCTTCCCGTTTGGGCGGAGGAAGCATCCAATTGTCTTACCCCGGAAGAAAAAGAACAAGGTTTTGTTTGCCTGTTTGATGGAACGTCGCTCGACCAATGGCAGGGCGATACCAAGGGTTACGTGATTGAAGATGGCGTGCTTGTGTGCAAGCCTGGCGGGAATCTTTACACCAAAAAAGAGTACAGCGATTTCATTTTCCGATTCGAATTCAAGCTGACACCGAATGCCAACAACGGCGTGGGGATCCGCACACCACTCGGATGTGATCCCGCCTATTGTGGCATGGAAATCCAGATCCTGGACGATTCAGGAAGTCAGTACACACAGCTTCAGCCGTACCAGTATCACGGCTCCATTTACGGCGTGGTCCCTGCCAAGCGCGGTCACCTCAAACCCGTCGGGGAATGGAACAGCGAAGAAATCCTGTGCCAGGGACGGCACGTCCGTGTGACGCTCAACGGTGTCGTTATTGTCGATGCGAATCTCGACGAAGTCCAGCCGATGGATCACCGCGACCACCCCGGCCTGAAACGGGAGAAAGGGTACATCGGGTTTCTCGGTCACGGCACACGGGTGGAGTTCCGCAGAATACGTATCAAGGAATTGAAGTAACCAGGGACTGAATTGTTTTGCTCGGCGGCAGGGATTCCATGTGTTATCTCGGAATCGAAATCGGCGGGACAAAGCTCCAGGTCGGCGTCGGGACAGGCGTCGGTCCTCGGCTGATGGCCCTGCGTCGGGATGAGATCGACCGAAGGCAGGGAGCCGAGGCGATTCGCCGCCGGATTCTCGATTTTGCCCGACCACTTATTGCCGAGTATCATCCCACGGCAATCGGCATCGCTTTCGGTGGCCCCATCGACGTTCAAACGGGGCGAACACTGAAAAGTCATCACGTGGCCGGTTGGGAGAATTTTCCCCTCGTTCAGTGGTGTCAGAACGAACTGGGGCTCCCCGCCGCCATGGGAAACGACGCCGATCTTGCCGGCTGGGCGGAGGCCATCCATGGGGCGGGCAAAGGCCATCGCGCTGTCTTCTACATTACTGTGGGCACGGGTATCGGCGGGGCCCTGATTTACGAAGGAAGAATCTACACCGGTGCTCATGGGATTGCCGCTGAAATCGGCCATCTCCGTCCGGGCCCGGCGGCCATCTCGCCCGAAGAAGATCTCGAATCCGTCTCCGCAGGTTGGGGGATCGCTGCCCGAGCGCAGGCCCTGATCAAGGAGGTGCTCGCCTCGCACGCTGCTTTTGAATCCGATTCCGGCCAGGCAACACTCATCATCGGGTGGCGTGAGAAGTGGGCGACACCGGAATCCAGCGATGTGTCCTATACCACGCTCTACGACGCGGCCACGGATCTTCTGCGGCGCTGTGATAACGATGTGGAACGGCTCACCACAAAGATGCTGGGGGAGGCTCTCGCATCCGGCAATGTCATCGCGGCGTGGGTCTTTGCCCGGGCATTGCGAACGCTCGGCTGGGCCATCGCTCAGATGATCACGCTTTTGGCACCCTCAGCGATTGTCATCGGCGGCGGAGTGTCGCTCCTTGGGGAACAGTTGTTTTTTGAGCCGCTCCGCAGAGAGGTGGCCAGATACGCGTTTCCACCACTCGCTGATCGTTATGTGATTCGCCCGGCGGAATTGGGGGAAGAAGTGATGGTCCATGGCGCGGTTTTGCTCGCCCGGCACAGTTTCCAAGCGGCCACCGGAAAAGTCCTTGCGTCACCCCTTCTGGAACAGAAGACTTGAACCTCGCCGCTCAGACGCGGGGATCCGGTGTGCTGGTGATACCACCAACGGACACCAATGAGCAGAAAGGAGATCGGAAATGACGCTCTTGAGAAGAGTTCTTCTGGTCGGGACATTGCTGTTACTGGCTCTGGGACAGCTTCCAATCCTGCAAGCACAGACCACTTATACCTATCGCGATCTGCTCCTGCAGATGCTGGATCCGCGTGCCCCTGCCGTATTGCCGGCAGACGGAGAATACTGCAAGCAATGGTCAAGTTGGGATCGCGCCAGTCAGTATGACGAGACAACGGGCAAGTATATCAACTGGGCGGCCAACGGGGATGGTCATCACTTCATCCGTGAGGAAAACGGCATGGAAGTCCTGGCGGAGATGGAAGGGCCAGGGTGCATCTGGCGCATCTGGTCGGCCCTGGCCCAGGATGGACATGTCAAAATTTATCTCGACGGCGCGGAGCAGCCTGTTGTCGATCTGCCTTTCAAGAAATACTTCTCGGGCGACACGCCACCCTTTAATTATCCGCAGCTTTCCTATCACCTGGAGGATCAGGGATGCCGCGGTCAGAACCTCTACATGCCAATCCCATATCAGAAATCCTGCAAGGTCGTGGCGGAAAAAGGGTGGGGACGCTATTACCACTTCGTCTATCGCACGTATCCGAAGGGTACCCGAGTCCCCACTTTTAGCCCCCAACTTGTCGCAGAACACGCTGATCTGTTGAAGAAGATCAACGATTTCTTTGCCGAGAAAATGGGGGAGTTGCCGCCGGTTTACGCGGGCACGGAACTGGAAACCCACGGCGGCGTTCTGGAATTGGCCCCCGGAGCCAGGGAATCGCTGGAGCTTACCGGCCCTAAAGCCATTGTCGCCATCAAGGGGAAGATCAAGTGCGGAGATCGGGCTGACGAGATGGCGGCTCTCCGCCGCGTGGCTCTGCAAATCACCTGGGACGATCAACCCAAGCCAGCCGTGTGGTGTCCCGTGGGAGACTTCTTCGGCACCGCACCCGGCTGGAACAAGTACAAAAGCTTCCTCACGGGCGTGACAGACGAAGGCGGCTACGCCTACTGGTACATGCCCTTTGCCAGGCGTGCACGAGTCGAGGTGATCAACGAGGACAGCGTGCCGCGTCAGATCGAATACAAGATTATCGTGGCCCCGTTAGATCGGCCGTTTGAGGGGCTCGGTTACTTTCATTGCAAATGGCACCGGGACACCTTCGAGGTTCCGCCCGATCGCTGGCCCGACTGGTCGCTTCTTCGTACTGAAGGACGCGGCCGGTATCTCGGCGTGATGCTGCACGTGTGGAACCCTCTCGGAGGTTGGTGGGGCGAAGGTGACGAGAAGTTCTTTGTGGACGGTGAAAAGTATCCCTCCACCTTCGGCACGGGCTCGGAGGACTATTTCGGTTATGCGTGGTGTGATCCGCACCTTTTCCAGCGGGCATATCACTGCCAAACAATGACGCAGAACAACAAGGGGCATCAGTCGGTGTTCCGCTGGCAACTCGTGGATAACGTGCCGTTCCACAGCAGCTTTGATGGCTACATCGAGAAGTACTTCCGTACCGAAGAACGCGGCACCCAGTATGCGGTGACGGTGTGCTGGTACCTCGATCCCCAGGGCAAGGACCCTTATGACCCGGTCCCTGTAGAACAACGCCACGATTACTACGTGAAAAAGGCTCTCAAGATTGCCGGCTTTCGCATTCTGAACGAGCCGCCGGGAAATCTGGAGGCCCAGGGAATGCAACACTTTCCCCTGGGTAAATGGAGCAACAATGATCACCTGTGGTGGACGGGGGCCAAACCCGGCGATGTGCTGGAAGTAGGATTCGAAGCCCCCAAAGACGGCAAGTATCAGGTGGCCGTCATTCTCACCAAGGCGCGCGATTATGGCATCGTTCAGCTTTTCATCAACGGCCAGAAGGCAGGTGACCCCATCGACCTCTACAATCCTGAGGTCATTCGCACCGATCCCATTCCCCTGGGTACTTTTGAGCTCAAAAAAGGGGAGAACACGCTGCGCGTCGAGATCGTGGGCGCCAATGAAAAGGCCATCAAAGCCTACATGTTCGGGCTGGACGATGTCGTCCTCACGCCGGTTGAGTAGCGAGGCTTTTCAGCCCAGCAACTACGCTTCTTGATGCAATTGAGAGTTCATGCTTCCCCGGGCTGCCGTTCATGCGGCAGCTTTTTTTACAGGGATTGCCTGGACAGGAACGTGCAGCGTCTTCAAAGTTCGCGCCCAGGTGAAAACGATTACTGCCACGTAGAAAGGAAGCGAACCCGCCAGGGCCAGCGCCAATCCTACTGCCGCCCCGCGCATTCCCCACCACGCCGTGAAAGCCGGTAAAAGGACAAGCAGGAGAAGCACTGTTGTCCCGCGGATCACCATATGCTGGCGAAACGCTCCGAGGGATTCGACACCGCGTCCGAGCACGCTGGTCATGTAGAGGACACAAGCGGCCACGACGATGCAGCGAAGAAACGCCGGATCCTCGAGAATCCGCGGTGTGAGGACCGCTCCAATCAATTTCTGACCAATGGCCGTTTCCACGGCGGCAAGCGGCAGTAAGGCGAGCAGGATTGTGACAGCCATGAAACGGCTCAGCAGAAAGACATAGCGACGAAGTTCCAGCGCGTGATAACAGCGGGCGAGGCGCGGGGCCAGGGCGTTGGCCATGGCGCTGACAAAGAGCTGACCCACCGCAGCAATTTGAAGGGCGGAAGCAAAGACGGCCAGGGCCTCCTTTCCCAGGGCCATGTCCACCACATAACGGGGGATATTGGTGATCAAATTGATCTCAAAATTGACCACTCCGGCGGGAAGACTTTCCCAGATGATCTTGAGCCACCCGGCGTGCGGCCGCAGGAATTGAACGGTTTCCACAGGCATGGAAGGGGAGGTCCCGGGACCTGCTTCGGCAGTTTCTTCCGAAAGAGGCATTCCCGCCAGAAGCTGGGAGGCGTGCGGAAGTGCCCATCTAAAACAGACCGCAGCGGCTGCCAGAGCATCCGCGCAAGCGGCCGTGAAGACGCCTCCACCCATGGCCAGGACGCCAGCCGCTCCCACGAGACCGAGCCCGTACCGCATCAAAAATCCTGCGCCGATCCGGTCCATCCGCTCTTCCCGCTGCAACACAGCATAGCCGATGTCGGCAATCGAATCGAACATCCGGCCGGCCGCCACGACGAACACCAGACCAACGAACGCCGCATTGGCCGTGTACACCAGGGCGGCCAGCGGCGCAACAAGACAGGCCATGCTCGCGCCGACGACGCGAATAGAAAAATAGTCCTGAAACAGAAAACGACGCCGGACATCGCACACGAGAAGATTGCGAAGCCCCAATTCAAAAGCGGCAAAGATCGGTGCGCAAAGGGCCACCGCCGCAACCCACCGACCGGTATCCACCAATCCGCCCAGCTTGATGAGAAGCACCAAAACAAGCAGTCTTGATACCGCCTGGGTCACGTTGCCGGAAAGATACCAGGCAAAGTTGCGGCGGATGGAAAGGGGCGGCAGGGTGGACGACTGGCGGAAGACCACAATACGCCGAGCCGTCGTTTCTTCGGATGTGTTTGCCGGTTTGGATGGAGCCATGTTGTTTCTCTGGGCCCGGCCTCTCAAGGACGGCGATCCATCAGGGGTGCGCAGATTCCGAGACGGACGACGAACTGGTTGACTGGCGATCGCGTGACGCGAGAAAGTGCGGTCCGGCAAGGCGATGCCCAGCCGGCGGGGAAGTTCCAGGGGCCGACCGATCAACGCCTGACACAGCAGACCCGTAGCGATATCCGTACGACCAGGCCTTCCAACCCGCCAGAATCCAGATCAGCATTTTCTCAGCAAGGCTCAATTTCGATTGCCATTCGACGTCCGGTCTCAGTCGGATGTGACGCTGCATCCGCAGGCGATTCCCTGCCACGATATGGCCGGGCTGGAGCGGTTCCTCAGAATTGAGCAGCTCAATCCACGGTCCCGGCGGGATGGCGATAAAGCCCGCAAGTTGAAGCACAGCCGGAATTGGCGCGCTTGCGAAGTCCTCGTAACGGACCAGCAGAGATCGACTTGTTTCGTGGCGCCGCCGGACCAAATCGGCTATCCCATTGACGAAGGTCCAGGCTAGAGCGCTTCTCCACACCGGCAAACCGTGGATATCCTGGGCAACTCCCGCCTGTTCGTCCGATCGAAAACTCTTTTTGACAGACCAGGCAAATCCCCGCACGTCCCGCACAAGATGAACCAGATGCAGGTCGATCAGGTCCAGACGTTCCGCCATGAGCACCAGCGCCAGTCCCCGGGCGGGATTCTTCGACGAATCCACCACCACGCTCTTTTCCGTCACTTCGCAAATGGCCTGATAAAGCCCGGCGGTCCACTGGGCATAGGTGAGAAAATTTCCCCGCACGTCCTTGCCGAGCTGCACCTGCTCGGGTGAGGGACGAGAGAACATCTGCCACAGAACGTTCCGACGCTCTTCCACACGGCTTCGCAATTGTTCATAAGTTTCCAGATCCACCTGGGATCGTTTTTTCCAGACCTCGGTGACGCGGGACCAGAGTTCGCATTCTGGGACGCGTTGGCCGCAGGAGCAGAACCGCCGCTCGATCCAGCCGTCGTGCACGAAGTTGCACAGTTCTCCGGTACTCTGGACGAGCGGATGCTGCCCCAGAAAGAGGTCGAGCACGGTCGAACCGCTCCGTCCCGCCCCCATGACGAACAGCACTCGGGGACGGGGGGGAATTCGTGAGGATTGGTGAGCGTACGTGGACATGGTGCCTGCTCCTCAGTGTATGCTTGTGCAGCGGGAATTTTTCTTTTTGATTGCGCTTTTAGGAAGCCCTTGCTGTGATTTCTCCTTTCAAGCGGCGCGACGGACGGCAGGGATCTCGAGCTGACCCTGCGGATGATAATGTGGAACGATCCGCTGAAGTTCGGCGACGATCTGGCGGTCGTCCACCTCCAAAAGCCGTGCTAGCCGTTCCATCGCCCGAAGGATCGCCTCCCGATTCACACGGGGACTGACGGCCACGCGAATCTTGTCGTGCCGTGTGGGGATGGTATTTTCGTCGGCGGCCTGAAGTTCTTCAAAAAGTTTCTCACCCGGTCGAAGACCAATCACCTCAATTTCGATATCCCGACCGACCTCCAAACCGGAAAGTCGGATCATGTCCACGGCCAGGTCCATAATCCGCACCGGTTCGCCCATGTCGAGAACCATGATCTGACCGCTCTCCCCGATGATGCCCGCCTGAATAACCAGACCGGCGGCTTCGGGGATTGTCATGAAGAAACGCTCCATGCGGGGATCGGTAATGGTCACCGGACCGCCTTCCGCAATCTGCTGGCGAAAAATCTGCACCACACTGCCCGCCGAATCCAGCACATTGCCGAAGCGAACTGTCACAAATCGGCAGGGCGACACCTCGCGCATGGATTGCACGTACATTTCCGCCACGCGTTTGCAGGCCCCCATCACGCTGGTGGGATTGACGGCCTTGTCGGTGGAAATCATCACGAACGACTCGGCTCCGTATTGATGGGCGAGATCCGCCACGTTCCGCGTGGCAAAGATGATGTTTTTGACCGCTTCTCCCGGATGCGCCTCCAGTAAAGGCACGTGTTTGTAGGCTGCCGCGTGGAACACAACGTCGGGTCGATAGCGGGCAAAGAGACTCTCCATCCGCCGACCATCGAGAACGTCAGCCAGAAGGACAGCGAGCTCGGTCCGCCGGGCACTTCCTGAGGTGGCCGCCAGTTGTCGCAGTTCACGCTCGAGAAAAAACTGTCCTGTCTCGCTCCGGTCCACCAAAACGAGGCATCGCGGACGAAACCGAACGAGCTGCCTGGCGATTTCTGACCCGATACTCCCTGCACTGCCTGTCACCAGGAGCACACGATCTTCCAGCCAATGCCGTAAGTTTTCCCACTCCAGATCAACGGGATCGCGGCGGAGAAGGTCGGTGATGGCAATGGGCCGGGGCTGGACCGACACCCGTCCGGAAAGAAGTTGCTCATAACTGGGCAGGACCTGCACGTGAATGCCGGTTTTCCGCGCTTCTTCCATTAACCGGCGGATCTCACGTCCGCTCAGAGAGCCACCCGCCAGAAAGATGTCCTTGACACCGAGCCTTCGGGCCAGTTCACAGGTCTGCTCCACAGTTCCGATGACGGGAACCCCGCCGATGCGTGTTCCGACCCGTCCCGCCTGGCGATCGATAAAACCCACCACACGGTAGCGGCACGAAGAATGCCGATTGATGGCCCGGAGGAGGTCTTCTCCCGCTTCATCGGCACCCACGATGAAAATTGGCGGATCATTGCTGAAGAAATTTTGCCAAGTTCGATCGCGAATGGCCCGCCCTATTGCCCGAACGCCACCCAGAATGAGCACGGTGGTTCCCCAATCAATGAGGAGAATTCCCCGGGGCACCATGCGGGGCGGCAGGAGAAAGCGATCGAAAATGACAACCGCTGCCAGCGCAGCGCTGCTTGCTTCGACCAGCACCAGAAGATCATAGAAGCTGAGAAACCTGGTCCAGCTTCTGTGAACCCCACAAGCGACAAAGACAAAGAGTTTAATGGCAACCACGTAGGGAAGCGTCGTCCAAAACCACCGCTGCACTTCTGCCTGGCCCAGGCCGTCAAATCGCAGGTGAAACGCGCACAGGTAGCTCGCCACCAGACCCACGATGAGCACGACCACGCCGAATAATCCCTTCCTCAGGTTGCTCGGCGTCGGGGGGCATCGGGTCAACAGGCGCATCCGCCGAAAAACGCCCCACCCGCCTTCGCCAAGGATGCACCCAATCCTGTGGAAGATACTACGGTTTTTTCGACAGTCAGATTTGGGCTTCTCAAACAGAAGATCAGCCTCTCCGGCCGGCTCCATCGGCTGAAAAGCATTCTCCTGACCGGACGGAAAGTTCGATCCTTCCTCCGCACGAATAACCCGCAGGTCCGGTGCCGGAATGGACGGCACAATCCTGCGATTCTTATCAAATCCAGAACCTGGTCCGGAAATAGGCACGGCAACCTCCGTTGCTGCCGATAGTACGGGACATCCTTTTCCCGAGTTAATCCATATCCGAAGCCGCTTGCCGGAACAAGGGCGATTGCGTGGCACTGCCGGGTTTCCAGTTCAACGATTCGTCACGGAAACGCCGGGTAATGCGGCCTCCCCGCCGGGCACGCGCGCCAGTTGCTCCGCCTCCAGGCGTTTGCTCGCTACGTCCTGGAGCCTCTTCTGGAGGGCACGATGCCCCGGCCGACGTTGCACGCACCACCGAAAATGTTCCTCCGCCTCAGCGTACATCCCCGCCTTCTCCAAACTGACCGCCAGGTAATAACGCGCTCGATAACTGACGGGATTGGCGCGCACCGCCTGTCGGGCACAGGCGATGGCCTGCTCTTCGTTGCCCGCATCCTGGAACAGAAAGTACGCTTCCAACCAGAGATTGCTTTGTTCCTCCGCGGGAACTTCGTCTCTGGAGAGTGCCGCCTGGAGTGCCAAAGCGTAAGTCCGCTGAAGCCGTGTTAACATCGCCGGAGGATACCGCTTCCGATAAAGCCGATACATCAGCCTCAGCGATTCCAGATCCGGTTCAAACGTTTCCAGAAGAAACGCAATCTCCTGATCGACCAGCTCCGGTGGAGATCGCCCCACAAGAAAGCGCAGGAGGCGATCCCGATACCATGGGCCGCAGGCAAACGCCCTCCGCCACAGCGTAAAGCCGTCCTCAAGCCGCCCCATGAAGGCAAGTTCAGCCCCGATGCGAAAGAGCAGATCACCGTCATTCGGACGGACTGCCAGTGCCTGCTCGTACCAGGTGAGGAGCGTTCCTTCGGATTCCCCACGCAAAAAAGACGTTTGACCGAGTATAAAATACGCTTCCGCCTGCAGGGGACATAACCGGCAGGCAACCAGCGATTCCTCAGATGCCCTATCCAGCAATTCCACATGATCCCCAAACGCCGCCCGCAACCACGACCTCAGCTCCTCAACGGAGGCAAATTGGGCATGAAGTGCTGCGTCGCGAATCTGGGAAAGCGGCATTGGGTTGGCGGAACACGACTGCTGGAGATGGAACAAGCGAAGATACGCCTTGGCTAGCCGCAAATGGGCCTCCGAACGCTTCGGATCGTAGCGCACAACATCCTGGAGACACCGGATCATTTCCCATTCTCGCTCCATCGCGTCTTTTAGCCGCGATCCGGGATCCCCGCCGGACGTTCGGGTTTTCACAACGTCGGCCGACGGAACTGCTTCCGCCTGCTCATTGAGTTCGGCGTCTCCGTCCTGGGCATCTTCCGCAGTCGCCGGCACGCCGTCGCGTGTATCCCCTCCCATCGCCTCTAGAGTCTCCGGGTGCTGGACAATCGTGGAGCCGTCTTCGCCCCGGAACAGTTCGTCGATGTCGTCCGCCTGTCGATACAGAATGAGGTAGCGGTGCCAGGCCAGTTCCGCGGAACCCGCCCTGTATCGTTCCACCAGGAGTGGAACTTCTATCGGCAGAGTCACCACGACCGCCAGGGACAATCCCATGGCCGCCAGGGCCAGTCGACGTTCTCCCATATGGGCTGATCTCGATGAGGTGGATACCCCGTGGCGAGTCGTTGGTGAGACCTTCTCCAACGCCGTACCGATCCGCACCAAACCCGCAAGACACCCCGCAAGGAGGCTGACCACACCGGCAAGGGCCGGATTATACCAGACGTAATCGACCAGCCCATGGAGTGTGAACGCCAGCAATCCTGCGGCAACAACGGCCGCCGCGGTGCGATACCGCAAATCCCTGGCCTGTGTCACGGCAACCCATGTCCATCGGCCAATCACGGTCAATCCCGCCAGCAAAAGCAGGAAGCCGGGCAGGCCGGTTTCCAGCAGGATCTGAAGAAAACCATTTTCGGCGTGCGTGTAATAGTGGGCGCTATAGCGTGCGCTCTGATAATGGGCATGGACCATTGAAAAGCTGCCAATTCCGCTCCCCGTCATCCAGAAATCCTGGGCCGCCCGCCACGTGTTCTGCCAGACATGCGTCCTGGCCTGGGCTGAATCGATCTCCGACCATTGCAACCGGAATACCCCCTGCCATCGCGCGGTGACTGTTTCTGGTCCCACGATGGCAATTGCTGGTGCCACCACAGCCAGTCCAATTAGTGCGACCCACATCCACCGGCCCCGCACGGCCCCTGCCCCAGCCAGGGCAATGCCCGCGACCAGCGCTGCCACCAGTGCCGCGGTAATGCCTCCCCGCGAAAATGACAGCAGGAGCGCCACCACCACTACGGGGAGAGCCATCCAGCACAGGATATTCTGCTCCACGCTCGAGCTGGTCGCAAAGCCGCCGCTCGCACGTGACTGTTTCGCCCGATCGGCAGGGCGTTTATAGAGCAACCACCATAACAGAGGTCCGATCCCCAGCGCGATGAATTCCGCAAAATGGTTGCGATTAACAAAGCTCCCTTTCACCGCATCCCGAGTATGTGCAAACGGATGCTCGTAAAACCAGAAGAATTTTCCATTCGCGAAAAGATATTGAAGCAATCCGAAAACAGCAACGACAACTATTCCCAGGGCTATAGACCGCAGATAGCGTTCCACATGTTCTAATTTTTGAATACGATAAACGACAGTCATAAACACTAGGCTGTATCCGATCCACAGCCCCAAGCCGAGGCGTGTCTCCTGTGGTGCCAGACTGATGACACGCCACTCCCCCAGCATTGAAGTCGTGACGGGAGTTTGCCAGGCGGGGAGAAGCCGATCAATTTCGGGCGAAAGCACGCGCAACCACCCGACGGGGAGAGGGCAGAGCTGAACAACACCCAGGAGGACACCGCCCAGGAGCACCCATCCTGCACCCCCCAGATGAACCGACCGTCTGGAGAGGATAGCATCTACGGCCATCAGGGTCGCCCCGGTCACGGCGGTGGCCAGCAAGGCGGCCTCCGCCCACGGGTTGCGCCCGCCGAGCAGGAAGACCGTCAGCGCCAGCCCACCAACCAGCACACCATCTATCGCACGGTGGATCAAAGAAGACGCCTTTTGATCGCGCATGGACAAACCAGGTTTTTTTCCGCGTTAAACAACTATTTTGATTTTTATTCACACACAAACGCGGGCAAGTGAATGACCAAAATAAACCGGTATGTTGGCATGAGTTTACGGTTCTATCTTTCTGCGCAACGCGCCCGGTATGGTGGCTCACGCAACACGCCGGGGGACGATGCGCTCAGGTGTGGCGATCGATTCCGCAATCTCCGCTTCTTCGTGACTCTCGTCGGCCTGGCCGTAATAGTCGCCTGAATAACCGCTGTAGTCTCTTTCTTTCTCGTTGGATAGTCTGTTAATGACGATGCCGAGCAATGGAATCTTCAAGAACGCCAGGTATTCCGCGGCTCTGAGGACGGCACGCCGTTTATTTTTCTCGGGCTGCAGAACCAGGATGATGCCGTCTGCGAGGCGTCCCCAAATGGCGGTATCACTGGCGAGGGGAGCGGGAGGACTGTCGATGATGACCTGATCGTAGTGTTCGACCGCCCAATTGAGCAGTTCTGCCGTCCGCGGCCCGGCGAGTAGCTCAGCAGGATTGGCCGGCCGACGTCCACACGGAAGGACATCCAGGTCGGGCACAATGCTCGTTTTGAGGCGAGCTTGAACGGCCTCGCCAATGGGGGCCGTGTCGCGGAGCCCCTCGGTGATGCCCGGTTCCCCCCGCAAGCCGAGAAGCTGGGTGAGACCGGGACGCCGCAGATCTCCATCGATCAGCAGGGTGCGTTTCCCTACATGCGCATAGGTAAGAGCGAGATTGGCGGAGATGGTGGATTTGCCGTCGCCCGGCTGCGTGCTCGTGATGACAATCGCACCTGTCGGCTGATCGCTCAGTGCGAGGGCCGTCCTCAGCGTACGGAAGCTCTCGCTGACAGGGCTGTTGGGATCCGCCACCACCTCGAGGACCTCGATACCTTCCCCTTCGCGAGGAGGCATTTCCCGGATGATGCTGAGCACCGGCGCCCGAAGCTGCCACTGGATTTCTTCGACACTTCGGAATCGATCGTCGAGCACGTCCATCACGTACACCACAAACATCCCCAGCGTCAGGCCTCCCAGGATCACCATGATCAGAACACGCGGAAGGCTGGGTGAGACCGGCGAGGGGTTTTCCCTGGGCTCAGTGATCACGGAAGCCCGCAGATCCCCGGCAAGATCGAGGCTCGTGATCCGCCGCACCAGGCCACCGTAGAGCTCGCGCAATCCGGCAATGTCGTTTTTGAGCATTTCCAGTTGGGCAAGACCTCCCGCGAGGTTGGCTGCTTCCTGCCTTGCCAATTCGTACTGAGCCTGAAGCGACATTTCTTTCTGCCACAGTTCGTTCACTCGTTGGCGAAGCGTTCCCAAGAGCATCTGACTGAGTTCGGGGATATTGAGATTGTCGAGTCTTGCCCGCAGGCGATCCTGATAAGCCAGAAGAAATGCTTCGTTGGCCGCAATTCGTTGCTGCAGCGTCTGAACCCGCGGATGGTTATTCCCAAATTCCTGAAGCAGACGCGCCAGCTCGACGCGATCCTCGACCACTTTCCTTTCGACTTCCAGTCGGGCGGCTGTTTCTTCGCGGCTGAATCCCAAAACACCGAGGAGGATCTGCTGACCGACGGTGTCGTCTGCCGCAAAAAGATACTGGCGAATATCCGCCCCCTGCTGAACGGCGCTTTCCAGCGCCTGCAGTGAGGCAGCCAATTGCACGCGTTCCTTTTGCACCTCCACCAGCGCTTCGTTGAATGCCTTGGCCCTTTCCACGAGGGGGTGAACAGTCTGGGAATTGACGCCCACGTCGAGGGCCCCGATCTGCTGGCTCAATTGCTGGAGGGCCTGCTCTTTTTCGCTCAACCGTGCGGCAATATCGTCCTTTTCCGTGGTCAGAATGCGGATAATTTCGGCAGTTGTCCCCTGGGTCGTGTTTCGCATGAAATCCAGATAGGACTGGACGACGGCGCCGACAACCCGGGCAGCCACACCCGGATCTTTCGATCGATATTCCACAGTCATGATATTCGTGCGATACACGGCGCTGGCCGCCAGATTGCGCCGCAATCCCTCCACCCACGTCTCTGGTTTGTCTATATCCAGATCAACAGCGAGGTCCTCCCGCGACAACTTCTGGATCGCTCCTTCCAGCACCTTGGCGCTTGTGATGAGATTGACAAACGTGGGTATGAGGCTGTTTTCGCGACTGCCCTGTGCCTCGATTGTGGGCGAAAGTGCGTTATCTCCCGTTTGAAGAATGAGTAATTCGGCTTTTGAAGAGTAAATTCTGGGCGCTGTTGCATAATACAGCGCTCCGAGAAGCGCAACCGCCAGAAAAGCCCCCACCATGACCTGCCAGCGGCGTCTGACCGCTACGAGGAACTGGGCGATTGCGTGCAGAATGTGAGACGCCGAGTCCGGCACCGCCCATTGAAGCCACGAGCTTTCGTTCATAGGCCCTTTTAATTTCCAAATCCGAAGGTTATTCCTGCGCTGTCTGAGATGCCTGAGTTTTTCACTACGTCGGAGTCCTGGACAGGCAGCCAGGAATTCAGCATGTCCGGATAAACACCTTTCTTTGTCTGCGTCAAATTGTCACGTGCTCATAGACTCGTCCGAAAGTACATTGATATTTTCTGGGAATGAACAGTCCGATTGACACGCAGTATTTATCGATCAACCTTCTGGGATAGAAGCAGGCGTTGACTCTTCAACCGGTCAATTCAGCGGGACGGACCCACCCACATGGACGAACCCTTTGAGCAGGTTGTAAATAAACGTTCCGAACGTCTCCTCCACCGTGATGACATCCCCTGGGGCAATGCGGAGGTTTTCCGCCGGATTCTTGGCCGCCGTGCGGAGGTTCGCCCGAATGAGCACAGGCTCGCTGCGTCCCCGTATTTGCCGTACGATCCATACCTTATCCGCCAGAGGATTGGCACATCCGCCCGCGAGGGCAATGGCGTCCAGCAACCTCAAATCCTGCGCCGCCGGGAAAGCATACATGCCAGGCTTATTGACTAGCCCATCCACATAAATGGGATCGAGTTTCCGCGGGGGCACGAACACCACATCCCCGTCCTGAAGCCGGTATTCCTGGAGGGACTGATCGTTCTGCCCAGCAGATCGCAGATCCACCTTGATGGACTCGCCAGGCGCGGTCGCCTCCGTAAAAGAGGTTAACTGGCCTGGAGCGTTTCCAACTTTGGAAGCGAGAGCCGACGCGACGGAACCTGCGGCCCAGGATCGGCGAATTTCCACGACCGGGTCCGCATCCGGTTTCAATCCTTCGGCCTGAACCAGAGCCGTCAGAAGGTCCGCCTGGGCGGCCGGGATGTTGTAGACCCCGGGTTTTGCCACCGCCCCAGTCACCGTTATCCGGTAAGTACGGGACTGCACACGTTTGATCGTGACCGTTGGCCGACGGTAAACGTCCCGCTCAATGGCGGCCTGGGCAATAGCCCTTTCCGCATCAGGAAAACGCATGCCGCCCACGGTCACTTTCCCGATGGGAGGGACCTGAATGTTGCCCTCGTCGTCCACCCGACAGGAAATAGCGGTATCCTTCGTATCGAGACTGGTGAGAACGCTGACTTCCAACAGATCGCCCGGCATGATCACGTCGCTTGGTCCCTGGTCGCTTGCCAACTGTGGCAGGGCCACATCGCGAATATCGGTCACTGGCGGGGGTTGAAATTCCACCGGAAGGGCCCGCGCCTTGTACACCATCCGGGATGTGCATCCGGCGCAGAGAAGCCCGAGTATGAAAACGACCAAACTCCGCCCGAAATGCCCACAGGCCCCTTCCAGGCCGGGCAATTGGAAACGGATGGCCGCCATCAGTCGCTGAGCGCAGTCATCTCGCATGGGGTAGCACCAGTGGTTTCGGAAAAACCTCTCCTGCTTCCATGTGGTCAGGAAAAACCGCAGCCCGGGCGGGCTTTTCACGCTTTCGGGCAAGGTCCCGGTACGGTGCATGCACCTGGAGCATCCGGTACATGACACCGGAGTTCTGACGACCCCGCGCGAGGGGGTAGATACCCAAAAAGGCGCCCGATCGTCAACAGCAAAAAACCGCCCCTTTGGGTCGAGGGAAACTGGAGAAGCTACGGCATCTTCAGGACACCGAACAGACCTCCACAGTTGCCAAGGTCGCCCCGTCGCCGGTAAGCTTACGGTTTAAGGAAGTTAAGCCACGGAGGATTCCCTCCATCATTCCATCATTGCATCGGAAAATTTTTGTTTCGCACAAGGTGCCGGAAAGCAAAGCCGGCAGGAGAAAGAAGCGGCTGGGGGAGACAGTCCCTCTGCCGCGCGACGGAGCTTCATGCTTGGGCAACGGATTGAAAAAAAAGGAGGAAGCTGAGTGATCATCGCTGCAACCACCCGGTGTTTTGCCAATCTCCCTCTGGAAGCGGCGTTCGAACGTCTCAATGATCTCGAATTCACGCACGTGGAAATCATTGCCCATGAGACGGAGGGACACCTGAAACCGTCAGAAATCGCGGCTGACCTGGATCGGGCGATTGCCATTTGCCGTCAAACCCATCGCCTCACTCCTGTCGCCTACAGCGTGGACATTGAAGCCCAGGGGGAAGAGTATTACCGGCAATTCGCCGCCTGCTGCAAACTGGCCAAGGCAACGCGGGTGGTGACGGTGGTGGTCCGCGC
>Ga0181858_1000529_pt1 | contig 18297 bp, 14 predicted proteins | sample NewIslPassag4_SG_FD_130749 | JGI IMG/M metagenome (GOLD analysis project Ga0181858, IMG submission 130749) | Feedstock adapted compost microbial communities from Newby Island compost facility, Milpitas, CA, USA - Passage 4_SG | ecosystem: Engineered > Solid waste > Feedstock > Composting ...
GTGGGGCCGCGGCCCGAGCGCCCCTATTTTGTGGAAAAGTTCCGCGATGAAATTCCCAAATACATGGTGAAGCATCACATCCGGCCAGGCATCACCGGGTGGGCGCAATCCAACGGGCTCCGCGGAGACACCTCGATCCAGGACCGGATCAAGCATGACTTGTATTACATTGAAAACTGGAGCTTCTGGTTTGATCTGAAGATTATTCTGAAAACCATCGTTAAAGGATTTGTGAACCGGAATGCATACTGAGGACCGATTGAGGCCTGCCATCTCCGTAATCATCCCGACCTTGAATGCAAGTCCGGCATTCCGGGAAGTGTTGGAGAAACTCTGGAGCCAGACGGCGCGGCCCATGGAAATCATCGTCGTGGATTCTTCATCCGATGACGGCACGGCGGAACTGGCCCGGCAGCTGGGAGCCGCCGTATACACCATTGACCGGGCGGATTTTGATCACGGCGGCACCCGTAACCTGGCGGCGTCCCATGCCAAGGGTGACATTCTGGTTTTCATGACCCAGGACGCTGTGCCGGCCAATGAGCATTTGCTCGAAAATCTTACACGGCCGCTAATCGAAAATGAACAGACAGCATGTGCCTACGCCAGGCAGTTGGCCAAACCCGGCGCTCACCTGCTGGAACAGCTGGCCCGCTTTTACAACTATCCAGAGCATTCGATGATCAAGTCTCAAGCTGACCTCTCCAAACTGGGGCTGAAAACCTTTTTCTGCTCCAATGTGTGCGCCGCGATTCGCAGGGAACTGTTCTTCGATCTCGGACGGTTTCCGGAGCCGGCGGTTTTCAATGAGGATTTGATTTTCGCCGCCAAATGTGTGCTCGCCGGATATTCCGTGGCGTACGCGGCAGATGCCGAGGTGTTTCACTCGCACAATTACACGATCCGGCAGCAGTTTCGGCGGTATTTTGACAATGGCGTTTCCATTAGGATGAACAGTTGGCTGTTGCCATATTCATCCATTGGCAAAGAGGGCATGGGGCTGGTGAAGCTGCAGCTTAAGGAGATCGTGAAGCGGCGGAAATGGGGCCTCGTGTTCCGGCTCTTTGCCGAATCCGCAGCCAAATGGCTGGGATTCCAGCTCGGGAAGCGGTTCACAATGCTGCCGGAGGCGTGGCGTGGGCGATTCAGCTTGCAGCCGGGATTTTGGGGAAAGATGGCTGAGGCAAGACGGCGCAGCGAAATCCGCATGGACGCATGAAACGAAAAAGGAGCAACCGAATGTTTAGAATGTTGTTCAAACTAAACAAGCCTGCCCGGGAAATTATTTTGCATGCCGGATTGCAGAAAACGGGCAGCTCCAGCATTCAAGACACGCTATTTGATAATTTTAACAACAGTTTGTTGGAACAATTCAATGTAATGTATCCCAAATCATGGGGAGCCAATCAATCTTTTATCATATATAGCGCTTTTTGTGACAGACCGGAAGATTATCATCTGAATATTGTTTATGGTTACAGTAAAGAGAAGATTGAGGAGATAAACAAAGCAAACTTAAAGAAACTGGAAGATGAACTATGCGACAGAATACAAAAAAGCAATTGTTCCAAAATCATCATTTCCGCCGAAAGCATCTCTTTGCTTACAAAAGAAAATCTGATCAGCTTGAAGCAATATTTATTGTCCGTATTGCCCAAAAGTTCATTTAAAGTCATGGTATATGTCAGAAATCCGATCACGTGGGCAGTCAGCATGATCCAACAATACATTAAAGCTTTCGGTATTGGCACGGATTATGAAACGGCAGTAAATAATGTGCTGGCGGTAATGGAAGCTTTCCCCGCAAATCGCATTGAACCGCTTATTGAAGCGTTTGACCGGGAAAATGTTTTTTTATATAAATTTGAAGACGCGGCGAAACATGCATACGGTTTGGTCGGACACTTTTTATCTCATATCGGGATTGGTGAATCCGCCATTCGTCAACTCAAGATTCACAAATCCAATGAAAGCATATCCCTGATTTCTGCGGACATCCTTTCTTACATGCATGCCAAGGAACCTATCATAAAAAACGGGAAAAGAAATGAGAACCGGCATTTCGGTGACATTTTTCCGTTGTATGAACTCACAGGCGACAAGTTCGATGTGTATTTTCATGACCGTGTTAAATTGTTCGACCAAGCGATAGAAGGTGTAAAATGGTTAAAAGAAAAGTGGGGAATCCATTATGAACTGCAAAAACCGGAAATGTACGAGCTGAAAGTGAAACTTTCCGAAAAAAACTTGAAGGAAATTGATCAGATATTTCCGAGGCTGCAGCCCGTGTTAAAAGAGTTGCTGCTCGATTATTTGAACGACAATATGGAGAAAGTTGCTTCCGATTTAAGGCCTTATCTTGAAGAATTGATAAATCGGAACAAGGCGTAAAGGATGTGCGGAAAGCAACTATCTGTCTTACCCGAAGCGGTAATCCAGGTCATCCTGTTTGAAAAGCCGGTTGGAGGCTTTAATTCCTAAACAATCCGGAGGCCGTTATGCCAGAAAAAAAGATTATTGTCGTTTTGGGAATGCACCGGTCAGGCACGAGCGTGCTGGCCAGAGGTATTGTAGCCCTTGGAGCACATCCGGGCAATCATCTCTTCCCTGAAGATGAAGGGAATGCCAAAGGGTATTGGGAAAACGCCGAAATTGTGGCTTTGAACGAGAAGATTTTGAAGCGATTCCTCATGAAATGGCATACCTTGGACAATCTCCTCATCAACAGGTTTGAGTTGCTTTTGCCTCTGTATGAGTCCCATTTTCTAGATGAAGCCAAAAGGATTATTACGGAAAATTTAAGCTCATCCGATCTTCTGATGATCAAGGATCCACGGATGAGCATCCTTTTGCCTTTCTGGCGGAAGGTTTTTGCGGAATTGCCAGTATCCGTGAAGTACGTACTGGCGTTAAGAAACCCGCTGGAGACTGCCAAATCCGTTCAAAAACGAAATCGAATCAGCGTTGAGCAGGGCATCAAGCTTTGGTCGTATTACAATATGATGATCCTGAAAAATGTGAAGCAGGATTTCCTGGTATGTTTTTTTGAAAACCTGATGACCAATCCGCGGCATGAGTTGGAACGGATCCGGGCATTTGCGGAACTGGAGCGAATTTTCGAGCGGGATGTGAAAGAGTATTGTCACGAATTTCTTGAGAGGTCACTTGTTCATCATCATGCGGATGACGGGCAGCTTTCCCGGCTCGTAGGGGAAAATACTGTCATATTAGATCTGTATGAAACGTTAAAAAGGTGGGCTCAAGAGAATCCGATTGATTCGCGGCAGGCGGTAGAGTTTGTACTGAAACATGAAGAGGAGTTTTCGGCATATTTGGGCTACAGCAATAAAGAAACCGCCGGCAATGAAACGGAAGAGAATGATGTGCGGGTATTTCTAGATTACGGCCGAGGATATTCCGAGCAAGATTCGTTCAAGTACGCGCTTGATTCCGTGGTCAATCAAATTGAGATGAATGCTGATCAGCTTCGCAATTTCCGAAATCTGGTTCTTATGCCAAGCCGGCATGAATGTATCTTTGTGCTTGAGAGAGCCGTTTTCCGAAAAGACGGCCAGGAGGTAAAGATAAGGCGGACAGGCGGCAACTATCAGCATCATTTCGGGAATGTGTACATTTTTGAAAATGAGCACCCCCAGTTTTATTTTCTGCCGGGGGAAATCAAGCCTACACATGCCATCATTCGTTTTAAAGTATACAAGATTGATGAGCATACCTTCTCATTGTTAAGCAAATTAAACCTGGAGATGCTGCAAAAGCAACTGGACGAGCTGCTGGAAAACGGGCAGTGTTCAGTTAAAAATGGAGAAAACGGGTATGGCTATGGAAACGGTCATTGAACGATATGTGCGGTATTGGAGAACGTTCCGCCATTATTCGTATTTGTTTTCTTTGTTAGTGAAGAAGGATATGAAGAAAAAATACAGGGGATCCGTGTTGGGAGTTCTCTGGAGTTTGTTAAATCCTTTGCTTTACGCGGGTGTGCTGACACTCGTTTTTTCCACGTTGTTCGACAGAACCATTGAAAACTTCGTTGTATATTTGTTGAGCGGCTATCTGCTGTTCACCTTTTTTTCATCGACAACGACCAGCACCCTGGGGTCTATCATTCAAGCGGCGCCATTGATTAAAAAAGTGTATATTCCGAAGTACATCCTTCCTCTGTCCAAAATTGTGTCCGAGTTTATTTTTTTCCTGATCACGTTGGTTGTGCTTTTTGTCATGATGCTGGTCACCGGATTTGAGGTGACGCTATACATTTTTTATGCCCCATTGTACGTGCTGCTGTTGTTTGTATTTAGCTGCGGAGTTGGCCTGATCCTGGCCACCGTAACGGTATTTTTCAGGGATACCCAGCATTTGTATGGTGTTCTGACCACATTGCTCATGTACGCTTCCGCCATTTTTTACCCGGCTGATATTATTCCCGACAAATACCGGTTTGTGCTGACTTTCAATCCCATATATCATTTTATAAAAGGTTTCAGAGACGGCATCTATTATGGCGTGCCGATGGATTATACAAATTTGGTGATTTGCGCGGTTTTGGCGATGGTCAGTTTGGCGGCCGGCGTTGTGATTTTTGAGCGAAATCAGGACAGATTTATTTTATATATTTAGGCGGTTTGAGGATGGATAACGTTGATATTCGGCTTGAGCATGTTTCGATGAAGTTCAGGCGCTTTACGGAAAAAGCCAACAGCCTGAAAGAATATGCATTGCAATTGTTTAACAGAAAACAAAGATTCACCGAATTTTACGCTCTGAAGGACATAAGCTTTACAATCCGGAAAGGCGAGCGTATCGGTATCATCGGGCACAACGGAGCGGGGAAAAGCACGCTCCTCAAAGTGATTTCCGGGGTCATGAAACCAATGGAGGGGACCGTCACCGTAAACGGAAGCATTGCGCCCCTCCTGGAGCTGGGTGCCGGGTTCGATCCCGAATTGAGCGGGATTGAAAACATCTATTTGAATGGCGCCATATTGGGAAAAACGAAGAAATATCTGGATGAAAAGCTTCAAGAGATTATTGAATTCGCGGACTTGGGTGACTTTATCCATTCCGCGGTGAAAAATTATTCATCGGGAATGAGGGCAAGACTTGGTTTTGCCATCGCCACGCAGGTTCAACCCGATATTCTGATCGTGGATGAAATCCTGGGCGTTGGGGATGAAAAGTTTAAAAAGAAGAGCTCTGCGAAGATGAAAGAAATGATGCAAAGCGGAAAAACCGTGATTCTGGTTTCCCATAACCTGCAGCAAATAAGGGAACTGACCGATCGAGTCATCTGGCTTCACAAAGGGGAAATACGGGAATTCGGAGATACCCATACCGTATGCGAAAATTATCAGGCGTTTGTTAACGGCAAATAATTTTTTTCAGGAGGACGCATGTCACACCGAAAAATTATTGTGGTTTTGGGAATGCACAGATCAGGCACGAGCGCGATTGCCAAAGGAATCGTTGAATTGGGCGCGTTCCCGGGGAACCACCTTATGGAAGCACGAGAAGATAATCCGAAGGGTTTCTGGGAAGATAAAAGAATAGTGGCCCTGAACGATGAAATGCTCGAATTTTTCGATTTGAAATGGGATTCCATCGATAATCCGGCGTTGAATCGCTTTAGGACGGTTCTGCCGCTCTACGAAAAAGAGTTTCTTCCAAGGGCAATGGAGCTTGCGGAAGATCTGTTTCGGGTTTCGGATGTGGTAATGATCAAGGATCCGAGAATGTGCGTTTTATTGCCTTTTTGGCAGAAGGTGTTTGCCAAGATTGGGGCCGAGGAAAAGTACATCTGGGCGTTGCGGGATCCGCTGGAATCGGCCAAATCGCTGGAAAAGCGAAACCAGATGGATATTCAATACGCATTGCAGCTTTGGCTATATTACAATGCCATGGTCTTTCAAAATATTGGGTCGGAGTTTCTCGTCTGTTCGATTTCGTCCCTCATGGAAAGACCAATGGAAGAACTGAAGCGGATCGGGGAGTTCATCGGTGCCGATGCGGATGAAAAGTCTCTTCAGAAATATTGCGATGACTTTCTGGATGCTTCTTTGCTGCATCATAAGGCAAAAGTTCTTGAAACGGGAGATCTTTACGGTGATCTTCGTATTTTCCGGGCCATGCTCGAGGTTCTAACCGATTGGTCCGAAAGCGGGAAACGATCTCCCGAAGAAGCAAACGCTTGGTATCTGGATCACTCCCAAGAAATCTTCAAGTATTTGAAATGGGGGGTCAGCTTAAACGACTTTTTGCATGAACAAAAAGCTCATCACAATTATTTGCTTCAGGTCATCACCGATGAAGTTGACAAACTTCTCGAACGAAACAACAAACTGACATGGCAATTGCAGGAAACGCAGCAAAAGGTTGAGCAACTGGAACGCGATTTGTCTGCAAAAGAAAAAGAAATTGACAGGCTGAGCCGTTTGGGAACCAGCCTGGAACAAGAGTTAAAAGAGCGGCAAAATGAGCTGCAGGTCATTTACCAAAGTGAAGGCTGGAAGCTGCTTTTAATTCTGTACAAAATAAGAGACCGTCTGTTGCCTCAGGGAACCAAAAGAAGGCTTTTTGTCTCGCTTGCGGTTTATTTTCTTTTCCGGCCAAGGCATTTATTCAGGTCACTCAGCATTCACAACATCAAATTGCTGTTCAACAAACTGAAGACGGATTCGCCGGATGTAATCATGCACAAAGTAAAGCAGAAGACAGATCTTTATGCGGGTAACGATGGTGCAGCCGCCCGGATCGGGTTGGTCAGCAGCGGGGAGTGGATGAACCGCCAAATAAGCGTTCCGGTTTTTGACGAAATCGACGTATCCATTATTATACCGGCGCATAATCAGTTTCATTACAATATGAACTGCATTTATTCCATTGTTAAGAATACCAGACACGTTCGTTATGAGATTATTCTGATCGATGACGTATCTATGGACGAAACCGCAGAAATAGAAAATATAGTTGAAAACCTGAGGGTATTAAGAAACCGGGAAAACCAGGGTTTTCTGATCAATTGCAACAATGGTGCCAAGCTGGCCAAGGGGAAATATATCCTGTTCCTGAACAACGATACGCAAGTTCAGGAAAACTGGCTGGAACCGCTGGTTCGGCTGATCGAATCGGACGACCGCATCGGGATGGTCGGTTCAAAGCTTGTTTACCCTGACGGCAGGCTGCAGGAGGCCGGTGGTATTATCTGGAAGGACGCCGGCGGCTGGAACTATGGCCGGCTGGATGATCCGGACAAGCCCGACTACAATTATGTGAAAGAAGTCGATTACATTTCCGGCGCCTGCATCATGATCCGGGCTGATTTGTGGAAGGAGATCGGCGGGTTTGACACCAGATTTGTCCCTGCTTATTACGAAGATACCGATCTGGCCTTTGAGGTGCGCAGAAGAGGATATAAGGTCATGTATCAGCCCCAGTCCGTTGTCGTGCACTTCGAAGGAGTTTCCCACGGAACGAATGTCGGAACAGGGATCAAAAGTTATCAGGAAAAGAATAAAGAAAAATTTCTGGAAAAATGGGCTGAAGTGTTGGCGAGCGGCCATTTTGCGAATGCCGATCATGTGTTTTGGGCGAGAGATCGCAGCAAAGAACGCAGAACCATTCTTTTCATTGATCATTACGTTCCACAATACGATCAGGACGCGGGCAGCAGATTTGTCTTCCATTATCTGAAGCTGTTTGTTGAAATGGGCTTTCATGTGATCTTCATCGGGGACAATTTTGCAAAACCGGAGCCGTACACTACCGCCTTGGAACAATTGGGCATACAAGTATTGTACGGACATTGGTACGCCGGAAACATTAAGTCTTGGCTTCAGGATAACGGACAATACATCGATTACGTTTATTTGAACAGACCGCATATTTCTGTGAAATATATCGACCTGGTGAAAAAGCTGACGAAGGCCAAAATTGTTTACGTTGGCCATGATCTGCATTATTTGAGAGAGCTAAGAAATTATCAAGTCACGGGAGATAAGGAGCTGTTAAAGTCTTCGAATTACTGGAAGAAGATCGAGTTCGGACTGTTTGAAAAGGCGGATGTGATTCACACGGTCAGCTCTTACGAGAAGGAAGTCATCGCGAAGGAATTCCCCGGCAAGATTGTTCGGCACATTCCGCTGTATATCTATGACCGGAACGGCAGCGAGGCCAAAACATTCGGCTTTGGCGACCGGCAAGGCTTATTGTTTGTCGGGGGATTTAACCATAAGCCCAATGTTGACGCGGTGCTTTGGTTTGTGCAGCATGTGTTTCCGAAAATTGCGGAGCAAGAACCTAACATCACTTTCACTATTGTCGGTTCCAACCCGCCCGAGGAGATCCGGCAGCTCCAGTCGGAACGCATCAAGGTAACAGGATACGTAACGGATGAGGAATTGGTTCAATGCTATAACCGCAGCAGGGTGGTTGTGGTGCCTTTGCGCTTCGGCGCGGGGGTGAAAGGCAAGGTGGTTGAGGCGCTGTATCACCAGGTGCCGATTGTGACGACTTCGATTGGCGCGGAAGGGCTGGTCGATATCGAACAATATGTGCGTATTGCGGATCAGGAACAAGATTTCGTTGAAGCGGTTCTGGAACTTTATTGTGACGTGAAGAAATGGTCTGAATTGGCCTTTAAGTCCGGAGACTACGTTTTGCGTTTTTACTCATCAGAGGCGGCAAAAGAACTGATTAGCAAGGATATGATGCCAGGCGATACGGCATTGTTTGCCAATCCTTTAATGACTCAGGTGAAATAATTATGAAAAAATTGATCTTGCATATCGGTATGCATAAAACGGGAAGCACATCGATTCAGGAATCGTTGGGGAGATCGAGAGAATTTTTGCAAAAAAACAACATATGGTACCCATCCATGTCTGAAGTTAATCATACAGTGAATTTCACGCCCATTTTTTCCAACGATCCTTTGAAGGACATAACTTTTAAAATCAAACAAATTACAACGATGGACCAGGCGAGAAAAGAACAAGAAGCTATGAAACAAGTGTGGATTGAGGAGCTTCGCAAAGTCTCCTGCGAAACGGTTATCATTTCTGCGGAAGGATGCTCCATGCTGCTCGAACCGCGAGTTCGGGAAATGAAAGCGTTCCTCGATCAATTTTTTGACGATTATCTCATTCTGATCTATGTGCGGGAACCGAGATCCTTTTATGTAAGTGTTATTCAGCAAATGTTTAAACATACTGATGTATCGTTTGACAATTTTTCTTTTCGCAAACCAGATCAATTGTTCACCAGACGTCTTCCTCCGTATTTAAATGTATTTGGACGTGAAAGAGTCGTAGTTCGGCCGTTTAATCGGAAGGCGTTCAAGAACGGCGATTTGATTGATGATTTTTTTGACAGTGTTGGGATAGATATCGACACTTCACATATACAGAGGATCTACGCCAACGAGTCTCTTGGCTACAACACGACGGTATTGTTGTCCGAATTGAATAAACGATATCCCGGATTCATTAATGGCAAATATAATCCTGAACGCGGGTTATCGAAAAACGTAGGGAAAATAATCGAAATTTTTAGCAGAGTTGACAACAAAAAATTACAGTTGGAACTTCATTTCTCTAAAGAAGACGCGGAGTATGTCAATAATGAAATTGAGTTTATTAACCAGTTCCTGAACGAATCAGATCGGTTTGAAAAAGTGGAGCCGAGCGACACGCCAAACCGGTTTCCGACCATCAAAGATTTAGAAGACAACTATCTAATCGACTTAATCAATGAGTACAACAAGGAAATCGAAGCACTTTATAATGCAAGCCTTGTAGGGCAATCCGAAATTTTTCTGAAAAAGGTATTAAAATGGATAAAAAATATAAGGCCTCTCAGATTTTGGCGTTGATCAAAATAATATTTGGGGGAAGGATGTCATTCTGCCTTGAAAGACAAATGGTATATTTTGGTAATAAATAAATCAAAATTTATACATTATTTTTGTTTATTGCTTATATTTTCCGGATACGTGGTATACTTGAATTATGTTGGCGAAAACATAGTGTACATGGACCAGATAAGGTTCGTTAATCAATTTATTGAACCTTTGTTTAATAATTCTTTAACTCTATCTGATTTGTGGTATGTAAAATCAGGTCATCGCACCTTTGGATATAACTTGTTATTCGTTGCCAACGCTTGGTTTTTCAATCTAAACACAATGCTGGAAGCCAATATAGCAGCAGTATTGTTGTTGATTTTTGCATTAATATTGACCAAGATATATTTTGATCGATACCATAAAGTGAATGTTTTTCATTTTTTTATTTATTTAACCGCCATTCTGGTTATTTTTGGATTAGGAAAATGGGCAATTATATTGCTGAGCATGGGAATACAACACAGCATACATTTTATTATTGTTCTTTTGGTCTCGATCTTATTTGATAGAATTTATATCAAAAATGATCAAAATATAATTTATAAAATTCTAATTTTGGTTCTTTCGGTAGTGCATTTAATTTTCTTATCACTTTCGTATTCAATTTCTTTATATTTTATTTTATCTTTGGTCGTGCTGGCGAAGACTATATATTATTTTATTAAAGAAAAGAAGGTTAACTATTTCAATATACTATATTTAATTTGTGTCTTAAGCGCTGCTTCGCTTACATTGTTTGATTTGGTCAGTGGCAGTGAAAGTGTAGTAAATCGCTTCAATTTTTTGAACATCGTAATTTTCTTTTTTAATGGGCTGGCGAGCTTCCTTATTAGTGAAAATTTTGCGAAGACATTTCTGGATAGCAATATCATTTTTTTAATAGGTATCATAAATGCCGCAATAATTACTTATAGTATATATATATATTTTATAACGAAGTTGTATAAACAAACTGTCTTTCCCATTTTTTTTATATGTTTTTCTTTAGGAAATTTGCTTCTTATTACAATCGGAAGACATAATTTGGGTCCAACGGCGGGGATGGCATCCCGATACGGTGGCATGTATATGATTGCAGTTTTGGGTGTTATTTTTATTCTGCTTTCATATATGAACAAAATAAACAAAAATAGAAGCAAGTTATTGATAATAATAATAGTTTATATCTTTATGTGCACAACATTAACAACCGGTTATGAGATAATTAATAGCAAATATAGAGCCAACTATTTTGACAAACGAGTTGAATTGGCTTTGAAACAAAAGATAGATGAAACGAATTATAATATGTTTCAAGATACAAATGCTGAATATGTAGCATCTGCTTTTAAAATACTTCAAAAGTACAATTTGAATGTTTATTATACGTATTCAGATTATTCATTGGGACAAGATGAAGATGAAAACATCATCACTTTCCTTGATCTGAAGAATAAAATTGGAATTGATATTGGTAATATTTTGGAAGGGGGATATGTTGTAAATACAAATCAGAATGGTATTCCCCAAGTTTGGGTAAGAAAGAATGCTCGAGTTAAGTTAAGCTATAACGAAGGATATTCTGTTATTAAGGTCAAGGGATTTATACCATTTAGTATGCACAGTTATAATAATCAAGAGATAGAACGATTTGACATTGAATTTTTTATAAATGGGAAAAAAGTTGATCAAATAAGTGTTACCCAAGATGTTCGTTTTGATCGAAGCATAGAAATTCCTCAGGACATAACGGCAGATCATGGGTATTATGAATTAGTATTGAAAGCTAATAAAGAATTTAATCCTTATAAATTAGGAATTAACAATGATAAAAGAGATCTATCATATATTATTGAAGAAATAATAATAGAATAGCGGAAATTATAGTATGACCCGAGAAATCGGCCGTTAAGGTGATTCCTATGATTGTTTGTCCGACTGATCATACACCGTTAACTCAAAAGGGTATCGTATTTATTTGCGAACGCTGTTCTTATGAAGCAAAATTATTAGATGGTGTGATACATTTTCATCCCGATATAAATGAGATCTATGAAAATTATCACGCCAAAGGGCTGGACACTCTATACAAATCGGAACAGAAACACTTTTGGTTCAAAAACCGTAGAGCACTCATATTAAAGGCTTTCAAGAAATATGTTTCAACGGCAGATCAAATTATCGAAATTGGTGCAGGTACTGGCAGAATTGCCCGGGAACTGATGAACAACGGCTATAAAGTTCAGGTGGGAGAAATTCATTCATCGGGCTTGGAATACGCCAAAAGTTATGGTGTGGAGGAGCGGTACCAGTTTGATCTGCTGAGAGCCCCTTTTTTGGAGCATTTTGATGTCGTCGGAATGTTCGATGTGTTGGAACATCTGGACGACGAATTGGCCGTGCAAAAAATTCACCAGATCCTTAAGGCTGGCGGAAAGGTGATTCTGACCGTACCGGCGCATATGTGGCTGTGGAACCGTCATGATGCTTTGGCATTCCATAAGAAAAGATATGAGGTAAAAGAACTACAGAATCTGTTTGAAAAAAACGGCTTCCGGATATTGCAGGCTCACCACTTCTTTGTCTCACTCATTCCGCTTCTCTATTTGAGGAAGCTGATAAATCCGGATGATGGCACTCCTCCGCGGACAGAAGAATACAAAAAGGAATTTAAAGAGCCTTGGCTGATAAACTGGCTTTTGAATCTTATTTTGAAATTCGAAAATCAAGTTGTGAGCATCATAAAACCTAAAATCGGGGGCAGCATCTTGTTGGTAGCGCAAAAAAAATAAATGCAAAATGCACCCCAGGGCTATAAATCGCCCAAGGGTGCATTTTGTTAATTTATTTTGTTTTCCGAAGCCAGATCGCGCCGCCAGTGTTTTTAGCGCATAGCGGCAGCTTCTTTTTCAGTTCTTCAAAATGAAAATTGAATATATAGTTGTTCCAAAATACGATTTCGAAGGAGTCGTTGTGCTGCAGGAAAGCCCTTAGCAAATAAGCTTCGTTCCAGCATCTGCCTTCGTAGTACCAGGATTTTGGGTATTCAAAGGGATAAAATATGTCGTGAATATGGACAAATACACCTTGGTTTAATTGCGGCAATACTTCAAAAATCAAATAATTTACATCGCTTCCGAATTTGGATACATGCGAACTGTCAATGAAAAGAATATCCCCATCGTTTAATTCTTTAAAATGATTCACGCTGACATCTTGGACCTTCCGTTCAATTAATTTGCTGGTGTCATTATTGTTGATCAGTGTCAGCAGCCTTTCGGGGTAAGGCTCAATAAACGTGCATTCTATTGAGCCACCGAAGTAAAGATCATTGGTATCCAGCATAACCGCAGAGGAAAAACCGGAACCGGCTTCAATGATTTTTTTTGGCCTAAAGTGTCGGATAAATGAATACAGAATAATGGCATCTCCATAGGAGTAAAAGTTGTTTTTGTAGTAATATCGCAACCCCTCGGTCTTTTCGTCCTGAAAGGGCAAATCGCTGTAATATGATTGGAACAGATCCAATAATTGAAGTTGCTTGGGGGCATTTAAATTGATTCCATAAATTTCCTGTTTAGCGTTGGCGAAAAATTCATCCCCCAAGGATTGAACCTCATCAAAGGAAGGAATAGGGGAATAAAAATGACCTGGCGGAGCCCAGGTGATAAACGGGGAAGTTGCTAGTTAAATAACTTCAAATTGTTTGCTGTCAGTTTCTTTTTGCCAAAAATTCTGGAAAAAAAACTCCCAATTTCATTAGTATGCATTCGTACACCTCTCAGATAATATTATGCTATATTAAGTGTATTATACATTATTAGATTTAACGATGACACCGGTATTGGTTCAAGACTCGGGGGCTATAAAACGCATGTCCAAAAAACGCTTCATCAGCGTGTTAAAGATAGCGGTTACATGTATCCTTTTCTACTTTATTCTTATAAAGCTGGACATTGGTTTGTTTTTTGAAGCGATTGCAAATGCCCTTACGGATTATTTTCTGATCTCGGTTTTTTGGTTTGTTGTCTGGTCATTTATAGAGGTTTTAAAGTTTCGTTCCGCGAGTATGTTGACCTATAGTTTGTCAACGAGCTTTAAGCTGGTTTTTGTTGGTTTGTTTTTCAACAATTTTTTGCCTTCCAGTGTTGGGGGAGACGGGTACAAAGTTTATTTGATGAAACAATTGGGAACGAGCTTGAAAAATGGAACAGCATTCGTACTGTCTGATCGGATTACCGGCTTGCTGGCTTTATTGGCGTTGGGAGTTTTTGGTTTTGCGCTTCATATTGAAAGCAGGGTATTAATATTTCAGATACTCGAAAATAATTCGTATCAAATGGCTGACAAAATCATCTTTCTGAGCTTAATTGCAATTTTCGTGCTGTCAGGTATAGCTGTTTTTATTTTTTTTAAGAAAATTAAAAAGTTTATTAATAAAAACTGGAAACACTTTCATCATTATTTTAAAAAACATGGAATCCAAACATTCCTATGGGCACTTTTGTTCCAGTTATCCCGTGCGCTGGCCATATTGTATTTGGCAAAATGTTTTGGATTTGAGCTGAATTTATGGGCCATTTTTGTCGTTCTATTCTTAATGAGTACCATCACCTTATTGCCTGTGAGTTTGGGCGGATTGGGAATTAGGGAGGGAACGTTGGTCTACTTGTTGTATGCATACGGAATGCCGCTGGAATCAGCAACTGCGGTGGCATTAATACATTTGGCGGTGATTTTGGCGAAAGCCCTGATTGGCGGTATTATTTTTCTCCTGTACAAGAAAGAAAACAAAATGGCGGCAGGATGAAATAGATACCGCTCGGATATGTTGGCGAGGTGCAAAACGATGGAAGGCAAAAAATACAGTATCGTGATACCGGTTTACAATTCGGAGAAAAGTTTGCGGGAACTGTCCGATAGAATAGATAAAGTTTTTAAACAGAACGAATGGAAATATGAGGTCATATTTGTAAATGACCTAAGCAAAGACAATTCTTTGGAAATATTAAAAGAAATCTGCAGAGAAAACCAGAATTTTAAATATATTAGTTTGCGAAAAAATTTCGGACAGCATAATGCCATTATGGCAGGCTTTAATTACGTTACCGGCGACTACATCATTACGATGGATGATGATTTGCAGAATCCGCCGGAAGAAATTCCGAAGCTCATCCATGAAATCCACAAGACGAATCATGACATTATTTTTGCCGAATTTGAAGAAAAGAAGCACTCTTTTTATCGAAGATTGGGAAGCAAACTTGTAAAATGGTTAAATGAAAAAGTGGTGGGAAAACCCAGAAATCTGGTGTTATCCAATTTCAGAATTATCAAAAGGGAGATCGTGGAAGAAGTTATTAAATACCGGACGAACACGCCGTATTTGCCCGCTTTATTATTGATGGTGACTCACGATTGCGGTAACGTATTAACAAGACATGAGGAACGTCTTTACGGAAAATCAAATTATACGCTAAGACGAATCCTGAAATTAATCGTGGCATTGCTTTTTACCAGATCCAATTATGCCTTAAAGCTGGCCGTTCGTGTTGGTCTTTTCTTCTCCATCATCTGCCTGCTTTATTCAGGATATATTGTAATCAGGAGTTTGACTGTAGGCACACAGGTTGCGGGATGGGCTTCCACGATGTTTATGATTTCATTTTTTAGCAGCATGAACTTGTCCATTCTCGCCTTGATAGGGGAATATTTGATCAGGTTGTCCAGCATGGCGTTTGGCGACAGACCATTTATCGTAAAGGAGACGCAAAATATTGAATAATTCTCCGTTGGACAATATGTTTGTGATCGCAGGCGCGCAAAGAAGCGGCACAACTTACCTGTATCAAATATTGGACAGCCATCCGGAAATATACATGGCCAAGCCAATGAGGCCGGAACCCAAGTTTTTTTGCATTGATGAAAACTTCAATAAGGGTAAAGATTATTATATTAAAAAATATTTTCATGATCTCCCCGGTCACTGCAAAGCGGCGGGCGAAAAATCCACCAGCTATATGTCAGATCCGAAAACGCCGGAGCGGATGGCATCCTTGTTCCCAAATATGAAAATCATTTTTGTGCTGCGAAACCCTATCGAGAGGGCCATCTCAAACTATTGGTTTTCCGTCCAGAATAACTTGGAGAAAGAATCCTTCGAATATGCCGTCAAAAACGAAAAACAGCGGATTTTGTCCAACCCAATGCCTCAGTTTTCCAATCATCCCTTTGCCTATCTGGAGCGAGGGGAATATATCACTTATATCGAGAGATATTTGAAATACTTTCCTCAAGAGCAATTGTTTTTTATTAAAAGCGAGGATCTTGAGAAGCGGGATAGTTTGGCCCAATTATTCTCTTTTTTGGAGGTGGATGACACTTATTATCCCGCTGAAATCGGAAGAAAGATCAATGATGCGGAACGGAAACATGAGGTTTTGACTCCTGAACTGAAAGCTATGCTGGTGGAACATTTTCGGGAGTCTAATGAAAGATTGCAAGAAAAAATCAATATGGATCTTTCGGATTGGAACAATTACTAAGATGAAAGGATTTCGCCCAAATGATCAGATTTAATTTGCCAACCGTTACCGGCAATGAAATCAAATATGTGGCCGAAGCCATCGAAAGCCGGAAATTTTCCGGTGACGGCACCTTTACACAACGCTGCAGCGAATGGTTTGAAACAAATTTTAAAACGAACAAAGCGTTGTTAACCCCCTCCTGCACACACGCCCTGGAGATGGCGGCGATTTTGGCGGAAATCAAGGAAGGCGATGAGGTCATCATGCCTTCATATACTTTTGTTTCCACCGCCAATGCTTTCGTTCTGCGGGGGGCTCGCGTTGTTTTTGTGGACATTCGGCCGGACAGCATGAATATCGATGAAAAACTGATTGAAGCGGCGGTCACGGAGAAAACGAAGGCCATTGTGGTGGTGCATTACGCAGGGGTTTCCTGCGAAATGGACCCGATTATGGATATTGCCGAGCGTCATAATCTTGTGGTGGTTGAAGATGCGGCCCAGGGTGTTATGTCCAAATACAAAGGGAGATACCTGGGGACGATCGGCCACATGGGATGCTACAGTTTCCATGAAACGAAAAATTACCAATGCGGCGAAGGCGGAGCCATTCTGCTGAACGATCCTTTGTTTGTCGAACGCGCCGAGATTATTCGGGAGAAAGGCACGAATCGCGCCAAATTTTACAGGGGACAAGTGGACAAGTACACTTGGGTGGACATCGGATCGTCGTATTTGTTAAGCGAATTAAACGCCGCATTCCTGTACGGCCAACTGGAAGAAGCGGAATGCATCAATCAGGACCGGCTGAAAAGCTGGAACATGTACTACGAGGCTTTAAAGCCGCTGGCGGATAAGGGATTGCTGGAATTGCCGGAGGTTCCGGAACATTGTGAGCACAACGGACATCTGTTTTATATCAAAGTGAAAGATATTGATGAGAGAGACAAACTGATCCGGTACTTGAAAGAGAACGATGTCATCGCCGTGTTTCATTATGTGCCGCTTCATTCCTCGCAGGCGGGGAGGAAATACAGCCGTTTTGCCGGCGAAGATGTGTATACCACAAAGGAAAGCGAAAGATTGCTAAGATTGCCTTTGTACTATGGGATGGGAATGCATACGGTGGACAAGGTGGTCTCGTTGATTTATGGCTTCTTTCATCAGTCCGGCAACGCATGGTCCTCGCGCAGTACGGAAGCCATTCATTTGAGGAAGTGAACACACCTTTTTCTTTATCTGTTTGTTTTTGGGATAACAAAGTTTGCCGGAACCGAAGGTAACATGAAATGGCCAGTATCAAGCAAAATAAAAACTGGTGGAAAAATTACAATTGGGGAAACCACGGTGAAGAATGGAGCCGGGCATGGGGAGGTTCCGACATGCAGTTTTTCGGGAGCATCTTGCCCAGAATCCGCAGGTACCTTCCCGCCGGTTCCCTTTTGGAGATTGCGCCCGGATACGGTAGTTGGACGCAATATTTACTGTCATTCTCTTCATCCTAAACGGGCGTTGATTTGAATACGGACTGCATCGGGACAATAGCATTGATTTCGCGTTTTCGTTTGACTCGCTGGTGCATGTTGACGCTGAAGAGCTTGAAGCGTATTTGTTTCAGTTTAAAAGTAAATTAACAAAAAACGGCGTCGGATTTTTCCATCATTCCAACTTTGGGATATATAAAGGACAAGACCGGGCAAACAAGCATTATAGGGATGAAGGCGTTTTTACATGCCCTGGTCAAGGAAATATGCGAAAAAGCCGGATTGGTGCACTAGCGTTGCACTAAAGCTACCATTGGATTCCTTATAAAGGAGGTTTCATCTATACCAACAAAGAGAGCAAAATATTTACATTTGCATTTCCTGGTCCA
>Ga0181858_1000531_pt1 | contig 18257 bp, 21 predicted proteins | sample NewIslPassag4_SG_FD_130749 | JGI IMG/M metagenome (GOLD analysis project Ga0181858, IMG submission 130749) | Feedstock adapted compost microbial communities from Newby Island compost facility, Milpitas, CA, USA - Passage 4_SG | ecosystem: Engineered > Solid waste > Feedstock > Composting ...
ATCCGTTCCAGCCGTTCCGCCTGTTCCGCTTGTTTCGGCTGTTCCGCTGTTTCACCTGTTCCGGCCGTTTCGCGTTCCGGCCGTTCTCACCCGCCCCTCGTCCGGCGCGCGAGGCGAAAACGGCCACCGGAAACGAAAAGCGCCCGCCGGCGTCGACTCGCCGCGGGCGCAATTGTCCGGCCGGAATTGGACCCGAACGCCGGGCGCCGGTCAATGCGGTTCGGTACCGGCGCCGCGGGAACGCCGGAATAAACGGCCGGAAGCCCCTGTACATGTCTGCATACGATCACGCCGACCGATCCGTCGCGGCGACCGACGGACGTCCCGCGCCCCGCGAACGAACGGGGATGAAGCAACCCGAACGAGGAGGAGAACGCCCCGATGACGCGACTGAAGATTCTCGCCGCCGCCGGCACCGTCTTGCTTGCGGCCTGTGCCGTCAGTGCCGACACCGGCACGCCCGCGAAAGTCGTCGACACCGCGCACGGCAAGGTGCTGGCCGACGCGCGGGGCATGACGCTCTACACGTTCGACCGCGATGCGCCCGGCAAGTCCAACTGCAACGGGCCATGCGCGCAGAACTGGCCGCCGCTGATGGCGGCGGCCGACGCCAAGCCGACGGGCGACTGGACCGTCGTGACGCGCGACGACGGCTCGAAGATGTGGGCCTACAAGGGCAAGCCCCTTTACTTATGGGTCAAGGACCAGAAGCCCGGCGACACGACGGGCGACGGCGTCAACAACGTATGGCACGTCGCGCGGCCGTAGGCGGCCTTTTCGTTCCCTCTTCCGCCCGTGGAGGGAGCGAAGGGATAAGGCGCCCGCCGGCCGTCACCGGCATTGCCCGGCGGCCTTGCGATAGGATTCCGGCGTGTCGATCGCGGCCTGGGCGCGCTCGCGCTGCTTTTCCAGATTCGCCATCTGCTGGCGGAACGCGCGGTTGAGCTCGGCGCCGATGCGCGCCTGTTCCGCCTCGATCTCGTCGGCATCGATCGGACCGACGACGCCGATGCGTTCGATCGCCTGGGCGACGGCGCGGCGGACCTGCGGCAAATGCCGGTCGATGATCCGGTCGTCGATCCGCGCGTGCTCGCGCTCGTGCGCGAGCGCGACGCGCGCGCGGCAGTCGTCGCGCGCGAGCTCGCGGGCGAGATAGATGGTGCGCTCGCCGAGTTCGACGGCGATCGTGGCGCCCTGCACCCACAGGCAGGCCGTGCCGCCGCGCCTCTGATAGCGGAACTGCACCTCGAGGCGCGCGCGCATCTTGGCCGCATAGAGGCCGAGCGCGTTCTTGTGCTCCACGGCGCCGGAGATGTCGCGCAGCGCCGCCATCGTCCGGTCGCGGTCGATGGCAGGCGCCGATGCCGCGACGTCGAGGCGGATGTCGGCATCGGGTGCCGCCGGACAATCGCGGCCCTGGGCCCGCGCCGCCATGGGGAGCGCCAGCAGCGCGAGCGCCACGACGGCGCCGAACCGCAACGAGGCAGCGGCCCGCACGAGCCCGGTGCCACCGGATCGTTCCCGCCGGACGCCGAAGGAACCCATCGACTTGGCCGCCTGTTTCGCCTTGGACGCTGCGCCGAGCATGACCGTAACCGATCCAGGGAGGACCGATGATGGCACGAGAGGCCGCCGGCACGAAATCGCCGCACGGGCATGTCGGCGGCGACGACGGCTGACCCCGCGCCGATGGCGATCCGCGTGGGCACGAGCGGGTGGGACTATCACCCGTGGCAGGCGCATTTCTATGCCGGGGTGCCGCGCAAGGCGTGGCTGTCGCACTATGCCGGACGGTTCGAGACGACGGAGATCAACGCGAGCTTCTACCGCTTCGTGCGGGGGGCGACCTATGCGCGCTGGCGCGAGGCAACACCGCCCGCGTTCCGCTTCGCCGTGAAGGGCCACCGGGCGGTGACGCACGAGCGGCAGCTGGTGGACGCGGCGGACCTGATCGCGAAGCAGCGCGACGCGGCCGCCGAGCTGGGCCCGAAGCTCGCGGCCGTGCTGTGGCAGCTGCCGCGCCGGGTGGCGCGCGACGACCGGCGCCTCGAAGGCTTTCTCGCCGCGCTTCGCATCTGGCCCGGGCCCCGCCACGTGATGGAGTTCCGGCACGAGTCGTGGTTCCGGGCGGAGGTCGCGGCGCAATTGGCCGCGCATCGCGTGGCGGTGGCGGTTTCGGACGCAGGCAGGTGGCCGCGGTGGGACGTGGCGACGGCGGACCTCGTCTACGTCCGCCTCCACGGCCGGCCGCACACTTATATATCTGCGTATGGGGAGGACGCACTCAGGGCCTGGGCCGCGCGGGCGCGGCGCTGGCGCGACGAAGGCCGCGACGTGTACGTCTATTTCGACAACACGAAGGAAGAAGCGGCCCCCGGCGACGCCGAACGGTTCCGCCGCCTGGTGGACGCACCGGACGCGCCGGCGGGCGTGGCCGCGGCAACGGCCTGACGGCGGCCCGAAAAAGGCGGGCGAAACCGGGCGGTACCGGGCGGCACGGCCGCGGCGGCAAGACCACGATGGCGAGACCGCGCCCCATGGACGCGACCGCGCACCCCGCTCTTGCAGGCGGCATCCGCCTCCGCTAGTTTCGCGGCCTCGCGACCGCCCGACTGGCGACCCACGGAGAGGTGGCAGAGCGGTTGATTGCACCGCACTCGAAATGCGGCATACCCGCAAGGGTATCGGGGGTTCGAATCCCCCCCTCTCCGCCAGCCAACTACTCGATTAGTTCACCGTCCGAGGCGGAAAACCTGCTTCTCTCCACAGTTCACTCACAAGCTAGACTGACTTTTAAGAGTGGTGTTAGCTACGCCGTTTACATTTTTCTGTTCGAACAAATCAGCAACAAGCGACAGGCATCGGCGTTTTAGAGTAGGCAGAGAGTTTCAGGGTATCACATGTATCCTGAACAATATGGCTCGGTTTGAGCTAACCGATGGGGCCATTGAATAGAGGAAACGAAAGTGGCTAGGGGCGTAAGGGCGCTTGTCGAGCCAGTGATGCTGCAATGGGGCCGCCGCACTGCAGGGCTGTCGATCGAGATTGCAGCGAAGAAGGCTAAGGTTAAGCCGGAACAGTTGGCGAGTTGGGAGGCCGGTAACGATTATCCCACCATCGCTCAAATGGAGCGCCTAGCAGAGGTCTATAAGCGGCCGCTGGCGGTCTTCTATCTGCCTGCGCCGCCGCGTGATTTTATGGTCATGAAGGACTTTCGCAGGCTGCCACAGAAGGCCGCTGGCCCTATGTCACCTCAGCTAACGTATGCGATTCGCCGCGCTCACGAGCGCAGGGAAATCGCGCTTGATCTATTCGAGGACTTGGGCAGCCTCCCGCCTGTCATCGACGTTAGAGCTTCGCTCGATGAGGCGCCGAGCGCTGTTGCAAAGCGCATCCGCGAGTATCTCGGCGTCACGTTCGATGCTCAGACGCAATGGCGGCAACCGTATGATCCATTCAATAACTGGCGGGCTCGTATCGAAGAGAAGGGCATTCTCGTATTCCAAGCGAACAATGTTTCCTTAGACGAGATGCGAGGTTTCTCGATTTCTGAGAACAGGCTTCCAGTTATCGTCGTGAACACGAAGGACACCCCGAATGGGCGCACGTTCACGATGCTGCATGAGTTCTGCCATTTGATGCTCCGCCTAAGCGGTATTTGCGACCTAGATGACGATAGCGCTCGGCCACCGGAGGAGCAGAGGGTCGAAGTTTTCTGCAACATGGTTGCGGGCGAGGTGCTTGTGCCAATGACCCATCTGCTGGCGCACAGTATCGTACAACGTCACAAGGGCACGAATTGGACTGAAGAAGAATTGTCTGTAATCGCACGAGACTTCGGAGCGAGCCGCGAAGTCGTGTTACGCCGACTTCTGATCGCTGAGCGCACAACACGCGCTGTGTATGAACAGAAGCGGAAGGAGTTCGCAGCAGAATATGAGACGTCACGGGCTGCACGAAGGGAAGGATTTGTCCCTCCAGCGACAAAAGCTCTCAGCTCTCTAGGCAAGTCATTCACGCGGCTAGTGCTGCAGAACTACTACCAGGATCGGATCTCACTGCGGGACGTCTCAGATTTCCTCGGTGTGAAGGTGAAGCATGTTTCAAAGATCGAGGAAGCCGCGTGGTAATTGCTGATAACGAAAAGCGGCACGGGGGGCATGTTCAGCATCGACACGAGCGCTATCCTTGATGGGTGGCGGCGGTACTACCCGCCGGCAACCTTTCCTGGTGTGTGGACGAAAATTGACGATCTAATCACCGCAGGGCAGCTTCGCGCCAGCGTGGCTGTTCTGAAAGAGCTTGAGAAGCGCGACGACGAACTTCTTGCGTGGGCGAAGAATCGTCCGACGTTGTTCGTTGAGATTGACGAAGATGTGCAAATGCATCTTAAGAAGGTCATGACGAACCATGGTCGGCTCGTGGAACAAGCAAAGGGCAGATCTGGTGCCGATCCATTCGTAATCGCTCTTGCGATGAAATACCAATGCTCAGTTGTGACTGGCGAAAAACCAACGGGCAAAATTGAGAAACCAAAGATTCCCGATGTGTGCAATGCCCTCGGACTGCAGTGGATGAGCCTGCTAGAGATGATGCAGAAACTTGAATGGAAATTCTAAACGTGGATCGCCTTAGTGGCAGATACTAGTAATGTGACTTGTTAATCTTTCCTCCGTAATGCTCCTCCGCGCTGATGACAGGGCAACCGGGTGTTGCGAGACCATTTGTGCCCGAAAGCTTTACGGATAGTCGAGCAGTTGATTCGGTCCGCTTGATCATCCATCGCGTCAAGATCAAAGAACGGCGCCCGTCCGCGACCTCAAGCCGCAATACTATGGTGTCGAAATCGGCGAGCGGACCCAGTGCATTGAAATACGGCTCGATCAGTCGCAGCTTGAGCCATCACGCCTGGACATGCGCGATCTTCACGGGCCTCACGCCGCCTCCATGCGCCGCAACGCCCCGCACCGACGCAGAGTCTACCAGACCGGGTACAGGAACGTCCCGGCCGCGATCAGCAGGATGACTAGTGCGGCCGGCCAGTCCAGATAGATGCCGATGCCGGCTTCCGACATGACGACCTAACGGCGGAAATTTTCCTCGATCAGGCCGCCGAGGACGAGTGCAAGTACGATCGGGCTCGGCCCGATTGCATGACAGGCCGAGGCCCCGATCACCGCTCGCCCGTGCGCGTCTCGGGCATCGACGCCCAGGCGAGAACGAGGCCGGCGAACACGATGCCGGCGAGCCCGAGGAAGGCCGCTTCGGCGCCGTACGCATCGGCCATGAAGCCTGCCAGCGTCGTGCTGAATGCGGCGCCGATTCCCATCGCCGTGCCGAGAATGCCGAGCGTCAGGTTGAAGTGCCCGGTGCCGCGCGACAGATCGGCGGCGACGAGGGGCAGCATCACGCCGAGGACGGCCGCCGAGATGCCGGCGAGCACCTGCACGCCGACGAGCGCGTAGGGATCGGAGACGAGCGCGAACAGCACGCCGCGCACCACGAGTGCGGCGAAGCCGAGCAGCAGCAGCGGCCGGCGGCCCCAGCGTTCGGCCTGCCGGCCGACCCAGGGCGAAAAGAGCGCGACGACGATCTGCGGCACGACCATGCAGGCGGCGATGAGCACGCTTCCCCACTCGTCCGTGCGCATGGTGACGAGCCCGGCGACGAGCGGCAGCATCGCCGCATTGGCGAGGTGGAACAGCAACAGACAGGCGGCGAAGATCAGCAGCGCCGGGTTCTCCACGGCGGCGCGAAGATGTCCTTTCGCACGACGGCGTTCTTCGGCATCCGGCGGCAGGCGTGCGTCCGGCGCGCCGCCGCTCGCCCGGACGGGGTCGATCTCGTCCGCCCGGATGCAGGTCAGCGCGAACAGCGTGGGAAGGGCGAAGATCGCCGTGACGAAGAAGACGGCCTGGATCGAGACCAGATACCCGACCCCGCCCATGACGGCGGCGGCGAAACCGGCGCCGACCGAGGCGAAAAGCGCGATGCGCCCGAGCCGCTCGCCCAGCGCCGCATGGCCGACCAGGCCCAGACTGATCGCGGCGATGGCGGGACTGACCAGGCAGCTCGCCGCGCTGTGCAGCACCTTGGCGGCAAGCACGATCGGAAAGATCGGCCATAGCGCGATTCCGACGGCACTCAGCCCGATCCCCGTGACCGCCAGCGCGGCGATGCGGCGCTTTCCGGGCGTGGCGTCGATGATCGCGCCGCCCGGAATTTGCCCCACGAGCGCGATGATGCCACCCGCCGTCAGCACGAGGCCGATATCGACCTGCGTCCAGGCATGCGCGGTCAGATAGGCGGCGATGAACGGACCGAAGCCGGTCTGGACGTCGGCGATGAAGAAGTTGAACCAGTCGAGGCCCCTGAGGCTCGACCGCGACGGGCGCCGCACGGCATCGGCCGCTGACGGAACCGCCGTCCGTGGAACATGGCCGCCGGTGTCGCGCGAGGAACGTGTCGCAGGCAGATCTACGGCTCCGCCTTTTCCGGACCGTTCGTCGGCAGGGCGCGCGTGCCGCCGGCCGCCCCCAGCACGACGACGGGCTGGCCCTCCTTGTATTCCGGTGCCGTCTTGACCTGGTCGCGCGTCAGATCGAGGGCGATCTGATCCTGTTCTTCGCCGCGCCCGAACTTCAGCGCGTTCCAGTCGACCGCGATCTTCCGGCTGCCGACGCCGAGGAAGCCGCCGAAGTCGATCACGACCGCGCGCGGCCGGCTGTTGCGGTCGACGATCACATTCACGATGCGGCCCATCTCCTTGCCGTCGCTGTCGCGAACGACCTTGCCGAGGATGCCCTGGATCTCGTCCTTGCCGAGCACCGTCTTCGCCGGCTCTTCATCGGCCTTATCGGCCTTGTCCGCCTCGTCGCCAGCGGCCGGCGCCTTCTCGGCCGGTGCTTTCTCGGTCGACGGTTCCTCGGCCGACCGCGGAGTGGCCTGCACCATGCGCCATGCGTCGCCGTCGGAAAGCGGGGTGGCCGCCCCCGACCCACCGGCCAACAGGAGCACCAGCACCACAACGACGCGAGGAGCGTTGGACATCGGCCCCCCCCATGCCTTCGGAACGATAACGAGCGCGGCCATGCGCGCGTTCCGATGGACACGGGCGATCATGCGGCGGACGGCGACGGACGAGGCCGCATCGGCGGCCTCATGACCGTTGCCCGTTACCGTTATCCGTTCGCCGTCGCAGCGGGAAGAGAGATCGGCAGCTCCAGAAGCCTGTAGGCGAGGCGCGCGGCGATGCGGGCGGTCTGGCCGTCCCGGTCCAGGGCCGGGTTCATTTCGGCGATGTCGGCGAGCACGAGCTTGCCCGAGGCGATGACGGCATCGACGATGTCCTCGACGAACTCGAGCGCGACGCCGCGCGCCGCCGGCGCGGAGACGCCGGGCGCGACCCAGCCGGGCAGCACGTCCAGATCGATCGACAGATAGATCGCATCGGCCGCATCGAGGTGCTGCGCCAGTGCGGCCAGCAGCGCGGGCATGTTGCCGGCCCGCATCTGCTCGTCGAGCCAGTATTCGACGCCGAGCCGCCGGGCACGCTCGAACAGGGCCGTCGTGTTGGCAAGCGCGCTGATCCCGAAGCACAGGTAGCGGAATTCGGCCCCCCTCGCCTCGCACAGCTCGGCGATCTGGCGGAAGGGCGTGCCCGAATTCGGGCGCGACGCGCGCCGCAGGTCGAAATGCGCATCCAGATTGATGACCAGAAGACGTTTCGCCGGAAAGCCGTCCCGGAGATGGTCGGCGAGGCCGAGAAAGCTGCCGTAGGCGACTTCGTGTCCGCCGCCGAGCACCACGGGGCGGATGCCGCGGTCCAGCAGCGCCGTGACGCGCCCGGCGAGCTGCGCCTGCGCGGCCTCGAGATCCCCGTCCGTGCAGGCGACGTCGCCCGCATCGTGGATGACGGCCGCGCCATGAACCGGCAGCCGCGCCAGCATCTGCCGAATGGCCGAAGGTCCCTGCGCCGCGCCGGGGCGTCCATGGTTCCGGCGTACGCCTTCGTCGCAGGCGAAGCCGATCAGGCCCGCACCGCCGCTTGCGTCGGGGGGCAACGGCCGCACGACATCCTTGACGCGCAGGATGAGGCCGTCCTCGCCCTGGTCGGCGGGAAGGCCGACCGTGACGTCTATGAAAGACATGTTCGCGATGTTCAGGTTCGGCTGATGACGGCGTCGAGAAAGGACCGCGTGCGCGGGTTTGACGGCGCACCGAAGATCTGCTCCGGCGGGCCCTGCTCGATGATACGGCCCCCGTCCATGACCATGACCACGTCCGCGACCTCGCGGGCGAAGCCCATCTCGTGGGTGACGATGAGCATGGTCATGCCTTCGCGCGCGAGCGTCTTCATGACCTGCAGAACCTCGCCGACGAGCTCGGGGTCGAGCGCCGAGGTCGGCTCGTCGAAGAGCATGACGCGCGGTTTCATGGCGAGCGCGCGGGCGATCGCGACGCGCTGCTTTTGTCCGCCCGACAGCGTGCCGGGATAGGCGTCGGCCTTTTCGGCAAGGCCGACCTTTTCCAGGAGTGCCCGCGCCGCCGCCTCGGCCTCGGCGCGCGGCACCTTGCGCAGCGTGCGCGGGCCGACCGTGATGTTGTCGAGCACGCTCAGGTGCGGGAAGAGATTGAAGGATTGGAACACCATCCCGACCTGCATGCGGAGCGCGTTGAGCGCCCGGTCGGGGATGACCACGCCGTCCTTCACGAGCACGGTGTCGCAGATGGTGATCGAACCCGCCTCGGGCACTTCGAGCGCATTGCAGCAGCGCAGCAGCGTCGACTTGCCGCTGCCTGACGGCCCGATGATCACGACGACCTGCGACGGATCGACGGCGAACGAGACGCGGTCGAGCACCGTGTGATCGCCGAAGCGCTTCACCACGTCGCGGGCGAGGACGATGGGCTGTTGCGGCGACGTCATTGTACGAGCCCTCCGGCACGCAGGCGCGTCTCGATGCGCCGCAGGATGAAGTTCGTCGTGCTGGTGAGCAGCAGATAGATGGCCGCCACGGCGAGGTACACCTCGAGCGAGCGGTAGGAAACCGAGATGATCTTCTGCCCCTCGTGCATCAGGTCGGTGATGGTGAGGAGCGAGACGAGCGCCGAATTCTTGATGAGCGCGATGAACTCGTTGCCGAGCGGCGGGATCATGCGCACCACCGCCTGCGGAATGATGATGATCCGCATCGCCTGCACGTAGGACATGCCGAGCGATCGCGCCGCTTCCATCTGGCCGCGGTCGATCGACTGGATGGCCCCGCGGACGATCTCGGACACATAGGCACCTGAATAGAGCCCGAGGCCCAGGACACCGCAGAAGAAGGCAGGCAGAAGGATGTTGAACTGCGGCAGGCCGAAGAACAGCAGGAAGAGCTGCACCAGGAGCGGCGTGCCGCGAATGCAGGTGACATAGGCCGAAGCCGCGCCATAGATCAGCCGCCGCTTCGGCTCGAGGCGGGCGATGCCGATCAGCAATCCGATGGCACAGCCGAGCAGGAGCGAGGCGCTCGTCACCTCGATGGTGACGAGCGCACCGTGCCCCAGCTCGCGCCAGCCTTCCCAGACCGGTGTGAAATCGAGGTCCATCGATCAGTCCGGCGACGCGATGCGGCTCACTCGCCGGCCTCGAACCACTTCTGGACGAGCCGGTCGTAGGTGCCGTCCGCCTTCAGCTGGGCGAGCGCCGCGTTGAGCGCGCGGGTAAGTTCCGGCGTGTCCTTGCGGACGGCCATGCCGTACTCTTCGGTCGTCAGCTGCTTGTCGAGGACTTTGACCGATGGACGGCTCTTGGCGAAGAGCTTGGCGGCGGGCTTGCCCGTGACGGCCGCATCGACGCGCCCGATCTCCACCAGGTTGAACATCTCCTGGTTCTTCTCGACCTCGACGCGGATGACCTTCGGATAGTTCTCCTTCAGGAAGTTGACGGACTTCGTGCCGACCTGGACCGACACGCGCTTGCCGTCGAGATCCTCGGGCCCGTTGATCGCGGTATTGTCCTTCCGCACCAGGATGACGAGGCCGCCCGGGTAGTACGGATCGGTGAAGTCGACGACCTTCCTGCGCTCCTCGGTGATGTAGATGGCCGAGACCGCCATGTCGAAGCGCTTCGCCAGCAGGCCGGGAATCAGGCCCTTGAAGTCGATCTGGGTCCACTCGACCTTCTTGCCCATGATCTTGGCCATGGCTTCGACCAGCTCGATGTCGAAGCCCGTCATCTTGCCGTCTTCGACGTATTCGAACGGCGGGAACGTCGCATCCGTCGCGACGCGAAGGACATCACCGGACTGCGCCCTGGCCGTGCCCAGCAGGACGATCGTGCCGACGAATGCGAGGGCAAGCTTTCGTAACAGACTCATTTCGTGGTTCTCCCGATTTAGGTTGTGGTCAGGACCGTGAAAGCGCTTCGGTGACGGCCTGCGCCGCCTTGATCGTCTGGGCAATGAACTCCTGCGCACGCGGGCCGACGCGCACGCTCGGGGCCATCAGGCTGATGCTGCATTCGAGACGCGCGCCGGGCGCGAAGACCGGAACGCTGACGCCCCAGACGCCGGCATCGACCTCGCCTTCGCTGACGGCAAACCCCTGCCGGCGGATGACGGCGAGTTCGTCCATGAGCGCGCGGCGCTGATCTTCATCTTTCAGCAGGCGCTCGATCGTCGCGTTGCAGACCTCCTGCGGCAGAAAGGCGAGCAGCGCCTTCGCCGATGCCCCGCGGATGAGCGGCTGGGATCGTCCCCGGCTGAACGAACAGCGCAGCGAAAGCGGACTCTCGACCATCTCGATGCACAGCACCTCGGTGCCGACGGCCTTCATCAGGCCGACGCTTTCCTGCGTGCTCAGCGACAGCTTCTGCATCTCGGGCAGCGCCAGCGCGAGGACACGCGACGTACGATCGAAGTTTCCGGCCAGTTGCAGGCAGGCAGGCCCCAGCCCGTAGCCGACCTCGCGCCCGAGATCGGACACGAACCCGCGCTTCTTCAGCAAGGTCAGAAGGCGATAGGCGCTGCTGGTGGGAAGGCCCGTGGTGTCGCAGATTTGCTTGACGGTCTGCGGCGCCGGCGCCGTCGCGACGGCAAGAAGAACGTCCAGCAGGCGCTCCGCGCTCGACATGACCGAAATACCCCCCGATGAGGCAAACCATATTCTCACTATACGGGAATGACAACCATGATTTTTGAGAAATAGGAACCCGGATCTCGCCCCGGTTTCGGGTCCGCGGCGCGTCGACCCGATGGCCGGGAGACCCGGAGCATGGGCGCGCACGTGCGACTTTCGTGCCAGCACCGGCGAACCGCGCCGACGTCGCACCGGTCGCGTGCGCCGACCATGGCGGCAGCGACATGCGCGCGCCCCGTCCGCGAGATGGGTGAAACACTCTCATCCACGCATTCAACTTGCTCGTTTGTCAGGCGCCGCACGGCGCTCGACACTGCGGACATGGTGCAGTCGAAACAGGAGCCGCCGATGTCGAGCCCGTTCCTCTGCGAAGTTGTCGAAGGTATTGCGACCGTTACCCTGAACCGCCCGGAAACGCTGAACGCTATCAACTACGCGCTGGCCGATACCCTGCTCGCCGTGTTGGACGCGATCGAGGCGGACGAAAATATCGGTGCCATCATCGTTACGGGTGCGGGAGAGAAAGCCTTCTCAGCCGGCGCCGACATCAAGGAGTTCTCCGGAAGCATCCGCCAGGGGCCGGCCGTCGCCGTGCGCGATTTCGTCCGACGCGGCCAGGCCATGACCGCGCGGCTGGAAGCGTTTCCCAAACCCATCATTGCCGCCGTCAACGGCCTTGCCTTCGGCGGCGGCTGCGAGATCATCGAAGCCGTCCATCTGGCTGTCGCCAGCGAGCGCGCCCTGTTCGCAAAGCCCGAGATCAAACTGGGCATGCCTCCCACCTTCGGCGGCACGCAGCCCCTGCCGCGACTCGCCGGCCGCAAGCGAGCCTTGGAATTCCTTCTGACCGGCGACCCGTTCCATCCCGACAAGGCGTTGGAGATGGGGCTCGTGAATCAGGTCGTCGCCCATGACCAGCTCATGCCCGCGGCCCGCAACCTTGCCCATCGCATCATGCGGCATTCGCCGCTGGCCACCGCGCGCATCATCACGGCCGTGTGCCGTGGCCTGAACATGACAATCGGCGAGGGACTACAGATGGAAAGCGAGCAATTCGCCCGCGTCGCCCCCACGAACGACATTCGCGAGGGGATCGATGCCTGGATCGAACGCCGGCCGCCGATCTTTACCGGAACATGAGCGCCGAAATGAGCAAAGGTGCCCGCAGCCGAAGCAGAGCCCGATTCATGCCGGCGCATGCCGTTGGTCGAAGCGATTCTGCCCTCTGCTTTCCTTCGCCGCGACGGGGGTGATCTCCTTGCCGGACGAACGCCCGTCACGTGGCTGCGTCGCCGTCTTGAACTCGTCCCGAATCCAGTTGCGAAACGCGACGACCTCGGGCCGCGCCAGCGATTCGCGTCCCGCAACCAGCCAGTAGGCGGTCGCGCAACGTCGCGGCGGCGCCAGGACCGGCACCAGACGCCCTGCCGCAACATCCGCTGCAATCAGCGGCAAGCGGCCGATCGCGACGCCCAGCCCCTGCGCCGCCGCCTCCAGCGCCATATGAATCGTGTCGAAACGCAGCCCGCGCCGCGGATTTTCCAGATGGACATCGGCCAGGGCGCACCAACTGTCCCAATCTTCCGTGACGTTTGCCACGTGCAGCAAGGTCGCCGCGCCAAGATCCTGCGGCGTACGGATGGTTGCCGCCAGGGCCGGCGCACAAACCGGTACGAGTTCCTCCTTTGCCAGGCAGACGGCATAGAGATCCGGCCAATTGCCACGCCCCATGCGAATGGCCAGATCGATCCCATCGCGCGGAAACTCGACATGCCGATGCGCGGTATCCAGCGACACTTCGATGTCGGGATACTTCTCGCTGAAGCGGGGCAGGTTGGGAACGAGCCAGCGCAAACCGAAACTCGGCGCCACGCTGACGGCGAGCCGGCCGCTCGGCCGCCGCCCCGGCACGGCCTCCGTGGCCTTCGCGAGGAGCTCGAGGGCATGACGCACCGACGGCAAATAGGCGGCGCCGGCCCCCGTCAGGACGAGACCGCGGCGTGCCCGGGCAAAGAGCGACACGCCGAGCCAATCCTCCAGGGACCGGATGCCATGGCTGACAGCGCTGGGCGTCACGTTCAGCTCTTCTGCCGCCAGCTTGAAACTCAGGTGTCGCCCGGCCGCTTCGAACATGCGCAGTGCATTCAGCGGGGGCAGTCGATACGCCATGGCCGAATCCCCGATCTCGACACCCAAACCTTACCGATTCGCGCCGTGGCGCCAATTGAATTAGCTTCGCGCTTCGGGTGAGCGCAGTTCATCCGAACGGTCACGACGGCCGGCGCATCGTCACGGCAGGTTTTCCCGCAACACGACGCCGATCCGCACCGGCTCGACGCCGGGCGGTGTGTCCTTTCGCTCGCGCAGATCGACGAAAGTGGACGAAATGGCAGGTCAAATTCCGCTCGGGCGTCTGGGCGAACCCGACGATGTCGCGAACGTCGTCCTGTTCGTCGCCTCGGACGCCGCCTGCTTCATGACCGGGGCGTTTCTCGACGTCAACGGCGGTTTCGTTCTCGCGTAAAAAGACGTCACGGCGCCGGGCGGGCGTGGGAGCGGATACCGCGCCCGCGGCGCCGTCTCTTTCTCGACGTCACGAAGCGCGCGAGCTGGTGTCCGGGCTCGCGTGCCGGAGGTTGCGGCACAACAGGACGACGACCGGATACGCCCACACGAGAAGCGTCACGACGCCGAGCACGGCCGACAGCGGCCGTTCGAAGAAGATCAGCAGCGATCCGTTCGACTTTATCATGCTGTTGACGAAGGTTTCCTCGACCACCCGCCCCAGCACGAGCCCGAGCACCATCGGTGCCGCGGCATAGCCGTTCGCCTCCATGATCCACACGACGACGCCGATGACCAGCATCACCCAGACATCGAAGACGGCGTTGTTGGTCGCGAAGGCACCGATGACGCAGAACAGGAGGATGAGCGGATAGAGAACGCCCGGCCGGATCATGAGGATGCGGCGGCCGAGATGGATCGCGGCGATCCCGAGCGGCACCATCAGGAAATTGGCGAGAAAGAAGACGACGTAGACGGCCGCTATGAGATCGGGACTGCTCGTGAACACCGTCGGCCCCGGCGTGAGCCCCTTGATGAGCAGGACGCCGATGACGATGGCCGTTATCGAATCGCCCGGAATGCCGAAAACGAGTGCGGGGATATAGGCGCCGCTCAATGCCGCGTTGTTCGACGCGGAGGCCTCGACGACCCCCTCAACGTGACCGGTTCCGAACTTTTCCGGCGTCCTGGAGAAGCGCTTGGCGACGGCGTAGGAAATCCATGCGGCGATGTCCGCGCCCGCCCCGGGCAAGGCGCCGATCAGCGTTCCCAACACGCTGCCGCGCGCCAAGCCCTTGCGATGCTGCCAAAGCACCCGCGCCTGTCCTTTGAGGATGCTTCCCCGGATCGGCGGCGGAACCGGCAGGGGCCGGCCGAGATTCGTCGCCTTGCGCATCAGCTCCGCCACCGCGAAGGCGCCGATGAGAACGGCGATCAGCGACACCCCGCCCTGGAGATCCATGCTGCCGAAGGTGAAGCGCGGAAAACCCATCACCACGTCGAGACCGATCATCGACAGCAGCAGGCCGAAACACAGCGACACGATTCCCTTGAGCGGGCTTCCGATCGACACCAGCGTCGCGCAGGACAGGCCGAGCAGCGCGAGCCAGAAGTACTCGACGCTCGAGAACGACAGCGCGAAATCCGCAAGCTGCGGCGCGGCGAAGACGAGAACGATCGTCCCGAAAATGCCACCGAGCGCCGACGCCGTCATGTTGGTGCCGAGTGCGAGGTCGAGCCGCCCTTTTCTGTTGAGCGCGAAGGTTTCGTCCGTGTAGGCGGCCGACGCCGGCGTGCCGGGAATGCGCAGGAGTGCGGCCGGAATGTCGCCCGCGAAGATGGCCATGGCCGAACAGGTCACGATCGCGCCGATGGCGGCAACGGGCGGCATGAAGAAGGTGATCGGCACCAGGAGCGCGGTCGCCATCGTCGCCGTCAGCCCGGGTGTTGCCCCGACGAAGAGGCCGAACACGGCCGCGAGAAACATGACGGCCGCGATCTCGGGCGACAGAACGACGTGCAGGGCGTCCCAGAACATGGTCATTGGAACCACAGCTCGATGGGACCGGCGGGCAGCGGAACGCGCAGCGCCATGACGAAGAAGGCATACAACGCGACGCTCGCCACCGCCCCGGCGAGAAGCGCCGCACCGACGCGCTCGCGCCAGGCGAGCGCCATCGCGAAAACGACCGCCGCGCCGACGACAATCGTCCCGACCAGCGGGGCCAGCAGCGCGTAGGTCGCAATGCCGGCGGGCACGATCGCGATGGCGACGAGCGTGCCGGGCCGCCGCATCCAGTCCTCGATCCGAAGGGCCCGGCGGTTACGATCGAACAGAGCACGACCGGCGACGATCAGACCCGCCGCCGCCATGATCGTGCCGACGATGGTCGGAAACAGGGCGGGGCCGACCGCCTGTCCGCCCGGGGCTGGAAAGCCCCGGGCGACCAGCACGGCCGCGATGCCGAGCAGCGCGAAGGCGAGCCCGGTTACGGTGTCCGGAAGGCGCAACGCCCGGTCCCTCAATCGCGTTGACGCAACCCCAGTGCGCCCATGATCTCGCCGTTTCTCTTGTGCTGCTCGGCGAGGAACGCACCGAATTCGTCGCCTTTGGCCCAGGCGGTGCCGAAGCCGCGCTCGTTCATGAAGGTGCGGAACTCATCCGACGTCGCAACCTTCTCCACGGCCGCCGTGAGCTTGTTGACGACGTCGGCGGGCAGGCCGGCCGGCCCGGCGACGCCGCGCCACGTACCGCCGGCGTAATCTTCGCCGATCGCCTCCTTTACGGTCGGCACGTCGGGAAAGGCGGCGATGCGTTCGCGGGCGAGGACGGCGAGCGCCTTGACGCGCCCGGCATCGACCATCGCCTTGCCCTCCGGCAGGGAGGACGGAATGATGTGCACGCCGCCCGCCGCGAGTTCCTGGAATCCTGGAGCCGCACCCTGGCTCGGCACCACGGCGACCGCCTTCGGGTCGATGCCGGCAAGCTGGAGCAGGCCGGCGAAGGCAAGATGATAGGCTGCCCCCACCGGCATGCCGGAGAGCTTGTAGGTCCCGGCCGGCGCCTTGCGAATCTCGTCCAAGGCATCGCGGAGCGACTTCCACGGGCTCGACGCCGCGACATGGAACGCGCCCGCATCGAAATTGATGAGCGCGATCGGCGTGAGCTTCTCGTACGTGAACTGCGCCGTGTTCGCCCACCAGTAGGTCGTGATCTCGGCGGTCACGAGACCGACCGTGTAGCCGTCGGGTTTACTGGTGACGATCTCGTTGTGTCCGATGACGCCGCCGCCGCCGGTCCGATTGATGACGTTGACCGGCTTGCCGAGCTCCTTCTCGAGGCCGGCGGCGAGCATCCGCGCGACGGCATCCGTGCCGCCGCCGGCGGCCCACGGCACGATCAACGAGACGGGCCGCTCGGGCCACGCGGCCTGAGCGCTGGCCGTCGTCGCGACGAGCATCGCGGCGGCAATGAAACTGCGTAACGTCATGGCGATCTCCTCCTCAGGTTTGTCGGGGTGTTGATGCTCCGGCCTGGCGATGTCGCATTTCCAGATTGGCCTGTGTCGTTCCCAGGACCTGATGCATGGCGGCACGCGCGCCGTCGGCGTCGCGCCGGGCGATCGCTTCCGCGACGGCGGCGTGATTGGCGAGGTTCTCCTCGAACCAGTCGACGGTGAGTTTGAACACGGCGCTCAGGATCGAGTCGATCGCGCCGCGGAAACTCTGCAGCACGGGATTATGGGTCGCATCCAGGATCGCCAGGTGAAAGTCCCTGTCGGCGGCGACGGCGGCCTCGGCATCGGCGCCGGCGCTCTGCATGCCGGCGAGTGCCGCGAAGATGCGCCGGTGGTCTTCGGCGTCGGCCCGGAGTGCCGCCAGGCTCGCCGCGGCCGGCTCGACGATGGTGCGAACCTCCTCGAGCGCGAAGAGGAGATCACGGTCGAAACCGCCGTCGCCGGTGAGCCACATCAGCACGTCGCGGTCGAGCAGGCTCCAGTCGCAGCGCGGCCGCACGCGCGTGCCGCGGCGCGGCTTGACACTGACCAGTCCCTTGGCGGCGAGGGTCTTGATCGCCTCGCGCACGACGCTGCGGCTGACGCCGAACCGCGCCTCGAGTTCGGGTTCCGGCGGCAGGGTCGCATTCTCCGCAATCTGCCCGCGCGCGATCTCGGCCCCGAGCGTCGCGACCACCACGCCGATTCTGCCTGGCTTCGCGCGGGACGTCATGCCGCGTCAGAACTTTCCGTACGTAAGATAAGCCTTCTGCGGATCCTCGCCGGCGCGAATGGCCCGACGCAGCGCCGACTCGGTACCGACCGCCCCCTCGACCTTGGCGATGATGCTTTCCGCGTGGCTCTTCGGAATGACGATGATGCCGTCCCGATCGGCGAGAACGTAGTCGCCGGTTTCGATGATGACGTTCCCGATCGCGACGGGCTCGCCGAACGCCTCGGGACGCCAGGCGGCAACGATGTCGATCGGCGTCGTATAGCGGCAGAAGACCGGAAACCCCATGGCGCAGATCCGTTCCGTGTCGCGACAACCGCCATCGACGATGTAGCCGCGCACGCCCCTGTGCTTCAGCGCTTCGGCCGACAGTTCGCCCATCAGCGCCCGCACGTCGTCCTGCGGCTGACAGACGACCACGTGGCCGCTCGGCGCGCGGGACAGAAGCCCGGTCCATTCGAGTAGCGAGGTGTGGGCGTCGATCGTCGGGTCGGGACGTCCCCGGACCGTGAACGCGGGCCCCGCAACCTTCATCTCGGGCGTGAGGCCGACGATCGTGCGCGGCAGGACGCCGGGACGAAACCCCATGTCGCGCATCACGTCGTAGACGACGCCCGTGTAACAGGCCTCCAGTCGCTCGGCGAGCGAGTTCATCGCGTCCTCCCAACGGCGAGTTGTTCGTGATACCGGCTTGAGCTTGGCACAGGCGGCCACCTCATGCAACAATCATCAGATGTTTGTGATTGGATGATTTGGAAGGACACCTCGTCATGACCGGCCATCGCTTTCACGGCGTCTACCCCGTCCTCTACGCCTTCTTCGGGCCGGATGGCCGCCTG
>Ga0181858_1000534_pt1 | contig 18164 bp, 18 predicted proteins | sample NewIslPassag4_SG_FD_130749 | JGI IMG/M metagenome (GOLD analysis project Ga0181858, IMG submission 130749) | Feedstock adapted compost microbial communities from Newby Island compost facility, Milpitas, CA, USA - Passage 4_SG | ecosystem: Engineered > Solid waste > Feedstock > Composting ...
GACTAGCCGGCCCCTACCCTACTCCGCCTGCGCGAAGCGGGCGGGGCTGAGGGGCGCGAGCAACGGGTCGGGGACACCGGACAGGAGGGAGGCGACCAGAACCTCGGCGGTGCCGATGGCGAGTTGCACGCCGGTGCGGAAGTGCCCGCTGGCAACCCAGAGGTTGTCGTAGCCGGGGACGAGGCCGACGATCGGCTCGCGGTCGGGAGTGCCGGGACGCAGGCCGGCCCAGGTGGCGACCACTTCTCCCCCCATCAGCCCCGGCGCCAGCGCCTCGATCAGCCCCACGAGCGCCCGCAGCCCAGCGGGAGTCACGCGGGTGTCGAACCCGGCCTCCTCCTCGGTCGCAGCGACGCCGACGGTGCCATCGGTCCACGGCACGAGGTAGCCACCTGCCCCGCCGATGATCGTGCGCGGCGGGTGGACCAGCCCGCCGAGTGCCAGCATCTGGCCCTTGACGGGCACGGTGGGCAGCGGCTGACCCAGCTCCAGGCCGAAGCGCGCGGTCCAGGCGCCCGCGGCCAGCACGACCTGGGCGGCGGGAAGCGTTACGCCCGCCAGGCGCACGCCAGTGGCGAGGTTGCCGCTGGTGGCGACGCCCAGAGCGGGGATGTGCTCGAGCACGAGTGCTCCGCGGCGTGCGGCGGCCGCGGCGAGCGCGCGGGTCAGGCGCCGGACATTGACGCTGCCGGCGTCGTTGGCGAGCATCCCACCGAGCAGCCCTTCGGGCAGTGTCGGCTCCAGGTCCCGAAGCTCGGCGGGCTCGACCCACTCGCTGTCGAAGCCCAGATCCTCCTGCCAGGAGAGGAGCGCGCGCAGGCGGGCATGGTCGTTCTCGTTGCGGGCGACCAGGAGCGCGCCCCACTGGCGGTAGCCGACGTCGAGTCCCGTCTCGTCCTGGAGTGCGGCGACCAGCCAGGGATAGGCCGAGAGGCTGCGCGCCGTCAGCTCCACGCGCACGGCGGGCGTGTCCTTATTCGACGGCGGCGCGATGATGCCGGCCGAGGCCCCGCTGGCTTCGCCACCGATCGCCCCGCGCTCGACCACGGCCACGCGATGGCCCTTGCGCGCCAGTTCATAGGCGATGGCGCAGCCGATGATCCCGCCGCCGACGATTGCGACCTCGACTGCCTGGTAGCCCATGCCGCTCATGGCTCTCCTCCTGATCGCTCCCTGGTCGGCGGCCCCATCCCCGCGCCGCCGCACCCGCGGCACGTGGCCGCGTCTGGCACGCAGGCGTACCAGATCCACCCCGCGCTGGCAAGCGCAGCGGGGTGGCTCGCAAGAGCGGCCCTCACCCCCAGACCCTCTCCCAACTTTGGGAGAGGGGAGCAACTCGTACAAGACGCGAGGCGCGTGAGGCTCCGTCCGCCGTCCGCCCGGCATCGGCTTTGCGTTCGTCCGGCGCAGGACCGACGCGGGATGCAGACGGAATGACCAGAGGTCGGCGTCGGGTGTCCCACCGGCGGGAGGCAGGGCGCTGCCGCGCAGGACGCAGGCGGCGCGGGAAAGGAAGGTTCCGATGAACGCCATCGTGCGCGGTGCGCTGGCCGGAACGGCGGCGACCGGGTTTATGTCGGCCGCTATGGCTGCCGGACGGGCGACCGGCCTGCTCGGGAAACCACCACCGAAGCACATCACGGAGCGGGTCGAAGAGGAGGCGGGTGTCCGCCACAAGCTCTCCGAGCCGGCCTTTCTCTCCAGTTGGCTCCTGGCCCACGTCGGGTACGGCACCGGTGCCGGGGCGCTCTTCGGCCTCGGGCGCCGCCTGCTGCCGTCGTCGGACATCGCTGCCGGGCTGCTCTACGGGGGATTGGTCTGGAGCGTGAGCTACCTCGGGCTGATGCCCGGCCTGAAGCTCTACCCGTGGCCCGACGAGGACCGAACCTCGCGGCAAGGGGTGATGATCGCCGCTCACGCCGTCTACGGCGTCGCGCTGGCGCTGATCGACCGCCGTCTCGGCGGCGAGGAGTCGCGTGCTCACGCGCGCTAGAGCCCGACCAGGACCAGGATCAGCGCGAGAGTCAGCAGGCTCAGCAGCGTCGAGGCCGCCAGCCCAAGGTAGAACGGACGGAGCCCGACGGCGCGCATCTGGCCGAGGTTGGTGCTCAGCCCGACGCCGGTGAGGGCCGCGAGGACGAGCAGCTTGGCCCCCTCGCTCGCCGCATGGCCAGCCTGCGGAGAGATAAGCCCGAGGCTGTTGAGCAGCGCCATGCCGAGGAAGCCGAGCACGAAGGGCGGCACCACCGACAGCACCCGCCGGGCACCCGACCGGCTCGTGCGACCGGGGCCGGCCGAACGGACCGCATGCGCGTACACGGCGCCGATGACGACGAGCAGCGGGCCCATCAGCGTGTTCCGCGTCAGCTTGACCACCGTGGCCACCTCGCCGGCCGCGTCCGAGTAGGCAAACCCGGTCGCGATCACCTGCGACGTGTCGTTCACCGCGGTACCGGCCCAGTAGCCGAACGCCTGGTCGGAGAAGGCGGCGAGGTGGCCGATCGCCGGGTAGAGGAGCACCGCGAGCGTGCCGAACAGGGTGATCGTCGCCACGGCGAAGGAGACGTCGCGCTCCTTCGCCTCGACCGTGGGGGCTGTGGCGATGATGGCCGTGTTGCCGCAGACCGCCGTTCCCACGCCGATCAGCAGGCAGAGCCGCGGCGGCAAGCGCAGCAGTCGCCCGATGCCGAGGGTGAAGAGCAGCGCCGTGGTCATCCCCGCCAGCACGATGACCAGGGCATCCAGCCCGGTCATCAGCACGTCCTGGACGCTGAGGCGCGTCCCGAGTAGGACGATGCCGACCCGCAGCAGCGTGCCGACCGCGAACCGGATGCCCGGCTGGAAGGCCACGGGCAGGCGCACGGTGTTTCCGATCGCAATTCCGAGGAGGAGTCCGACGGTGACTTCGGCGATGGCATCCGGCAGGGCGCCGGCCACGCCGCGGCTCACGGCCGCCAGGAGGAACACGAGGCCGAGCCCGGGCGCATACCGCGTGACCCAGCCAAGGGCCGCATCGCGCGGTTTCCGCACGGGCGCCGGCTGAACCACCTGCCCGCGCCGTCGATTAGCCATGCCTCGTCACCGCTCCACTGTCCCGCTCGACCCCGCTGTCCGGGCCGCCTCACGCCCGAGTCCCGCTGGGCACAGTCTGCACTCACCGGAACGTCCGGAGAGACGGCCCGGCTGGACTGACGCAGCGGGGACGAAGCGGAGAAGGCGGCGCTGCGACGGCCGCGAACGCGAGGTCGCTCCCCCTGGCGCCGGCCGGCGCGGCGCCCGCGTGATTATCCACGATTGCCGTCAGGATCTGCACGCCCGCTGTGGTCGGAACGCGCTACGGGGTGATCTCGCGGATGAGGGCGGCGTACTCGGCGGCGTCGCGCTCGCCCGGCGGGGCGATGAAGACGCCGGTGACGCCGATCTCCACCAGCTCGCGCAGCCGCGCGCGGATCTCCGCCGCCGGGCCGACGAGGCTGACAGCAGCGACGAGCTCGGTGGGGATCAGGCGACGCGCCGCGGCGAAGTCCGCCACCTTGCGGATGTCGATGAAGGCCCCGCCGGCTTCCAGCACCTCGTCGGTGTGCATCACCTCCCGGACGCGGGCCATGATGGCCGGGACGTCGAAGCCCGGCACCTCGATCTGCTGCGTCATGCCCGGCAGGGCGTTCACCAGCGCCATCTGGTTCTTCCGCCGCTCCAGCACCGGCTCCGGGTTGTCGGTGACGACGATCCCGGTCCGGACGTAGAAGCGAAAGGCCGCCGGGTCGCGGCCGGCCTCGGCAACCCAGGAGCGGACCATCGGGATCAGCCGCCGCAGGTAGGGCACCGAGGCGAAGTCGGCCACCAGCAAACCGTCGGCCCGCTCGGCCGCCACCCGCAGGGCGCGCGGCCCGAGCGCGGCGAGGTAGATCGGCACGTGGGACTGCACCGGACCGATCGCGCGCGCCCAGTCGCGCACGTGGAAGTGCCCGGTGGCGCTGGCCCGCCCAGGCGGGCGCCACCACTGGCGCAGGAGGTCGATCGTCTCGGCCAGGACCTCGGGCGGGCGGCCGGTGCGAATGCCGAGTGCGCGGGAGTACCACTCGGCCTGGCCGCGGCCGAGCCCGAGGAAGGCGCGCCCACCGGAGAGCCGGTCCACCGTGGCCACCGACATGGCAATCAGGTTGGGGTGGCGCAGGTACGGGTTGGTCACCCCGGTGCCGAGGCGGATGCGCTCGGTCTCGCGCGCCGCGGCGGCGAGCACGGCGACGGCGTCCCAGCCGTCGGGATCCTCGCTCAACCAGACGGAGTCGAGTCCGGCCGCATCGGCCACGCGGATCGCCCGCAAGGTCGCATCGACGGCCGCCGCCGGGTCGGCCGCCCGCGCCCACGAATGGTGCGTCAGATCGAGGCAGAACTGGATCTCATGCGTCATGCGTCATCCGTCACGCGTACTGCGTACTCCGTATTGCGTATTCCGTCGCTCGCCCCTCTCCCCTTGGTGGGCTCCGTTCGAGAGGGGCCGGGGGTGAGGGGGACGTATGACGTATGACGTATGACGCGCGACGCCTCACCCCACCTCCGGCCTCCGGGTGTGCCAGTCGGTGCGCGCCTGGTAGGCGCGGGCGACGGCGAGGATGCTGTTCTCGCTCCCGACGCGGCCGACGATCTGCATCGCCGTTGGCAGCCCCCGCTCCCCGAAGCCGTTGGGAAGGCTGATCGCCGGTAGCCCGGCGAGATTTCCTGCCGCGCCGATCGGGAGTCGGCGGACCTTGCCGAAGTAGGCATCGAACGGCATGTCCAGCGGAGCGGCGACCACGGCGTTGGTGAGGCACACGACGCCGTCGTAGCGCGCCAGGAGCCGGTCGAGCGCGACGCCGATGTGCCGCCGGACGCGGAGCGCACGCAGGTAGTCGACCGCCGGGATGACGGTGCGGGCGTAGGCGCCCCAGCGATCCTCGGGCGCGGTCAATCCGGCCACGGCGCCGCTCTCGATCAGATCCTCGAAGGCGGCCGCCGACTCGGCGTTCAGGATGATCCGTGCCACCTCGGCGTAGGGGAAGTCGGGCAGCGTGACCTCTTCCAGCGTGGCGAACTCGCTCAGCACCGCGAGCGACTGCTCGAAGTTGGCACGTACCTCCGGCTGTGCGTCGTCGAGCCCGTCACGCAGCACGCCCAGGCGGAATCCTTCGGTGCGGTCCTGCTCCGGCGCGTAGCGGTATGGCTCCGGCAGCGTGGTCGGATCGTCCGGGTCTGGCCCGGCGATGGCGTCGAGGACGAGCCCGCAGTCGTCCGCCGTGCGGCACATCGGGCCGAGCTTGTCCAGCGTCCAGGAGAGGGCCATCGCCCCGGCCCGGCTGACGCGGCCGTAGGTCGGACGGAGGCCGGTGATCCCACAGAAGTTGGAGGGGGAGACGATCGAGCCCCACGTCTCGGAGCCGATGGCGAAGGGGATGGCTCCAGCGGCGACGGCCGACCCGGACCCGCTGGACGAACCGCCGCTCCAGGACTCCGGGTTCCAGGGGGTGATGCCCGGCCCGGTCAGCGAGGCGTTCGGCTGGTTGTAACCCAGCCCCCCGGCAAGCTCGACCATGCTGAGCTTGGCCAGCAGGACCGCCCCGGCATCCCGCAGGCGGCGAATGACGGTGGCGTCGGCGTTGAATACCTGATCCCGCAGGGGCGCCGCGCCCCAGGTCGTCGGCGCGCCGACGGCCGCAAGCAGGTCCTTGGCCCCGTAGGGAATCCCGTGGAGCGGCCCCCGGTCGTAGCCTGCCTTCAACTCCGCCTCGGCCAGCGCCGCCTCGCGCCGCGCTCGGTCGAGCATGATCGTCACCACGGCGTTGTAGCGGCGCCCGACGGAGTCGAGGCGCTCGGCGAAGTGCTCGACCAACGCGGTCGGCGTCGTCTCGCCGCTGCGCAGCATCCGCGCCAGATCGCGTACGGTTGCGAAGCTCAGCGCATCGTTCGCCGCCACCCGTCATCCCTCCCCACGGTAGGGCCGGAACAGCACGTCCGGCTCGTCGGCGTTCGTCAGCGGGACACGGCGCAGGGCCTCTGCTGCTTCGACCATGCGGCGCAGCTCGTCCGCGACCCGCTCTTCCTGCTCCGCGCTCAGCCGCTCACCGTAGCGGGCACGCACGGCCTCCATCAGCCCCCGGGCCACAGCCGCGTGCCGCTCGCTCCCGTTCGACTCCGGCATCTCCGGCCTCCCTCTCTGTCCGTCGTGTGATGCCCCTCATGGCGGCACTATACGCCGCAGTCGCGGTTGTGTCAGGGGTGTGATGGATGCGTGATGCGTGATGCGACATACGTCATGCGTCATGCGTCGGCGTTTACCCCGACCGAGGCTGGCCACGACTCGGTCCGTGTGGAGGAACTCGCCCTCTCCGCCACAGCGGATACATGCGACGGGGCTGCGCGCTGTGGCGTGTGCCCGGGGGTTTATCCCCAGGCTGACAAGGCGAAGCCCACTGAAGGGGATGGGGCACCGCGGGGCGCAGACTCGGATGTGTTGGCTCCCGCCGCTCGGCATGTGCCCGGGGCTAAAGCCGCCGGGCTCACCACGAAAGCCGGCTGAAGCCGGCTGGGGAACAGCGTTGGCGCCCCGGTGAGAGCGTGTCCACCCTCTGGCGCGTGCCCGGGGCTAAAGCCGCCGGGCACGGGCCGACCGGCGGACACCGTGTCGGCAAGATCTGCACCTTGCTGCGTCCCAGCCCGCTTGAGCGGGCTTTCCTTGTCAGCCCGGCGGCTTTAGCCCCGGGCACGGGCCGGGTGGCGGACACCATATCACCCGGGACTGATCCCTGCTGCGTCCCAGCCCCTTCAGTGGGCTTCGCCGTGTCAGCCCGGCGGCTTTAGCCCCGGGCACGCGCCATGACGCGCGGATCCACAGGCCGCCCACTGCGGGACCGGAACACGGCACAGGGATCCGTGCACCACCCGTTTACGACATAGACAAAGGCGCGGGAACCCGCGCACCACCGGGCATGTTTCACCATCCCGCGCCGTACTAAAGCGGTGTATCTGACCGCCGGATATGGATATCAAATTCAGCCCACTGAAGCGGGCGTTTCTTGTCAGCCCGGGGTGCACCCCCGGGGAACGCGCAGCGATAGCCTGGTCGTGCGCTGGACGCCCCTCGCCGACGAGCCCGACCGGCGCGGAGCCGGAGGGCTGGGCGAGGGGATGTGGACGGCGATGTTACACCTGGAGGTCGGCGGATTCCGGTGGGGTGAGTTCCAGCGCCGGAGGGGCCTCCAGGGTCGCGTCGCCGTCGGCGGGTACGCGCGTAAGCCCGTCCAGCTCTTGGGAGGCGGGGTCAACCCCGAGCGGCGCGTCCGTCCGCCGCTGCGGGTGGGGCAACTGCTCACGATGCCGGCGCAGAAGCCGGCGCGAGCGTCTCCTCGACGATGCTAATGAGAACGCGAGAGGCTTAGGCATTGATGCACACTCCTGGGTTATGGTCGCAGAATAATTGGGTACGCACCTGGGAGGGTGCGTGGCACGATGGCGTTCTCTTGCCCGGTGGGCGCTCGGGCATTAAGTTAATCGCAGAATCGGTGCCTTGATGTCAAGTTCCGTGGCGAGGGGGTTGGCGGTGACGACGGCGGGTGCGGACGGCCGAGCCGTCCTGTTCGACTGGGACGATACGCTCTGCGGCGCGGTACCGCACCGCTACGAAACCATTGCCCGCGTGTTGGAGCGCCTGGGGGAGCGGCGCACGATCCTCGAGGTGCACGACGCCTGGGTTCGTGCCGACGACCCGGTGGTGGACCGGATGGCCAACGGCTTTTGGCTACGACTCCAGCGCGAGCTCGGCCTGACGGGGCGCGACGATGCCGTCGAGGCACTCATCGAGGCCTTCGCCGAACGCGAGCGCGAGCGGCGGTTCGAGATCTACACCGACGTCCACGCCGCGCTCGATCACCTCGACGCCGCGGGCTGGCGCGTCGGGGTCGTCTCGAACAACGTCGAGGCGCCGGAGCGCATCCGCGAGGTCGGCCTGGACGGGCGCTTCGCCGCAGTCGTGACGCCGCGGGATGTCGGCGGCCGGGGTAAGCCCGACCCGGTCATCTTCCACGCCGCGCTCAGCCGCCTGCGCGTCGCGCCTTGGAACTGCCTCTACGTAGGCGACACCTACGCGGTCGATGCGGTTGGCGCACGGGCCGCCGGGCTCCGCCCGCTGCTGATCGACCGGCTCGGCATCGGCGCCCCGGGCGACTGCGACGTGCTCGCCACGCTGGCGGAGCTGCCACGCTGGCTGCCGACCGGCTGATCCGGCCGCGCTAGCCGTAGTTGAAGACGAGCAGCGCCACCGCCGCCAGCACCTGCATCACCCCGAACACCGTCACGAGTAGCGCGATCGGCGAGACAACCGCGGTCGCCGCGCGCCGAGCCGGCAGCCGGTGCACCACGCGCACCCCGGCCACACCAATGGCCGTGGCGTGGATGAGGCAGAGCACGCCGATGTGGGGCACCCAGGCACCGAGCGCGGCCACCGCCGAGTAGCAAACCACGCGGAAGGTCGCGCCGAACCCGGCCGTTCCCGCGGGCGCGACGGTGCGGACCATGTAGTGCCCGGCACCCGCCACGAGGGCCAGGAGCAGCGCCCCGGCGAGCGGAGCCACCAGCACCGACAGCAGCAGGCCCACCGGCGTCTGGCTATCCGGCGACGGTTCCATCCCGCCTACCAGCACAAACTGGTGGAAGGGCCAGGGGATCGGCACACCCCGCACCCCCTCCATGCGTAGCACCTCGCCCAGGAAGGTCGCCGTCTCGATACAGGCCAGACCGGTGACCAGCGGCCCGAGCAGGCTGCCGCGTGCAGGCTCGTCCTGGAAGAACGCGGACGGACGGAACAGCAGGCGCAGCAGAGCCACCGGCAGGAGGTCCACTGCCGGCCGGCGCGTGGATTGTTCGACGCGCATGAGGAAACCGCTCCCCTTCCCTTTCCCCGTTCGCGGCTGCCGTGTCCCCGGCGGCAGCCGGTTCACGCCGGGGTAGACCCGGCGAGGGAGAGCGCCGTGGGCGAGCGCCCAAGCGTGCGCCGCGTGTCCCCGAGCGGCGCCGGCACCATCCCCGGCGCCAAGTGTAGAAAAACTGGTAAGGAAAAAGCAAAGTAGTAACGACTCGCGCGTCTTGCGGCGGGAGGTGTTGGGGAATGCGGGGAAGCGACGGGGGTCCACGCGGTGCGGGCCGGTCCCGAAGCCGAGAGCCTGCACAGGTGGGGGCGGGTGTGGCGTGGCGTCGTGGTCCATTAAATGTGACAAGGGGCGTGCTCACTGTGTGGCAAGCACGCCCCTTATCGCCAGTCAGGTCAACCGTGAGAGAGAGGAGAGTCCTGGCTCGGTCGTGGCCGAGGCGACCAAGCCGTTTCGAGGGAATCAGAGGAAGCGAGCCCCCGAGGGGGCTGCGCGTCAAGAGGAAATCAAGGGGGGTTGTGTGAAGCCTGGCATACGCCCGAGGGCGCTGCCCAGCGGCCTCACAACCGGCCTTGACGCGGTTGACCCTCGCTCCTCACGCGCTATCGCGTGGTCGGAGTTAGTTTGTTAATGTCGATCACCCGGCAAGCGGTGTGATCGTCATCCGATCTGCTCAAGTTCTTCGGCAATCTGCCGAAGACGTTGAGCGTTGATCGCGTAGTATTTCATGCCGTTGGTCGGCCGTACGGTGACGATCTCCGCGGCTTCCAGCATGGCCAGGTGTCGCGATACCGCGGACTGGCTGATTCCAAGCCGACCAACGATCTCCTGCGCGTACAACTCCCCGCCCTGCAGCATCTCGATGATGCGGAGGCGCGTGCCGTCGGCCAATGCCCGGAGCCCGGGGAGCAGGTCCGCCGAGAGCTTTGATCCCCGCGCCGGCTGTGTCGCGGCGCTGGTCCGCTGGCAGTTGAAGTAGAGGATCAACTCCGGCGGATAGAGGATGAACTGCGCGAAGTTCCCCAGATGGTACGACGGGCAGATGGTCACGCGCTCAACGTGCGGCAGGGCGAGCTGTACTTCTTCGGGCAGCCGGTGGCCGCTCAGTTCTTCGAAGGCGACCGCCACACTCGGGTAGGTCGTCGAGCGGGCCTGCCGCAGTGCCCGGCGCATTTCTGGCAACGTGCGATGATATTCATCACGATAGCAGTCATGCCAGAAACGCTCGATCAGGGAAATTGTACGCGCTTTGAGTTGTTCAGGTGCCAGAACCAGGTCGACGACCTCGTCAAGGTCGGCACGTGTGATACCTGGTTCAAGAAATGCCCTCCAGGCCGTGCGGTCCGCCGTGTCCGGAGGTGCTACCGTAACTCCACGATCGCGATACACCCTAAGCAATGACTGTGCCATCATCGAATGGTATGCCCAGGGCGGCAGACTCCGCAGATGCGCGATATACGCGTCGAAGTCGGCATCCAGGTGCTCCGGCGTGAACGGGTCGAAGGACATCAAGAGTTCTTCGACGTAGTACAGCAGCCGACCTGAACTCCCCAGCACGGTGTCCAGATCGTGCCGGGCTTCCGGATCCAGTCGCTCTCGCGCTTCGACGAGCCAGCGGTCAAACCGCCGCGGGTCGGTCGCCCGAAAAACCAGCGATAGCGCCGATGTCAGATCGAGCGGCACGGACACCGCGAATTCCAGCTTGAGCGCCGGCCGGCCCAGAATGAGTTCCCCCATGTGTTTCCCGGCTCGACTTGTTCGCTCCGCTGGAGCCTGCCCTTATCGCGGCATGAGCATATCACGTTATCACCAGGATGTCAACAGCCGCCGGTCATGGGTCATGCGTCATGCGTCAACCGTCATACGTCACCCGTAGTACGTATCGCGTATCGCTCCCCTCTCCCACCAGGGGAGAGGGCCCGGGGGGGAGGGGGAGCAACACGCATCACGCATCCCCGGCCATCCGGGCGTAGTCCTCGCGCGGCGGGCTGAAGATGTCCAGCACAAGACACCCGTCCTCGAAGGTGCGGGCCCGGTGCCGTACCCCGCCCGGGATGGTGTAGGCCATCCCCGGCCGCAACACCCGCGTCTCCTCGCCGATGGTGAGCTCCAGCGTCCCCTCCAGCATCACCCCGGCCTGCTCGTGCGGGTGCTCGTGTGCCGGCATCTCCGTGTTCGGCTCGATCCGCACCCAGTTGAGCATCAGGTTCTTGCCCGTAATTGCCTGCATGGCAAACCCGGGCAGCGGAGAGAAGGACCGCACCTCCGTCAGGTCATAGAAGGCCGGGGCGAACTCGCGCTGCTGGCCCGTGCTCATCGGTCGTCCTCCCTTGACTATGCGTGCCCTCCGCGCGGCGTGTGGCGGCAACAATCGGCCGGACTCGCCCCGCCGAACCACGCACGTTCTGTAACGCTCGAGCACCGATGAGTATAACGTCCGAGCCCCGCGTTGGACGCGCCGAGCGGTCGGAGACCAGGTGGTAGAATCCGGTCCGGCAGGGGTTGCGCCCGCAACTCCACCGCGATGGAGCAGGAGGAGCCTGTGGCCGACGGGAACACGGCCGCCGACCGTTTTTTGCGTGCCTGCCGGCGCGAGCCGGTGGATCGGACGCCGGTCTGGTTCATGCGGCAGGCCGGACGTTATATGGCTGAATACCGCGCCATCCGTGCCCGCCATACCTTACTTGAGATCTGTGCCCAACCCGACCTCGCCGCCGAGGTGACGCTCCAGCCGATCGACCGGCTCGGGGGGGACGCCGCCATCCTGTTTGCCGACATCCTCCTCCCGCTGGTGCCGATGGGCGTTGATCTGGAGTTCGCCGCCGGGGAGGGACCGGTGATCCACAACCCGGTGCGCGAGGCTGCCGACGTCGCCCGGCTGGTCGTGCGCGACCCGGAGGAGGCCACGCCGGCCGTGCTGGAGGCGGTCCGGCTGATCCGGCGGGAGTTGGATGGGCGGGTGCCGCTGATCGGCTTCGCCGGAGGCCCCTTCACCGTCGCCAGCTACCTGATCGAGGGGGGCAGTTCCCGCCACTACCGCCGCACCAAGGAGATGATGTACCGCGCGCCCGAGGTGTGGGACGCGCTGATGGCGAAGCTGGCCGATATGACGGCCCGCTACCTGGCCGGGCAGATCCGCGCCGGAGCGCAGGCCGTGCAACTCTTCGACTCGTGGGTCGGCGCGCTCAGCCCGCTCGACTACGAGCGCCGGGTGCTCCCCTACGTGCGCCGCATCGTCGCCCATGTGGCGCCGCTCGGTGTCCCGGTAATTGTCTTCGGCACCGGCACCGCCGGGCTGCTGCCGTTGATGGCGACCACCGGCGCCGACGTGGTCGGCATCGACTGGCGCATCGCGCTCGACGACGGCTGGGCACGCGTCGGGCACGACCGGGCGGTACAGGGGAACCTCGACCCGCTGGTGCTCTTCGCGCCGCGGGAGGAGATCGAGCGCCACGTCCGGGACATCCTGGCCCGCGCCGGGGGACGTCCCGGCCACATTTTCAACCTGGGCCACGGCATCCTGCCCGAAACGCCGGTCGACAACGTCCGCTACGTGGTCGAGCTGGTGCACGAGCTAACGGGAACGTAGGACGTGGTGCGTGTTCCGTGTTCCGTCCTACTCCCCTCTCCCCTTGTGGGAGAGGGGCCGGGGGTGAGGGGAACGATGACGGAACACGGAACACGCACCACGCAACACGTAAGGGGAACGCATGCGCATTCTGGTCATCGGTGGGACCCGCTTTATCGGACCGTACGTCGTTCAGCACCTGGTCGAGCACGGCCATGAGGTGACGGTGTACCACCGGGGGCAGACCCAGGCGCAGCTCCCTCCCCAGGTGCAGCACCTCTACGGCGACCGGTATGACCTCCCCGCCCGCCGGGACGAGATCGCGCGCCTGGCTCCCGATGCGGCGATCGACATGTTCGCCTTCACCGAGGCCGACGCCCGCGCCACCATGGACGGGCTGACCGGGATCGCCGGGCGCCTGACCGTCATTAGCAGCGCCGATGTGTACGCCGCGTTCGGCCGCCTGATCGGGATCGAGTCAGGGCCGCCCGAGCCGGGGCTGCTGACGGAGGAGTCGCCGCTGCGCCAGCGCATCTATCCCTACCGGGGCGACACGCCACGCGCGGCGGATGATCCCCACCGCTGGCGGGACGACTACGACAAGATCCTGGTGGAGCGCGTGGTCATGAGCGACCCGGATCTCCCCGGCACGGTGCTGCGCCTGCCGATCGTCTACGGCCCGGGTGATACCCAGCACCGCCTCTTCCCGTACCTCAAGCGGATGGACGACGGCCGGCGCGTCATCGTCCTCGATGAGATCGCTGCGCGCTGGCGCGGCGCCCGCGGCTACGTGGAGAACGTCGCCGCGGCCATCGCGCTGGCGGCGACCGACCCACGCGCCGCCGGGCGGGTCTACAACGTCGCCGAGCCGGAGCCGCTCAGCGAGGCGGACTGGGTGCGCGCCATCGGACGAGCCGCCGGCTGGGACGGCGAGGTCGTGACGGTCCCGCCCGAGCGGCTACGCGGCGTGGCAACCATCCCCGGAGATCTGACCCACGACCTGGCGATGGACACGACGCGCATCCGCCAGGAACTCGGCTACGTCGAGCCGGTCCCACAGGAGGAGGCGCTGCGCCGCACGGTCGCCTGGGAGCGGGCAAACCCGCCGGCCGAATACGACCCGGCGCGCTTCGACTACGACGCGGAGGATGCGGCCCTCGCGGCGAGCTGAGCCACACGGGCTGCGTGAGCGTTATCGCTTTGGAGACGACGGAGACACCTCGAATGGACGAGTCGCAGCGGATGGATCAATCGGGGCAGGGCGCGGTGGAGGTCGGGCCGCGCATCGGTGTGCTGATGATGGCCTACGGTGGCCCCAACTCGCTCGAGGACATCCCCGCCTACCTTCTGGACGTGCGCGGCGGGCGTCCCTACTCGGACGAGTTGCTGGCGGAGTTGACCGAGCGCTATCGCGCCATCGGCGGGCGCTCGCAGATCGTGGAGTTGACCCAGGCCCAGGCCGCCGGTGTGGAGCGGGAACTGAACGACGCAGCGGCCGCGGCGGCCGGGATGCGGTTCCGCACCTACGTCGGCATGCGCCACTGGCATCCCTATATCCGCGAAGTGGTGCCGGACATCCTGGCCGACGGCGTCGACACGCTGGTCGCGATCGTCATGGCTCCCCACTATTCCCGCATGAGTGTCGGCGCCTACCTGGAGCAGTTGGACAAGGCGCTGCAGGAGAACAACGCCAGCGTGCCGGTCCTGTCGATCGAGAGCTGGAAGACGCAGCCCGCCTTCATCGCGGCCGTCACCGGGCGCATCCGGGACGCACTCGAGCGCTTCCCCGAGGAGGAGCGGGACGACGTCGCCCTGGTCTTCACCGCGCACAGCCTGCCGGAGCGCATCCTCCAGTGGGGCGACCCCTATCCGGAAGAGCTCCGCATCTCGGTGGAGACCGTGGTCGCCGAGGTGCGGCCGCGTCGCTGGCGCTTCGCGTATCAGAGCGCCGGGGCGACGGCCGATCCCTGGCTCGGCCCGGCGCTGGAGGAGACGCTGGAGGCGCTGGCGGGCGAGGGGGTCCGGAACGTCCTCGTCGTGCCGATAGGCTTCGTCTGCGACCATGTCGAGGTGCTCTACGATATCGACATCGAGGCGCGGGAGCTGGCCAAGAACCTGGGGATGCGTCTGGAGCGGACCGCGTCGCTGAACGACCACCCCTTGCTCTGCCGGGCGGTGGCCGACGCAGTGCGCGAGCGGCTCGGCCAGCAGGTGAAGGCCGCAGCAACGGAGTAGCGAGCGTAGCGAAGGGGGCGGGCGGATGACAGCCGGTCGCGTCGCGATCATCGGCGGCGGCATCGCGGGGCTGGCCGCGGCCTACCGGCTGCGGCAGGCCGACGGCGGGCTGGCCCTGACGCTGGTCGAGGCCGACACTCGACTGGGCGGCAAAATCCGCACCGAGCGGATGGAGGGCCTGGTGATCGAGGCCGGACCGGACTCCTTCCTCGCCAGCAAGCCGGCCGCAGCCGCCCTCTGCGAGGTGCTCGGCCTCGGCGACCGCATCGTCAGCACCACCCGCGAGAGCGGCGGGACCACCATCCTCCACCGCGGACGGCTGGAGCCGCTGCCGGAGGGGATCACCATGCTGGTGCCGACGAAGGTCCGGCCTCTCCTGCGCTCGCGCCTCCTCTCGACACGCGGCAAGCTGCGCATGGCGACCGAGTACTTCCGCCGACCGCGGCTCGACGACGGGGACGAGTCGATCGCCAGTTTCGTCCGCCGCCGCTTCGGCGAAGAGGTCTACGCTCACATGGCCCAGCCGCTCCTCTCCGGCATCTACTCCGGGGATGCCGAGCAGTTGAGCCTGCTCGCGACCTTCCCGCGCCTGCGCGAGACCGAACTGCGCTACGGCAGCCTGATCCGCGGCATGCTGGCGCAGCGGCGCGCGGCTCCGCCGCCCCCGCCCGCTGGGAGCCAGCCCCGCGGCGCGTTCCTGTCCCTCCGCGGTGGGCTGGGCGAGTTGATCGACGCCCTGGTTGACTCCCTCGACGGGATCGACTGGCGGGTCGGCGTGGCGGCTGTGGCCGTGGAGCCGGTCGACGGCGGCTGGATCGTCCACCTGGCGGACGGCTCGGCCATCGCGGCCGACGCCGTCCTGCTGGCGACCCCGGCCTGGGCTACCGCCGACCTGGTCGCCGGGATCGATGAGGAACTCGCCGAGCTGCTCCGCGGCATCCCCTATGTCTCCACCGCGACCATCTCGCTCGCCTACCGCCGCGAGGACGTGGGGCAGGTCGGAGTCGGCCGCGGCTTCGTGATACCGCGCATCGAGGGGCGGGAGTTGACCGCCGTCACCTGGGCATCGAGCAAGTTCCCGCACCGCGCGCCGGAGGATCTCGTCCTGCTGCGCGCCTTCGTCGGCAGCGCCGGGCGCGAGGAGGCGGTCGATCTATCGGACGACCAGTTGCTGGATCTGGTGCGGCGGGAACTGCGCGAGATCCTGGGTCTGGAGGCGACCCCGGTGCTGACGTACATCCACCGCTGGCACCGCGCCATGCCGCAGTACATCCTCGGCCACCTGGAGCGGGTGGAAGCCATCGACCGGCGGCTGGAGCAGCACCCCGGCCTCCTGCTCCTCGGCGCCGCCTACCGCGGTGTCGGCATCCCCGACTGCATCGTCTCCGGCGAGCGGGCCGCCGCCCGGGCGCTGGCCTACCTCGCCGGCGCGGCGGAGCCCTCACGCCAGCCCCAATAGCCGGCCGGGAGAATTCCCATTGGCAACCGGCGATCGCCAGCCCGGTAGGAACGCCCTCACCCCCGGCCCCTCTCCCACCATGGAGTTTGACGAATGAGATGGGTGTAGGTGGTCGGCCCGTGCCCAGGGGTGGGTGATGTGAGGATCCCGCACCGCGGCATGTGCCCGGGGCTAGAGCCGTCGGGCTCACAACGAAAGCCGGCTGGTGATCTTTCACGGGCCATACTGGGGATGCTGGGGGACGGACGCGAATGGAGCCACCAAATGCGCCCACACACGCTGGAGCTGACCCCCGCCCCTACCTGCGCGAGCGCGCCAGCGCCATGCTGCAGATCGCCGATGGGCGGTCGGCCCGCCAGATGGCGCGCCACGGGTTGTACAAACCGCGCAAGCCGGAGACGGTCTGCCGCTGGCTGGCCGCCATCGACGCGGCGCTGGCCCTGACGCGGGCTCAGCCGGAGGTGGTCAGCCTGGTGTATGCCGATGCGTTCATCCTCACGCGGCAACCGACGCTGGCGGCGGTGTGGGCGGCGCAGGGCACCGAGCCGGTAGCGCGCCTGTCGCAGCGCCGCAACACCCGCTGGCGCATCAGCGGGGCGCTGGATGCGGTCACGGGGCGGGTGACCACGCATGCGGCGGCGCGCATGGGGGTGGCGGAGCTGGGGCGGTTTCTACGGCGGCTGCGGGCCACCTACCCCGACCGGCGGCTCATCCTGGTCTGGGACACCTGGCCGGTGCACCGGCACCCGGCGGTGCTGGCGGTAGCGACCGAGTTGGGCATCGAGCTCTTGTGGCTCCCGACCGATGCCCCCTGGACCAACCCGATCGAGAAGCTCTGGCGCTGGGTCAAGCAAGCCATGCTGCACCACCATCGCCAGGCAGATCAGTGGGAGGCACTCAGGGACCAGATGGCGGCCTTCCTCGACCAGTTTGCGGATGGCTCCGTGGCCCTGCTGCGCGACGTCGGCCTGCTACCGGAGCTGGACGGGGCGGTGACCGCAGTTCATGGTCCGACGACGTTGTGAGAGATCATCAGCCGGCTTGGCCTTGTCAGCCCGGCTGCTTTAGCCCGGGCATGGACCAACCGCGTGCGTCTGTGTAACTCGTCAAACCTCATCCCCCTCGGGCGCGAGCCATGGCACAGGGATCCTGCTACCGCCCGTCCCGGACACCAACCATGGCGCGGAGCCCGCGCACCACCCGGCCGAGCACGTGCCGCTACCCGGCGCTCCGTCACGCACCGCGCCCGCCCGGGTTTCCTCAGGACACGACCGCGGTCCATCCCTCGTGATACGGTCATCTCCTGCCCGTAACACTCTGTCGATCTTCTCCGTTCACAGATCGAGCGGATCGTGCGCGATTGCTCTGGAGCAGAGAGTTGAACATCCTGCGCGGTCACTCAGGCGACGGTGTGGCGCCGCGGGAGGCGGCGGCCGAGGAGGAGGCGCTAGTGGAGCGAGCGCGGCGTGACCCGCGCGCATTCGCCCCGCTCTACGTGCGCTATGCCGATCCGGTCTACCGGTTCTGCTACCGCCGTCTGGGCGAACCGGAGGCCGCCGAGGACGCCACAAGCCAGGTCTTTCTCAAGGCGCTCGCAGCACTACCTGAGTATCGAAGCGGGTCGTTCCGCGCGTGGCTCTTCACCATCGCCCGCAACGTCGTCATCGACCTCTACCGCGAACGACGGATCGAGCGCCTGCCGGAGACAGCCCCGGACCCGATCGACCCCGGCCCGACGCCGGAGGAGGTCATGCTGCGCGCGGAATCGCACCTCGGGGTGCAAGCGCTGCTCGCGGCGCTCTCGCCGGAGCAACGGGAAGTCGTCGAACTACGACTGGCGGGGCTGAACGGGGCGGAGATCGCGCAGGTGCTCGGGCGCAGCCACGGCAGCGTGCGGGCGCTCCAGTACCGCGCCGCGCAGCGGTTGCGGGATGTCCTTGCCCACGGCACGCAGCGCGGAGGCGCACAATGCGACTGAACCGCGATGAGCTCGAACGCGAGA
>Ga0181858_1000540_pt1 | contig 18051 bp, 15 predicted proteins | sample NewIslPassag4_SG_FD_130749 | JGI IMG/M metagenome (GOLD analysis project Ga0181858, IMG submission 130749) | Feedstock adapted compost microbial communities from Newby Island compost facility, Milpitas, CA, USA - Passage 4_SG | ecosystem: Engineered > Solid waste > Feedstock > Composting ...
CGTGGCGCTCGCTGGAAGCGGTCGAATACGCCACGCTCGAGTGGGTGGATGGGTACAACAACCGCAGGCTCCTCGAGCCGATCGGGCACGTGCCACCTGCCGAGTTCGAGCAGGCGTATCATCCACTCAACGATACTCAGGCGATCGCCGCCTGACTCAACCCAAACGGTCTCCGGAGAACCCGGGGCGGTTCACCGGCCGACTGCGCCAGTTCCTGGGCTCGCGCGCGGATAGCATCACGCAGCGGATCGGCAAAGCGGGCGTAGTCGAAAATCCGAATGCCCTTGGCGGACAGAAACGCCGTCATGCCCTGGGCGTAGCACGCCCCCGGCAGCTTGCCCGTCACCACCGTCCGGTCGTAACAGGACAGCACTCCACGCAATCTGTCCGCGTCCCGCTCCACCAGCGCCTGCATCATCGTGGCCCTTCCCCCTCAGCGGGTACGTACAGCGCTGCGTCCTGTGTGGTCCCGGCTATGCCGGCTTAGGAAACATCAATAGTTGCCTCGCGCTCTGCGCCGCAGCAGCGTCGCGGCGCGCGATACGTCGCGCCACAGTTCCGGAACCGCCCAGTACGCGAGCTTCGTACAGTGCAGCAGGGCACGTGCGCGCTGCTCTGCCGTCAGCGGCGCGCGCAGTGCCGCTGCAAAGTATCCGGCGGTCATCTGCCAGTTCTGGAACAGAAGGCCGGGGCGCAGTCGCGGGTAGTGATGCTTCAGTACCTCCTCCGCGGACTGCAGAGAAGTGGCGCTCGAGGGCGTCATCCGCCTGTAGAAGCGAGTTTGAGGGACTTCGATGAACGTGCCGTGCAGCGCGAGCTCCGCGAGCACGACGTTATCGGATGACAGGTAATCCGGCATTACGCCCGTGCGCAGCAGCATGTCCCTGCGGATCACGCCGTTTATCACGTTGTTCAGTTTCAGACGCTGCGTGACGGCTATGAACCTCTCGACGGGATCGGTACCGCGGAGATCGAGGTCGTCGAGGTGCTCGGTGCCTTCGTCCGGGGCGGTCGTGAACAGGATGGTACGGCCGTAGGCGAGTGCCGCTCCCGGTTCCTCGTCAAGCGCCGCGGTGCAACGCTCCAGGAAGTCGGGTGCGATGAGGTCGTTCGCCGATGACCACTTGAAGTAGCGGCCGCGCGCTTCCAGCGCGACTCGGCGGTAGTTGGGGTTGCCGCCTGCGTTGATCTCGTTGCGCAGCAGCCGTATCCGGTGATCAAGGCGCGCATACTCCATGCAGACCTCGTAGCTGCCGTCCGTCGAGGCGTTGTCGCAGATGACAAGCTCGAGGTCGGCCTCCGTCTGATTCAGCACGGACTCGATCGCGGAGGGCAGCGCTGCGCCACCGTTGTAGACGGGCATGCCGACCGACACACGGACGGTGCGCGCTGAGGAGACCTCGGGTGCGCGCGGCTCGCGACGTGTGCGATCAGTGGATTCCAGGTGGCACTTCACTCGCATATCAGCCGGGTCACATCGTCGAACTGACGCTGAATCGCGGAAGTCGCGCCTGCCACGGTCGACGCGAGCACGCGACGTGCCTCAAGGGCGCGAGCGTGACACATTAACACCAGCGCCACCACATCGCGGGCGTCTAGGGTCTCGATGTCGAGACCGTAGTCTTCAATGCCGAGCATGCGCAGCAGCTCACGAGACTTCGAATGGTACGCGATACCGATCGTGGGAACGTGGCACAGGCTACCGATGAGAACGCTGTGAAAGCGCGCGCCGATCACGACATCCGCTTCTCCCACGGTGTGGACGAGATCCCGCACGCTGGAGCATTGGCGGACGTCCGGTTCCGACGAGCCGGAGGCTGCAGCGTGCATTTCGCGCGCGACGTCGCGCGCTGCGGCGGAGTCCATCCGCTGGGTGGTAAAGAAGAACCACTGGAAGTCCCTTTGCCGGAGCTCGAGACAAACGGAAGCCATTACGCGCACGTACCGTTCGTACAGCCGAGGATCCGCATCCGGCCAGTAACCGGGATGGTTCCACGGCAGCACGTTGACGGCGACGACGGGCCTGCACCGTACTGAGTGAATCCGCGGTGTGACCTTCAGTCCGAAGGCCAGGTCGGGCGCGACCCGGGCCTCTCCGCGAAAACCGAGTGTGCGTGTGAGCTGCATCGACCGCTCGTCGCGGAAGCTGACGAACGCTGCGCGGTGGAGCGCGGCAACGCACAACCGGCGGCTCAACCGCGAGCGTAAAGGGCCGGCGCCCACCGACAGGAACACCACCGGTATTCCAGCTGCGCGGGCGAGCGTCGTCCAGCAGAACAGAGTCCACGGCGCGTTCCAAGGCCCCCCGAACTGGTCCTCGAGCTGGTTGGAACCCGAGACAACGAGCAGGTCGGCGCCGCGAAGCCAGCGATAGGAGCGCCACAGGAAGGCGAGCTCGCCTGGGAGCTCGAGCAGCGTGCGGGCGGCCGTACGCAGTGGACGCAGCAGCCGCCGCAGCCGGCGCAAACGCCGCTGTGATGGCGCCGCGCTCTTCGGTACGGCAGCCGCCTGCTCCGAGCCTCGGACGCGAGGACGTGCCGCGGCCCTGAAAGCGGGCCATGCGGGGATACCATGGCGCTGCTGCGTATCGCGCGGGTCGGCGGCGACGCACTCCAGGCGGGCGGAGGGGAGCCGGGAGCGAAAACCTTCGATCGTTGCGTCGAGGACCGCCTCGTCGCCCAGGTTCGAAGTTCCGTATTGACCGAAGAGTACGATGCGCATCTGTTGCCGCGCCGTGGCGCGCGATCGAGCAGATTGCTAGTCTACTTGCAAAGGAGGCGGCGGCGGTGCGACGAGTTTATCGGTGGGCGTGCATGCTACTGCTCGGCGCACAGCATGTGACGTGTTTCGGCGCTTCCGCCGCACCTGAGTTCCCCCTTTCCGTTTCGCGAGTGACCGGCGCGTTGCTGGACGCACAGGGCACGCAAGTGTTTCTCAATGGCGAGGCGGCCTGGTCGCTGCTCGTCGCAGCGGATCGCAGAGCGGTGCTGACGTATCTCGATGACCGCCGTGCGCGCGGCTTCAACGCCGTGATCGTGAACCTCATCGAGCATCACTTCGGCGGGCCGGTGAATGCGGAAGGGAACGCGCCGTTTCTCGAGCCCGGTCGTTTCGACAGGCCGAACGAAGCCTATTTCCGCTACGTCGACTGGGTGCTGGAGCGCGCGAGAGAGCGAGGATTCGTGGTAGTGCTCGCGCCCGCGTACATCGGGTTCGCATGTTCGGATCAGGGCTGGTGCCGCGAACTGCGGAAAAGCTCGCTCGAGTCGCTCCGCGAATACGGTCGGTATCTCGGGCGCCGCTACGCTGACGCGCCCAACGTCATCTGGATGCATGGCGGTGACGCCGACGCACGTGCCTACGGGCTCGTGGCTCGAGTCAACGCCATCGCCGAATCGATTCGAGCCGAGAGCGGGGATCGGCACCTGCACACGGCGCACTGTGCGCGCGGTCGGACAGGTCGCGACTGCTATCTCGCGCCCTGGCTGAAGATCGACACGGTATATGCCGACTGCAGATCCACACTGCGCATGCTGCGCGACAGCCGCCGGAGCCGGCCAGCGAGTGTGCCGTTCATCTACATCGAAGGCACGTATGAGAACGCTGCTGATGCGGACGAAATCTGCGTGCGGGCACAGGCGTACCTGGCCTGGCTCGCTGGAGCCGCGGGGCATTTTTTCGGCAATGAGTCCGTCTGGCGCTTCGCGCCTGGATGGATGGAGGAACTCGATTCGCCAGGGGCGCGCTCCATGAGCGTATTCGCGAACATCGTCGGTCGCCTGCCGGGGCGCTGCAGTGAACCGGTTTTTGCCGACTCGACGGACGCGACCACCATGATCGCTGCACACTGCAGCGACCGTCTCGTCGTCTACGCGCGCGGTCGACGGATGATCCCGCTGGCCGAAGGGTGGCCGCGCGCGCGGATCGGCGCGATCGATGGCGTTGATCCTGCGAGCGGCGCGTCGTACGAGCTCAAGCCGGATAACGGTGTGGTCCTGAGCCCCGATCAGCGCGAATCGGTGACGATCGTCACCAAGGCGCCCCGGGGTGGACGCTAACATCGTCGTGCCCGGTATTCCTCTGCCAACTGCGCACTCCCGGGGAGAAGTCGCGGCAGTTCGCTGCGCACGGAGAGGTCGGGAGCGAGCCGACCAGCGGGGAAGGGTGTGCATGCAGCGGTGCGTGCGTTGTGGCGGCCAATCGGAGCCGGGACGCGCTCTGACTTTCCTGGCCGGGAGGCATTCCAGTCGATGCTGCGAGTACTGGCGCATGGTGCCGCGTGGATGATCGCTTTCAGGCTGTGCGAGAGGGTGCTGGGCGTACTGAGCACCCTGATCCTCGCGCGTCTGCTCGTGCCGGACGACTTCGGCGTCGTGGCGATGGCGATGTCCGTGATCGCCATGATCGAGCTGGCGAGCGCGTTCGGGTTCGACAACGCACTGATAGCCCGGGCCGAGCCGCAGCATGCGCATTACGACACCGCGTTCACGATGAATGCGGTGCTGGGGATGTTCTGTGCGCTGCTCATGATCGTGCTCGCAGGCCCGACGGCGGCCTTCTACGGTGACGGACGGCTCGTCGGGGTCATGTGTGTCCTCGCCGTGGCGTGGGCGGTCCAGGGCTTCGAGAATCCCGGGACCGTCGATTTCCGGCGCGGCCTCGACTGGCGCCGCGAGTTCATGTTTCAGTTCAGCAAGCGCGTGATGTCGTTCGTCGCGACTCTCGCGGCGGCTTTCGCCCTGCGGTCGTACTGGGCGCTGATCATCGGCATGACGACGGGGCGAATCGCGGCGGTGGCACTGAGCTACGTCCTCCATCCGTACCGGCCGCGATTCTCGCTCGCGGGCCTGCGCGATCTGCTCTCGTTCTCGAAGTGGCTGCTCTTCAACAACATTATCGGGTTCGTGAGCTCTCGGCTGTCGAGTTTCGTGATCGGCCGACAGAGCGGCTCACACGCGCTCGGCGTCTACTCGCTGGCCTACGAGATCGGCACGCTCCCGACCTCGGAGCTGCTCGCGCCGATCAACCGGGCGCTTTTCCCGGGTTTCGCGAGGATCGCGAACGATCGCGCGCAGCTGCAACAGACCTTCCTCGGAGTTTTCGGTACCGTGACGCTGCTCACGATACCCGCGGCATTCGGCATAGCGGCGATTGCCGAACCGCTCGTCGTAGTGGCTCTCGGCAGAAAGTGGATCGAAACGATACCTCTCCTGCAGGTGCTGGCGTTCATCGGTGCCATTCAGGCGATCACGAGCTCGACGTACCCGATGTGCCTCGCGATCGGGCGTCCGCAACTGACCGCACACGTCGCCGCCGTGCGAACGCTGGTGATGATTCCGGTGATGATCTGGGCAGGCGGGCGCTACGGGGTCCAGGGAGTCGCATGGTCCGAGCTCGCAGTAGCGCTGTGCTTCCTGCCGGTCAGTCTCAGTGTTCTTCTGCCTGCGCTCGCTGTCCGAGCCAGGGAGTGCGCGCGCCACGTCTGGCGTCCCCTCGCAGGCGCGCTCTCGATGTTTGCGCTGGTGCGCTGGTACGTCGATCGCTGGGATACGGGCGCGGCGGAGACCTGGACGATTGCCGCCGTGCTCTTTTCGGCCATGGCTTTGGGTGTGGCGGTGTACACAGGCACTGTGATGGTGCTGTGGTTTGCGTCGGGGCGACCAGAGGGCGTCGAGTTGCGCCTGCTCACCTTTCTACGGACACGCCTGGTGCGTCGCTTTGCATGACGGGGAGCGGAAGAGGCCGAGCGTGCGGCGTGCTCGGGATGCCGCCGCAGACCACTCGGGCCAGAATGTGTGATATGTCAAGGTTCGGGGCGGCGAGGCGGCACTAGAATTGGGGCGCCCGCTGGAGGCCGGCGCCAATCGCGGGCGCAGATCCCGGCGGTTATTGCAAGAATCACCATACTGGGAGATGACCGTGAAGGTCTTCGTAACCGGGGTCAATGGATACATCGGCGCTGTTCTCGCGCCGTACCTCATCGAGCGCGGCATCTCGGTCCTCGGCCTCGACACGGGGTACTATCGGGAGGGTTGGCTCTACAGCGACAACCGCCGCTTGGCGCGCAGTCCCGAGACGCTCAACAAGGATCTGCGTCACGTCACCGAAGAGGACCTCGCGGGATGCGACGCGGTCGTCCACCTGGCCGAGCTGTCCAATGATCCGCTCGGACAGAACAATCCGGCGGTGACGCATCAGATCAATCATCGGGGCTCCGTTGCGCTCGCGGCGACTGCGCGCCGCGCCGGAATCAGGCGTTTCGTGTACACGTCGTCCTGCTCGGTGTACGGGGCGGCGCTGCAGGATCTCGTTGACGAAACCACTCCGCCGAATCCGCAGACCGCCTACGCAGAGTGCAAGGTGCTCGTCGAGCGCGACGTGGGCGCGATGGCGGGTCCGGACTTCTGCCCGGTCTTTCTGCGAAACGCGACGGCGTATGGACCTTCGCCGCGCATGCGCTTCGACATCGTGCTGAACGACTTGTGTGCGCTCGCCTGGACGACACGGCGCATCGCAATGGTGAGCGACGGCACTCCGTGGCGGCCCGTCGTGCATGTCGACGACATCTGCGAGGCGATCTACCGCTGCCTGCTGGCGCCGGAGGAGGCGATCCGGGGCAGGATCTTCAATGTCGGTCACGACTCGGAGAACTACCGGATCCGGGACCTCGCGCAGATCGTCGCCGAGACGTTCCCGGGGTGCGAGGTCACCGTGGGGCCGAGGAGCGCCGACAACCGCAGCTACAGGGTCAGCTTTGACAGGATCCACCGGGAGCTGCCCGGCTTCCAGTGCCGCTACTCCGCACGCGACGGCGCGCGCCAGCTGCGCGAGCTGTTCGAGCGTATCCGGATGACGCCGGAGACCTACAGATTCCGGGCGTTCACGCGGCTCAAGCAGCTCGAGTACCTGCAGTCGACCCGCCAGATCGACGAGAACTTCTTCTGGAGGTGAGCGTGCGCTTCACGGAGACGGAGCTGCGCGGCGCCTATGTGGTCGAGCCGGAGCCACGGCAGGACATGCGCGGTTTCTTCGCGCGCCTGTGGTGCGAGCGGGAGTTCGCCGCGCTCGGGCTGCATGCGCGCGTCGTCCAGGTGAGCATGTCGCGTAATCTGCGGCGCGGTACCGTGCGCGGCATGCACATGCAGCTTCCGCCATCCCGGGAGGCCAAGCTCGTGAGCTGCATGCGCGGGCGCATCTACGACGTGATCGTCGATCTGCGGCCCGGCTCGCCGACCTACCTCCGCCACTTCGCCATCGAGCTCGACGCAGAGCGCCACACCGCGCTCTACATTCCGCCCGGGATGCTGCACGGCTTCCAGACGCTCGAGGACGACTCGGAAGTGCTCTATCACATGAGCGACTTCCACGCGGAGCATCTCGCGTTCGGCGCACGATGGAACGATCCGGCGTTCGGGATCCTCTGGCCCGAGTCGCCGCAGATCGTGATACTGCCGCGCGACGCGGAGTATCCGGACTTCGACTCGGATGCCTATCTTGCGCGGGTCGCCGGCGCGACGGCGCGGTGCGCGGCAGGGGAGTGATGATGGGCACGACCGGCGCTGTGGAGACGCATCCGGGCAAGAGCCTCGCATCGGGATGCGATTTCCGGGCGCTGGCCGACGAAGCCTGGGCGATGATGGAAGAGCTTTTCCCGATCTGCCGCAGCATCACCGGGGACGGTGTACGGCGCACGCTCGCGCTCATCGGCGCGCGCATTCCGCTCCAGGTGACCGAAGTGCCTTCGGGAACCCAGGTGTTCGACTGGGAGGTGCCGCTCGAGTGGAACGTGCGGGAGGCGTGGATCGCGGACGACGAGGGTCGACGGATTGTCGACCTGCACGATCACACGCTGCACCTCATGAGCTACAGCGTGCCCGTCGACACGACTCTGACCCTCGAGGAGCTGAGGCCCCATCTGCACTCTCTGCCCGAGCATCCCGACTGGATTCCCTACCGGACGAGCTACTACCGCGAGGACTGGGGGTTCTGTCTCCCCGACCGTACGCTGCAGTCTCTCCGGCCGGGCCGCTACCGGGTGCGGATCGACAGCACGCTGGAGCCCGGGAGTCTCACCTACGGGGAATGCTACCTGCCGGGAGCGGTGTCGGACGAGTTCCTGATCTTCACGCACGTCTGTCACCCCTCGCTGTGCAACGACAATCTGACCGGAATCGCCCTCGCGACCTTGCTTGCTGCGAGGCTCCGTGAGGTCGACCGGCGCCTCAGCTACCGATTCGTATTCGCGCCGGGGACGATCGGCTCGATCACGTGGCTCGCGCGGAACGAGGGCGAGGTGCACAGGATTCGCCACGGTCTCGTCCTGGGGCTCCTGGGCGATCGCGGACCGCTGACATACAAGCGGAGCCGGCGCGGCAACGCACCGATCGACCGTATCGCCGGCGTGGTGCTGCCCGCGATCGACGCGTCCGCACGGCTGATCGACTTCTCGCCGTATGGCTACGACGAGCGGCAGCTGTGCTCGCCGGGATTCGATCTGCCGATCGGTAGGTTGACGCGGACGCCGAACAACGAGTACCCGCAGTACCACACGTCGGCGGACGACTTTTCGCTCATCGATCGCGGCGCGCTCGCACAGTCGCTCGAGGCCTGCATGGTGCTGCTGAGCGCGGCGGAGCGCAATGCAACTTACGTCAATCTCAATCCCAAATGCGAACCGCGCCTGGGCAAGCGCGGTCTGTTCCGTCCTGTCGGCGGCGCGCACCCCGGCGAGTTCGAGCACGCGCTCCTGTGGGTGCTCAGCCTTTCAGACGGGCACCACGATCTGGTGTCGATCGCGGAACGCTCGCGGCTGCGCTTCGACGTGCTGGCCGACGCGGCGAACGCGCTGCACGAGGTGGGTCTGCTGCGGCCCGCGGCGGCACCTGCCGGCGAAAGGAATCCAACATGAAGGTCGTCCTGTTCTGCGGTGGGCTCGGCACGCGCCTGCGCGAGCATTCGGACACGATCCCGAAGCCGCTCGTGAACGTCGGTTACCGTCCCATACTGTGGCACCTGATGCGCTACTACGCGCACTTCGGCCACACGGATTTCATTCTCTGCCTTGGCTACCGCGGGGATCTGATCCGCGAGTACTTCCTCCAGTACAACGAGGCGATGACGAACGACTTCACGCTGTCGGACGGGGGGCGGCGCGTGGAGCTGCACAGCAGCGACATCGAAGGCTGGCGCATCACCTTCGTCGACACGGGATTGCACAGTAACATCGGCCAGCGCCTGTTGCGCGTGCGTCACTACCTGGCGAACGATCCCGTATTCCTCGCCAACTATGCCGACGGCCTCTCCGATCTGCCGCTCGACGCCCTGATCGACGACTTCAACCGGCGCAACGTGGTCGCGAGCTTCGTCTCGGTTCGCAGCCCGCACAGCTTCCACATGGTGCACTCGACGCCCGACGGAACCGTGACCGCCATGGGCGCCATGAACAACGGTGAGGTGTGGATCAACGGCGGATTTTTCGTGCTCCGCCGGGAGATCTTCGACTACATGCGCGAAGGCGAGGAGCTCGTGGAGCAGCCATTCGCGCGGCTCATCGAGAAGCGGCTTCTCTCGACCTACCGGTATCCAGGGTTCTGGCAGTCAATGGACACGTTCAAGGACAAGATCAACTTCGACCGCATGGAAGCGCGCGGCGAATGCCCGTGGATGGTCTGGCGCAAGTAGTCCGATGCTCACACTCCAGCCGCGCAACACGCGCAACGTCAAGCTGCTCTGCATCGGCGCGCACGCCGACGATCTCGAGATCGGCTGTGCCGGCACGATGCTCGAGCTGCTCGTCCGGTGGAGCTCCGTGGACGTCACCTGGGTCGTGCTGAGCGCGGTGGGACCGCGCGGGCAGGAAGCACGGGAGAGCGCGCGGCGGCTGCTGCGCCGGGCGCAGCGCATAGAGGTGCGCACGGAGTCGTTCCGCGACGGCTACTTCCCGGCTCAGTACTCCGCGATCAAGGACGGCTTCGAGGCACTCAAGCGCCAGGTGTCGCCGGACATCATCTTCACCCATGCGCGTGACGACCTGCATCAGGATCACAGGCTCGTCGCCGAGCTGACGTGGAATACGTTCAGGGATCATCTGATTCTCGAGTACGAGATCCCGAAATACGACGGAGGGCTCGGCTCGCCGAGCGTGTTCGTGCCGGTGAGCACCGTCAACCTGCGCCGCAAGGTCGCGCTGCTCATGCGAGGTTTCGCCTCGCAGCGTTCCAAGCGCTGGTTTGCGCCCGAGACTTTCATCGGACTGATGCGCATCCGCGGAATCGAGTGCAATTCGCCGAGCGGGTACGCGGAGGCATTCCATGGACGCAAGATCGTCATCGCATAGCTCGACGGCGGATTCTCCGGCGCCGAAGGGCGCAACGGTACAGCGATTCGAGCGTGGTCGAGCGCTGAGCCGGCGCGCGCATGAGCTGATTCCCGGCGGCTGCCACACCTATGCCAAGGGCGACGACCAGTATCCGGAGGAGGCGCCGGCGTTCATCGTTCGCGGACGAGGCTGCCGCGTCTGGGACGTCGACGGCAACGAGTTCATCGAGTACGGAATGGGGCTGCGCGCCGTCACGCTGGGACACGCGTTCGAGCCCGTGGTCCGGGCGGCGGCGGAGGAGATGACGCGCGGCAGCAACTTCACGCGGCCATCCGTGATCGAAGTCGAGTACGCCGAGACGCTGCTCGGGATCATCTCCGGCGCTGACATGGTGAAGTTCGCCAAGGACGGTTCGGACACGCTCGATGCGGCCGTGCGGCTCGCCCGCGCGTACACCGGCCGGGACCACATCGCGATCTGCGGCGACCATCCCTTCTTCTCGACAAGCGACTGGTTCATCGGGACGACCGACATGTCCGCGGGCATCCCGGAGTGCGTACGGTCCCGGACGCTGAAGTTCCGTTACAACGACATCGAGAGCCTGCGTCGCCTCTTCTCCGACTACCCGGGGCAGATCGCATGCGTCGTGCTGGAGGCCGCCCGCACCGAGGAGCCGCAGGGTGACTTCCTGGTGCAGGTACAGTGTCTGTGCCGCGCGGAAGGCGCGGTCCTGGTGTTCGACGAGATGATCACGGGCTTCCGCTGGGACGTGCGTGGCGCGCAGCACGTCTACGGCGTCGTGCCCGATCTGTCGTGCTGGGGCAAGGCGCTGGCCAACGGGTTCTCCGTTTCCGCTCTCGCGGGGCGCCGCGAGCTCATGGAGCTCGGTGGAGTCAGACATTCACGGGAGCGGGTGTTTCTGCTCTCCACGACCCATGGGGCCGAAACCCATGCCCTCGCGGCGGCGCTCGCGACGGCGCGGTGCTATCAGGAGCTCGGCGTCATCCAGGTGCTTTACGAGCGTGGTCGCCGACTCCGGCAGGGCATCGAGCGCATCACCTCCGAGCTGAAGCTGCAGGACTACTTCGGCGTGGTGAGCCGAGATGTCAACCTGCTTTACTTCACGAAGGATGCGGACGGCAAGCCGAGTCAGCCCATGCGTACGCTGTTCCTGCAGGAGCTCATCCGGCGCGGCATCATCGCTCCGTCGTTCGTGGTCAGCTATTCGCATACGGAGCGCGACATCGACCTGACGCTCGACGCGATTGCCGAGGCGCTGCACGTCTATCGGCGTGCGCTCGAGGAGGGCTGGGAAAAGTATCTCGTCGGGCGGCCTGTCAAGCCGGTGTTCCGTCGCTTCGCCTGAGGACGCCTCTCGCGGTCGCAGCTCTATGAGCTGCGCCGCGCCGCTGGCACGAGCACGCCGACGATGTGCCGGAAGGCTTCGACGAAGGGATTGAAGTAGAGCGCCCAGACGGTGTCGAACTTTCCTGCGCCGTGCGGAAGCCCGAGCCTGAAGCGCTCGCCGGCCTCCGGTATCAGCAGGGTGCCGGCCATGCGATCCCAGATCGAGAACATGAAGCCGAAGTTCTTGTCGAAGTGCCGTGGATCGGCGCTGTGATGCAGCTGGTGCATGTGCGGACTCAGAAAGATACCGCTCAGCCGGCCGTAGCCGAGCGGAATGTGCGAGTGCCGCAGGTGGGCAGTGAGATAGAACAGGAACGTCAGAGCCGCATAGTTCATTACCGTGAGCTCGGTGATTCCGTCCGGATAGAAATAGCCGAACACGGCAGCCACCGCCGAAGTTGCGATGAGCCTCAGCAGGAACTCGATCATCTGGTCCACCGGGTGAGCGCGAAAGCTCGAGATCGGCGTCAGAACCTCCGCCGAGTGGTGCACCTTGTGGAACTCCCAGAGTGCAGGAACCCGGTGGTGCAGGTAGTGCGCCAGAAAGCGCGCGTAGTCGTACGCCAGCGCGGTCACCAGAGTGAAGGCGACTACGGCGATCGCTCCGGGCTGCGCATCGGCAGAGGCGCGGGGCCCGAATACGGCCGTCATGACCCAACGGATGCCCTCCGCAATCTGCAGTATGGCAGCTAGGCCGACGACCCACTGACCGAGGCGCAGGTGGGTCATCACAAGCTGTGTGACGACATAGAACTTGTAATCGACGACGGCGGATGGGTGTGCGTAGATCTCGCGCGGGAACATGTAGCGTAGGAAGCCGCCGGAAGTGCGCCGCTCTTCCGCGCTGCGGGTGGCGAAGAACAGTGCGGCGACGGCGAGGGTCGAGAGCAGGAAGAACCAGTGGAGCGTCGGTTGCGCATACATCGGCGCAACGATGTTCCAGTAGACCCAGCTCAGCCACTCGGTCAAACGGTGCCCGAGCAGCTCCGGAAGATGCGACTTCAGTTCGGCGATCACGATGCGCTTATGTCAAGTATTATTGTTAGTGCTCAGTGCTCGGCGATCTTAGCGCCGGCTTGACACAGTCGCTACCATTGGCGGACGAGAATCAGAAAAATGACCAACAGGTCTCATGCAAACGAGGGGTAGGCGACAGTGGCACTGTTCGCCGGTATCGTCGCGCGGGATGCGCCTTTGGCTGCGCTTCCCGATCAGGCGGTGGAGGTAATTGAGAAGAATCTCAGCAGACGCCCGGGCGATCGCATCCAGCTGCACGCCGGTCCGGGGTTCGCTTTCGCCTGGCTGGATTTCACTGACTCGGAGTCTTCGTGCATACGTGAGCCCGCACAGCAGGGTGCAATCACCCTCGTCGCGGGCAATCCGCTGGTGGACCGCGGAAGCGGAGGTGCGCAGCGGTCACGCGATCTCGCCGAGCTTCATCGAGAGCTCTCGCGCGGCGAGTTCGGACTGCTGCGCAGGACGCGCGGCACGTTCAGTGCCGTGCACTTCGACCCGGACAGTCGCCGGCTGCTGCTGATCGGGGACAAGCTCGGACTTCGTCCGATCTACTACTGCGTCCGGCGCGATCTCGTGCTGTTCGCGTCGGCCCTGCGTGTCCTCGAAGCCAGCCCGCTCGTGCCGAAGCATGGTGATCTGCAGGCGCTCGCCGAGACGGCCTGCTTCGGCTACCCGCTGGGACCACGTACAGCGCTCGCGCAGGTGCGTGTCATCGAGGCGGGGCAGATGGTCGAAGTCTCCCCGCACGACTCGCGCACACACGAATACTGGCGCTGGGACGACATTCCCGTGCACGACGGGCCGCTCGAGACGATCTGCGAGGAACTGGCTGCGCTGTTCCGGCGCGCCGTCGAACTGCGGCTCGGTGGATCGCGCCGTGCCGTGTCGCTGCTGTCGGGCGGTCTCGATTCGCGCTGCGTCGTCGCGACTCTGCGCTCACTGGATGTGTCCGTCGACACGATCAATTTCGGACCGGAAGGCACCGCCGACCGCGTGCTGGGCCGCGAAATGGCACGCGCCCTCGGAACGCGGCACTTCGAGGCGCCGCGCGGAGTTCCGGACTTCTGGCTGCGGCTGCTGGACGCATACGAACAGTGGCGCGGCCAGTTCGAGCCCGATCTCACCGGGAACGACGGCCGTAAGCTCTGGAGCGGCGAGGGCGGTGATCGCGTGCTCGCGCCGGTGAATCTTTCCGAGGAAGTGGTGAGCAGCATGCGCGCGGGCGCAGTCGACCGCGCGATCGCTGCGTATCTGCGGGACGAAAGGGTGGGGCTTCCGCGGCGAATGTTCCGCCGTGCCGCGCGTGACATTGTGCGCAACATGCCTCTCGACGGCATGCGTGCCGAGCTTGCGCGGCGGACAAGTGAGGACGAGGGGCGTCGCTTTCATGTTTACGTGCTTGTCACGGAAGCCCGGCGGAGTCTCTCGCGCTTCTATGAGAACACCGACCTCAGCCGCATCGAGCTCATCATGCCGTTCTATGACGCTGCCGTGGTCGAGGCGGCAGTACGCCGGCCGCTCGATCCTTTCCTCAATCACCGGCTGTACTACCGCTGGCTTGCGCATCTGCCGCCCGTTGTCCGCCAGGTGGCCTGGCAGGCCTATCCGTCGTCCGAGCCGTGTCCTCTGCCGTTGCCGCCGGGCGTGCGTCTGCAGTGGCAGAGCTGGTATACGCAGGAGGAGGACGAAGAGAAGTGGCGCATGCACGTATCGCTCGCAGATAGCGTGATGCGGGCCGCACACTTTCCGGGGTGGCTGCTCGACCGACAGGTGCTGCGCGTCGCCCGGGCGCTGCTGCGCATGGGATTCCGGAGCTTCGGCTATCTTTTCGAGATCGCGCAGCCGTTCGTGCTTTACCCTCTGCAGACAAAACCCGAGTTCCAGAGCTGACCGATGCCGATGTTCTTCGATCTGCGCCTCGGCGCCCTCCATGAGCCTCTCAGCGGACGCCGTATAGACCCCGCGGAGTGCCGCAGGCTCGTCACCGCCCGGGCGTCGCTGTTGCAGCGCGTGGGGATCCGTCGGCATGACCGTGTGTTCATTCACTACGGCAATCGACCGGAGTTCTTCGTCGACCTGCTCGCCGTGTGGCTGCTCGGCGCGTGCGCAGTGCCGCTCGATCCGCGGTTGACACCGGTCGCGATCGAGAATCTCGCACGCACGGCGCGACCCCGTGTTTCGATCTGGGACCGGGAGCCGGAAGCGGCGGTCCGGGAGCATCTGGCGAAGCTCGGCATCGCGCTGCTCGACCATGAGCAGCGGGACGACGACGCGCAACCTGCGGACCTGCCGGCAGGACTCCCCTGGCTCGACGACGACGCGCTCATCCTCTTCACTTCGGGGACGACCGGAGAGCCCAAGGGAGCGGTTCACACGCACCGTTCGCTGCGCGCGCGGTGGGTCAGCCAGCGCGAGCAGCTCGGAGTGGGGCGCTTCGCCCGGACGCTGTGCGTGCAGCCGACGAACTTCGCATGGAGCCTCATCGGCAACAGTCTCTTCCCCTGGCTCTCAGGGCTCGATCTTTACATCCTGCCGGCATTCCGCTCCGACGTGCTCCTGCGCCTGGGGGCGATCTGCGACGAGCACGGTATCACCTGTCTGTCGTCGGTGCCGTCGATGTGGCGCATGGTGCTGCGGATGGCCGCGCCGCCGCGCAAGGGCACGCTGCAGCGGGTGACCTGCGGTACCGGCCCGCTGCCCGCGACGCTCTGGAACGAAGTGCGCCGCTGGAGCGGCACCGATGACGTGCTCAACGTATACGGCATTTCCGAGTGCGGCTGGATAGCGTGCGGCAGCAGCGAGGATCTCGAGCCCGAGGACGGACTGGTGGGCAGGGCGCTCGGCAGCGTGATTCGGGTGCTTCCGGCCGACATCTCGCGCGATGCGCTGGCACACGAGGAGTGTGCCCCTGGTACAGCAGGTGACGTCTGGGTGCAGACGCCCGCGCTCATGCGCGGCTACTTCGAGCGCGACGATCTGACCCGCGAAGTTATCACGGCAGGCTGGTTCCGCACCGGTGACGTGGGCATGTTCGATGATCGCGGACTCCTCCACCTGAAGGGCCGCGACAAGGAGATGATCAACGCAGGCGGCGTCAAGGTGTATCCCGCCGACATCGACAGCGTGGTGGCCCGCTGCCCGGCAGTGGTCGACGTCTGCGCTTTTGGCACCCCGGATCCGCTGCACGGAGAGCAGGTCGCGATGGCCGTCGTGCTCCACGAGCCGGGAGAGCGTCAGCTCGCGGAGCTCCACCGCTGGATGAGCGAGCATCTCGCTGCTCATCAGCTGCCGCGAAGCTGGTACTTGCTGGAGGAGATTCCGCGTACGGCGCGCGGCAAGTTGAGCCGGGCGCAGGTCGCGCAGACCTGCGTGGAGCGAACTCCCTTCGACCCGAGGACGCTGGAGCAACCAGGCGCAGCGCATGCGCCGACGCACGGCGCGACCGCGCGATGACACTGCAGCAGGAGCTTCTCGCGGCCCTGCGTGAGTGGGGCGTGCGCCGTGACGACGGACTCGACGAAGACACCTCCCTGATCGCGTCCGGTGCACTGGACTCCGTGGCGCTCTTCAATCTTTCGCTGTGGGTGGAGGAGCGATGCGGCGGACCGGTTGATCCGACGAGCTTCGATCTCGCACGCGAATGGGACACCGTTCGCGGCGTCGTCGCGTTCATCGAGCGCGTGCGCGCGGGCCAGCGGAGCGCATCGGTTCCGCATGGAGTCGGTGCGCACGAAGAGCCTGCCGGGCCGCCCGTCGCGGTGGATACCGACCCCGGGAACCACATGCGCGCATCGAGATCTGCGCGTGCGGCAGGGTATGAGATCCTGCCGCTCACTCCGCAGTACAAGGACGCCGTCATCGCTCTGCAGAAGCGGCTCTGGAGCTCGAGCGAGGCCGTCAATCGCGCGTTCTTCGACTGGCGCTACGAGGAGAGCCCCTTCGCGGCGCAGCCGCTCATCTACGTGGCGCTGAAGGACGGCGAAGTCGTTGCGACGCGCGCGCTCTGTGGGTCGCTGTGGGAAGGCGGCGGGTCCGGCGCCCGCTGGACATGGTACTTCGCGGACGATCTAGTCGTGCTTCCCGAGCACGAGAACCAGGGGCTCTTCGCCCGCTTCACGGAGCGTATCCGCAGCGATCTCGCCGCGCGCGGCCAGACCATCTTTCTGAGCCTGAGTGCGCTGCGCGTGACACGTCTGCAGTCGCTCGCAGGCGGTGCACGCAGCCTGGGTCCCATGCGCCCGGTGGCTCACCGTCCGCGGCTCGTGGCGGCACTCGATTCGGTGCGTGACGTCGCCGGACGTCTGCCGCTCGTGTGGCGGGCTGCAGGCTCACAGCTGTCCGGAGAGTCGGCCACCCGCGTATTCGACAGACTCGACGCGGCAGGTGAGCAGGTCCGTGACGGGTTTCTGCTCTCCGTGGCACGCGAGCCGCGCGCGGCGCAGATGGCGGACCTGGTCGCACGCCTGGGTCACGATGGCAGGTTCCGTCACGTCCGCGACGCCGCCTTCTTTGCATGGCGCTATCGCAACCCGCTGCACGAATATCGTGTCGTGTTCGCGGATCGCCGCGGTGAGCTCGCAGGCTACCTGGTTCTGGAGCGCGGAACCTCGGATTTCGCAAATCACCGGCGTTTGAATATCGCCGACTGGGAAGCCGAATCGCCCGAGGTCTACGAACTCCTGCTGCGCACGGCGATCGAATGGGGTCGCCCCGCGGAGCTTGTATCGTGGACCGAGACACTCGGCAGTGTGCGGCGCTCGTGCCTCGAGCGCAACGGTTTCGAGGCGACCGACCATGGGCAGACTGCACGGGGGCTGCCCAGCGTACTGATCTGGCCGGTGGGCGAGTTCGCCGCCGGACAAGAGCCCCATGTTGAGGGACTTCCGGTCCTCGACCTCGCGAGCTGGGATCTGCGCATGGCCTATACGTCGTTCGCGTGATGGCCCTTCATGCTCCCGATCCTGGACACTGACTGCGGGCGCTCCACGGAGGCGTGTAACGGCCGGGCCAGAACGCTCAAGGAGAGAACGGAAATGGGGGATCGGGGGCAACGCATCGGCGGGACGCTGTCGAAAGGACCGGGAAGGGCACTTGAGCCTCGGTTCAAGTCGAAAAGGTTGACACCCGACGAGGGCTCCCGTACCTTCGCGGCCCTCCTGCGTGGGGCTATAGCTCAGCTGGGAGAGCGCTTGCATGGCATGCAAGAGGTCGGCGGTTCGATCCCGCCTAGCTCCACCAGCCCTCCTCATCGGCGTCCCCATCGTCTAGAGGCCCAGGACATCGCCCTTTCACGGCGGTAACGGGGGTTC
>Ga0181858_1000542_pt1 | contig 17998 bp, 12 predicted proteins | sample NewIslPassag4_SG_FD_130749 | JGI IMG/M metagenome (GOLD analysis project Ga0181858, IMG submission 130749) | Feedstock adapted compost microbial communities from Newby Island compost facility, Milpitas, CA, USA - Passage 4_SG | ecosystem: Engineered > Solid waste > Feedstock > Composting ...
CTCCGCGGGGGGGGCGGGCGGGCCTAAAACAACAAAGAGCCCGGCAAAAACAGGTGGAGGGGGTGGTTGGGATTCTACGCAGCGGAACCGACGAGCCAGTAAAGGGACGAGGCAGGGGGTGTTGCGGGCTGAACGGCTCGCAGCACCCCCCGACGAATCTGTATGAGACTGCCTCAGTACACGCTGTTCCGTCTTCTTCAGCTCATCCCCTTGGTGCTGGTCGTAATCGTGATTAATTTCGTCCTGATTCAGCTTGCTCCAGGGGATGTCGCGATAACGCTGGCAGGTGAGGACGCCGACCCACAGTATATGGAGCACATCAGGCGGCAGTACGGCCTTGACTCGCCGGTGCCGGTGCAGCTCCTGAGGTACTTGGGCCAGGTCATCCGAGGAGACCTCGGGGCCTCGTTCAGGTCCAGGGAGCCCGTCCTACACGAGCTGATGTCAAGGATTCCGGCTACCCTTCTCCTCGTCGTCACCAGCCTAATCATCGCGGTTTTCGTCGGGACTTGGCTCGGAACCCTCGCGGCTCGCCGTCCGGGCTCCTTCTTCGACATAGCTGCTAATACCGTGTCTATCGCCCTCTACAGCGTGCCGCTCTTCTGGCTGGGGTTGATGCTGATCCTCGTCTTCGGTGTGAAGCTCGGTTGGTTACCCATATCAGGCATGCGGAAGATAGCTGGTCCACGTGAGGGAATCGGATACTACCTAGACGTGCTTAAGCACATGGTTTTGCCAGTCCTGACCCTGAGCGTGGCGTACATGGGACAGTACGTAAGGTTGGCGAGAAGCTCCGTTGAGTCCGTGATGAACGAGGACTACATAACGACGGTTCGTGCAGTTGGCTTTCCGAAGCGCATTATCTTCATGCGCTATGCACTGCGGAACGCATTGTTACCTGTCGTGACAGTCTTCGGTCTGCAGATTGGCCTCGCGCTTACCGGCGCTGTTCTGACCGAGACGGTGTTCACCTGGCCTGGGCTCGGAAGGCTCGTCTACGAGGGGATACTGGCGCGCGACACTCCGCTAATCATGGGTAGCTACATCCTCATGTCCGTCTGCGTCGCTATTGCGTCGCTGCTGACCGACCTCTGTTACGCCCTGCTGGACCCGAGGGTGAAGTTGTGACGCTCGCATCCCGAACGCTCGGCGAACGGCTTGCGGGCTTCTTCCGCCACAAGGCGGCTGTGGCTGGGGCGGTCGTCCTGTTCGTGTTCGTGGCATTGGCGCTGTTGGCCCCGGTGCTTCCCATCGCATCACCGGAGGCCATGGACTACATGCCGTACCAGCCCCCCAGCAAAGAGCACTGGATGGGTACCGACAACTTCGGTCGTGACGTGTTCGCGCGTGTTGTATGGGGTGCGCGGCTCGCCCTGCAGGTGGCGATTGTGTCCGCGGGGCTGTCCACCCTACTGGGCGTGATCCTCGGGAGCCTGGCCGGCTACTACGGCGGCTGGCTCGATAGCTTCCTGAGCAGGACGTTCGACATCTTCCTCCTCATACCCACCTTCTTCCTGGTCATCCTCGTCGTCGCACTTTTCGGCAGCGGGATCTACTTGATCATGATCGCAATCGCGGTCTCCACGTGGCCGCGGTCGGCGCGGATCGTCAGAGCCGAGGTCCTCTCGGTGAAGTCGCGCGCGTTCGTGCAAGCCACGCTGGCGGCAGGCGCCAACCACCTTCAGGCGCTCGTCAACCACGTAATCCCGAACAGTCTCGCTCCTGCGATCACGAACGCGACGATCTTGATGGGTCTGGCGATTCTTACGGAGGCGGGGTTGAGCTTCCTCGGTCTCGGCGATCCGAACTCAGTCAGCTGGGGTCGGATGATTTTCGACGCGCAACGGCAGCTTCGCCTCGCCCCTTGGCTCGCGATCTTCCCGGGCATGGCGATGTTCCTACTTGTCGCGGCGCTCAACTTCATCGGTGACGGCGTTACCGGTGCCCTCACCCCAGCCGGGGCTGGAAGAGGCAGGCGGGTGCCGGGGCTTCCCGGCTTCGGAGGTGAGAGGTCGTCCCGGCAGGGGGGCACTCAGGAGGCTAGCCCCGCGGACGGAGCGCAAGTCCTCGAGGAGGGTGGGGACGCGGCGCCTAGGACCATGCTGGAGATTGAGGACCTCCGCGTCTACTACCGCCTGGAAAAGGACTGGCTTCGTGCGGTCGACGGTGTGACCTTGCGGGTCCCAAAGGGCGGGAGCCTCGGAATCGTAGGCGAGTCTGGCAGCGGGAAGAGCACGATGGGGCTCGCCCTTATGGGCATCCTTCCCACAAACGCCCGAGTCGTGAGCGGCCGCGTGACCTTCGACGGCAAGGAGATTGTCGCTCCGGGCAAGAGCGACTACACCGGTATCCGCTGGACGCGCCTTTCGATGGTGTTCCAGAGCGCCATGAACGCCCTCAACCCAGTCATGACCGTCGGTCGTCAGCTCAGCGATGCCTACCGCCTATACAAGCCCCGGGCGAGCGAGAGCGAGGTGAAGGGCCGCATAGAGGAGCTGTTCGACCTGGTGGGCATCCCGATATCGAGAATCGACTCGTACCCTCACGAGCTGAGCGGCGGCATGCGCCAGAGGGGGATGATCGTCTTCGCCCTCCTGCTAGGACCTGACCTTGTAATCGCCGACGAGCCGACCACCGCGCTGGACGTGCTCGTCCAGGACCAGATACTCGCGGAAATCGACGAGCTCAGGCGCATCATGAACCTCTCTCTGATACTCGTGTCGCACGACATCGCGACGGTAGCCGAGACGTGCGACCGCATCGCGGTGATGTACGCGGGCCAGATTGTCGAGCAGGGACCGACCAAGGACGTGTTGGAGCGCCCTAGGCACCCGTACACGAGCGCGATGATCTCGGCGCTCCCGACCTTGACCGGGCCCAGGCGGACCCTCGAGGCGCTCCCAGGCGAGCCTTTCGCCGCGATAGGTGAGACGGTGGGCTGTCGCTTCGCCCCGCGGTGCCGGTTCGCAACAGACCTCTGCCGCACAACCGCTCCGACCGAGTCGGTCGGTCCAGGTGGGCGCTCGAGCCTCTGCCATTACCCGGAGGCCGTTGAAGAGGCAAGCCTCACTGCACGGGTGCCAGCATGAGCGTGGCAAACACGGACCAGGACCGGTACCTGCTCGAGCTGAAGGACCTGCGTAAGGAGTACCAGCTAAGGGTCGGTCTCTTCGGCCAGCTGGTCGGTCGGGCGAGCCCGAAGGTACGCGCCGTAGACGGGATCAACCTGAAGATCAGGCCTGGCGAGGTCCTCGCGCTGGTAGGCGAGAGCGGCTCAGGGAAGACGACGCTCGGGAAGCTTACGTGTCTCCTGGAACGTCCTACCGCGGGCAGTATTGTCCTGGACGGGCGCGACGTCACGAATATACGGGGGCGGGAGCTCAAACGGTTCCGCCGCGAAGTGCAGATGATCTTTCAGAACCCATACGAATCACTCGACCGCCGGTACACCATCGGCGCGACCGTGATGGAGCCGCTCGCCCTGCATCGAATCGGTACGCTGGCCGAGCGGAAGGAACGGGCTATAGAGGCCCTGGCCCAGGTCGAGCTCCGGCCCGCGGAGAGGTATTTCGACAGGTACCCCCAGGACCTGAGCGGTGGGCAGCGTCAGCGCGTCGCCATCGCGAGGGCTCTCGTCCTCGAGCCAAGGCTCATCGTGGCGGACGAGCCAGTGAGCATGCTCGACGTGAGCATCCGCTCGGGGATCATGAAACTGATGGAGGACCTCCGTGTCAGCCGGGGAATCTCCTACCTCTACGTGACCCACGACCTAGCGGTGGCCAGGTACGTCTCCGACCGGATGGCCGTCATGTACCTCGGGAAGGTCGTCGAGGAGGGGCCGACCGAGGAGCTCGTGAGGGCGGCGGCTCACCCCTACACACGCTTGCTCCTCGCCGCGGTCCCAGGCGAGGGTGGAGCCAACCGGAAGCGCGTCGTCGTGAAGGGGGACATCGAGTCCTCCCGGTCCGTCACTGGCGGTTGTCGCTTCCGCTCCCGATGCCCCCTCGCTCAAGAGGTCTGTAAAGAACGTGAGCCGGCGCTCGCAGAAGTGAGCCCAGACAGGTGGGCGGCCTGCCACTTTGCCAGCGAGGTTGTCGCCAGGCCGGGACTTGACCCGGCCGACCGACGGGAGGGAATGAGAGCATGAGGTTGGACGACCCAGTCGCACTCCAGGTCCAGTGGGCTCGGCTGGTCAGCCTGATGGACGAGGTGGACGCCGTGATAGTGAGGACGGCGTTCTCGACGATCGTCGGGGAGACGCGCGACTTCGGCGTCGTTCTCCTGGACAGCCAAGCTCGGTCCATAGCGCAGTCACAGCTTTCGTCCCCGGCCTTCACGTGTTCGTTGCCCAAGGCTACGCGAGACCTGTTGCAAGACCCCGAGATCGGTCCTGTCGCGCCTGGGGACGTACTGCTCACGAACGACCCGTGGATTTGCCACGGGCACCTGCCCGACTTCTACGTGGTCATGCCGGTCTTCGTTGACGGACGGCTCTGCGCCTACCTCGCAGCCGCGGCGCACGTGGCGGACGTGGGCGGCAGGCTCGACGAGTTCGACGCTCGCGACGTCTACGAGGAGGGGATGCGGATCCCCCCGAGCAAGCTCTACTCCGCTGGCCGCCCGAACGAGCAGCTGTTCCGCATGATTGCGGCGAACGTTCGGTACCCGGACCTCGTCCTCGGCGATGTGGAGGCTATCATCGGCGCGTTCCGCGTCGGCGCTGAGCGAATCGCCGCCTTCGTCGCTGACTACGGCACGGCCGGCATGAACGCGCTCGCGGAGGGAATCCTGTACCGCTCGGAGATGGCGATGCGGGCGGCAATCGGCAAGATACCTGACGGGTTCTACGAAGCCGAGATCGTCGCAGACGGGTACAAGGCCACGACGAAAATCCGCGCGAAAGTGCACGTCGTTGGCGAGGAGATTCACGTCGATTACACGGGATCGTCTGAGCAGCGGCCAGACTCCTCGGTGAACTGCGTTTTCAACGTCACCTACGCCCACACGATCTACCCGCTGAAGTGCGCGCTGCTCCCCGACCTACCGAACAACGAGGCCCTGTTTCGTCCGATTACCGCGTACGCCCCCCCTGGGTCTATACTCAACGCGACGTTCCCGGCGCCCGTCAAGACACGGTCCAAGACCAGTTACCATATACATAACGCCATCTACGCGGCCCTTAGCGAGGCCATGCCCGAGAAAGTGCAGGCGGGCAGCGGGTCCTTCTGGTCGATTAAAGTCTTCGGCACCGACGACAACGGAGAACGATTCGCGGTCCACGTGCTGCCTAACGGGGGCAAGGGCGCCGTGCGAGGCTCCGACGGGCTGCCAACAATCGCCTTCCCTGGTAACGGAACTATCACCCCGGCGGAGATCGTTGAGAACCGGACGCCGATCCTCGTCGTCGAGCGCTGCTTGAGGGCCGACTCTGGAGGGCCGGGCCAGTTCCGCGGCGGGCTTGGGCAAGTCATCTCCCTCCGTAACCTGAGCCCCAGGCCTGTGAAGGTCACGGTCCGACCTGACAAGGTCAGCCACCCTGCCCCTGGGCTGGCTGGTGGCTTACCGGGCGCGCCTGGAGAGCTGCTTCTGGACGGTGGACCCTGCCCGTTGGAACCGTTCGAACTCGTACAGGGCCACACGCTGACCCTGAAGCTGCCGGGCGGCGGTGGGTTCGGAGACCCGTGCAAGCGGAAGCGCGCGTCTCTGCAACGCGACGTTGAACTGGGGCTTGTCACGGCCGGAGCGGCCGAGTCCCTCTACGGGGCGTCGCAGCGGACGTTGCTCGAGCAGGAGGCTGCATTTTGAGAACTCTCGCGCCTTTCGACATCGAGATCCGGTGGAACCGCCTCATCAACATCATGGACGAGGTCGATGCCGCCGTGGTGCGCACCGCGTTCTCGTCGATAGTCGGTGAGAGCCGCGACTTCGGAGTCCTGATGATGGACTCGTCCGGCAGGTCTGTCGCGCAGTCGCAGATGTCGACTCCGGCGTTCATGATCACGCTCCCCATCACCTGCAAGCACATGCTGGCCAAGTCCCCGCCGCATCTGCTCAGGGCGGGCGACGTGCTCATAACTAACGACCCTTGGCTCGGTTCGGGCCACCTGCCCGACCTCTCTATATGCATGCCGGTCTTCGTTCGAGGGAAATTGGCAGGTTTCATCGGCTGTGTCGCGCACATATCTGACATCGGAGGGCGCGGTGATTACCTGGACGGCAAGGAGCTTTTCGAGGAGGGATTGAGGATCCCACCGACCTTCCTTGTGCGTGGTGGGAAGCCGGCCGACGCCCTCTTCGACGTGATTGCGGCGAACGTCCGCGCGCCCGACCTGGTGATCGGGGACATCCACGCGATACTCGGAGCCGAGGCCCTCGGTGCGGCGAGGCTCATCGAGTTCCTGAACGACTACGGCTGGGAAAGTCTCGACGCCTTCGCCGACGAGATACTCACTAGGTCAGATGCGGCGCTCCGTTCGGCGATTGCTTCCGCGCTGCCCCCTGGCGAGTACTACGGGTCGGCGGACGCGGACGGGTACGGAGAACCGGTTCACATCGAGGTGCGCCTTACGGTCGGCGAGGGTACGGTACACGCGGATTTCACTGGTAGTTCTGACGAACGGACCGACGCGTCGATAAATAGCGTTCTGAACTGCACGTTCGCGGACACGTATTACCCGTTCAAGTGCAGCTTCATGCCCGAGCTGCCCAACAACGAGGGCTGTACCCGCTTCTTGAGCGTCTTCGCGCCGTCTGGGAGCATCCTCAACACTCGATACCCCAGGGCGGTCCGTGCGCGCTCTAAGACGAGCTCGCACATCCACCATGCGATATACGACGCCTTGGCGAAGGCCGTCCCTGACCGGGTCCACGCAGGCAGTGGTTCTTTCTGGACGCTCTCGGCAACCGGGATTGACGACGACGGCGAACCGTTCCGGGCCCATATGCTGCCCAACGGTGGTAAGGGCGCGGTCTGCGGGCGCGATGGATTGCCGACCATCGCCTTCCCTTACAACGGCTCGATCACGCCGGTAGAGGTATTCGAGAATATCGCTCCCCTGATGATTGAGCACAGGCGCCTCCGTGCCGACTCCGGCGGCCAGGGGCTCTACAGAGGTGGGCCGGGGCAGAGCATCAAGTTCGTCTCGCGCTGTAGCAGCCCGATGAAGTTCTTCGTCAGACCGGACAAGGTCCGCCATCCACCGCCCGGGATCCTCGGCGGCGGGCCAGGGAGCCCGGGTGAACTGCTCGTCAACGGAGAGCGCTCGAACGCGAGCCTCATAACGCTCGGGTACGGCGAGAGCGTCGAGATTCGACTCCCAGGCGGGGGAGGGTACGGGTCTCCCGTCGCTAGGCAGGGGGATCCGCTTCCAGGACTCGATATCAACCAGGTCGACAGTGCAGCGGTACTCGAAGTAAGCGCGGGAGGAGAGATCTAGATGAGCGTCCAGGAGAAGTATCGTCTCGGGTTCGACATCGGTGGCACGTTCACGGACTTTGTTCTGATTAACGAACAGACTGGCCAGGCTTACCTAGAGAAATGCCTGACCACGAGCCCGGACCCCGCCGAGGGTGTAATCAAGGGCTTCGGCATATTGATGGCGAAGGCGGGCCTCTCTGGACAGAAGCTCGACATCGCGATCCATGCGACGACGCTCATCACGAACTGCCTTATCGAGCGCAAGGGCGCCAGGACGGCGTTAATCACGACCGAGGGCTTCAGGGACGTGCTCGAGATGGGCACAGAAGTCCGCTACGACATTTACGACCTCTTCCTGGAGAAGCCAGAGCCACTGGTTCCGCGCGACCTCCGCTTCGAGGTGCGCGAGCGCCTCGATAAGAGGGGCAACGTCATCACACCCCTAGACGAGGACGGTGTGAGGGAGGTCGCCAGGGAGCTGGGCAGGCTCGGAATCGAGTCGGTGGCCGTCGTGTTCCTTCACTCGTTCAGAAACCCGGCGCACGAAGTGCGGGCTCGCGAGATTCTCCTCGAGGAACTCCCGAACGTGACCGTCAGCATCTCCAGCACGGTCGCCCCCGAGATTCGGGAGTTCGAGCGCATGAGCACTACCGTCGCGAACGCGTATACCCAGCCCATCACCAAGGACTACGTCGAGCGCCTCGAGGACAACCTCCAGTCACAGGGTTACCGCAGAAGGCTGTACCTGATGATCTCATCCGGTGGCATCGCCACGGCGGACACGGCCAAGGAACTCCCCATCCGCATGGTGGAGTCCGGGCCCGCAGCCGGTGTTCTCGCGGCCTCCTACTTCGGGAAGCAGGCTGGGCTCGATTCGCTCATCTCGTTTGACATGGGCGGTACCACGGCGAAGATGGGCCTCGTCAAGGACAATCAGGCCGCCAAGACCAACATGATCGAGGTCGGCCGCGTCAAGCGCTTCAAGAAGGGGAGCGGCCTACCAGTTAAGGTCCCCGTGATCGAGCTGATCGAAATCGGAGCCGGCGGCGGCAGTATCGCGCACATCGACCAGCTCGGCCTCCTGAAGGTAGGCCCGAGGAGCGCCGGTTCTACACCTGGCCCTGTCTGCTACGGACGCGGAGGGACCGAACCGACCGTCACCGACGCCAACGTGGCCCTCGGTTACCTGAACCCGGACTTCTTCCTCGGCGGAGAGATGCAGCTTGACAAGGAAGGCGCCCTGAAGGCGATCGACGAGCGACTCGCGAGACCGCTCAACTTGTCGGTGACCGAGGCGGCCCGGGGCATCTTCGAGGTCGTCAACCAGAACATGATTAGCGCTACGAAGGTGCACATCGCGGAGCGCGGCGAGGACCCGAGAAAGTTCTACCTCTTCGCCTTCGGTGGCGCCGGGCCCGCTCACGCGTACGAGCTCGCCAGGGCGCTGCAGATGAAGGGCGTCGTCGTGCCCCCTGGCGCGGGGGCGGCCTCGGCGCTGGGCCTCGTGACCGCTGCTGTCTCCTTCGACTACGCTCGCTCCTTCATCAGCCGTCTCGACCGTGTGGAGTGGGAAGAGCTCAGGAAGGTCTTCGAGGGCATGGCCGCCGAGGGCCTCCAGGTGCTGCGTGACGCTGGCATCGATTCCGAGTCGGACGGCGTCACGGTCGAGCACAGCATGGACCTGCGCCACAAGGGGCAGGGGCACGAGCTGACGGTCGCGGTGCCAGACTCGATATACCGCAGCGGCTCGCTCGAGAGGATCGGCCAGCTGTTCTACGAACAGTACAAGCTCAAGTACGGTCATGCGCACGAGAAACTACCTGTGGAGCTAATCACCTGCCGCACCACCGTTGCAGCTCCAGCTCCGAGAGTCGCCGCGATACAGATGGCGTACCAGCCTGCGCAAGACGTTCGGGCTGCTCAGAAGGGAACACGGCCCGTCTACTTCGTGGAGGCCGGCGGATACGTCGACACCCCCGTTTACGACAGGTACAGGTTGCTGCGGGGCGTGGCAGTACGTGGCCCCGCCGTTATCGAGGAGAAAGAGTGCACTGTCGTTGCTGGGCCGTCCGCCACGTTCCGCGTGGACGACCAGGCGAACCTCGTGCTCGACATCGAACGTCCCGTCTCGTCTCTCGCGATGGAAGAGGTGAGTGGTAGTGGCGTCGTCCAGCCAGCTTGATCCCGTCTCGATCGAGGTCCAATGGAACAGGTTGATTAGCATCATGGACGAGGTGGATGCCGCCGTGGTGCGGACCTCGTTCTCCACGATTGTCGGAGAAAGCCGAGACTTCGCCGTGATTATGCTGGACCACCGCGGTCGCAGCCTCGCTCAGTCGCAGTTGAGTTCGCCCGCGTTCACCGTCCACCTGCCGTTCACGACGAAGCACCTGCTCGAGGAGTTCCCCGCTGAGACGCTGAAGCCGGGAGATGTGCTCATCACCAACGACCCATGGATGGGCACCGGGCACCTCCCCGACCTCAGCATCATCACTCCGGTATTCCACGAGGGGGAGCTCGTCGCGTTCATGGCGTGCGCCGCCCACGTGGCGGACATCGGGGGGCGCCTCGACTTCTTCGACGCTCGTGACCTCTTCGAGGAAGGCCTGCGCATCCCTCCGAGCAAGCTGATGGAGGCGGGCCAGGAGAACAAGCAGCTCTTCCGGATGATCGCCGCGAACGTGCGCGTGCCGAACCTCGTGGTCGGCGACATCCACGCCATCATCGGCGCCGAGAAGCTGGGCGCCGCTCGGCTTGGGGAGTTCATCCGAGACTACGGCGGGCCGGACCACATGCGGCTCCTCGCCGATGAGATTCTCAACCGTTCCGAGCGGGCGATGCGGCAGGCGCTGTTGGAACTGCCCGACGGGGAGTGGGATTACACGCTCCAGGCCGACGGTTTCCGGAGCCCACTCACTATCCGCACGAAGGTCACGAAGCGCGGCGACGAGATCTTGGTAGACTTCGCTGGTTCGTCCGATCAGTTCACCGACGCCTCCATCAACTGCGTCATGAACTGCACGTTCGCCGACAGCTTCTATCCGATTAAGTGCAGCCTCACGCCGGACCTTCCGAACAACGAGGGCCTCTTCAGGCCGCTGAAGGTGAGCGCGCCGCCCGGTTCGGCCTTCAACACCACGTTCCCCAGCGCCGTGAAGTCGCGTTCCAAGAGCAGTTTCCACATACACATGGCGATTTACGGTGCCCTCTCGCAGGCTATACCCAACAGAATCCAAGCGGGGAGCGGCTCGTTCTGGGCGATTACCATGCACGGTACCGACGAAGAAGGCGAGACCTTCAACGTCCACGTGCTTCCCAACGGCGGCAAGGGTGCGACCGCGGAGGCCGACGGGCTGCCCACGATCGCCTTCCCGTACAACGGAACTGTCACGCCTACCGAGGTTATCGAGAACCAAGCCCCAGTGATGCTGGATTTCAAGCGCTTAGTGCCTGACTCGGGCGGCGCCGGCCTACACCGCGGCGGGCTCGGTCAGGAGATTCAGATCCGCGTGCTGGCGGACGAGATGATTGCGTCCATACGCCCAGACAAGATTAAGAATCCTCCCCCGGGGGTCGGTGGCGGGAGGCCCGGCATGCCCGGCGCCTTCCTCATCAAGGGGGAGGAAGCTCCAATCGAGCCGCGTCGGCTCAAGAGGGGCGACACGCTCTATCTGCGGCTGCCCGGAGGCGGCGGGTTCGGGTTGCCGAATGATCGACCTCGGCACCTCGTGGCGAGGGACATCGCGGAGGGGTACGTGACGGAGGAAGCCGCTCGAGAGCAGTACGGGTACGTACATGACGGCGTACTCTCCGCCACTGGGAAGGGCTCCTGATGAGCTTCGACCTCCTGATTGAGAAGGGCAGCGTCGCCGACGGCACGGGCAGTGCCCCTTTCCGCGCCGACGTTGGGGTCAGGGACGGAAGGATCGCGGCCGTCGGCGACCTCGCCGGTGCAAGAGCGGCGCGACGCATAGACGCGTCGGGCAGACTCGTCACTCCTGGATTCATCGACGCGCACGCCCACTCTGACGTCGCGCTCTACCTGAACCCAATCTGCCAGACACAGGTCGCTCAGGGCATCACGACCGAGGTCATGGGGAACTGCGGCTACAGCCCGTTCCCCATGCTCGCTAACAACCGTGGCTACCTGCTGGATCCAGAGGGCACGAACGTGCCCTGGAGCTCGACCTCCCAGTACTTCGAGGCCTTGGACTCGCAGGGCATCGGCATCAACGCCGTCCCACAGGTCGGCCACATCACGGTCCGAGCGGCGGTACTGGACCGCGCCGACCGGCCGGCGACGCCCGACGAGATCGAGGAGATGAAGGCGCTCGTAGCGGAGGCCATGGAGGCCGGCGCGAGAGGGTTCTCGACCGGCTTGGACTACGCACCCTCCACGGTCGCGGACCTTGAGGAAATCGTCGACCTGGTTAGTGTCGTCGCAAGGTACGGCGGCTTCTATACGTCTCACATCCGGGGCTACAGCCGTAACGTAATCAACGCCGTGGCCGAGGCAATCGAGGTCGGGCGCCGCACAGGGGTGCCGGTGCAGATTTCGCATCTTAACGTCTACGGCCGAGGAAACTGGGGTTACGGACATCGAGTGCTTGAGCTGATTGAGCGCGCACGTCGGGACGGGATACAGGTCGCGTGTGACATGATGACTTACCCGACCTCCGGGGCGTGGTGGTCTGCTAGGGCGATCTTCCCTCCGCGCATGTACGATTGGCGCAAGCCGTGGGACGATAACCTGCCAAAGCTGAGGGATCTGCTCTCCAATGCCGAGGAACGGAGCAGGCTCGCGAAGGAGATCGAGGAGCGGCGCGTCCGCCCGAAGTACGGGTTCCACGAAGAGTTCAGCATCTTCAGCGACTGGCGGGACATCTACATCGCGGAGCTTCCGTCGGGTAGCCCGAACGAGCGGTACATAGGCCAAGACATCGCCACTGCCGCCGCGGACGTGGGCAAGGACCCGTGCCAGTACTACTTCGACCTGATACTCGAGGAGGGGGAGGAGTTTGCCGCGGTCTGCGCACCCGTCGGGCCTGATGATTTCGGAGCGTTCATCGAGTACGACTGCATGATGTTCGGTACGGACGCAATCGGTACTGCCATCGAGCGCCTTCGCGAGCCGTGGAACACGATCCAGCCCCATCCTCGGCACTACGGCACGTTCCCCCGTGTGCTTGCCCGGTTCGTCCGCGAGGAGCGTCGTCTGGAGCTGGGCGAGGCCGTAAGGCGCATGACCGGCCTGGTGGCCGAACAATTCGGGCTCCGCGACCGCGGGTACGTGCGCGAGGGAGCGTGGGCAGACCTTGTTGTATTCGACGCGAACGCAGTGGACGAGGTCGGTACGTGGCGCCTGCCATCCGCATACCCTCGCGGCATCGACCACGTGCTGGTGAACGGCGTGCCCGCAGTTGAGGGTGGTAGCTTCACCGGCCGGTTGGCCGGCGCGATGCTCACCCAGGATCGTTAGTGAGGACGCTGCTTCGCGGCGTGCGCCTCGTTGACGGGACGGGGGCGGCCCCGGTCGACGACGCCGCGGTACTCATTGACGGTCCCAATATCGTGTTCGCCGGCCCGGAACGGAACCTACCCCAGACTGTCGGCGACGCGTACGTCGCCGACCTACGTGGCAAGACGGTGCTTCCCGGGCTCATAAACACGCACGTCCACCTGAGCCTTAACCCTTACCGGCCCAGGCGCGAGTGGACCGAGTTCGCCGTCGACGAGACCTGCGGATGAACCCAGGCGGCCCATGGATGGTCATGAGCAGGCGCGAGTGGACCGAGTTCGCCGTTGACGAGACCACGAACACCTTGGAGGGATACAAGCTCGCGCGCGAGTGTCTGAAATGGGGCGTCACGACGCTGGGCGACCTGTCCGCGAGTCACCACGGCTTCATCAAGCTGGCGAGGCTCATCGACTCTGGAGAGCTTCATGGACCCCGGATCGTGAGCGTGGGGCGGGCGCTGGTCGTCACCGGCGGCCATTCGTACTCGTTGGGCCGAGAGGTGGATGGTCCGGACGAGGTGCGCAAGGCCGTACGCGAGGAGGTCAAGGCCGGTGCCAGGCAGGTGAAGCTGATGGTCGAGGCGGGCAGCCTGGAGGGGGCCTTCGAGCACCGCAGGCTCGAGATGTCTCGCGCGGAGATCGAGGCGGCCGTAGACACTGCTCATGCCTTCGGTCGGATGGTCCGTGCCCACGCCATAACTGGTGAGTGCGTGAAGGCCGCGGTCGAGTCGGGCGTCGACGTCATCGAGCACGGCTACTCCCTTGACGCCGAGGCCATCGAGATGCTCGTGGAGCGTTCTGTCCCGTTGGTCCCGACGATCCAAGTATGGAAGACGGCTCTGCTGAACGCGGACAAGTTCACGCCGGCGATGCTGGCCTGGCGCCGTGACGTCGAGAGGGAGGTCGCATCGACCTTGCCGCGCGCGATCGAGGCCGGTGTGAAAATCGCGCTCGGCACTGACGGCGGCACGCAGCTGAATCCGGCTGGCGAGGTCGTGGTCGAACTCCAGTCCCTGGTCGAGTACGGCATGACCCCACTGGCCGCCATACAGGCGGCTACCCAGAACGCGGCCGAGGTGCTCGGCCTTGAGGACACCGGAACCCTGGCGGTAGGGAAGGTCGCCGACGTGCTGGTGGTCGACGGCGACCCGACCTCCGACATCACAGCAATAGGACAAGTTCATTCCGTCTTCAGGGCGGGGGTGCAGGTCTACGGGAGGACCTGATGTCCAGTTTCTATTGGAAAGAACTCGAGTTCAAACCTGGCACGCACGGTTACCTCGAAGTGCCGGTATGCCACATGGCAAGCGGCTACAGGCTCACCTTGCCGGTGCATATCGTCAAGGGTTTGCACGATGGCCCGGCGATACTAATCTCTGCAGCTTCCCACGGTGAGGAGCTATGGTGCACGGAGTTGGCGCGCCGCATCATCGAGCGCTTCGCGGGGCCGCTCGCCTACGACTTCGCAGGGACATTAATAGTGGCTCCAATGCTCAACCCCCACTCCTTCGAGACGGGCCACAGGAATACCCCGATTGACCTACACAACTTGAACCGCGTGTTCCCTGGTATCGAACCGGGGCGGGGCTGGTTCACCGACATGCTCGCTCGTGTGATTGCGGACGAGATACTGCCGCGGTGCGACATTGTGTTCGACTATCATGGTGGCGGTACCGACACGGTCATCCACTACACGTACAGCTCGCCGGTCACGGACGATAGGTCGCGCATCAATCACGAGATCGCCCTTGCCAGCGGTGCCGAGGGCATCTGGGAGCACCACGAGTCCCGTGGGACGTTGACGAACTACGCCGAGGCGATGGGGAAGCTCTGCGTCGTGGTCGAGGCGGGAGGCGGCGGCGTGATCCTCGAGCAGCGGTACTTCTCGGATGCGCTCTCCAACCTCGAGAACATGTTCCGGGTGCTGAAGGTCCTGCCAGGCAAGGTCGCCCCCTCGAAAGCCCGCGTCGTCGTGCGGGAGGGCAGGACCGTAAGACCGGCGCACGGCGGCATCTTCATCCCGGAGGTCGGCGCCGAGCTCATCGGCAAGACGGTTCCCGGTGGCACCGTGCTCGGCCGAGTGGTTTCTCCGTTCACGTTCGAGGTCCTCGACGAGCTGAAGGCCCCGTACCCCAAGACCGAGCTTATGCAGATCAGAAACAGGATTTCGAAGGTCCACCCGGGTGATTACGCCTACATCGTCGGCGACGGCGACTCCGGGTACCACCTCGGCTGACGGGCCAGAGGCGTCTGGAGGACGGTGAACGAGTTGAGAGGCATCGGTCTGGACGTGGGCGACGTCCCCACACAGGCGTTCGTTGGGGGCGAGTGGCGGCGCGCGCAGGACACGTTCCCGGTCCTGAGCCCAGTGACCGGGGAGGTCGTCGCCCGCATCTCGGATTGCGGCCCGAGCCTGGCTTCGGAGGCTGTCCTTTTGGCTTCGGAGGCCTTCCGGTCCTGGCGTGAGAGGACCGTGTTCGAGAGGGCCGAGGTGCTGAGGAGGTGGGCGCGCCTAATTGAGGACCACAGCGACACGCTCGGGTGCCTGGTGACCCTCGAGATGGGCAAGCCGATCAAGGAGGCCATCGGGGAGGTTGTCGGGGCCGCCCGAGCCGTCGAGTGGACGGCGCAGGAGGCATGTCGCGTGCATGGGGAGTTGCTGCCTAGTGAGGGCGCGGGCAGATGGTTGTACGTCCATCGCCGCCCGGTCGGGGTCGTCTTCGGCATCACACCCTGGAACTTCCCTGTCTCCATGGTGACGAGAAAGGCGGCTCCTGCACTCGCCGTTGGGTGCGCGTTCATCCTCAAGCCTTCCGAGGAGACGCCGTTGGCCGCTCTGTTCCTGGCTCGCCTCTGGGCTGAGGCCGGTGGCCCTCCGGGGACGTTACAGGTACTCCCCACCGTGGACCCGGCGCCCTTGGCGGCGGCAGTTATCGCAGACGCCCGAGTGGCCAAACTGACCTTCACTGGAAGTACTGCCGTCGGGCGGGCTTTGAACGAGGCGGCGGCGAGGACCCTGAAGCGGGTCTCGCTGGAGCTCGGTGGGCACGCCCCGCTGATAGTCTTTGCCGACGCCGACATCCAGGCTGCGGCGAAGGGGGCGGTGGTCGCCAAGTACAGGAACGGCGGTCAGACATGCATCAGCGCTAACCGGGTTTATGTCGAGGAGCGTGTGGGCGGGCCCTTCCTTGAGGCACTCGCCGAGGAGACCTCCCGCCTGGTGGTGGGCGACCCGTTCGACGAGAGGACCGAGGTAGGGCCGCTCGTGAACAGGCAGGCCGTCGAGAAGGTGCGCTCTCATGTCGCAGATGCGCTTTCCGCTGGTGCCCGTCTCGTGTGCGGCGGTGACGGCGATGGGCTCTACTTCAGCCCCACGGTCGTTGCCGACGTGAACGCGAGGATGCTCGTGATGTGCCAGGAGACGTTCGGTCCGGTCGCTCCCGTCGCCTCGTTCGTCAACGACGACGAAGCGATTAGCCTCGCAAACGGGACGCCGTATGGCCTCGCCGCCTACTTCTGGACGCGGGACGCGAAGAGAATCACGAATGTGATTGAGAAGCTCGAGTTCGGGATAGTCGGCGTAAACGACGCCCGGCCGTTGCAGTTCCACGTCCCGTTCGGCGGCGTCAAGGATAGTGGCTTGGGCAGGGAAGGTGGGCGCTGGGGCGTGGACGAGTACCTCGAGGTGAGTTACGCCGGAATCAAATGGCAGTAGTAGTGCTCCGGGGTAGTACTGGGACCTGGCGATAGTGCTAAGAGTTCCGTACTCCGTGCGCCGGCCGTGGTGGAGGCCGCCACTGGGAGGTAGAGATGACCACTAGGCAGTCCCTTGACGATGTCGCTCCGCACCCGCTTCAGAAGGGCCATCACACCAAGGGCACCACGCAGTACCTCTTCGTGGACTCTTGTTGCCAGATCTGGCCGGACACGGCGTACGAGGAACTGCACGAGTACACGCCGACGGCGTACTGCATAACCACTTTCAGGCCGCACGACGGCGCCGAGAACGCTCTAGACGAGATTGCCAACTGGCACCGTATCGAGCGTACGTACGCTAACGTGCGAATCGTGCGGGACGCCGAAGACATCGTCGAGGCGAAGCGATCCGGTGAGGTTGGTATTGTCCTCGCAGCCCAGGGGGGCGACTTCATCGGCCAGAACATCCACAGGCTTGAGATGTTCCACGCCATCGGTCTCCGCATGATGATTCCCGCATACAACGCGCGGTCGACGTTGTGCGATGGTTGCCTCGAGCCTCATGACGGTGGGCTGTCCAGGTTGGGCAAGGCTTGGGTCGCTGAAGCGAACCGCCTCGGGGTGTTAATTGACCTTACGCACGTCGGCAGGCGGTCGACGCTCGAGATACTCGACCTGACCGAGAAGCCGGTGGTCTTCTCTCACTCGAACCCGCTGAAGCTCGTCGACAACCCGAGGAACATCACTGACGAGCAGATCAAGAGGGCGGCCGAGACGGGTGGGCTCGTGGCGGTGACGAACTGGGGACCGTTGAACTTCCGAGCCGGCAGCACGAAACGGCCTACCGTAGAGGACTTCATAGACGCGATCGACCACGTGGTCGGGCTGGTTGGCATAGACCACGTCGGAATCGGCACTGACATGAGCCACGGGACGTACCCGGACGGCGACCTTGTGCGCGGCCGCTCCAGCAAGAGCACCGTGGGGGGGCCATACGCCCAACACGTCGAGGGGAGTCCGAGATCGAGGTTGCGCTACGTCGAAGGGTTCGACGACTATGGCCAGCTGCCCCAAGTGGTCGAGGCTCTGAGCAGTCGCGGCTATGATGAGGCCTCGGTTCGGAAGGTGCTAGGCGAGAACTGGGTGCGGGTCTTCAAAGAGGTCTGGTGACCTCCGCCTGAGCGGCAGGGGGCCACGGCGCAGCGCCTCAGCGCCACCGACGAGCCCACGCAGGTGCACAACCGCCGCTACCTCAACGGGCGGTTGCAGGACGCCGTCGCGCGCTGCCGCCAGGACCCCGACCGCGACATCTGCCACGTCCTGTTCGACGTCGACGGCTTCAAGACGATCAACGACAGCTACAGCCAC
>Ga0181858_1000551_pt1 | contig 17863 bp, 16 predicted proteins | sample NewIslPassag4_SG_FD_130749 | JGI IMG/M metagenome (GOLD analysis project Ga0181858, IMG submission 130749) | Feedstock adapted compost microbial communities from Newby Island compost facility, Milpitas, CA, USA - Passage 4_SG | ecosystem: Engineered > Solid waste > Feedstock > Composting ...
GCCGCCCCCCGCCGCTACCGCGCCCCCCGGTTCGACACCCTCCGCCGGACCAAGGGGGAGGTGGACGGCGGTGTCCGGGCCTGACCCGCGCCGCCGCACCGCCTACCCGCTGGAGCTCGTCCCGCCGCGCCGGACGCCCCTGCCCGTCCGGCTGTGGCGGTGGCGCACCGAGATCATGCTGCTGGTGGGGCTCGGCGCGCTCATCTGGCTGGTCGCCGACGCGGCGAAGAGCGGGGCCACATGGCTGCCCCCGCTCGTCGCCGGGGCGATTCTCGCCCTCGTCGTCGCCCGGCCCAGCCGCGACTGGCTCCAGGCGCGGTTCTGGTGCGTGTTCGTGCGGCACCGCATGTACAAGCTCTTCCGGGAGCTGGGGCTGCACACCCTGAAGGGGCGTGTGCCGCTGGTGCTGTGGATCACCCCCACCCGGCTGGGCGAGCGGGCGCTCGTCCTGTGCCGGGCGGGCCTCTCGGGCGAGGCGATGGCCGAGCACGCCGCCGCGTTCCGGTCGGCCTGCGCCGCCACGCAGGTGCGCTTCGCCCGGCACGCCCGGCATCCGCAGCTCGTGCTGATCGAGCTGATCCGGCGTGGCCCGCTGCCGGGTGCCCGCGACCCCGGCCTGGAGGCGGCCCTCGGCCACGGGTGGATCCCGATCGTCCCCGAGCGCGAGCGCGCGCCCATGCTCGACGGATCGTCCGGCTGATCCCCTCGGCCCGACACCCGGCCCGGGAGGCGGCGGCCTTCCGGGCCGTTCCGCTTTCCCGGCGCCTTTCCCGGCGCCACGCCCTCACGCCCTCGCGTGCGCCCGTTCTCCGTGTTCTTCCGCCCTGTCCGGGTACCTGCCTCGAAGGGATGCAAAGGGGGGCGAACTATGTCGGAGGCGGTCAAACCAGGTCGGGGGCGGCTCCGCGCGTCGCTGGAACGCATCATGCCCGCCATCAACCTTCCGGACCGGCTGGAGCGGACGACCACGCTGGACCGGCCGATCCAGTACCTCACCCGGCTCGTCCGCGGCAGGCTGCGGCAGGGCCGGTTGCGTGACCTGCTGCACGGGGTGCCGATCGGCCACCCCCTGCATCCGCTGCTCGCCACCGGCACCCTCGGCTGCTTCGTCGGCGTCGGGGTGCTCGACGCCACCGACAGCGATCCCCGGGACGCGCGCGTCCTGCTCACCGCGGGGATCGCCGGGGCCATCCCCACCGCCGCGGCGGGCGTCGCCGACTGGTCGATGCTCCACCGCGAGCAGCAGCGGGTGGGCCTGGCGCACGCCGCCGCGAACCTCGCCGCGCTCGGCCTCTACACCGGTTCGCTGCTGCTGCGGCTGAGCGGCCGGGAACGGGCCGGGCGCATGCTCGCGTACGCCGGCCTCGCCGCGGTGGGGCTCGGCGGCTACCTGGGCGGCCACATGTCGTACCGGCAGGCGGCGGGCGCGAACCACGCCGAGTCGGTCACCCACCTGGTGCCCCTCGGCTGGCACGACCTGTGCCGCCTCCCCGACCTGCCGGAGGGACGCCCGGTGACCCGCCGCCTCGGCTACATCGACCTGTTCGTGCTCCGGCACAGCGGCGGGGTGAGCGTGCTCGCGGACCGCTGCGCCCATCTCGCCGGCCCGCTGCACCAGGGCAACATCGTGATCGAGGGGGGCGAGCGGTGCGTCTCCTGCCCCTGGCACGGCAGCACGTTCCGGCTCTCCAACGGGTCGGTGGTGCACGGCCCGGCGACGGCCCCGCAGCCCGCGTTCGAGACCCGCATCCGGCCCGACGGGCTCGTCCAGGTCAAGCCCATCCACCTGTGACCGCGGTACGGCGGGGCGGTCGGTCGCGCGCTGCGGCTACTCCCGACCGCGGGGGCGGCCGTCGCCGGCGGGGTGCTCGACGAGGGCGAGCACCCGGTTGGACATGAAGCGGGCGGTGCGGACCACGCTGCCGCCCCTGGTCACCTCGCTCACCTCGACGATCCCGCGACCGGTGGTCACCTCGACGCGGCGACCGGCCTTGGTGGCGACGACCTCGTAGGTACGAGGGGTGCCGCCGGCGTCGATCACGATCTCTACCCGATCACCCTTCACAAAGGGTGCATACCCCCACTTTGTAGGGCCTAGCCGTACACCAGTTTGACTATCGCGGCGACGCCGATGCAGAAGATGACCGCCCGGAGCCCGGAGGCGGGGAGCCGCCGGCCGATGCGCGCGCCGAGGTACCCGCCGAGCGAGGAGCCGAGCGCGATCAGCAGCGCCGCGGTCCAGTCGACGTCGGCGAGCGCGATGAACAGCACCGCGGCCACCGCGTTCACCAGCAGGGCCATCACGTTCTTCGCCGCGTTGAGCCGCTGCAGGTCGTCGTTGAGCGTGATGGCGAGCAGGGCGATGAGGATGACCCCCTGGGCCGCGCCGAAGTAGCCGCCGTACACGCCGGTGCCGAGCACCCCGAGCCAGAGCAGCGGGCCGCCGTGCGGGCTGGTGGTGCGCCGCCACGAGTTGAGCCACCGGTTGATCCGCGGCTGCAGCACGACGAGCACGCAGGCGATGGCGATCAGTACCGGCACGATCAGCCGGAACGCCTCCTCGGGCAGCCGCAGCAGCAGCAGGCTGCCCACGATCGACCCGAGGAACGAGGCGCTGCCGAGCCGCAGCAGACGGCCGCGCTGCCCCTTCAGCTCGGCCCGGTAGCCCAGCGCCCCGGCGATGCCGCCCGGCACGAGGCCGACGTTGTTGGAGACGTTCGCGCCCACGGGCGGGTACCCGAGCGCCAGCAGGGTCGGAAAGGTGATCAAGGAGCCGGAGCCCACGATCGTGTTGATGCCGCCCGCTCCCACCCCGGCCGCAAAGATCGCGGCCGCTTCCCACGGCGTCACGACTCTCCCCCTCACCTGGTACGCCAGGTAAGGGTACGAGGCACGCCCCGGCAGCCCGACGGCAGGGTCCCGGCGCGCCGGTGCCGGAACGCCGCCGAGCCGGTGCGCCAGGCCGTGGCGGGCAGTACCGGGGCCAGGTTCGCCGGGCGCAGGTGGGCGAGGCCGCCGGGTACGGCGTGCGGGAGCCGGCCGCCGCGCGGGGCGGTGCCCAGGGCGCCGGCTCGGCCGCCGCGCGCTCCCCGGGAGGGCCGGGGTGGCGGCGGCGTTCCGGCCCCGGACCATGCCCTGCGTCATCGTGCGCGCCGGACGGGCCGCCGAGGCGGATGGCGGGTTCGCCGCGCGACGCGGCCGGTCCGCTCGCCCGAACCGTCTGTCGCCGGGCGGGACGCGTTCCGGCCACCGCGACCGACCGCCGCGCCCGCTACGCGGCGCCGTACCGCCGCGGGACCGCCCGGCGAGGGATGGCCGCGACGCAGGACGGCCGCCCCATCTGCGCCGCAGGCGGCCGGGCCGCGCGTGGCGGCCCCAGCGACCGGCCGCGCGCTACCGGGCCCACCGGCCTGCTCAGCGCGGTCCGGGGCCCGCCCGGCAGCGCGGCCCGCCGTACCGCACACCGGCCACGGGCCACGCCGCGGCGTCCGGCGGGCTACGCCGCCGCGCGCGCGTACCAGCGGCCGTTCGTGTCCCGCTCCAGCTTCAGCGGGAGCCCGAACGTCTGGGAGAGGTTGTCCGCGGTCATCACGTGCTCGATCGGGCCCTGGGCGACCACCGAGCCCTCGCGCAGCAGCAGCGCGTGGGTGAACCCGCTCGGCACCTCCTCCACGTGGTGGGTGACGAGCACCATCGTCGGCGCCTTGGGGTCGTCGGCGAGCGCGGCGAGCCGCTGCACGAGATCCTCCCGCCCGCCGAGGTCGAGCCCGGCGGCGGGCTCGTCGAGCAGCAGCAGCTCGGGGGCCGGCATGAGCGCGCGGGCGATCTGCACCCGCTTGCGCTCGCCCTCGGAGAGCGTGCCGAACCGGCGGCGGATCAGGTGCGCGCAGCCGAGCTGGTCGATGAGCTCGACCGCGCGGGTGACGTCGTGGGAGTCGTACTCCTCGTTCCACCGGCCGAGGATCGCGTACGACGCGGTGAGCACGAGGTCGATCACCTTCTCGTCCGGCGGGATGCGCTCGGCGAGCGCGGCGCTCGCCAGGCCGATGCGCGGCCGCAGGTCGAACACGTTGGTCCGGCCGAGCCGCTCGCCGAGCAGCTCCACCACGCCCTCGGACGGGTAGAGCAGCGCCGCGGCGACCTGCAGCAGGGTGGTCTTGCCCGCGCCGTTCGGGCCGATGACGACCCACCGCTCGTCCTCATGAACGGTCCAGTCGATGCCTCGCAGCAGAGTCGCGCCGTCCCGGCGAACGGCGACGTCCTGGAGGCGCAGCACCTGACCGCCCATCCGCGATCCCCTCTCGTGTCGAATCCGGCGTGTCGTTCGCCAGTGAAACTCGCCCGCCTTTTGAGCAGGTGGCTCCAACCTATCGTTGCGGTGACGCGTATCGTTGACCGGTGCGCCATTCACCGATCTCGGCGACGCTGGTCGCCTGGGGGAACGCCTGGCTCGGCGGGCACGTCGGCCTCGACGAGGCCGCCGACCGCGTCGAACGGGCGGGTGGGCCGCAGCTCGTCGCCGCCGTGGACCTGCCGCCCGGTCCCGGGTACGGCACCGCGCCCGCCGGCGGCGCCGCCGACGCCGAGATCCCGCTGCGCGCCTTCCTCGCCGGGCTGCGGCCGGCGGGCCTGCGCGCGTTCCGGCTCGCGCTGCCGGTGCCCGGCGACCCGCTGGGCCTCACCGGGCCGGCGGGCTTCAACGCGCTCGCCCTCGACGCCGGGCAGGCGGCGATCGCCGAGCTGCCCGGCCGGTGCGTCGGCCTGGTGCCCGCGCGCGACCTGCGCGGCTCCTCGTACGCCGGCACCCGGTGGACCGCGGTGCCCGCAGCCCCCGCCGTACCGGACCTGCCGAGCCTCGGGGAGGCCGAGCGGGAGCTGCGCGAGGCGATGCGGGTCGCGACCGAGGCGCTGGCCGCGGTGCACGGGCCGCCCGTGGACCGGCCCCAGGTCACGCAGGGGGAGGTGCTCGCCCCCGGGTACCCGGCGCGGGCGCACCGCCTCGCCGCCCTGTGCGACCTGCTCGCCGCCGCGCTCCGGGCCGCGGACGACCGCGGCCTCACCGCGACCCAGATCGCCACCCGCCGCGAGGTGCTGCGCGACCTCGACCGCGCGGTACGGCGGGCGTGGGTCGCCGCCCACCACGCGGCCGGCCGCTGAACGTTTCACCGCCGCCGTGGCCGGGCGGGCGGCGGCGGGCCGTACCGGCCGTGGCGTGCCGTGCCCGGCTCCGGCCCGGAAGTCCGTATCGTGATTTCGGACATCGATGCGCATCGCCGCCCAGGTCAAGCGAAACGCGCCGGGATCTCCGCGACGTTCGGGGCGTGTCCGGTCCCCTGGCGCGCGAGCACGAATCATGGGCAAGTACCTTTGATTGTGGTCACCGTCCTCGACCGCGTTTCCAACTCGAATCCATGACGCCGGCCGGGCCGTGCGGTCCGCCGGCGCCCCGGATGGCCTAAGGAAGCCTCGCCGAATGAATCAGCGCACCCTGTTGATCACATTGACCGGCCCGGACCGCCCCGGGGTGACCTCCCGGCTGTTCTCCGTCCTGGCCGACTTCCCGGTCACGGTCGCCGACATCGAGCAGGTCGTGATTCGCGGCAGGCTCACCTTGGGAGTCCTCGTCGCCTACGCGGGCGGACCGCCGAGCGGGACCGGCCGCACGATCGGCGCGCTGTGGACGGCGCTGGAGCAGGTCGCCGAGGAGCTCGGCATGGAGATCGAGCTCGCCACCGGCACCCAGGTGAAGGAGAAGCGGCGGCGCGGCAGGCTGCACGTCACGGTGCTTGGCATGCCGCTGCAGCCGGCCGCGATCGCCGGGATCGCCGGGCGCATCGCGGCCGCGGGCGCCAACATCGACCGGATCGAGCGCCTCGCCCACGACCCGGTGACCTGCATCGAGATGAGCGTGTCCGGCGCGAACCCGCAGACGCTGCGCGCCGCGCTCGCCGCCGAGGCCGCGCTGCAGCAGGTCGACGTGGCCGTGGAGCGGGCCGGTCTGCACCGCCGGGCCAAGCGCCTCATCGTGATGGACGTCGACTCCACGCTCATCCAGGCCGAGGTGATCGAGCTGCTCGCCCGGCACGCCGGCGTGGAGGAGGAGGTGGCGAAGGTCACCGAGGCGGCGATGCGCGGCGAGCAGGACTTCGCCAGCTCGCTGCGGGAACGGGTGGCGCTGCTGGAGGGGCTGCCCGAGGAGGTGTTTGAGGAGGTCCGCAAGGAGGTCGTGCTCACCCCGGGCGCCCGCACGCTGGTGCGCACCCTCAAGCGCCTCGACTACCGCTTCGCGCTGGTGAGCGGGGGCTTCACCCAGATCACCGACCACCTGGCGGCGGAGCTCGGCATCGACTACTGCGCCGCCAACACGCTCGAGGTGGTGGACGGCCGGCTCACCGGGCGGCTCGTCGGCGAGATCATCGACCGCCCGGGCAAGGCCCGCGCGCTGGTCCGGTTCGCCGAGCAGGCCGGGGTGCCGCTCAGCCAGACGATCGCGATCGGCGACGGGGCGAACGACCTCGACATGCTCGCCGCGGCCGGTATGGGCATCGCGTTCAACGCCAAGCCCATCGTGCGCAAGGCCGCCGACACCGCGGTGAACGTCCCCTACCTGGACGCGATCCTCTACCTGCTCGGCATCTCCCGCGAGGAGGTCGAGGCCGCCGACGCCGAGGACGCCGCCCTGCAGGGCTCCTGACCGGGGCCGCCGCGGCCGGTCACGCCCCGGCGGTGACCAGGCCGCCCTTCGGGGTCCAGCGGGCCACGGTACGGGCGTCGCCCGGCCACAGGCGCTCCCACTCGGCATCGGTCTCGACGACCGCGAAGGCGCAGGTGGGGAAGCCGGGGTCGGCGTCGGCCGGGGTCGCGGTGAGGCTGAGGAACAGCTCGTGGAGGCCCGGGTTGTGGCCGACGACCAGCAGGGTGGCCACGTTGGAGTCGGTGCGCTGCACCACGGCGAGCAGCTCCTCCGGGGACGCCAGGTACATCTCGCGCTCGAAGTACACGGGCGTGTCGGGCGCGAGCCCGGCGAGGACGAGCTCGGCGGTCCGGCGGGGGCGCTGCGCGGGCGAGCAGAGCACCAGGTCGGGGACGAGCCCCAGGCCGGCGAGCACCTCTCCGGCGCGGCCGGCGTCGCGCTCGCCCCGCTCGGTAAGCACCCGGTCGATGTCCGCCTTGCCGGGGACCTGCTCGGCCTTGGCGTGGCGAAGGATGATCAGCTTCCGGTTCGGCATTGGTTCCGCCCACGATCGTCGGGATGCCGCCCAGGATAGACGGGCGGGTACGGCCGGGCCGGGGCGGCCGCCCGCCGCCGCGGCGCCGGGGCGGGCGCGGTCCGGACACGCGGACGGCCGCCGCCCCGTTCGCCCGGGACGGCGGCCGTACCGATGACCGTCTCACCCACCGGCCGGGGCGGTCGCCCGCGGCCGGAGTGGCGCTCTGATCAGCGCGCGACCGGCTCGGCCGTGCGCTCTTCGACGCCCTCGGCCGGGGCGATGTTCGACGAGCGCCGCTTCGCCACGACGATCGCCGTGACCACGATGAGCACGGCGACGATGGCGATGGCGATGCGGAGCGCGACGTTGTCCGCCCAGATCACCACGGCCGGGGCGATCAGCAGCGCGACCAGGTTCATCACCTTGATCAGCGGGTTGATCGCCGGGCCCGCGGTGTCCTTGAACGGGTCGCCGACGGTGTCGCCGATCACCGTGGCGGCGTGGGCCTCGGAGCCCTTGCCGCCGTGGTGGCCGTCCTCGACGAGCTTCTTGGCGTTGTCCCAGGCGCCACCGGAGTTGGCGAGGAACACCGCCATGAGCGTTCCGGCCGCGATCGCGCCGGCGAGGAACGCGCCGAGCGGGGCGTAGCCGAGGGCGAAGCCGACGGCGATCGGGGTCATCACGGCGAGCAGGCCGGGCGTGGCGAGCTCACGCAGCGAGTCGCGGGTGCAGATGTCGACCACGCGGCCGTACTCCGGCTTCTCGGTGCCGTCCATGATGCCGGGCTTGGTGCGGAACTGCTCCCGCACCTCGATCACGACCCGGCCGGCGGCACGGCCCACCGCGTTGATCGCGAGACCGGAGAAGAGGAACACCACCGACGCGCCGATGACGAGGCCGACGAGCACGTCCGGGGCGTCGACCGAGAGGCTGAACACCTCCGAGCCGGGCAGCTCGCCCTCGACCGCGGTGCGGAACGAGCCGAACAGCGCGGTCGCGGCGAGCACCGCGGTCGCGATCGCGATGCCCTTGGTGATCGCCTTGGTGGTGTTGCCGACCGCGTCGAGCGAGGTGAGGATCTGCGCCGCCTTGCCGTCCACGTCGCCGGACATCTCGGCGATGCCCTGGGCGTTGTCGGAGACCGGGCCGAAGGTGTCCATCGACACGATCACGCCGACGGTGGTGAGCAGACCGGTGCCGGCGAGCGCGACCGCGAACAGCGCCACCGTGACGTTCCCGAAGCCGAGCAGGAACGCGGCGTAGACGGCCGCGCCGATGAGCAGCGCGGAGTAGACCGCCGACTCCAGACCGACCGAGATGCCGGAGAGGATGACGGTCGCCGGGCCGGTACGGGAGCTCTCGCCGATCTCCTTGACCGGACGGCGGTGGGTCTCGGTGAAGTACCCGGTGAGCATCTGGATGGCGGCGGCGAGCACCAGGCCGATCAGCACGGCGCCGACGGCGATGAGCCGCGGGTCGTGGGTGAGGGCCCGGATCTCCTCGTTGGTGGTGGACAGCTCGGCGAACGAGCTCGGCAGGTAGGCGAAGGCCGCCACGGCCACCAGCACCGCGGAGACGATTGCGGAGAGGAAGAAGCCGCGGTTGATCGCGGTCATGCCGGAGCGGTCGCCGCTGCGGGGCGAGGTGGCGAAGATGCCGAGGATCGCGGGGAGCACACCGATCATCGGGACGATCAGCGGGAACACCAGACCCTCGGTGCCGAACGCGGCCTTGCCCAGGATGAGGCTCGCGACCAGGGTGACCGCGTACGACTCGAACAGGTCGGCCGCCATGCCGGCGCAGTCACCGACGTTGTCGCCGACGTTGTCGGCGATCGTCGCGGCGTTGCGCGGGTCGTCCTCCGGGATGCCCTGCTCGACCTTGCCGACCAGGTCGGCGCCGACGTCGGCGGCCTTGGTGAAGATGCCGCCGCCGACTCGCATGAACATCGCGAGCAGCGCCGCGCCGAAGCCGAAGCCCTCGAGCACGGTGGGGGCGTCGCCCCGGTAGATGAGCACCACGATCGCGGCGCCGAGCAGACCGAGGCCCACGGTGAACATGCCGGCCACACCGCCGGTGCGGAACGCGATCCGCATGGCCGCCCGCTCGGGGTCGGCACCGCCCTCGGTGCCGCGTGCGGCGGCGGCCACCCGCAGGTTGCCGCGCACCGCGAGCCACATGCCCATGAACCCGGTCAGCGCCGAAAACGCCGCACCCACGACGAAGAAGATCGACCGGCCGATCTGTACGCCGGTCGACTCGGCGGGGAGCAGCAGCAGAACGAAGGGAATGACTACGACGAAGATGAGAAGCGTCCGGAACTGACGCGCCAGGTACGCGCCGGCTCCCTCCTGTACGGCTCGCGCGATGTTCTGCATGCGCTCGGTGCCCTGCCCGGCGGCCAGTACCTCGCGTACCAGGCCACCGGCCACGGCGAGAGCGATGAGAGCCACCGCGGCCACCACGATCACGATCGTGAGGTGGCCACCGTTCAGGGCGACCGCTGCGTCATCGACAGCGGCCAGATAAGGCCCAGACATCCGTCCTCCTCGGCCAGACGGGTTGCTTGTGCCCGGGGCGCGCCCTGTCTAACCGAAGTGCGGCCTGCGTGGGCGCACCCGGGGCGATTGGCAGTGCCGCTTCCGGTTGCGCCCGTAGACCTCCCGCAGTGCGCGAGCGCTCCACGGGACAAACCTTGGCCGGTGCCGGGAGTCTACGCAGGGGTGCAAGAGGATATGAAGCCCCAGGGGGGTATCCAGGCACAGGCGAGATCGATCAGTGACCTGATCTTTACATGAGGAGGAAGAAAGGTTGACCGGCCCCGGGGAATTCTCCCGGCCTTCCCTTGAATACTGTCCAAAACTATACGGGATTCCGGGCACCCTTCCGACCACCACCCCCCGCCTGCGGCGCAGCCGGGCGTCGCCGATCCGGCCGCGGGCGCCCCGGGCCGCGGCGCCGACGGCGAGTTCCCGGCTCTGACCTGCGCGGATACCCCGGCCCGCCCGGCCGACCGGCCGGATCACCCGGCGGGCGGTCCGGCGGCGAACCCAGGCTGGATGTGGTCGGGATGCGGACGGCCCCGATTTTCGGCGACCGTCTGCCCAGGACCGGACATGTCCGGAAACCGGACTGGTTGGGCCCGCCCGGCGCCCGCGAGGCGCGCGGCGTCAGGCAGGCCTGATACTCCGTCGGGTGCGAGCCCGGCGGAGTACGACGGGCGGGCCCCGTCAGGTCGTAGAGGGCAGGCCGTTCACGGCCGGCCAGCTCATCTTGACGCGCACGCCCTTCGCGCTCGGGATGACCTCGACGTCGTCGGCGAGTCCGGCGATGACCGCGAGGCCGAGGTCCGACATGTCGGGAAGCAGGCCGGAGAGCTCGTGTCCGTTGGCCGACGCCTTCTCCGGTTCGGGCCTCTCGGCGAGGTCGGCGTCCTCGCTCGGCGCGACGTCGATGACCGTGACCTCGAACCGCCCCGAGTCGTCACACAGCTCGATGCGGATGGGCTCGTCCGGGCAGTGGAGCCGGTGAGCCTCCACCGCCCGGGAGCACGCCTCTCCCACAGCGAGCCGTACCTCGTCCAGCAGGTCCTCGGACACCCCGGCGCGACGCGCAACCGCGGTCGCAATGAGCCGGGCCGTGCGCACGTGCGCTGGGAGGGCGCTGAACGTCAGCTCGACGGTGGCCATGGTCTACTTGTCTCGGCCGTGGGCTTCCTTGGCCTCCTCCACCGAGGAGTAGATGCCGAAGACCTTGGTGAGTCCGGTGATCCGGAAGATCTTCAGAATGCGCTCCTGGGTGCAGACGAGCTCCAGCGACCCGTCGTGCGCGCGCACGCGCTTGAGCCCGCCGACCAGGACGCCGAGCCCGGTCGAGTCGAGGAAGTCCACCTTCTCCATGTTCACGAGGAGGTGGAAGTTACCCTTGTTGACCAGGTCGATGAGAAGCTCACGCAGCCTCGGCGCCGTGTACACATCGATCTCACCCTCGACCTCGACGATGGTGAGCTGACCCTCGGTGCGATGGTCCAACTTCAGATCCACAGATCCTCCAGCGCCTTGCCTGCAGAATGATCCTGACGGGCCCGCCGCCCGCAGACCCATTGTCTCCGGTGGCACGACCCCGACGCGCGGCATTCAACCACGCTCCGCCTCCGTGTCTATACGAAATCACGACTCCGGGCGACTCTCCCCACAGATGCCAAACTGGAAACCAGTGACTTCGAATCCCTCACCTTCGCAGCACGTCGGCGCCCTGCTCACCCGGCTGCTCGCCGTGCCGTCCCGCCGGGGGCGGCTCACTCATGTGGAGCATGTTCCAGCACGTCAGGCGGGTCAAGCCGGATGGCCGGACTGGATCCCGCGAACACTCGCCGACCGCCTGCGCAACCAGGGCGTCGAGGGCCTGTGGGAGCACCAGCTCGAGGCCGCGGAGCACGTGCGCAGAGGCCGAAACGTGATCATAGCCACGGGCACGGCGTCGGGGAAATCCTTGGCATATCTCGTGCCGGCGGTGTCGCAGATCTTCGACGGGCGCACCGTGCTCTACCTCGCGCCGACCAAGGCGCTCGCCGCCGACCAGCTCCGCACCCTGCGCGGCCTGCGGCTCGCCCAGGTGAAGGCGGCGACCTACGACGGCGACACGCCGTTCGAGGAGCGCGCCTGGATCCGGCAGTACGCGAACTACGTGCTCACCAACCCGGACATGCTGCACCGGTCGATGCTGCCGCGCCACACCCAGTGGGCGTCGTTCTGGCGGCGGCTCGGCCTGGTGGTCATCGACGAGTGCCACGGCTACCGGGGCGTCTTCGGCTCGCACGTGGCGCAGATCCTGCGCCGCCTCCGGCGGGTCTGCGCCAAGTACGGCTCCCGCCCGGTGTTCCTGCTCGCCTCGGCGACGGTGAGCGACCCCGGCACGGCGGCGACGCGGCTCACCGGCCTGCCGGCGGAGGAGGTGACCGAGGACGCCTCGCCCCGGGGCGCGACCACCTTCGCGCTGTGGGAGCCGCCGCTGACCGACCTGCGCGGGGAGCGGGGGGCCCCGGTCCGGCGCACGGCGACCGCCGAGACCGCCGACCTGCTGACGGATCTCGTGGTCGAGGGCGTGCGCACGCTCGCGTTCGTGCGCAGCCGCCGGGCGGCCGAGACAGTGGCGATGACCGCGCGCAGGCACCTGGAGGAGGTGTCGCCGGAGCTGCCGGCGAAGGTGGGTGCCTATCGGGCCGGCTATCTCGCCGAGGACCGCCGGGCACTGGAGAAGGCGCTGCGGGAGGGTGAGGTGACGGGCCTCGCCACCACGAACGCCCTCGAGCTCGGCGTGGACATCTCCGGTCTGGACGCGGTGCTCATCGCGGGCTGGCCGGGGACCCGGGCCTCGCTGTGGCAGCAGGCGGGCCGGGCGGGCCGCGCCGGCCAGGACGCGCTCGCGGTGCTCATCGCCCGCGACGACCCGCTCGACACCTACCTGGTGCACCACCCCGAGGCGCTGTTCGGCCGGCCGGTGGAGGCGATCGTCCTCGACCCCGACAACCCCTACGTGCTCGCGCCCCACCTGTGCGCGGCGGCGGCGGAGATCCCGCTCACCGAGGCCGACGTGCCGATCTTCGGCCCGTCCGCCCCCGAGGTGCTCGACGACCTGGTACGGCGCGGCCTGCTGCGCAGGCGGCCGACCGGCTGGTACTGGGCCCGCCGCGGCCGGGCCTGCGACCTCGCCGACATCCGCGGGTCCGGCGGCCCGCCGGTCCACGTGGTGGAGGGCTCCACCGGCCGCCTGCTCGGCACGGTCGACGAGCCCTCCGCGCACACGACCGTGCACGAGGGCGCGGTCTACCTCCACCAGGGCGAGACCTACCTCGTCGAGACGCTCGACCTCGACAACGGGGTGGCCCTCGTCGAGGCCGCCGACCCCGGCTACTCCACGTTCGCCCGCGACGTCACCGACATCATGATCGTCGAGTCGCTGCGCTCGACCCCCTTCGGCCCGGGCGAGCTCCACTTCGGCACGGTCGAGGTGACCCGCCAGGTGGTCTCGTTCCTCAAGCGCGGCCAGACCGGCGAGATCGTCGGCGAGGAGCCGCTGGACCTGCCGCCCCGCACGCTGCGCACCCGGGCGGTCTGGTGGACCCTTCCGGACGACGCCCTGGCCCGCCTGCCCGAGGGCGACCGGGCCGACCTGGGCGGCGCGGCCCACGCCGCCGAGCACGCCTCGATCGGCCTGCTCCCCCTCTTCGCCACCTGCGACCGGTGGGACATCGGCGGTGTCTCCACCGAACGCCATCCCGACACCGGTCTGCTCACCGTGTTCGTCTACGACGGCCACGTCGGCGGCGCGGGCTTCGCCGAACGCGGCTACACCCGTGCCCGGGAATGGCTCCAGGCCACTCGCGAGGCGATCGCCTCGTGCGAGTGCGAACAGGGCTGCCCGTCCTGCATCCAGTCCCCCAAGTGCGGCAACGGCAACGAACCTCTGAACAAACACGCCGCGATCCGCCTCCTGGACATCCTGCTGTCCCCGTGACCCGCATGCCGTCTTCCGTGGCGGGCGCCGCCCCAGGACCGGGTTTCGCCCGCGACACGACGCGGGTCCGGATGACCGTCCAGCCCTACGCCCTCGCCCACCGGTTCGCCACGGACCGGCCGACGAGCGCCCAAGGTGTTCCCCGCCGCGTTCTCCGTGCGCCCCGGCAGGACGCACGCCCGAACGCGAGGCTCTGCCCCTTCCCGCATCGCAAGGCCGATACCTCCTTCTCCTTGTGGCTCCTCCTTGCGGCCTTTTCGTGCTCCTTGTGGCTGCTTCGTGTGGGCTTCTCGGGCTTCTCCTTGTGGGCGGGCCCACTGATGCGGTCGCCCCGCAGGGTCGGGCCGGCAGGGGGACAACGAGTCACGGCGGGGTCCCTCGGCCGTCGGGCCCGGCTCGCGCGCGAGCGGTCACCGTCCGGACTCCCAGGAGAGGCAGGTGCGCGTCCGCTGCCACGATGACGTCCGCGACCGGCCCGACGACGGCGCAACGCTCCAGCCGCGCGCCGTTCGCCGCCGCCACCGCCTCGCCCTGGCGGCAGGCGTCCGCACCCAGTGGCACCGCCTGCGCCGCCACGGCCAAGGCGGTGAGGTCCGCCGCGGTCTGCGTCCGGTGCCGTACCACGCGGGCGCCTCCAACGGTGACGAATCCCAGCGCGACCGTCCACAGCACACCGATCACGGCCACCGCCCACACGGTCGCCATGCCGGCCTCCCGTGTCCGCCGCCGCTTCCCGCCCCGCCCGCCCCGGCCGGGCTCGAGGGCCGTGTCGCGGCGGCCCAGGTTCGGGGCGCCGCGCTTCCCCGCGGCCCGGCCGGAGCAGGATCGCGATGGGCCGGGGTCGCTCGTCCCGAGAGCGCCGGCGGTGCTTGACCGCCGCAGGTGCGGAATCGGCCGCGACGGCGGTCGCTGCTCCCTCATCGGCGGCCTTGCAGGACGCCCGAGCGTGGCGGGCGGGCAGCGGCCATGTCGGCGGGCAGCGCGGCGCACCGCACACCTTGGACGCCGTCCCAGCCGAAGGCCGGCCCGAACGGGATGCCGGCGGCGATCCGGCAGGCCATCCGCCGGCCGAGGCCCGTCGAACGGGATACGCCGACAGAGAACGCGGTTGCGGATGCCGTGAAGGGCAGCGCCGCCGTCCACGGTTCGGTGGAAGGACCAGTGACTCCACGCGTGCGATCACCTCGTTTCTCTCTGTGTCGGATCGACCCCGCCGTTTCGAGCGCCGGAGCCGCGCCATCGCGTGCCTGCCGCGGGCGCTCTGGGATGCCGGACTTCGCCGTGGGGCGGTCGGGGTCGGCCACATGCGTCGGGCAGCGACGTGCCGGGTGTCCGGCTGACCGGGGCGGAGGTTCACCCGCGACCCGTCGGGCGCCCTGCGCTCTCTCGGAGGTCCGTCGGCCACACCTCCCGGTGAGTGCGCGTCTTCCGGCCGGCGAATCCGGCGGCGGGATACCGCTCGTCGAGACGGCCGGGCGTGGTGCCCGCCGAATGGACAGGTGCGGTACCGGCGCATCGTCACCGCTTCTGGTGGCTCGGCCATCGGGCCGGATCGGGGCGGGGCCGAGCCGTCCAAGCCATCGACGAGGCGGCATCACCCTGCTCGTCACCTTCCTGTTCGTCACCTCCCTGCGTTGCTTTGGGGTCCCGCTGTGAGCGGGGCCTCGGCTGCCGGGCCGGTGTCCGGCGTGGCCGCTCCTCGTTCCTCACCCACCGGAGGTGCCGGTGGGCCGCCGGGAGCGCCGCCGTGGGTGGATTCGCCGGGAGAGAACGCGGTTGCGGAGACGGTGATCGATGGCATCACCGCCGCCCAGTTCGGGCGAACCACCGCCGATACCCGGACCTTGAAAAGGTCGCCCTGCTGCTCGACCGAGGCATTCGCCTGCGGCGGCGCCGCCTTCAGGGCCGCCGCCCGGACCGCCTCGAGAGGTTCGCCGCGGGCGGCGGCCCGGGCGCCCGCTCGGGCCGCGTCCACGCATGCGAGCTGGGCGGCGACGACGCTGATCGCCCACAGGCCTGCCGCAAGGACGAGGACGAGGGCGGGGAGCGCCATCGCGGCCTCGGCCGTGACGGCGCCGCGGTCGCCCTGCCCGGGCCTCATCCGGCGAGCTTGAGCGCGCGGTCGATGAGCGCGGTGAGCATCTCCCGCACTCCCGGGCTCGTCACGACCTTGTAGAGGAGGGCGCCGAAGGCACAGGCGGCGATCGTGCCGACCGCGTACTCGGCGGTCGACATGCCCGCCTCGCCGCGGGTCCGGAGCGCGCGAAACGCGTCCCGTGCCTGCCGGATCGCCCACTGAACAGCCAGCATGAGACTCCTCCGTTTCCGGGCCCGCTCCCTGCCGCGGGCTTTCCACGGGAGAGGGTCGCTTTCCGCGGCGCCCCTCGGGGCTTCCGAATCCCGTTCTGTGGATAACTCGGCCTGTCATGGCACGAGCACCTGCGCGGCGAGGCCGGCGACGACGGGGACGATGCCGAGGCAGACGAACGCCGGCAGGAAACACAGGCCCAGCGGCGCGACCGCATGGACCCCGACCTTCCGGGCGGCCGCCGCGGACAGCGCTCGCGCCTCCTGCCGGGCGTCGGCGGCCAGCCGGGCGAGGACGTCGGCGACCGGTGCCCCGCTGAGCGCGGCACGGGTCATGGCGCGGGCGAGCGGGGCGAGCGCGGGCTCGGCCGCCGCCACCGCCCACGCCTCCTCCGGGTCGGCGCCGAGCATGAGCCGCCCTCCCACCGCGGCCAGGGTCTCCCCGAGCGGGCCGCCTATCGCCTCGGCGACGGCCTCGACAGCCGCCCGGGTCGGTTGACCGGCGCGCAGGCAGGCCGCCAGCATCTCGGCGGCGAAGGGAAGATCGGCGATCAGACGCTCACGTCTTCGGCGCGCTTCGACCGGCTCGCGTCGGCGGGCGAGCGCCACGACGGCCGCGGCCACGGCAGCGCCGACGACGAGACCGAGCATGCCGCCGACTCCGACGGCGCCTGCGGCGCCGCACGCCGCCGCCTGCCACCAGACGCGTGCACTCCGAGACCCTTGCGGCTGGTTCTCATTCGCATGATCGGCCCCGTTCCCGGCCGGATCTCTCCGCGCTTCGGCGCGGAGCCGCAGCAGCCGGTCGCGGGCCTGGCTCGGGGACGGCCAGGCCAGCACCGCGGCCGCGATCAGGACCACGGCGAGTACTGCAGTGATGCTGATCTCCCTTCCCCTGATCGTCTGTTCTTTGCGCGGGCGTTCGCCCAGCGCTGCCCGCCGCGGTGCGTGGCGAATCCGCAGCGGACCGCAACGCGGGTCCCCCGGCCCACGCGCGCTGCCATGTGGTGAGGTGTCCGGTCCCGCACCCAGAGCTCGTGGGGGCGACTACGTCGCACGCACGTGCGGCCGTCGGACCGAGTCCAGGGCAAGGTCAGATCGAGGCCGTCCGCTCCGCGTCCGCCACCATGCGGCGAATCCACACGACACCCACCACATCGAGCGCCGCCCCTGCCACGAGACACCCGAGACCGGCCGGGCCACCGAACAGGAAACCGAGAGGGTTCATGCCGAGGCCGACGGCCATGAGGATGCCGAGCGCGGGAAGGAGGGCGAGCAGCCGTACGGTGGCGCGGGGACCGGCGAGCTGGGCGGTGAGGTCCCGGCGGTGGGCCTCGGCCTCGCGCAGTGCCGTGATCACACCCTCGACGAGGACGGTCAGGCTGCCGCCGACCGCCGTGCTCACCCGCCAGCAGGCCGCGAGCCGGCGCAGGCCCTCGGCACCGGGGGCGCGGGCCGCCTCGGCGAGCGCCGCGGGCACGTCACCGCCGTCCCGGGCGGCGGCCGCGACCGGGCGGACGACCGCCGGATCGGGCGGCTCGACGGCGGCCACGGCGCGGCACAGCGCGTCCTCGGCGGACCGGCCCGCGGTCAGCTCGGCCATGAGCGCCTGGCACAGCTCGAGGCAGGTCTTGCGCCAGGCGTCCGCATCGCGCCCGGCCCGCCCGGGCCGGGCCACGCGCCGCAGCCGCACCGCCGCTCGGGCCATCGACCTGCGCCACCTCGGCGTGGCAGGGGGTGCGGTCAGCTCCCGCAGCCGCACCAGCTCCGGAGGCGGACCGCACAGCACCCATGCGGCGAGGCCGGCCGCCACGATCGCCACCGCAGCC